>Ga0065710_10000002_pt1 | contig 19791 bp, 7 predicted proteins | sample Hoacrofraction14_FD_59097 | JGI IMG/M metagenome (GOLD analysis project Ga0065710, IMG submission 59097) | Hoatzin crop microbial communities from Cojedes, Venezuela - Epithelial fraction 14 | ecosystem: Host-associated > Birds > Digestive system > Esophagus > Crop | place: Cojedes, Venezuela...
CATCTGTCCCATTACAGATCATATCTGTGACTTAAATTGCTGAAAAACTAACCCAAGCAGCCAGTATTTTCCATGCTGAGGGCCTGGATCACTCAAGCCTTTCCTCTGCCCTAGGAGTTTCAGTCTATTTCTATCATTCCTGATCACCAACAAGCTCTGGGATCAGAAAATCATCTGGAAGCAGAAGCAAAGAAGCAGCACCACCACCTTGACACATGGGCAAGTTCTCCTCATACCAGACTTCCCAAGACACAGGAATCCTGACCTGCTGCTCACGGGTCCTGTGGCCAGCAGTGCCTTGTTTCATACACAGCAACCACTTACATAAAGCACCAAAACATGGAAGTATGCACTTAAATTGTTTGTAGGAGAAAGTAACTGCGTAAGAGCCCCGACAATTGTCTTTTGTCCTTCTCACAACAGCAGTTGCAATGAACAGAAGAGACACTTATTCTCAGACACAACTGAGCCGATCTTCCGCCAGCTACAAATTAACAGCTATTTACAGTCAAGACCTGTAATTAAAAGGATGTCTTAATCACCTGGCTAATTTTCTGAAACAAAGAGGTATAACTGATAGTTTGGACTAGCGAAGAAGAGTCCCTAATTGGCTTTACTATTTACAAGGCTGCTTTATAGCTCCTTCATTTCTCTCTAGATGCTTCACATCATCTCAACACCAGTTGTCTAGNGAATGCTACNANCTGGACTCTAGCCAGAGGTTGTATACAAAAATGCTTGGCATTTGCTGCTGTTGTCCTTTAATAANCAGCCTCTATTCCCTCCACACCCCACCACTCCTACTGAAGCCAATTCAGATTAGATATCCTTGTAGGGCTGCATGCATCTGCTAAATGACTGTTTATCAAGCCCAGTCTCAGTTTTGAGAATACCATACACTTGCAGTAGGATTCTCCAATTTAGAACATACTAGCTTTAAAAAGTGCAGTGCAGCACATTTTCATATTTGACTTTTGAAAAGTTGCTTTGCAGCTAAAGACAAAGCCACGAAAAGTTTGAATATTTCTCAGATTCCTTCTATACCACAACAGAAATTTCTTCATTTTGGTCATCAACCTCCAGCAGCCTGGCATGCCCATTTAACATTAACACACAGAAATAATCAAAGTGAAACAACAGAACTTAGCAAAACATCAGCAACTGCAGCTTCTAAAAGAAAAAAAAAAGTCTGCAAAGCTGTTCATCACAACTTCACATCTTACAGAAATGAAAGAACGTAGTGAGTTATGTGCACATTGCAAAGGCAGCACCGCTTCTCTGGAATTGATTTTTTATGGATGCTGGGCTAATACAGGCTGATAATGTACTTACAAGCTAGCAGGAACATGAAGTTGCTGGAACTACATATGTTTTCCTTTCTTTTCAACAAACTAAGAATTTACAGACAGATCCTAAACAAATTACCATTTGCACTCCAACCAAGAGGGACCGATTAGATGGAAGTTAGCCAAGTCTAGCTTCCCAGAGAAGTGCTGGTTTTGGGGGTTGCTCATTTGCTTTTTATTTGAAAACTTGATAAACTACAAAGCAACAGAGAGCTCCAGCAACCTTACTGACAATTTGCTAGTGGTTAGCATCCCAAGATTCAACCATCCAGCTTCAAAACTAAGAAGAAATTATCACCATTATTGTTCGTTCAGCTCTCCCACCTCATCATTAACCTGGCAATCATCTGGCTTCCACTAGCGTCTGATAAATTGTCCATTAGATTCAGCAACTGCAGGTGTATGTGCCTGTGCACGTATTTGGGTTATTCAGTTGGTGAAAGGCCAAAGAGCCCGTAAGAAATCATATCCCCACTACGTAAGGAAATCAGGGTTATACTGCAGAGCAGACAGAGTCCTTCCAGACATAGGAAAATGACTTTGGTTCACTCTGAGAACAGCCTCTCTATACTAAGTAATTTAATCAAAAAGCTTCTCCTACAAACTCTTCCTGGGGCTCAAGTACTATCCAATTCCCAAGAACAGATGTGGCTGGTGGAAAGTGAGGAGCATAACAAAACAAATGAAAAAGATCAGAAGAAAGGAAGTCAGCTCATAAATATCCATAAATTTATATGCCACTAACTCAGAATAAAGCCCCGTAGACTAGTCTCCTCAGCAATGAAATTGTCTATATTTGGTTCCTTTAAAGATGGAGAGTGGAAAGGGAAGAGAATGGAAGGTAACAAAAAAGAGAGGAAGAAGCCACACCATTTTATGTTCAGAGCCAACTCTTCTTTCTCCAGCAAGAGCAGGAAGTCATTTATGTCATCAAATCTGCACTGGAGAACTGAATTACAGCCACATCAGCTGGCAATCTGAGCAATACTCTACCGAAGAACCAGCTTCCATGTTAGGTGAAGGACATTATGTTCTGTTGAGACAAGTATCCAGAGAATGTAGCAGCAGAGGGTATTCTCCCCTCCTGGTATTAAGCTTGACTTTGAAAAAATATTACTAACTTTAAGATCACCAGTTTATGCAAAACTCCTCATTTTTAGGGCACATCAGAACCCAAACTCCTCATGGAATGTCAGCAGGTGATGAAGTTAAGACAGGAAGCCTCCAAGTAATCCCACTACTTTCAAAATGAGATGTGATGAGACGCATGCTTGGAGAACCGTTCATCAGGCTAGCCCACTCCACACAGTGCATTTAGATGAATGCCTGTATCCGCAGCACTTCAACGGAATACATGCTATTCTTCAGCACAATTCTCTTTGAGGGAAGAAAGATGAAGATTATTCTCAGCAAACTGTATACCTCGAAGATCCACCTGCATATATATACACATATACGTATACTGCTGAACGGACCTGGATCATTAGGCCCTGCTACTCCTGAAGCAAAGTGTGAACAAATCTCCACGTGTCTACATAATATCTGAGATAAGACATTCTTTAATGAAGCTACAAAAGTGGTTTAACTATTTTAAAAGATACACTAAACACTCTTGCAGTTTCATGACCTGTCTGGACACAGCTAGCTATTTACTACAACAGTGACTGCACGAAGGTAACTGCAGGCCTTTCAGGGGAACCAGACTGGTATTTCCTAAAGATCTAGACAGGTGAAGACAATGAAACAGCCTCAGACCCAGATTTAAGTCACACACTTTCATGCCTAGGGTAAAAAACACCATGTGTACCAGATATAAATCAGGATTCAGTTGTCAGTTGAGTCCAGAANGATCAAAAGCTTAAGGTCATCTTGCAGGTGAAGTAATAACANTATTAAAGAAAAAAGTTTGAAGGTTTTCCAAGGTAAATATGAATGGATCGGACATTCACTAAGTTAGAACCAAACAAAGGAAGGCATCTGGGAACAGCGCAGAGACTGTCTTTGAAGAGGAAGAACNGAAAACAAACCCAGAGGCTTGAAATAGCACCAATCTTACACCTAAGAANGCTCACAAGAGAGGCATTCCNGGATGTCAAGAAGAAATAGGGACTGGATCCAGAGATCTCGTAAAGTGTCATTCAAACACAGTACCCGAGAGCTGATCTGGCCCCCCTACTCTAAAGGCCATGGTAGGTAAAAATGAAAGACACTTGACCAACTAGAGAGGTAGGGAGAGATAAGTGAAGATGCTAACCAGACAGACCTTCATCAAGCAATGGGAGAGACTTACCAGGATGTACATAAAGACAATTACGGTCAAGGCAGTGGGAGTCAGGAAAATGACAGGCACACCACAACTGCTCACTCATCTAAGTGCACAAGGGATGTCTTCTTTCTCACTAGCTAGCTTGAACCACTCTTACTGGAGAAAAGAAAAAGTATTCTGATGACTTTCAGCTCTACTAAAGATCAGAGGCAATCAGGCATTCCAGGTCCTGAGATGACAAGTCTGGGATGAGAAGATGTCTCAAGTCTTGTACAAACTGCCAAAGCAGTTTCTTGAAACCACCTCCAGTGCGGTTAAGAAACTTCTTCCACTTTATTCCTGCCCTAGCCTAAGACCTCTAAAATCAGTGGCATGGAAGGGAAACACACACAGCTTACCTTTTCACAACAGAATCAGCAATGCAACAGAAGTCCTGGAAGCCCAAGAAGCTCCCGCTTAATTAAAATATGAGACCTCCTTCTGGACTGCTACACAAGCAAGTTTGCCATGGCCTTGTCCCATTCATGAAAGGGATTTAACCATCCAACCAACCAGATGTCAAGTACTCAGTTTAGTACTCTTTTTTTAGACAAAAGAATACAGCTCTCCCATGAAGCCCATGGGGGAAACCACTTTCGCGACAGTGCAGTACACAGCTGTCTTTGTTGCCTGCTTGTTCAAAAGATACAAGCAGGGGAATACAAACGGCTTTGACGGCACTTCTCTCTGGAGACAGAGCTGAAAAGCAGCCTAAGACAAATCTCTTAAAAGAAAAGTGTTTATTAACCTGAACAGCAGTCTGGCAACCCCTACTACCCTTTTTTACAGTCAGCATCTACATGGTGCTGATGGTTACACAGTGTTACCAAGATCTCCCAAGCTTCAGTGGAACTTTGGTGTTCATCTTCAAGATGACAGAAACACCTTGGATTCTAGCATTTATCACATCATGTGTCTTCATAGTCTTAAAAGGTAAGACCTACACTGGGTGTTCTTTGGTCACGCACATCCAGTCTGGAGATACAATGCCTTACCTTTCATAATTCTGAGGCCACAGATCCATCCACATTACTGACAAAGTTTGTATTTCCTTGTAAACCATCTTCAGTGACACTGACATTTTTAACCTTGTTTTTCTTTATGCTGCTGTGTAAGTACTTCAGCAAGAAATGCAAGTTAAAGCAGCAAGACAGCCAATAGAGCCTGGGATCTGTTATTCAGACACTCAGCTTTACTAAGACTCTGCCACACTCCTGTTAAGCGTAGCCTTTAACACCAGTACAATCAAGACACTAAATTAAAGGTAGCAAAACTTGTCCAGTGTCATGGTACTAATAGTTTCAATACTGAGTTTCGTGATATGATTCCAGGGCAGTGTTGAAATCCTTTGGAGATGTATTATTCACTGCTTCTTAGCGCCAGCTTCTGAAATTTTACACGGGGTAGCAGATTTGTCACCAAACATTTTACATGTCCAACAGAAGAGAAGTCCTCAAGGCCATCTCTGACGTTCTTCATATTAGGACTGCACTCAGAGCAGTCCCCAGCAGCTGCACACTTCAGTACTGGATATGGTCACATTCTCCTGAGGTCTGACTGTAAGGACATGTGTCCATTCACCACCCCCCTCACCATCTGGAAGCAAGCTTTTCCCTGCAAATGGATGTAAAGCAAGCAGCTTACCAACTGCCTAGCCAAGGTGTGGAACCTGTCACAAGGTCCAGACATTTCATGCTGAAGTGTGCCGTACCAGATACAGAACAGTGTTCAATTGTCTATTCAGTACAGAAGGATCAAAAGCTTATGGCAGCCTTACAGGTGAGGGAATAATAAAACTGAAGGCAAGAGAGCTTAAGGCTTTCCATTTTGCAAATGAACAGATCAGACATTCACTAAATCCTGCAGCACTGCCACTGCAACCTTTGTGGTCTCCGTTGACCACGTAAAGGAGTGCAAGGTTCATGCGCAGGCACAAAACTTGAAGCTACTTCAAAAAAACTGCCTGAGGCAAGCACCTACTGTCGAAGCGTCCACAAACACACAAGAACAGAGCATTAATTTTCGCTCTGGGATCCCATCCCTGCTCTGAGGGCTGTTTTGTACATTGCACATGAAGTAGTCATCACATGAAAACAGAAATCCTGCTAAGAGACCTAGACAAGCCTGTGTTATACTGGATCAACTTTTATCTTAGCTATAGAACTGTATTTGCCTCCATGTCCTTCAGGCCCCACGAATCTGTATTCATAGTATTCATAGTTCAAAAAAGCATGGCTTGAAAGGATCCACCTTGAGCCTTATACAGAGTCTGATAGTTAAGGCACTTTTGTAAGAAGCAGAAGATGAAGATTTGAATCCTTCCACATCAAGAAGGAAAGTGAACCCAGGTCTCTTTCCAGCAATTAATCTAAGCATCGAGCTATTTCAGGAAGCAGACATCCTCACAAACTATGGCCTCAATGCAGCTGGTATGCACTGGCACACAGCACGGTCAGCTGCTCACATAACCAAGTCAGAGGCACGCAAGCTACTGCATCTTCCCTCTCTCCCTCAGATCACTGAATATGTTAAATTATACCCACAACTGCCAACTGCAAGCAGTTCCAGAATGGAGCCAAGGCGTGGTTTCACAACATAGATGAACCATCCTAATACCCAGGCTGCTACCAACATGTAGCATGTTCATACCTCCTGCTGCAGGGCCAGTGCTCCTCTGAGCCCACAGAGTGCACACCCAGAGAATGGAACTGATAAAAAGCATCATTTTGTGGCAAGGTCGGTTTTCTGCCAGCTTCATTCCCCAAACTGGCTTGTGCTGGCTGCCAACCCCCAGTGCTAGCACAGGAGGCTGCAGAAACACACAGCCTGTGTGGGAGAAGAAAGGAAACCAGACCACCCCTTCTAACAGCAGCCCAAAGACAAGCCAGCTCAGTAGTGTCATCAACGTGAAAGCACATTCACGCTCTTCTGACTACCCCACCACTGCATTTCCAGATCCCAGAGAAATTCAAGCTGAAGCTACAAGTTTGCTCCTGGGTTGGGCAAATTCAGGTGCACACAGAGAAAGCAACAGGAAACCTTAGTGTCAACTTGTTCAGAGTTCCCCCATTTGAAGCAGATCCAAAGCCAAGCTGTTGCTCAGCAGGGCTTTTAGACCAACTTTTGATTCACGTGCCCCTCCGGCACTACACACTGAGTAGCTACAGCACAGCATTTTGCACACGTGTACACTTTTTAACACTTTTTGTTTCTGATTTAGCTCTCTTGACTGACAGTTTTAAACTACATTTCTTAAATGGCACATGCCTATAAAACTTACAATAAGGTGAATTACAGTATTAAAAGAATATATCCCCACATTAAGTATGACTTCATGCTACATCTTTAACCATTAGTCACTGCCTGTCAAGATTAAAGACCAAGTTTGGACTACTACGGCTGTATCAAAGACCCCTTTCACAACATAGAGTTCCAAAAGTGCCCAAATTAAAAGTGTTCACTTACGTGCAGAGAATTGATTCGTCCTCACCGTCTGCAAAACAAGAATAAACATGGTTATACTTTTTTGTTTATACCATCCTGTAATTTGCAAGACAGTTTCTTTTAAATTAATTTTAAAATTTCAGCTTATCAGCTCAACAATTCTAAGGATGCTTTCAAGCAATTTTTACAATATCCTTTACACATTCCAGTTCACACCCCCCAACCCTCCAAACAACAGCTCAGACATTCCTAAAAGTTCTGCCATTTCATACAATAAAGCCAAAATTTTGGCTTATTCAATAATAATCCACAGTAACCTTTTTAACCATATCTTCAGACAAAGCTGTCCCAACATCTTTTATTCTGTATGCATCCTTTCCCAGATTAATCAAAGAATTTTAAATCGTAAGTATTAAGCAAGAAAAGAAAAAACAGTTTCACATACACAATACTAATGACCAGACACTTTGAAATAGCATGAACATCCCCAACAAACAAGTGCTTTACTCTACAGCATTTTTTTCCTTTTTGAATTAACACATAAGCCTAAAGCGCTTCCATAATTTCACCTATTCATTAAAGACTTGTCAAAGGGACATCCAGGGAAATACTGAACAGAGCCAGACTCTGCAATATGGTGCAGCTCAGCACTTTTGTGACACCCACTGCTACGCTCATGACCTTTTTGAAAAGAATGCCAGAAGGTCACTTCTACCCTGCAAGAGGTATTTCATAATTACAGGTTCTTTACAGAATATATTTCAACACCATACACTCTATATTAAAAATCACATAATCAAAACATTCAAAAACACTTGCAAAGAAGTACAACATTTCAGTTAAAGGTGTTCTCCACCCCTGTTTGAGCCAAGGTTTTCAATGAGTTCGACAACTTTTTCATAAAGCTGCATCACAAAGATCTTGCATTTACACTGCAGCTGTTTGTCACTAGCTCCACAGCTGCCTCCTGTAAACTCCAAACGGGTTTTCTGATCTGACTGGTAATTGGTAATGGATTACTTTACAAATCAAGCTTTATTTTGATCAAGCGTAAAGCTAACGACTCCATGTCAGACTCCCTGCCACTCTCCGCATGCACCCCTTCTCCTTGACATGACACTCTGATGGGCCACAGAAAGGGAGCAATCGGTGATGATCACTATTGCTTCGAGGACCTGGAGTTCAATACCAGCAGGATGAACAGACAGCTTCAGTCGCTACAAGGCAACTTCCCCACATGCTTAATAAGGTCTGAAACAGATCTATGGCCATATATACAACCTCAATACATTTATGACCATTTCTGGTAAGTAGAATAATGTTAACAACTTTTCACACTGTTTCTAAACTGGTCCAGAAAAACTATAGTTAAACTTGAGTTGCAAATTACTGCTGAGTTTTGCAGACCGTATGAAACTGGTCATCCTACCCACAGTGAGCCAAGTTCATAGCGCTATTGGATAACAACTGGTATTAAAGCAGAATTTGAACTTTAGCTGGGTAGCATGTACAAAAACAACAAAATAAAACAATCCAGCAGTGAGCTGTGTTTCCCCTCATTACACTGCCTGATGAACCACCCAGATACAAGAACAGTTTGTGTTCAGCCACATCAGCTCCCTCAGCAGGCTTGCCGCAGAGTGGCAGAAATACAAGTTTCAGCCCAGACAGGCAGGACGGCCGGTCGGGCAGAGACAGATGCCTGGATTTAGATCAGCACAGGCTGCCAGGGAGCCTGGTGACCAGGGTATGCAGCTAAAATAAAGACAGGCTTCTGTTGAAGGGGCAATTGTGCCCTGTCCCCATTCCTCCAACTGCACCAGCACTCATATCATCAGTGTAGCACAGCCAAGTGGCAAGCAGGAAAGGCGCCTCTTAAACTGGTTTTTTTTTGTTTGTTTTATTTGTATTGAGCTGAATCAGTGCCCTCATACACCATACAAAAAATTGTACTGGCAGACGGCAGACCTGAGATCACAGCAGCCCTCACTTACCTTAGATCAATAGGCTATGTTCATACAGACACGACACATCCGAAAAAGCAAAACAGCTAAAAGAGACCTGGTCTCAGCAAATTACTGTTATATTAGTTTATGAATAGAAAACTTCAGGGACATGAAGACAAGTCTTTGAAGGCAGGCAGATGCTGCTGTGTATTGCCACAACTGGCTAAACCAGAGGCTTGTGAACTGTACTACCGGCAAGTTTTAGACTACATTGTAATATCAAGTGTGACAGAAAATATGAGGTGATTTCCGACTGAAAAATGTTAAATACATGCAAACAGTTGTACTTTGATCCCCTTCTACTAGTTTGTTTGACAATGGCAAGAAATAGCAGCAATCCTCTTGCCCATTCTGCAGACAAACTGCACGGGGCTGCACCGCACCAGGAGCACAAGCCAAAGGCTGCACCCCTGGGCCTAGCCGTGTCCTGCAAGCAGGTGTTAGCTCCAGAAATCCGACCTACAGCGTAACTAACAGAGCAGAATGATTGTAGCAGGAGAGCAGAAGAATATTACTTTAGACTACTAAAAGTAGGAATGAAAATACTATTCAAGAAGTTGGCGATACTCCCCACAAGCCTGCAGGGATGGTACTGGATCGTTTCCTACACCTGCCTGATGTACAGCAACTCCTGTACAGACACATCAAAAAAAGTAAAGGGGAAGCCTGTGACTGAAAGAAATAAAAGCTGAGAGCAGGCAAAAGCAGTGGGAGTACAGCAATAGCAACGTTAAGAGAATAGTCCAAAAAAAATTATGTTCTTCTGGTTTTGATGTACAGCAGCTGGTCTTGCAAGTCCTCTCAGAAATAACTTTTTGGGACCAACAGGAGGAAAACCCCAGAACTTCAGCAGAAGTCAGATTTACTGTATGCCCAGCTGTCAGCACAAATTAGAAAAAAGTGCAACTTTCCGACCCTGACCTGTTTCCAGGAGTCACTAATAGTGACTCCTGCACCTCACAGGCAACTCCACACACCAGAAAAAAAAAAAAAGTCAAGATAACATAGGACAGTACAAATCATTTGTTCTTTTAGAAGAAACTACTGAATGAATGCCAAGTTGGTACCATGAGTAGAGTGGAAAGTTGATATTAACTAGGTTTAATATATATTGAGACATTTTTCTAATGTGACAACTTGATTTTCCCCTTTCTTACTATCCAAGATTAACTCTCTAACTCTATCACTGTAGCTAGGTCACTTCATCAAAAAAAATACAGTCTCCTCTAAACTACAACTCTTCAGTTCATCACTTCTTAACAACTTCACACCACAGGTAACCCTTGCCTTGAAATTGAAAGAAGTTTATTTAAAGGCAATGTGCATTTGTCAATGCTTTGTATAATGACATATTTTGCCTGTCAATTTACCCACAAAGATCATGTTCCACAACGTGCAAGACACTGTATAAGTGAATTTTCTTATCTAAATAGTCCTAGAGAAAGTCTACGAGTCTGGACAGTTGTATGTATTTTGTTATTGCCAGAAGATTCAGCAAGTGCAGCAGAGCTTTATTTTCAATGTCCAGGAGCCTGAATTGACACAGACATTAGAAAGTTATCTGGTACTTAAGTATGTTACTCCAAACCCACTCCTCTGTGTTCACCTGGACTCTGAACGTCACAAACTCATCATCAAAGTGGAGAGCAATAGCAAGCTTCAAGTTTTGCCTTCTGATCACCTACTTCTGCTAAAAGCCAGTTCCAGCATCTAGCACTCAACTAACAATAACAAAGAGTTACAGCTGGAAGGCTCAGGATGCTGCTTTATGCATTGTCACATACCAGCTGCATTTTATCCCGAGAAAAAGAGCTGATTTCTCCGGACTCATTCTGAGAAAGATTCTGACAGTATAACTAACATGGAAGAGTTATTTACAGTCTGTTTTGGTTTTCTCCTCCCCCAGCTAACACAACTTATCTGTAGTCTTGATGTCAAAGGAGCTGGTCCTCTTCCTAAAGACTCCTCAGAGCTCTGAATACATATGTGTTAGCCTGTGTTCTGAAAGAACCGAGCCCTTATCTGGCACTTCTACAAGGTTTGTTATCTAGGGCAGGGAAGAAGCACTAAACTTCTCATCCTTGGGCATACATCTCCACAATACTTTCAAAAAACTGCGTGATCCTCTGACCCAGCTTCAATGTGAAGAGCAGCAGGCAGCTGACAAGACAGATATTTATGGCAGAGAAGATGTCTAAATCTTCAAAATAATCTGCCCTCCTTTGCAAAAGTTTTAATAGCAATTTTTTATTAAATCCACAGAGTTTTGAGGTGGTTGTCCATGGAAACCTAAAAATATTTTGAAAACACTTAAGTTTCCACATAAGTCTTGTGATTCTTAAGAACAGACCAAAACCATCTCTCTCTAGCAAGGTCTTCATGAGATAACATCACTAACATCAGACAAACAGATTTGTAGGAATATATACAGACTAGACCAATTCAACAAATCCCTTGAGATTTATAAGCAAAATTGCAGCAGTAAAAAGCAGAACAAGTCAGTGGACAATCCTTGCCTTCAACCTTTAGAGCAACTGAAATAGGAAATATAAACTACTCTCTTGATTATCAAAGTTGACATTAGATGTCTCTTACTCCCTGCAAAGGGTAGAGAAAGTGGATTGGGCTGGAATGCTTGATAGTCTGGACAATGGGTATGTTACCTTTTCAGCACATATGCAGACAATTTAGGGCAGGGGGGAAAAAGCACTTAAGACAACTCAGGTAACAAAACTTTTGCTATCAGCATCAATACCTTTCAAGTTCTAACTCAATAGTTTTGTTGTAAGGCTGAGGCAAACCAACAATTTTCAGTCTCTTAGGGAAAGAATGTCACATTTCTGCCTTACCAACAGCACAGTTTCTGTCCTCTAAGCAAACTCTAACTAATGATCAGACAGGCTCCAAAGCGGCTCATCTCACTAATCAAAGATACTCCTTTAATACAGTCAGGCAACCAGATGAACACAAACATGAGGACAAGTACGTGGTAGGAGGGGATGAAGTAAGAGGACCAAGCTCTTACTTCAAGCTATGTCATAAGACCAACCTTTTGGTTTTAAACCAACACAAGTCCCATTGGAATCTACCAGTTCACTTTAAAGATATACAGCTTGGATTAAAAATATGTCCCAAGGTCCTCAAACTACAACAAAGACTAACTTTCAAGCTGCACAGAGAAGGGTTACCACAGTATTCCCAATTTGAAAACCAAAGTTCCAAAATGATGCAGAGACTATGAATAAAAGCAAAATTTGATTTTCTGCTTATGAAATAAGCTTTCTGTAGACTAGTATGTCTTTTTGAACGGAAGAATTTGGAAGCACAAAGGCAATACAACCTGACAGTAGCCTTAGGCTGAAACTCCCCCACTGCTGTAATTCAACTTGAGCTTCTGTTGATGTCTCTGCTTCCCCTGCCCAGTTTCCCCATCCTATTCCACCCTTTGAACCAGCAGCCAGCTGTGCAGAAGCACACAATGCTAGTTCAAGTAGCTGATGGAACCTCCACCCACAACGAGCTGATCAGGGAGTCATACTACCAGAAAACTAATCCTATCAAAATATACAAAAGGGAAGAAAGGAGCAGCCAGCACAAGGGAGACAGAGCAATGAATAACCGGAGGGGGTCGTATTCTTTTGGCAGTGGCTAATAGATCAGCTTACACTATTTCAAGCTATATATTTAGCATCTGCAAGTGTCAGACATCGGAGTGTTTCTTTCACTCTTGCTCTCCTTCTCCTTTTGCTTCCCAAAGGAAGACTCTCACACATCAAGGCAACAATCAGCTGCTGCGTTAACATCTACTACTGTAGAGCTGAAAGACATCTTATTGATATAAGCAGCAGCAGCCACATTAGGGAAACCCCGTCGCACAACACTGAACAGTATAAACGCTTTGAAGAGATACCAAGGAGAATTACCAGAATACAAGAAGGACAAGAAGAATTACAGCTCTGAAAGCCATTTTTCCCCTACACTCTCAAACCCCACTTTGCTCTTGTCTCCCCAAAGAAACATGCTCTGGGCACAGCACTTGGCAGCTCCTCAAACAAACCTGTAGCTTGGCTGCAAAAGAGTTGCTGTGTTTTCTTATTTGAAAATCCAGTAAGAATAGATCCTGATGTTTACCTTACTATGTATATATAATATAATGCAGGAAGTTTCGACCATCAGAATACAAAACATCTTATTCCCCATCCCTTCTCTTGCCAAACTACAGAAGGATTCTTTCCCCCCCTTAACTAATAGGCCAGACCAAATAAAACCCCTGTTAACTCTGGGGGAAGTTCCAGATGTACATTAAACACATTTGTTGAGTAATTGGTTCAGGCAGGATGTTCTCAGAAGTCATAGCTCAAAGCCATAGAGGCTGCCTACAAAGGAATGACTGTATTTTAACAAAGCAGCTTTTCTTAAAAGCACGACTTCATTCTGCTTTGGTCACACCATAGTCATTCATAAATTGGTACAAGATAATCAAACAGAAAAGGAAGAATCTGTCTTCAAGCTTCCTACGGAAACTCAAAGGCAGTAGCATTGCAAGCACAGATTTTCTCACAGAACAGAGTTTACAAGTAAATGGATGCCCACCCTCTACAACTGTCTTTGCTCCAATTGCCCTTGACTACACTGACATCTTAAGTATTGCAAATGCCCCGATCAGCATCTATCCCTCACAATTTGATGCGGAACGAATGGAAGCAGCCATCTGGAGCTATCCCACAGTGAACTGCCCAACTAGAAAGCCAGTTTTTGAGCTTAGCAGAAATATGTAAATCTATTAAAACAATTCCACAGATGTATTACTTTCAAATTTAAATTATCTCTGACTACTTCAACTGCAACTACAACTCCTGTCAAACACAGTAGCTTGCATACAAACATTGACTGTCTTGCAATCCTACCACCCTTCCTATAAGTGTCTTCCCTTTTGCATCCAGCCTTTATTTAGCTAAGAACATGAATTAAGTGTGCCAAGATAAAAAGGCTAATTCTAGAAAAGCAATGAAAACAGATGCATGCGAGTATTAATCTGCTTTCCCAACTCAGGCTGAAGAAAATGCTGTGGGTTTCTATACATCCAGCCATCAACCAGCAGGAAACTCTGGAGAGGGCAATGGTTCTTAGTTGCAGGTACATCAGGGGTTGTCCTTACCAAAACCCAAGTGCAAGACTCTTGTGGATCATTCATTTTGACACACAGCCTTTCCTTTCATCTCTCCAGAGCACGAAATATCTATTCAGCAGTTATCAAGCGCCAGTCCCATTTCTGCAGCAGGCATAACCAAAAAAGTTGCTGCTTTTGTTGGGGTGGAAGAGGCAACCTCTTTGATATTCCTCAGATGGGAGAAATTATCTTTCTGAAAGAGGCAGTGGTGTAGGGGCCGGTGGAGGGTTCTTCTTTATATTTAGACAGTATTCAGTGCTCCGGTGCCATAGACCATAACCAAGAAAAGCTTGGTTCCCTGGTTGATAGTCTTGTTTGTTGTGGATGTCAGGCTTGGAAGATCTGTGTATATTTGTCCTCTACTGTAGGTGAACAGGCTCGAATATCAATCTATTCAAGGACATTTAAAAACTGGATTGCTGACAAGTTTTGTGAAAATGGGTCACTGCCTGGAGGAAACAGACCTTCCCATCAGCACAGATTTTGCTGTTACCAAAGTATTCACAGGACTGGGTCATAAATGCTACATAACATTATAAAGCACGCAGGTAGTCTGACAATCTGCCATTCTTCAATTCCAAGCTCTGAATAACTTTTTCTTCTTTAAACCAAGTCCTACTAGACTGATAAGCACAGAGATCTGGTTACAGAGATGAAACATGCCTTTATATTTTGTGTTTGTCCTTAAAATGTTGCCTAGTTACTCCACAAACTATCATCAAACACTTAACACTATGAAGTGACTTAAAACAGACATAATAGGAAGACTGACAGGCACAAGTTTGTTTGCTGAGTACCTACCTTACTGCAGACCAAATATACCCTGACACACTTATGCTCACCATGAGATTTCTGCAACAGCACTGTTTATCCTACATTTCACCTCTACCTTTAGTTGTGCAACAATCTACGTACAGCTGAGTCATTCACTCTTCAACATGCATTCTGCAACTTCACAAAAAGACAAGAGCAGGTTACAGGAATACAGTCAGTATTTTGCCAACAGTAACTCATTAAACATTCGAGTGAACTCTTCAGAAAGCAAGTAATTTGCTAACACTATAAAGTTGACATTTGAAGTTATAATACCCAAATTTAATCAAGCCAGTACTATTTAAGGAAGTTGAACCTACACATGCCTATAGCATCTGATGCAATGCATCCACCGGTGCTAAAGGACAGTATCGTTGTCAGGTTACTCTTTGGGAGGTTTCAGGTGACTAAAAGGATGGAGACATCACAGGTATCTTCAAGAAAGTTGAGTAGAATCATTGCACCATCCTTCTAAAAGCATGAAGGAACCTCTGGAGGTCAGAAGCAGTCAAGGACACCAGTACTCTTTAGTGGAAAAAAAAGTATCTCTCGATGTACCTTGAAACTGCATTTATCTTTTTCTTCTTGCCTTGTCATCATCAGCTTATTGATCTGTTGGTCAGATTTTACAGCCAAGACTTCTTTCTTTGAACCTGCCAAGCAATGGACTTGCAGATGTTCTTATTCTTTGTCCTAAAACATGCAACACTGATTTATACTAGAAGTAAGATCAAATTCAGGTGCACTCGACTCCTCATGGACATCCAGTGGTTTTAAGATTTAGAACAACAATATTTATCAGTTCTGCTTCATCAGTGCTCAGGCACTTGTTCCACAAAACACTGCAAGCCCCCAATGCTGGCTTAGGCACCAGTCCATGAGTAATTACATCAAAACTCCCTGTCCAGCCCAACACTGTCCACTTCAAAGACAAAACACAACAGTGCTGTTTTAAATCAACTATCAATTCCCAGCTTTGCCTGTTTACCTAATATTTCCTATGTATCACGATAGAAGACACAGACAGCCAATGTCTACTACATTTCCTCTACCTAGAAACCAGCCTATCTGAGAAAGCTGTCAGGCTGAACTGCCACAAACCATTTTTGACAGACCAGTACTTCACTCTTGCCTCTTTCGTGTACTTTGTCTAGTGACTCCAAAATATCACCAAGCCTTTAGTAAAGGACTGAGAAAGCACCTCTGCACTGTGAGGTGGGGGCATTGATGTAGACACTCTGTAGGTGTTCCTGTTATTTGTGAAGTTAAAATAACAAAAGCTTTTTTAAAAAAAATGTGGTTCTATCCCTTACTCTAAAAGATGTGAGATTTGGGATAAATCACAACAGCCACACTTCAGTTTTGCTTGCTGACTTACTGCTAAGTACATGGAGTTAATTATTAGCAAATGAAGCAAAGCAGAGGTCAGCCAAACCCCAGTCACAATTTACCCTACAACTTGTTTACAGTGAACTGTAGCAGTGAATACAAATATTTCTTGCATGTCTACAGCAGACTTCATGACCACACTCATTATTCCCTTGCTCACCCCAGNTCNCNCAAACTGCTGCACAAGCGCCCCAGCACAGACAGAGCACAAGCGGTTAACCTAACGCAGCATCATCACACCCCGGAAGGGTATGCCAAGCTATGAATTGAGGCTATTTTAGAAGTCACGAGTTTGGTATTTGCAACATTTGCTTGAAATTACCCAAATTCCTCAAGAAAAAATCGTGACATTTGTTTTCAGAGTTGCTAGCCAGGGCTGAATCAGCACAAAAGGAGAAAACAAATAGCTGTTAGACTACGTGCTGCCCACTTAATGAAGCTGTGGGTAGCTTCTCCATTACATACCAGATCAAATTTGAATTTTTTTAGTCCTCTTTAAGCTTGAAGAAGCTCAAAGAGCTCGTTTATGTTTTCACTGACAGTCCCTCACTACCTTTATTAACTATTGTTAGGAGAAGCTTTAGTAAGTCTAACTTAGAAACTGAAACATTTACTACATTTGTGAGCAGAAGTTACCTGTTCACACAAATTCATTCAAACAGGTATGGATTTATAAGGCAACTTGCAAACACCGCTAATCTATTCTAGTACCAAATTTATTTAGCCTTTTGAAACCGGTGACTGCTGTAGTTTAAGAGAATACGAGTCAGTCTTCAGTTTGGAGAAACACCAGAGAAAACAGCACAGTCCCAAGGGCTGATCCACGCTGACAGCAATGGCAGAGCTGTACGAACAACCACTACATGAAGAGGGAAACAACTTCGACAGAGTGCTCCCAGCGCACCATGCCATCGAGCCAGTGGGGCCAGCTACAACAGCTTACACGACTGATATCTGTCAAAGCCAACAAATGGTTCTCACACAAGTGTTTAGTGCTTTAACTTAGCTGAAGGGCAGTAAGAATCCATAAGGCAGTAACTTCTTAAAAGGTTTCAGCTAGAGCTGCAAGGACTTGCTTATGTCTGTTGCTCTTCTCATGACACAGGCGAGCAGTCCTCAGCCGCCCCGATTTGTGGCTGCCATGGACCTTTCCCAGTAGACACGAGCAGCTCCTAAGTCTTCTACACAGGTTGTCCCTATGCTTACTTTTCAGTTTTTATTTGCATGCTGCTTAGAAGTAACCTAGGATTAGTAGTAGTTGGCAAGCCACAGGCTGGAAAAGGTTTATTTAGACTGTAGAGTATTCAGCATAGCAGTGGTTTCTATTCTCCATCAACACTGCTTAAGCTGCCCTGTTTCCCGTGTAGCACAATTCTGCCTAGACAAAGATTACACTGTCAACTGAAACAATGATTCAAGGAGGTCCTTTAATTGCAATATCTGTCATTTAAGCTCACTCATTTAACTTTTGCTCTTCTCCTTCCCAAACAAATAAGAAAGCACTAATCACTTAAAACTGGCCGTGAACCAACTTCTACTTTAGTGGGCTCTTCCCAAGCTGTTTCATTATGCCTGAACTCCACAAGTTTGGAAAGACAGCAAGTATGATGACAGTACATAGCTAGGCTCTCTAACTTTAACACAACCCAGTCAGCGGTTTGGCTTTTTGTCCCCAGTCACACACAGGGCCGGACACAGCTCATCTAGCACATCACCCCACCCCCAGTAAGCTCAGCCACATTACACACACCAGGGATTTTAACACACCACCTAGCAATAGCTAGGCTAAAAAGTTGTAAGCATTTTTCTGATGGATATTTTCCAAGACTCATAACAAGCCTTTGAAAATNTTTTCAGATAAGCATACTCATTAAGTCCCAGATTTGCTGTATAGATTTCTTATACCTGTACTTCAGCAGTGGAGTCATTACTTTTTCCAGTCACTGAACATCATAAGAAGTTCTAAAACACTTTCCCAAGAGAGCATGTAAAAGTCACTGTTACAGTCTCCTGAGACATTTCAGGAGACAAAAGCTCGTGAGCTTTCACCATTTTACATGCCAAACTGTTGAGGCTTCCTTGTGAGTGTGGAAAAGTACAGCACAACCGACTTCATACAGTAAGCAATGTTCAAGATAAACATTTGTCTGTAATTAAGATGGGGGGGGGTTCAAGGGGGATGAATCTCTAAAGTTCAGCAAGACAGTTCAAACTTTACAATCCTTTCCTCAAAGGACCCAAGTTAATGCTAGTTTCTTATATTTCATACACAGATCTCCTTTAGGTTTGATTCTGAATAGTTTTTAAAGAACTTCAACAATTCAGAGGACAAACACCACACTTTCCCTACCCTCTTGTGCCTAAACTGTCATTAAGTTCCCAAAAAACTCTATTTCAGCACAACAATTTGAAATTGCACAAAATAAACCCGTCCTTCAGTTTTCAAAGAAAAATTCACAGGTATACTGGCATATTCAAATCTGCTTTCCTTTGGAGGAAAGACATTGACCTTCATTGCTTGAAGGTCAAAAGAATTTTTACTCACATGCACTTGTGCGCACACACACACGCAAGCATTTTCTCCCCTTTGTCATTTTCCTAAACATAAGCATCATATGTTCCTTAAGAGGAACATATATATTTATATATATATATATATACCTCTATACAGAGGTAGAAGTCCTTAAAATCCTCTTCTCTCTCTTCCTCGTACACATAGACCCAACACAAACATTTGTTTCTAGAATTACAAACCACTAACATCCATCTGACAGCTTCACTTTCTCTGCTGCTAATTAAAGTAATCCTTGACTATCAGAAATGGTCATGAACAATCATTTACAAAATACTTTGGATCATTTTTCTTTCCTTCTACATAGCTTAATATTGCTTCCATCTAAAAATCTAGCGTATATTACCCTAAGGGGCATAACATCTCCCTACGGAAAGCAGGGAGGGAACAAGAGGAGAATCTCCCCACCAACTATAACTTTTCTCCATCTATTATCAGCACCTAATACCCCCTCTCTTCCAGCCTTAGTGTTCAATAAGAGAGAGATGTGAAAAAAAAAAAAGATACAAGAAAAAGGAGGATAATCATTGTAGGAATTTTTGACCCAGTAACTGCTGTGAATTCATTCCTGTACTAAAGCCAATGTCTCCCCTGTGGATTTATGGAGGGGAAAAAAAAAAACCACAACAAAAACAAAAAAACACAAAACACAACCTCATCTTTTAAATCTGTTTCATTTGAAATGCTGAATGTCACCATGAACAATTACTGCTCTAAAAAGAGATACAATGACATTTTACCCAGTT
>Ga0065710_10000003_pt1 | contig 15087 bp, 9 predicted proteins | sample Hoacrofraction14_FD_59097 | JGI IMG/M metagenome (GOLD analysis project Ga0065710, IMG submission 59097) | Hoatzin crop microbial communities from Cojedes, Venezuela - Epithelial fraction 14 | ecosystem: Host-associated > Birds > Digestive system > Esophagus > Crop | place: Cojedes, Venezuela...
GGGTTTTTTTTGTTGGGTTTTTTTTTTTTTTCCCTGAGTGATGGAGCTAGCTCACAATTTGTAAAATAAGGCAGCAATAAGCCCACAAGTTACACTAAAGCCTTGCTCACACAGACTATTCCAAATTATTTATGCATTGTTCCATCCAGCAAAATGTCGTAAGCTTCAGCTGTTGTACCAAACGCTGTGCAGTCCCAAAGTGCGTCTACGCACAACTTCAGCTGAGGCCACCATGCTGCTGAATACTCAGCTATATAGACAACGAACACCATGACAAATTAAACCACTAAGCATCCTCTTCACTCCTCCCTCCAAACCAGTCAATGAAAGAAACCCATGTTCTCCACTAAAAAAAAAAATCAAAAAAAAATCTGCATTGTTAGCTCACTGTTTTCTCCTTGCTGAACACTTTGCAGCACATATTTATATAGCTACATGTATTGATCTACTTCACAAATACTTTTGAATACTGCAACTATTAAAACAATTTCTTCCTTCTTACACTACAGCATGGTTTGTTTTTCATTAGTAGTTCACAGAACTTTGCTTACAGAATAAGCAAAAAGAAGAGCATATGCAAACATATGTGTATCTATTTAAAGCTTGTATGAAAAATTACCTGAGAAGCAGGGCAAATTTGGTTTTGTTGACGTAAGCAGAGACAGCCTTCCGTGGTTACTTTGCTTAACAAAATCACGTTTCCCCCAGGTGTAAATGTGGCCCATTACATATTTGATTGTGTCAGCCAACACTTTGCCTGTATCCTAATAAAAGTATTTTAAAATGTCTACAGTGAAGTGCAAAAAGATAACAAACAGCGAAGAAGAATTTCACACAACGGAGCACAAGTTAAGGAAAAACCACAGCAAGCTGATTTTCCTTCTTCTGTTTAGAAACTGGAAATTTTTCGAAGTCTTATTTTGTTGTCACCTTACATTTACCTGCCTGCTGCAAAAAGGTTGGAATATTAGCACGACTGGTTAGAGGAAGACTTGGGTAAAGCGGTAATTGGCTGAATGTAATCCCCAAAGGCAATACCCAGCTAATAAGGCGAGCGTAATCCTCCGGATACCTAAATGAGAATACAGCATCGCGGCGGACAAGTCATCCTACCTTAATTTAGCAATGGCATACCTCGTATCTCTGTAAACCGCAAGCACTCACAGGCTGCAGTGGGCCCTTCAGACCCTGGGCCATCCTCATTACTCTGAAACAGGGCAGGGTGATGGGTACCTTCCTGCAGAGGAAGATGGCTCCTCATCCTTCTCCAGGACTCCCAGCAATGACGGGATCACTCTCCCCGTTTTCTGTGTGTGACCTAGAGCCCAGGCACTCTGCTCTCGGGAGAAAGCCTAAAGCCCTGTGCCAGCGCTAAAGACAAACATGTGGAATTTGCATCTCAAGCAGCTTCTTCAAGGCAGCGAGTCACAGACAAGAAAGTCGCCTGAAGCCTCAGTTTTATCCACCAACAGCAGAAAACAGTACTCATTGCTTTGTGCCGCTGTTACCAAGATAGCCAACACTCTCAGCACGGGGAGTAACACAGCAAATACAGTGTTTGTGGGTGCTTATGAGGAGCAGCTGAGGAAACTGGGCTTGTTTAGTCCGGAGAAGAAGAACCTGAGGGGAGTCCTTATTGCTCTCTACAACTACCTGAAAGGTGGTTGTAGAGAGGTGGGTGTTGGTCTCTTCTCCCAAGTAACAAGTGATACGAGAGAGAACAGCCTCAAGTTGCATCAGGGGAGGTTTAGATTGGATGTTAGGAAAAATCTCTTTACTGAAAGAGTGGTCAGGCACTGGAACAGGCTGCCCAGGGCAGTGGTTGAGTCACCATCCCTGGAGGTATTTAAAAGATGCGTAGCTGTGGTGCTCAGGGACACGTTTTAGTGGTGGACTCGGTAGTGTTAGATTTATGGTTGCACTCAATGATCTACAGGTCTTTTCCAACCTAAAGGATTCTATGATTCTACAGGAGTAGGAGGTAAAGAGACCACAGAAAGCAACTAGGCTCACATGTTTCCTATAAATGGCTCCTATATCCATTGCTACAGACTACCAGTGGATGTGGACTGCTGGCCTGACCAGAAAGGCATTTTCACACTCAGGATGAATACAGAAAGAAGCAGCAGGATGGGAGCAGCTTGTATGGCACTGGGAAACCTCATATCCAAGCAAAAAGTTTCGCCTGTTTGTTCTTGCTTGTCACCTCTAAGTAACCAGCAGTGCTATCGCACGCAATTACCAACTCAGCCTGCACCATCTCCTGATGACAGTAGTTGATGCTGAACCAAAGATCCTACTGCTCAGCCAAGTAATCTTAGCTACTGCTGAGGAAGATAACACGGGGAGCGACGTATGCAAGTGGTCTAGACCAACAAGGCCACCAAGCAGGTGCTACGGTCTTAAGACCTAAAGTCCATGCAGCTAGGCAGACTAAGGAGAGACAACATCAAATGTGATGCTTTGCATCATCAAGGTGGGTGTCCTCAAGGCTGAAAGGACTTAGGGGTATAGGGAAGCATGTTTTGTCATTGCAGTGGCAAGAGACGCTCAAACTCCAGTCACTACCACATATTTAGGGTTGTGCCGTGATACTGGGATGTCCTTGCTGCGGCTAGACCAGGAGTAACAATGACTGCGCAGTCTGGAGATGACACAGGTTTTGAAGAGGCAAAGCATATGCAATGGCATGGCGAAGGCCCTGGAATTCAATAGCACACAGGGCACACTAATAGCTCCAGGTAGGTGAGATCCCAGAGGGAGGGCATCAGAGAAGGTGAAACAAAGAATAGCCCAACGACACAAGTGTCAGGACACCTCTGCAGCTAGGGCATTCCATATGGTGAAGTAATGCAGATGTACGTGGGTGTACAAGATGTACTTTTACAGGAAAACAGACAGCTTCTCTCTCTGGGAGCTACTAATTGATTTTAAGAAAGCCTAGGCTGGAAATGGATGCTTTCACCAGAACTCCTCAGACACAGTCAGAGATTTCAAGTGGCTTTCAGCTTTACAGTGAAGATATTTATCTTACCTTGCTTTAGATATTTCTCTTACCTTGCTTTAAGTACTTCAGTGACTTTTTGTTCTAGCTCTAATCTCCTCTGCCGTTCCTTTTCTAGCTCCTGCCTCAAGGTTTCAGCATTTGTGTCTTCTCTCAGCTTCCGGAGCTCCTCCTCTGTTAATTAAGGGAGAACAAAAAGATTTAGTTACCCTGAAGCATTTCTATAAGAAAATTAAAACTAGTTATGACAGATTAGGTGTTGTTTGTTTTTTTTTTAATCTATGCTACCCCGAATACCTTCACCAGAAAATACAAGTAGTCAAGGGCTAGAGAGACTTCATAAAAAGTACACAGCTGTATCATGTAGAAAATGTTTAGTTACAAATATTAAAGCGAGGAGGAAAACAACTTCAAGGTTTTATTTTCAAGGCGCAGTGTGTCAAAAACAAGCCCTTGGTACTAGCTACCTTTACCTAAATACAACGTGACATACCCTTCATTCCCCAAAGAAATAATCAGCAGGAAAGGCTGTCTACTGCAAAATCCAGTGGTCAAACAAGAAAAAAAAAAAAAACTATCTGTTCTCTTCTCCCATGTCTATGGGTAGAAAAAAAACCCCAAACTTATATTCACATAAAGTTATATGCTGCCACATAACCCTCTATCCATCAGTTTCTGGTACCCCTGTATTTTTATATGCCGGATGGCCCCATCATGGACCAGAGTATCTCACAGTTTTAAGAAGGGGTTATGAGACAAGGAACTAAGTTCAGATTTTTACCCTTTCCAGAGATTACAGTGTGTCCTACTACCTTCCATGTCATAATTTATGTATAAATATATATACGCATACACACACATATACTTAGTCACACAAACACATATACACTCACAAAGTTTTTCATGAGAACTTAGTATCAGCTATGCCTAAGGCTTTTATGTGGCTAATTAGCCTTGCTTTTTTCTCACTGGCAGTATCCTTGTTCATGACCTTATTTTACTCTTGAGCTACAACGGGGTCACTATCACTGATCACTTTTCCAAGACAGGTATACGAGAGACACGATACAAAGAAGATCGGGAATCTCTCTCTCTCTTTTTTTCTTTTTGTTAAACAATAAGATTACTCCGCATTTTGGTCTCTGGCCTGTTTTTTAAGCTCAGTCTCGACAATAAATAATAGAATAGCAGGTGTATTTCAAGCTTAAAGCAAACCAGAGCAGAAAATACTTGCTAATTCCACTACCTACACAGACACAGGGGTTCAGACTTCATGTCATTTTACAAGATTTGTATATTGTGTTCCACCCTTCAGCAACCTCTTCCGTTTCTTTTCTCATATTGCCTTGCAAATCTTTGATAATCAGATAATTTTGATAGCCGAGCCTCTCCGACTCCAATCGTTATGTGTTTTGAGAAGGTCTGAAGCCCTTGTGCAAATATTCAGAAGAACAGACAAACTCCAGCCCCTCTGCAGGAGGCCCTTGTGTGGTGTCTCCCATCATTTTATCCGCTCTGTAGGTTAGGTGGTGGTAGATTATCTGTATTTCCGCAGCACTAAGAGGTTTAGAGCACAGCATCAGGAGCGACAGGCAAGAGATACACGAATCGAGAGGACAGTACAACATGACGGCTTCCACCGTGAGGCTACAGGCTGAACTCCACCAAACTGAAAGGAGTGCTGTCATCTCCCCACTGATGCTTTGGTAGCAACCCCAGAAAGAAGAGTTGGAGCACAGAAACCAAGTTATCCTCCAGCAACTAAAACTGACATTTATTCCCGAGGGTACGGAACTTTCACTGTTGGAGCAGGTATTGTCTCTCCTGTAAATAACTGGAAAGATACAGACAGAAGGGCTTACCTACACATGGAGCTGTTCCTCATTATGTGTCCACAAGGAATTTTAAATACAAGAAAACTACGTTTGTAATTAGCTTACCCTACTTTCACAGGGCTCGCCTTGTTCCAGAACAAGAGCACGCACACAGCTGAGGGGAAACATCTGTCGCACTTCAAATGCGCTGGAGCTTGGGCAATATCATGAAGATATCACAAAAAGTTCCAAAGCCTGATAGGGATGTTATCTTCTCAAGACCGTGAAAAGCAAAAAGTTCTTCATTAAGCACTTGTGGTTTTTTTTAAAGAGGAAGTGACTATGCATTGTGTGTACATAAGAAAACCGCAAGTAGTGTAAATTAACCTCAATGCCCTTGAAAGGCTACTCAGATCTTCCAGTCTCCTTAATCCCAGTTGTTCTGACTGCGCTACATCTTGTTCTATTAAAAACAAAACAACCCCCCCCAGGAACTTGACCTCTAGGAGAACAGGCAGTGCCAGAGATGCAGAATTTCTTTACGCAAAGAGGCAGAGTTAAAGGGTACACAATGGACAACGTAGAACTCCCATAAACCAAAACAAAAAATACATCATTAAGGATTGTCACAGCTTCACATTTCACAGCATTTCCTAACTTTCAAGTACATGACTTTGCAATTTAAATTCACCCCAGTCTGGCTGCTCTGGCCCCTCCAACTCTTTCAAGCAGTGTTTGTTGCTACGTTGGCAGCAGTGTGGTCTGGCATTGTAAAACCTCCATGTCTGGTTAGTTAAATACTTATGTTTGCGAAGCAACAGAAACCACAGAGGGGAAAAAAAAAACCAAAAAAAAAAGGAAAAATAAAGAAAAAAAAAGAAAAAAAAAGAAGATGTGTTCTTCCTTACTATCTCCCCTGAAATAATCTACAATTTGGCCAAGTTGAACTGAACACACAGAGGACATTTCTCTAGCCCCAACGGCTCTTATAGAATCATAGGTTGGAAAATGACCGCTAAGATCATCGAGTCCAACCATCCACCCAACACCACCATTCCTACTAAACCATATACTGAAGTGCCACATCTACACGTTTTTTAAACACCTTCAGGGATGTTTACCACCTGCCTGGGCAGCCTATTCCAATGCCTTCCTACAGAACGGGTGAAGATGGCTACAAAACACAGAGGTCATGGACCCTTGTGAAGAACCCGGAAGAACATTTCACCCCGGAAGTTTCATCTACCATGGCATCTAGTACTGAGCTTTAGAGATTAATATCCTCCTTGATGACGAGAACGGAGTGCTCCTTGGATTTCATCTTCAGACAATCAAAATTCAAACACCTTCCCCCCTACACACACACACAAAAGGGTAAAACACAAAAGGTCAAGCTTCGGGTCCAAGATTAATCAGCTCCCATAATTTCCCTCCCAGGCACATCAATCTCAGCTTCCTATCTCCTGCTGGGCAAGAAACACTAAAATACTACAAGCGCCTCAGCGCGTGTCTTAACTGGACATGTAGGCGATGCGAGCAGCCATAAAGGTGACCTGGCTATCAGGGGAAAATGCTGAACAGAAGAAAATGTCTGCTGAAATACTGACACAGAAAATGCCAGCCAGCCTGGGAACTAGGCCTGGGAACCAGAAGCATCCTTGAGAAGAGCAACTGGCCTCTCAGAAGTACGCAGCTGGATACCTAGAAACCAGAGACATCCTGAGATACCATTGACAAGCGCAAAAAACAAGGAACTGTAGCAGCAACTTACCATCTGAAAAGGTGAAAAACAGTCTGGAAAAAGGGGAAAACATCCTGAGAAAGTAAGAATTAGTAACTGGCATTGGCTGTTCTATCTGCAAGAACAGGAAAACGGTCTGGAAAAATAAAAACTGACCTTAGAGAAAAGAAAACCTCAACATCTATCACCTATTCCAGGTGAAAAATCGAAAGAAACAGCACCTATTCACTGCTTGAAGTGGTGGTGCCCTACACCTCCTTATGTCTCTATCATATAAGAATTACTTAATTTCTACCCAAAATGGAGCTTCTCTTTCCAAGAACTTCCCGTGCTGCGTGTACTTTTCCTTTCCCAAATAGGCTGAGCTCTCCACACAAAGTTTCTTAGGGCTCTTGGACCCTCACGGGGGAGGTTTTGATTTGTCCTTCCCTCTGGGATGGTCTGGCCCATTCAGAGATCTGTGCAATGAGCTTGACACTGGTATTAGTGTAAACATATGTGTATGTGCATATGAGTAATCTGTCATAATTACATCTGCTGCAATATTACTGATAAGGTTACTTCACTAGGGATAAGTTTGTAGTAACTTGTAATAGTATACACACACCCACTTGGTTGCTGCCAATAATTTGTAATGGCTTTATATATTTCTTTTTCCCATTCATACATATATTTGCTTTATCAATCATAGGTACAGTTGCCGGTGGTGATGTTTGTGGCAACCTGTAATAAAGTAGAGAAACTTAAGAGTAAAAGGCCTCTGTGTCCTTGTGTATTACAGAATCCTACCAACCTACAGTCACAATCTCTACACACTTGCAGGCTTGGTAACCCTTTAGGTCGTGACAGCAGGTGTGACCCTGAAAAACTGCTTTAAAACCTCTCCAGCAAAGTCAACTTGTACAGAAAAGCAGCACAATATCTGGATGACATTGCACTTTTAAAAATGAGCCTTAGCAGTCTGTGAGACAAGGCAGTAACAGTGTTTCAGTTACGTTAACCTGCATATTATCGCCCTGCAAACCTAGGAGAATTGACCCCATAGGGAAAGACCATCAACAGCGACGCATCTCATGGGTTACAAAAAAATTATCCATTTCATTTTTTCTACATCTTTTTACCCTCTATTAGGTATAACATAACTATCACACCTGAATTCTAAGGATTTGGCCATTTAAATTTGAAGACCGAACATTTCAAAAAGTTTAGCTGATTTCATGTAACTGCTAAAAGACAAGCTACCGCGTGTTTGGTTGCATCAGCCGCTAGAGCAACTGAAAAATCTCAATTTGCTCCTCAGAATACACAAGCTTTTAAGAAATGTTTTGAGAAAAAGCTCTTCAATACTAAAGTATTCAGTTCAGGTGAGACTGAACAGAACCTGAGCGGTATTTGGAACAGAAGGATGGTACATCAGGCTGGGAAGGCGTGGCAGCAGGTTGGGTTTCTAATTCCATACCGCATGTGCAGTAAAGCGGATGTTTCCCTTAATGTGGGGACTGGAGGTGGATTACGGAGTCTCCTGGTAGCTGTTTTACATAATACTATTGCTTCATAGGCCTACAGGTACGCTGCAAAATCCCCCTCTGCGACAAAGTGACCAAAAATTTCTTTCAGGGGGCACAGCTAGAGACTGCAGACCACTATTCCTAGCTACCAAATCAGTTCAGTGTTACCTCTAAGGAGACCAAGTTAAAAACTAGAAATGCCAAAAAGCGTACGTGCACCCTGTCATATTTACATGGGGAAACACCAGTGCCTAACAAGACAGAAATAACCCTTCTCTAATTATGGCTCCCTTCAACCCTTTGAACATCACCAGAGTTCAAGTGTGTTGTTTCATTGGTACCAAACGCCCTAAATCCCAACCACAGACCGTCAGACTGGATCTCGCCAGCAGCACTGACAGCGCCAGGCACCGGAAGTTATCTCCAGCGCAGGCAGCTTCTACCCTTGCCAGACTCCCAACTCCCACAGAAAGCAATTATTATTGTAAGTTTGTCCCAAGTAAACCAACCATATGACATTACTAACAAGATGTTAGAGTCTGAAAACATGTCTATCTTCATCATCATAGACACTGAAGAGCTTTTAGTCTTAATCGTAGACACCAGCAGCAAAGGACAGCCTGCTGTGAAAGACATGGGACAGCTACACCACTTCTGCTAAAGCAAAGACATGCAAAGACCATGGTCTGACCAACAAGCAGTAGTGGAGGAAGGACCCACAACAGAAATCTCTAACCTGTTTTTTCTCCTGTGTACAGTTATTCTGTAATTCATATTCTCCTCTGGAGACAAGTTCACAATTCATAGCTATAACTGGATACACCTTAATTGCGTACTCTTTGTTACCTGTTCTTCTTCTAATCCACGGCTCTCCTGTTCTAATCCAGGACTACTCTTCTTCAGGTCTTATGTCCTTTCCACCGGTGACCTGAGACCCACAGAGACTGCCAAAGACTGCACAAATCTGTTCGAAAGACTTCAGATAAAACATTAGCCTTTGATCCCAGACACTGCAAGACATTCTACTACTTTGCATGCCAGATGCTTGGGAAAGAAAGGGGCTTGTCTAAGCCATCACTCTAGCCGCTCCACTTTATTAGCTGTCCTTTTTTCTTGAAGACACCTCTTAAGTTCATGTCCTCGTTCATGCCTGGACGTCGACGCTTCACCTGGGAAGCACAAAGCTCACCCGCTCAGGAGGACTACTCTTAGCATTTTAAGAAGGAAGAACTTAAAAACCTCCCTTTTCAAGCCCCAAACTCCAGGTTGGCCGTCTAACCCTTCCTTTGTCTTGTGTGGTTAGGTGGTCGCTTCCGAAACGGATACCAGCCTTCTTGTTCTTCATAACTCTTCCAGAGCTGGACAACGAGTGGTCTGGAGAGTCACCTGAGCCAACAGACAGAAGCTACAGTGGGAAGCGGGTGGGAAACGCAGCTGGACTGTAGCGTTATCTGATCACAGTTTTAGAAACTCCTTCCTACTATAAAAATACCAGCCATGCCAATTTGCCTTAAACAACCCCTAACACAGGTCTGGCATTTACACAATCCTTGTTTGGTGGTTAAACAATCCCTCTTTTTACTTTTTTTTGTTTCCATCAGTCTGTTGTGCCTCTCTTCGCTCTCTCAAGGGCAGAGCTCCTGCTGCAGTACTGTCAATAAGCATTGCTGTTGAGGACCAACTTCTGCGTCTCTCTGCATACACCTACAGCGTGGGGAGCAGCACGGGCTCTCCCTGCGTGGGTAGGAAAGTCTGAACCATCATCCTGCTTCTCACTGGCATTAGCATTCCCCTGGTACTATTTTCCTCACCTCAACCGCAGAGGTTCATGTGAAGTGTTCTTCTGTTTCCTGTGGTGAGGGAGACTGATGTACAAAGCACATCGTATCTGACAAGATCTTCTTCTATGCAAACTGGCCTAGTCTCCTCCCTCACCATTCTTGCCATGTCCCACTTCGCGTGAGTGAGGTTAGAAACAATTAAGATGCAGTTACTCTGGTACGTACAAAATAGTTACGCTAACAACCAATTAGTAACTTTACACTTGCATGTACTGTTTTCAGGGAAGCTTTATAGTGTTGTAACAGACACAGGATCATTTCCCCTTCATTACAGAAGGATTTTAAATTAAGTTTCCTGAAAATATCGGAACCATCTTAAAAAATTAATAACTTACTGAGACAGATCCCCTTCTCAAAACATCACTTCTATGGCTAGATACACTTTTGCCAGCAAAACAGTAACAAAAAGTACTGCTGCTCTATGAATTTTCAGAAATTTCAGAAGAGTTGCAGAATCCATCTAAAATGAAGGGAACTGCAAAAATGTTGTCACTATTGCAGGAACTGTTTTCACTCCCTGGTTTTGCCAGGAGTGAAACAGGCTATAAACATTCCAACGCCTGGCTCGGGAACAGCAGCAGGCTCTTCCAGCAAGGCTTTCACGTTACACAGCCAGGAAGGGCAGGATCCACACGGGGCTCCCGAAATCTCCGTCGCGGTTACACAGCCAGGGACAGGCACAGCAGTGCTGACCGCTGCCCTGCCTCAGCCTTCACGCTCACTCCACGATTCATGAAGCCAAGCTGGGCACCCAAAAAAAGGCAGGAGCAAGCGCACAGCCCACCTACGTAACACCAGGCGTTGGCAGCGTCTGCTGGAGCCGGCGGAGGAGCTGAAGCAACACATTTCTGTCGGCGCGGTGCTGCACTAGGGTTAACCAGCCCCACGAACAGGCGGCGTGACAGCACGTCATCCTCCGGGGCTGGGCCCGCCAGCATCCCGGCATCTTCACGCCGCCACCATTCACACTTGTCGCCCAGCCTTGAGGGCAGATGGCACGAGCCAGGCCCGGGACAAGGACAGCCCAGGCCTCCAGCCTGCTGCCGCACTGGGCTGGGGTCCCACCCTCTCCCTCTCCCCTCGTCTCGGGAAGCTTGTGCTCTTGGAAGCCAAGTTGGGAGCGAGCAAGAGCACAACTCATCCTGCACCAGTCAGAGCAGAGTCCTTGCAGGTGAGAAATGGAGGTCTGAACCCTCCTCCGTCCATACTGAGGCCTTCTAAACCTCAGACAAGTGCCCTAACCTGCTCATGATTGCCTCTTCCAGCAACGTTTCCAGGAAAACTGAGCCAGAGCTTTGGAGGGTTTTCTTTGTCCAGGAAGGCTACACATGAACTCAGTATACATGGCGCATCATGCAAGCGTCTCTGGGTGTAAGCAAAACCTTTCCTACACCTCTTAATGAACTTTCCCTACCTTTACAAGAAGCTTCTCAGTCAGAACGCAGAGCTAGAAAAACTTCTGAACAGATTTGTTAATACAACGCAAGGGAGAGCAGCTCTGCTGAACAGACAACTCTGCAGCAAAGCCTCGGCTCACATCTTTCTCCTGCAGCTTCTCTGCGTTCCCAGGGAGAACATTCAAGAAGTCTCCCCATTGGTCACCACACGTAAACCACAGTCCTCATCCGAGGCAGTCCACAAGGGCGAGGGACCTGTGCAGATCTCCCAGAAGCCCCCTGTTCGTGTCTGGGAGGCCAGGACTTTAAGCTGAAAGAAAGGAGGCGTAGGGAGAAGAGCAAAGGGTGCGAGACGCCCAGGGCAAACTCCACTGCCACAGCAGCCTCCAGCAGGCTTCAGCAGCCCACGCTGCATCGCCAGGATCCCTTGGCCAGGGTTGACCATCTAGCAAGGAATGGCTACTACGACCCACAGCTGGGAGCTGGTGCCTCAGACAGACAAGGCAGCTACTTACTCTCTTACCAGAGTCTTTGTCTGCTACACAAATCAACCCTGCTTCAGAATTGCTGATCACAGCCTGCCGGGTCAGTAAGAAGACAGCAAAACCAATGCAGTGAAACTATTCCTCTGCTCTTCTCCAGCTCTGCTGCTGCAGGTGTTTGACCCTCACGTCAGGAGAAATTACACCTAGGGTGTTCTGACACAGTTGGTAATTGGACTCTGACGCAGTTTCATAGTTAATTTGTTGCATACAATTATGAAGGCTGTTTGAGGAGGTATTAGCATTTCTGTACAGAACAGGACTTTGTAGTGCAGGTCTTTTGCTGGTCATCACCAGCACCACAAGCTTCGCCTCTAATGTTTACCACCTGCTAACATGCCAGATTTGCCTGAGGACCATGTATGGCTTTCTAGAGCTCTACTTTCATGAGGTCTGTATTCTGCCGGGTTGCTCTTCTTACAAAGAATCCTCAGGTCATTTACACCAAAAAGCAGAAGCCAGAGAAAACACTGTGGAGTTAGTTGCACACACGCTTTAAAAAGGCACATGAGAATAAAGAATGTGGGGGAACAGAAATATCAATGGCAAAGAAGCATAATCCTGACTTCTTTTGTAATGCTGCGATAAAATCCTAACCAAACCCAGCAGTTCTGTAAGCCCCTAGAGACTCCTGCCACAGTCTGCTGTACAGAGTGGAATGCAAAACCCTTGTGGCAGAGGACTTTATTTCCTCCTAAAGTTCTTCATCCACACATGGTGTTTCTTCGATGTACCAGTTCATGACTAACCCTCTTCCCTAACAGCCACCCGGTTCGTTTACTCTTAGCTGCTGCTACCACCGACTCCTCTTCCCCGAGGCTGCTCACGTTAGCATTGCGAAAAGCTTGAGCATCCTTGACTGAGAACTAGCTAATACTTCACGTAAACCATGGGACGCACGCATGCTTACAAAGCACCTTGCAGCACCGGGACCAGAGTGCTGACATCTGCAAAACTGTCCTCCACAAGCAGGCACAAACAGTAATGGGAAGAAAAGCAGAACGTGTAGCTTAATGAGGTGCAAACCCCAGAAGATATTGCCTACCTTTTTCTCTTTCAAATGCAAGAACAGCAAGCACGTTTTTATTCCTTGTTTACATACAACTAGGTTTTGAAATGGAAGCACTAAAACCACTGCTAACCTTAGCATGTTAATCTAGATGCCCCAGTGCAGCAGCTGCCTTCCACACTTGAACCCTCAGCCAGCACCAAGGCAGTGTTCACACACATTCAAATCAAGGTTACGGTAATACTCCAAGTCCTTTAGCAATGGATGGTTCTGACGGCAACAGCCCCAAGATGAAGCTTTACCCACCCTCGTGCATTTGGAGGTCCAGCAGACCGAGCTCTCCGCGCTTTTCGTTCAGCACGAACCCACCCTGATACCGCAGTCTCACCAGACCCAACACGCATCGAATATTTTCAGCATTCCTGTACCACGGCTCAGAACGAGCCATTAGATTACAGAGATTAAGACCATTCCCGCACAGACAGGAAAAGCAACTTTAGCCCTTCTGGCCGGAAGAGCCATCTGATCCCTCCCTTGCTTAAGACGTCATTATCCCAGATCCTTTCTTCCTCCGCGTGCCTCATCCTCCTGTCAGTCTGCAGCTTAAACCCCTTGCATTTCCAGTCACATTTTATTTGCATTTACAGCTTTGCAACACGCTAAGCAGTGCCTCTCCATCTTCACCTCTCGGGATGTTTCGATTATCTCTTCGCTAGGGAGGAGATTCATCCGGTGTCTCAGACGAAGACATTCTCCCGTTACTGACAACCATTTCTCTGCAGTAACTACTTGCTCCAGATTTCCTCTGCAGCTTGTAGAGGCCACAGTTAGCTTTGGGATGTGCTTCACTGAAAACACTGCTGAGCCAAACCGCACCTTCTACTTGTGCCTACTAATGGCTGAACGGAGTTGAGAGAAGACTAACAGTTTGCTATTCTGTTAGCCAGGCACTTGCAAACACAAACCCACACTGCCTTGTAGCTCTGCTGTGTATGCGTACATTACACACAACGTATAGCTGGGAGGAAATCTCTCCTCTTTAAACCTCCTGGCTAATAACACACCTATACGAATAAGAGGTATGGAAGAGGCAAAAATAAAGTCACAGGATCAGGCTGATAGCGATTCTAAGCCCAACACATTATAAAGCAAATGCATGGAAGCTTAAATACTTCCCCCACATACTAGCAGTCGGTTTGATTTTCGCACACCTAGCTGGAGGACATGGAGTAAGAGGAAGTGGCAGACAGTTTATGTAAAACTACAATTACAGCAAGGTGTCCTTAAGGAATGCCACGATTAAAATAGTATGCAAATACAGCTGAGTGGCTTGCCTTCTTAAAAAACACCTATTGCAGCAACTGGATTCAAAAAAATAATAATCAGGCTTTCTTCCAAGGGCAAATTAAAGTAAACAAACTGCGCATTTCAAGAATGTTTCTTCTGCTCACTATCACTCCACTTTTGGGAAGGCAAAATAATAATGAAGCATTTCTAGTATTAAAAAACAAAAAAAACAACTCAAAGAGAAGGAGGAAGAAAACAGAAGAATACAGGAACTGTATCCAAAAAGCAAGCTCCTACTTCAGCTGACAAACGTAGTTACAGATTTCAGCCCAAAATTTTGAATGGGGTGTAGGGAGAATAAGGGGTATGCTTTACTGCGCTTATTTCCCTACCAGTTTATCATTCTTTCTCTTGTTTTTATGTACAGAGTTACAACCAGCTTGCCCGGAGAACACTCTAACTGCAGCTACAGCAAACCTTGGGCTTCGGTGAAGAGCTCTTGGCCTAGCAATAAGGGCTGGAGACTCCCAGGACCAACACACGCCACTCAGCTGAACCGCCCTGTCAGCCTTCAACCTCCAGCCATCTGCTCCAACTTCACATGCAAGGGGGAGCTTCGTTACCCTTTACCTGGGAGTTCGCTACAAAGGTCTGTGCAAAGGAAGAAGATTCAGCTAAAAGCGGTAACACAGTTGATCAGAACGTTTTCAAACTACAGCAAGAACCTGGAGAGTAAAAATATTCACAAATATTCACAACAATGTCTGCCCCATGTAGTCACTGTAAGCACAAACTAACGACTGAGAATGGATTCACCAGCCATGGAAGCCTCTGGGAATCACAGAATCATAGAATAGCAGGGGTTGGAAGGGACCTCTGGGGGTCATCTAGTCCAACCCCCCTGCCGAAGCAGGGTCACCTACAGCAGGCTGTAGAGGACTGTG
>Ga0065710_10011879_pt1 | contig 14045 bp, 24 predicted proteins | sample Hoacrofraction14_FD_59097 | JGI IMG/M metagenome (GOLD analysis project Ga0065710, IMG submission 59097) | Hoatzin crop microbial communities from Cojedes, Venezuela - Epithelial fraction 14 | ecosystem: Host-associated > Birds > Digestive system > Esophagus > Crop | place: Cojedes, Venezuela...
CGGCACCAGTGCATGCCTCGGGGCCCAGTATGCCCAGTGAAGTGGGGAAATCGTGGGGGCTCACCTGTGTAACCTGGGGCAGCCCACCGGAGTCAGCCATCTGCAGAGAGAAGGTCCCGCTTAGTTTGGGAGGGTGCCTTTGCCGCCCGCCCTGTGCCCCAGTACCCGCTGGCAGGATGCCACTGCTGGGGCCATCCACCTCTCCCCACCCACCCCCAGCCCCATGGCCAGGATGGACTTGAAACGGGGAGACGGGAACACCCTGCAACCCTGGGGCAGGGGACAATGGGGCATTTCACGGGCCGCAGGGACCGCCTGGCTGTGCCTGCCACCCGCCTACCTTCAGGAAGGTGGTGTTGGTGGGATCCAGCTTGGAGTTGCACTCCACCTGCAGGCGAGAGGGATGGTATGAGTGCCCTGGGGTGCCCTCAGCCTGGCAGATGCTGCCCACAGGTACCGCCGCTGGCCCACAGCACCCCAGCCAGCACATCCCACCCCAGCCAGGCAGAGACAGGGCGCTAGGCGAGCCCAGAGCCTGCAGAACCACCATCCCTTGCCACAGGACAGAGGGGAACCACCTCCTGCCAGGCAGCGTCTGGGCAAGGGTAGGGGCTGGAAAGGGTGGGGAGGGGGGCCAACGAGGCATCCCGTGTGTCACACATGTACGAGCACACAAGTGTGCTTATGCGCATGTGCATAGAGATACACGTGCTGGAGGAGGAGGGGGGTGCACGCAGTTACACATCGTGTACAAATGTGGCCACCTGCACAGTACTTGGGGCTGACTGTGCCAGTGTGGCCATGTCAGCGAGCAGGGAGCGTGCCTGTGTGCTGACACATCCCAGCGTGCACGCTGTGACCACTTCTGGGCATACGAGGAAGGGGAAGTTTTCCAGATGTGGCAACCATGCACATGCGCATGCGCCCACACAAGCAGGTGAGTTTGCACATGAGCACGCTGCTGCACGGGGGAGCGCACGCGTGTCTGAACGGGCAGCAAACACGAGCACGCTCACGTGCGGGCACCGTCTGCGTGCCAGCCCACAGGCACTACCCCATCGCTCACCACCCCCTCTTCAGCAGGAGCGTTGTCTCCGACCACCAGCATCACAGGGCAGCTGGAAGCAAGAGGAGGAAGGGGCACAGTCAGGGCTTGGCCTGGGTGGACTCCACCACCCCGGGACCCCACACACCACGCCAGTGCAACTCTTACCGCAGCGTCTTGGCATTGGGCACAGTCCCAGGCCGGTTGATGTCCAGGTCCCTGCGGCTGATGGAGGAGAAAGAGGGCCAGTGTGAGCCCATGGGCAGGTGCTGCCACCAATGCCATAGCGCAAGAGCTGGGGCACCACCAGCTCCAGGAAGCAGCACCCATGCCCACTGTCCCGGCACCCTGTGGATGGAGGACCCCATGGCCATCTCTGCCGTGACCCAAGCAGAGCCCACGCTGCAGGATGCAGCACCCAGCAGAGCAGCAAGTCTCCCAACCCCCTGCACGCATGGGACAGCATCTCCACCCCCCTCACAGGGGGACGTGTACCCATGGCTGTAGGCTCTGGGACATGGTGCGGCTCTGGCGCAGGTACCACCACTCCCGCATTCCCAGCCAGCCCTGGCGACCAGCTTTGCACCGCTTCCTACCTGCGCCGGAGGGTGATGGCAGCACCCAACAGGGATCGGGGTTCCCGTGGTGCCCTCGGGGCCACCCACCAGCACCGCAGCCCCTCGCCCCGGCGCAGACAAGGGGGCGGCTGGCTGGCAGGGCCGCCCGGGGTGCTCACCTGTTGTACATGTTGAGGAAGAGCTGGAGGTTGAACTGGTTCACCACACTGCCAATCTGCTGTCGGTAACTCTGCACCAGCTCCGTGTTGTTCACCAGCTCCTCCTGTGCTGGCACGGGACGGAGATCAGGGCACGTGCTGCCAGGTGCTGCGAAGACACCCCCTCCCCAGGCCTGCCCGTGCCGCGGCAGAAGGAGGGGATGCTGGGCAATGCATCTGGGCACGGCTGCGGGCAGCACACCCAGGCACGACGTGGGCACGAGCCGCACGCTCGTCAAGGCTAAGCCCCGGATCAAGCAGGAGTGATACAGGAAGGGCTGAACTAACCCCGTCCCTGGGCACGGGGGCCAGTGGCAGGGGTCTGGCAGGACGTGCAGCCCTTACCTGGCTGAAGAGGTGGGACAGGACGGTGTCCGGCAGCGTGCTGGTGAGGCCAGAGAGCTGTGGAGGAGGCACAGGGAGTTAGGGCACTGCCGCGGCTGGCTCCTGCCCACGGAGCCACCAGAGCCCCGGTGGTGGGGGGCGACCCGGGCCCTGCCCACCTTGGCAGCTGCCCAGTCAATCCAGCCTTTGCCGTTGGGGTCGATGTTCATGAGGACCAGTCCTTCGACCAGGTCAGGGAAGATGAGCTGCAGGGAGCAAGAGGGGCGATGCTCAACGGGAAGGCGAGATGCGCCCAGGGCAGCCCCCCACCAGCACCACTGCCCACTGCACAGGCGTTGCACGGGGCTGATGTGGCCCTGTCCTGGGAGCGATGGGAGACCTGTGGCAAGACTGCCTGGCCACCATGGCCAAGGCACCGCCGTCCCGGCCTCCCTGTCCCTCCAGGAGCCTTCACAGTGGCACAGCCTGCCCCGGAGTGTCAGCGCCAGCTCTTCCCCATGCCCCAAGCAGACAGCAGGTATGGGGCAACTCCTGGCCAGCCCATCCCAGCCCCAGGCTCACCGCAAACTTGGCCAGCACGTAGGCTCCTGCCCCTACACCGATCCCAATCACGTACTTGAACCTGGAAAGCGGAGAGGTGCATATGGGGGGATGGTGGGCTACAGCACGGGTTCCCTGGGGCACCCTGCCACCCACAGCACGGGGCACAAGAAGACATGCGGGGTGCCAGCCCCAGACCTTCGTCTCCCGCCCACCTCCCTACCCAGCACCCTCAGCCAGCAGCTGTGGAGGAGAGGCTGACTCACCCGAAATGCTGCACCACGCTGGGTAACATGGCGGCCAGCTGGTCCATGGATGGGTACTGGTACCTGTGGCACGGGGGGGCACAGGACAGAGATTATGCAACGGGTTGCCCAAAGTGGGCAGGGAAATGCCACGCACCCACAAACCACCCCGTTGCCCACTCTGGACCAGTCAGCTGCCATGGGCTTTGACATGGTTTGGAAAGACGCTTGGGCAGGACACAACTGCCCAGGCAGCAACAACGCAGTGGGCAGGAAGGTGACGTGCCGGCAGGCACAGCGAGCCCCCGGCGTTGGCACCTACCCCTGCGGGAACTGCGAGGCTCCTGCCTGCTGGCCCGGCGCGTCCACGTGGCACACCACAAAGTGCTTCGTGATCTCCTGCATATCTTCGTAGTTGAAGAAGGTGTTGAAGCAAAGCTTGTCTGTCGAAGAGCAGGCAGGGATCAGAGACCAAATGCCCCAGCACCGGGGCCTGGTGGGCCAGGAGAGCGTGGATCAAAAGGTCACCCGCCCTCCTACCACCCTTCAACTGGGTGGTGACATGCCACCAAAGCCCTCCCACCCCCTTCCCCCCAGGCTCCTCATCCCCACAGCAGACACCACAGCCACAGTTAGCAAGGGCTGCATTCCCGTGGGTGTCGGGAGGCATGGGGATGGACGGACACAGCCAGGAGGATGAGGAGTTTGGAGTGAGCCTCATCTGTTTGGAGGGACGGGACATGGGGATGCAAAGCCTAGAGCTGCAGGACCACCCGGGGGGTGGTGGATTTAGCAGCCCCAGGTATTATCGGGCCTATCCAAAATCCCCAGAAAGGGCTCAAGCAAACATGGGATTTGAGAAATGGCTGCAAATCTCCCTGCTTAGAAACAGCCAAAGAAACAACCTCAGCGCTGCTGTGGACAGGCCACCACCGTTGCAGCAGGACACAGCCATCGCTGGGGCTTGGAGGGGTCCTGCCCCATGACATTGGTGCCGGAACATCCCTCCCAAAATGTGCGGGCGAGGCAGGTTTCAAGGTCCATCGCAACCAACATGCCGCACCCCCGGTCACAAGAGTGCTGCTGTGGTGGCGAGGCAGCTCACGTAGCACGGCGGTGGAGAGGGAGACGCTTCTCCCCGCTGACAGGGCACATCCCAGCTCAGCCCGGGGGGCAGAGCCCAGGGCAGGGGTCTGGGGCGCGGGTCCAAGGCTGCAGGCTAACAGAGAGCGCAGCATCCCCACATCCAGAGCCCGGCTCCGGGTCCCTCCTTCCCTGCTGTTACCCGTCTTTCGGCCCCCACTACGCCCTGCTGCCAGCCGGGTCCGTGCTCTGAATACCAACAGGTGGGCAGCAGGGACTCACCCGGCGTCCCCCAGGTCCCGTCCCTGCCTGGCACGGGCGGGCAGACAGCCAGCGCTGGCGTGGCTGAGCACTCCTGGCTGTCCCTGGCCCGGACTCCGCATTCGGCTCAGCATCCAAACCCTCCTGGTGCTTTCAGATGCCTGGGGAGACCCAACGCAGCCTGGGGACCCTCCATGGGAGTAGGCAAAGGAGCTGAGCCAGGGGCTTTGGCTGAGGTCCCGGCACCTCGTGCAGCCCCAGGCTCGCTCCTGCCCGCCCTTGCGCCCCACAGCCCGGGGACCAGCACTCACGGTTGAGGCCCACATCATGGTACGTCAGGATGGCCGGGCGATTCCCCTTGGGCGAGCCCCGGATGACCACATGCAGCAGCCCATAGGGGGTCTCGATGTCATGTTCCTGGGGGAAGAGGAGAGATGGAGTGATGCCTGCCTGCCCAAAACCATTCCCTCCTGCCCTGCCATCCCACCCCTCACCGCTGCTTCTCTGGGCAGCTGGGTGCCATGGGAGCACAAGGGAATGTGGAGCAGCTGTCCCGGGAAAAGCCCCAGCTCTGGGCATCCCCGTGGTGGCAGAAGGCAGGACAGATCACACAAATGCTTCCAGCCTCCACCAACTCCCGAAGGGAAGGGAAGGGAAGGGAAGGGAAGGGAAGGGAAGGGAAGGGAAGGGAAGGGAAGGGAAGGGAAGGAATTGGGATGGGATAATAGGATTTAGGACTGGACAGGTGTATGATGGGATAGGATCACAGGATGGGATGAAGTGATAGGGGTTTGGGATGGGATGGGATGATGCAAGAGGGCTTGAGAGAAGAGCATCATGGGACGGGACAGGTGGACCACAGGATGGGACGGGAGATCTTCGAGGGCCTGAGACAGAGCGTTCTGGCAACAGGGTGGGGGACCACAGCATGGCCCAGCTGGCCTGAATTCGCTGTGCCTGGGACAAACAGGCAGAGGTCAGACCCCGGACGCCACCAGAGGAGATGCTGCAGCCTGATCCCAAAATGACAGCTAAAGTAACTTTCAAATCCCTTGGTCTGAAATGGTTGTGCCCCCATACAGAGACCACCACTGCCCTGTGCCTCAGTTCCCCCATCTGCGAGGCCTCCCACCTCACCTTCACGGCCATCATCCCCAGACAGCAAGGGAAACTAAGGCTGCAAGCCCAGGTGCTGGGCAAGGCATCGCCCAGGGCAAGGGACCGGGGGTTTCCTCCAGATGCCAGCCAGCCCGCTGGCAGTGACCTCGACGCTGGGATCTGTCGGGCGCAGGAGCATCACGTGCCGAGCAGGGCCAGGCTGGGGATGCTGGCAGGGTGCCCAACCGGCGCGGTCCTCGCTGCGGGTACTGGCAGCCCCGTGGCTGGGCTGGCGGGAGGAGAGTGGGTACGTGGACGCTCCCGTGGGGTGACATGCCTCCAAGGACTCTGAAGGACACGGGCCTCAGGTGGGAGGAACCGCCTGAGGGCTGGGTCTCCTCCCTGCAGTGCCTTCCCTCACCAAGACCCACTGTCCCCGGGGGACGCAGCACCCCAGGGCAGCTCAGGGGGTCTGTGGAGAAAACGCTTGGCTGCCCAAGGGCACCCTGACCCCAGTCCTCATCCACAGTTGCCCCTCCACTCCCCGGGGCTGTAGCAGGCAGCAGACAATGAGTGGGGACAGCCCCTTGCAACAACAGATGGGGAAACTGAGGCAGAGGAAGGGCCTGGCCCAAGGTCACAGAGCAAGAGGCATCCGCGTGGTCTGATCCTGGGCACAGGGCTGCCTCCTGGCCACTCCCACACTCAGGGTCCCCACCATAGCCCCAACAGCTCAGCCTCCAATCCCACCCCAAAATGACATGCCCAAGGCGACGGCTCCTTCCCCGGCACTGCTACCCCCGCCCCCGGCCCCCACCAAGGCAGGCACATCCCTGCCTGCGCTGCAGCCTCTGCAGCATCGCCAGGTACCACAGCCCTGCCCTTTGCCGCAGGGATGCTCACTGCGGGGGGAGAGGCAAGGGACGTGGGGGACGCAAGGCAGTGAGGCAGAGGGGGCACTGACAAGCCGTGGCCCCGGCGAGGAGGGTCGCAGGGGTCACAGCACCCATGGGTGCCTGGGACCTCCCAGACCTGCCCAGGTCTCCCGCTCACCGCTGCAGTGCTCCCACCTCGCTCACCCCTCTCTGCACCAGCCTGTTGCCATCACCGCAGAGGCCGGAAAGCATCCGAGGGATTGCTTCAAACCAGCCGGAGACCTTCTCCCTCTGCAGCTGTAGGGGTGGGGAAGGGGCAGCGCGTCCCCCCCAGCCGCTAACAGCGGGCAGCCCCAGCACAGCCCGCAGCCGCTGCGCTCGCTCGCCCTCGGCCTTGGCGCAGCATCTCCGCCGCGCTCGGGGAGGACGCGCTCAAGGACAACGCGTCCCCGAAAGCTGCGGCAAGCCTGGGATGCGGCAGCAGGGGCTGGGGGATGGACGGGCTCCCCAGCAGGAGGGTTCCCCCGCACCAACGCCTGCCTGGCCCACGCCAAGCCCCGCTGGGTGCAGAGGTCCAGCCCAGGAGAGCGGGGGAGGTGCTGGGGCAAAACTCCCTGGGAAGGGAGGGCAGCGAGCACGGGAACGGTGGTACCTACCCCATCCCAGCACTCCGGCATGGTGAGGACCCGGGTGGACGAGGATGCGAGGGGCAGGGTGGGCCGAGCACGGCGTCCCGGCGTGGGGCACAGCGGTGCAGCAGCGAAGCAGAGCTCTGTGCTGGCTCAGCCCCTCGCCCGGATTTATAGCGGAGCCCCAGCCCTGCGCTAAGCCCTCCCTCTCCCTTCCCCCTCGATGCGACGCGCGGCCCCGGCAGGTTTGGCCTCCATTGCGGGCGAGCACTGCGATGGAGCCGGCACTCGGTCATTGGCTGCCGCCAGAATTATTCATGCTCCAATTGGCCCCAAATACCCTTGTTTATGAAGAAAAAACGCCTGGCACCGTGCGGTACCCGCTCCATCTTCCCTCCTTTGGCAGACCGAGACAGGCAGTGGTGTCTGGACAGGGCTGCACTCCACCACTTGCAACACACACAGCATCGTCACGGCAGAGCCCAGCAGTGCTCGCCCGCACCCATCACGCACAGACACGCGGCTCTGGCCCCGCGCAAACAAGCAGAATCATGTCCGAGCCCGCAGCCGCCCGGACCAAGGCCCCGCCGCAACGCACACGCACCAGGAAGCACAGCCCCCCCGCCCCAAACGGACACAGGTACACGCTAAACACACAGGAGCAGGACGCAGCAGGCATGTTCCACATACACACATGACCACGGACATACATGCGCAGGAACACACACCAACAGACACACAGGGGCCAGGCAAAACCGTGTCCCCCGATACGTCTGTGCATGCCAGCTCTGGAAAAATAAACACAACGACCAACGCTGAAGTACGTGCACCCCACAGAATGCTTGCGCATGCCCGCACGGGGCTAGCCTGTGTGTGTCTGCATCGGTACATGTTCCTGTACATGTATGTGCATGCTCACACGCATATAAGGAGCACGCCCGCTGCATCCTTCTCCCGTGTGCCTTGCGTGTATGCTATGGCCATCACTCATGCCCGTGGATGCATGACCTGCACACACGCAGAACCTTGTGCACATGTGCACGGGGGGGGCACACACGTGTACACACATGAACGCTGCCCAGATACCAGTGTTACCTCACCCAGCAGCACGGTCATCCCGCCTGCCGCGGGGTGCTGGCACGCAGAGGATGTGCAGGATTTAGCCCCAGTCTGGATGGCAGGTAAATAAGGCAGGAGGAAAGGCAACACAGTGGTGCTGAGGGGCTGGATCCCATCCCTGGGCTGATGCGTGCTGTGTGCGCACGCACACACGTGTGTACTCCCATGTGCACATGACCGCAGGCAGATGGTTTCTGCCCTGACTCCAACAAGGCTTTGCAAGAGGGTGAGCCCGTCTGCCTGCACCTCCCACCACGGACCTCCTCACGCCACCACAGCCCCAAAGACCCCGGCAGGATGCAGGTGCTGTCCCCCCGCACCCTGCCTGCCCCTGCCCAGCCCAGCACCACTGCCCGACTTGACACATCCAGCGCCTGAGCTGCTCCAGCACAAAGCTGGGCAATCACGGATGGAGAAAGAGTCCTGCAGTCCTTCCAGCACCCGCCCAAAGGGGCTGGAGAGCCATGCACCGGTGCTGGACCAGGGCAGCATCCAGCGGGCACCCTCCAGCCCCCCTGCCCACCACAGGGACGCTCCGTGCCAGCTGCCAGCACCTCTGTAGCATCCCCACCCCAGCAGTTCGCCACAGCTTGCTTCCACCATGCCCTGGCACACACCACAGCCGTGGGCAGAGGGGGTCCAGCTGCCGTCACCAGCATGTGCACAGGCTTCTCCGCATGGCAGAGCCCCACGTCCTCGGCTTCATGCACCGGGCTTGTTCCTGTGGAGTCTCTGAGGCCTAATAACAGGGCTGAGCCACTTTTGCCTGGGGAGAGCCCTTTCCCTGACCTGGACAAACAATCAACCCAGAGCTGGTGGGGAGCTACTGAAAGCAGTGTCCTGCAAACAAGTCAGGGCTGGGCAGCCAAGGAGTCTGGCCGTGGGAGAAAGGACAGACAGGCAGCGGGATGGCATCCACCTCGCCTCCACCAAAGAGGCTTTCCTCTGCGCTTTGTTCTGCAGGGAGCTCAGACCCAAGCCCGGAGAGATGCATCTCTGCTAACACAGGACCACGTGTGAGGGGGAAGCCCAGTTCCCAGGTGGTTCCTGGGACAGGTACAAAGCCCTTTGTGGGTCCAGGTGCCATTTTTGTCAGGGCAGCAGGGAGATGGGAGAGCTGAGCAAGGCTGACTCCGCTTGAACAGCATCGAATGGCATCACCGCCCCACTGGCTACTGGCCCATCTGCCTGGCGGGTGGCCCAGACCTCCAGCATGGCCAGGGCACCCAGCTCCCAGGGCAGAGGCCCCTGACCCCTGCACCTTGGCTTACACCAGTAGCCCCAAGGGCTTCACTTCAGCTAGCGATGGCGGTGGGGGGGGATCCACACTCCCCCCCCCACTGCCCCAAACAGGCAGGAGCATCTCGGCAAGGGAGCAGTGACTGCCTCTGGGCAGGAGCAGAGGGACAGCGAAGAGCTAAGCAGGGTGCTGGACTGAATTACCCCAAAGAGGTGAGTCTAGAAAATGGGGTAAGATCTCCTCAAGGAAGGGCCAGCAGCCCCCAGCCTTTGCAGAGAACCAACCTGCGAAGTGCCGGGGTGGGGGAGAGGAGTGGGTTGCCCCAGCACAGCCTGGGAAGCTCATACCATCCCCACCTTGAGGTTCTTGGAGGGGAACCAAGAGGACCCGGCCAGGAAAAGCCACCTTAATCCTTGCCCAGTTCATTTTTTAGGGACTGAGGGCACGCAGGCACACCACTGTGGCATTTGCTGTCCGGACCCACTCCGCCAGGGCACCACGGGGGATAGGGTTCAGTGTCACCATGGGTCAATCCCTGAAGTACTGGCACGCAAAGATTGTCCTGGGAGGGTCATTGCTCTTTAACATCCCCTACATGCCAACCAAGCTCTACCCCAGCACAGCTGAGCGAGAGCCACACTGGTGCCTGTGGTGCTACTGGGAACTCTGGGCAGCCAGGCACTACCACCTGCCTTTCCCTCCTTGCCTCCCTCTCCCTCCTCGCCCTCACATTGGTGACGCCAGGAGGTTTGGTTTGGTTTCCCCTCCAGTGGTCAACAGGGACCCTGAGCAAGCAGAGCAAGCAGCATCCCAGACCTGCACACCCTGCTGCTCCCGGCCCCAGCATCTTGCCAGCTTTGTTGCTGCTGGAAAGGGCAGCTTTTCTTTTCCACCACTGCCATTTTTGAATAATTTTGTGGCCTCCAAGAAGGCCACCAGAAATCTCCTACTCTGTGGAACCACAATGGCCACCGCCCAGCATCCTGATACAAAGCCTTGCTCCCTGACCAGCTTCACCCTGCCACCCGCACTGGTGATGGAGACCAAGCGGGCCAGCCCCAGAAGCCTGGGCACCGCTCTGGCCCCGTCAAAACCAGGACCAGGGCTCCCCTGCCTCTCTCCCAGGATGAAAGAAATCCAGATTTATTTTTTCCTTGCAGGTGCTGCTGTTTCAGTGCCAGACCTGGCAGGGCTCAGCCAGCACCACCCGAGCCCACCCTCCCAGCGGTCCCAGCCGCTGGTGAAGCAGCAACGTACAACCTGAAGTCGGTCACTGGTTTCCCCTGGGAGGGGGGATGCTCTGGGAGGGGGACAGGCAGCAAGCCGGGGTCTGGCAGCCCCACCACCCTCCCACCCAGGGGAGCAGAGGGGCCCTGCTCTCCGAGAGAGCTGGGTGGTACAGGGAGGGGGCAATGCCCCAGCCCTCCAAAAAAGAAAGAGGCTTTCAAACACCCTTATGTAAGCGGGGAGCTGGCATCACCCGGGAAACCATTGCCATGGCAATGGTAGAGGGGCTGGAAAAGCAGCTCAGCCCTCCTGAGAAGAAATCGACTGTTTTAAAGAGGTTTTGTCCCCGGCCAGTCGCCAAGGGCCCGCCAGCCACCTCCGAGTGCCAGCGCAGAGCACGCCTGGCAGCATCCCCCGGTCCCCTCCTGCCGTGGACCGCGACGGACGTGCAGCCCCATGCACAGACACCGACTGGGCACAGCGTCCCCATGGAAGGGGGGGACAGCAGCACCCCTGGGTCAGCTCAGCACCCCGCGGCCTTCCCCAGCTGCAGGCTGCTGTCCCACGTGGGACCCAGGGGTGGGGGGCAACCCCGTGGCCAGCCCTACCTTCCAGTCTGTGTCCACAGCGGAGAGGAAGACGTCCGAGTTCTCCTGGGGAGAGGAAGAGCCGTTAGGGACAGAGACATCCCCCCGCCGCCCCTTGCTCCCGTAGCACCCCGCTCCCCTCGACTCACGACCCCCCTCACACCACAAGCACCCGCTCCCCAGGGCAGCGCTGGCTGCCGGGCCACAATGCCCACACGCGTGCACACACACACATGTGTGTTAGCGTGTACATGCAACACCTTCCCGCATGCACACCGTCACGCTGAGCCAGCACCCAGGCTCAGCCGCGCGTGTGCATTGACACCAGCACCCACCTGCGCACGCACATGCTGTGCACAGACGTGCACCCAGTGCCAGCACGCACACCCTGCCGAGCTCCCACGTAAGCACCCGCGTCCTGGCACCCCACCCGGAGCCAAGGCGGTCACCGGACTCACCAGCTCGGCGTCCTGGCCCGGCAGCAGCGGCTTCTCCTCGGTGAAGCGCAGCTCATGCAGCCCTGCCATGGTCATCTCCTGCAGCAGCAGCCCTGCCCCAGGGCGACGGAGATGTCAGCACCCACAGGGACATGCCTCGGTCCCCTTTGCCCCCCTGGGAGCCTCCTAGGTCTCCCTGCCCATGGGGATGGGACACAAATCGGCTTCACTCCACCCATCTACTACGAGGATTTGGTGCTTCGGCTTGTCTGGGGCCACACGAGCCCCTCCGCTGGGAGCTGGAAGCAGGCACGGGGCAGGCAGTGCCTGGAGGAGCTTGGCTCCCAGCTCCCACCCAGGTCCAGTTCTCCCTGTTAAGGTCGGACTTCTCTCCAGGGCACAGTCTTGAGCGAACTGGGAGACCAAACTGGTTTGTCCATGCTGTTCACCCCTGTAAGCACTCAGCCCAGGGCAAGAACATCACAGTTCCTACTCCAGCTTCCAGTATCAGTCAGAGAGAGAAAATTCAATGCTTTGACTGGTTTTAGGCTGCGGGCAGAGCTGGGTGGGACAGAGGGAGCCCTCCTTGCACAGCCAGAACCAGGCGCGACGTCTCTCCGCGGTGCTGGGAGGCAGAGGGATGCTCCCAGCAGCTGGGGAGCAGAGAGATGGCCTGAAGTTTGCCTTGCAATGATGGGAGAAAACCAAATGTGACGCTTTTACTCCCAGACTGTTCTCCCTTCTCGCGAAGCAGATGCTGGCCGGCCTCCAGCTCGGCCCCAGGGCTTGCAGGGACAGACTTCACGGTGGAGCCGCCATGCAGCAGAGGGGTGAGACTGGATGCTGCTGACCAGGGCACCAGCACTTCGTACCCCCCCACGCCGACATCTGCAAAAACACCCCCAGGCACAAGCCCAGCTTAGAAAGCAGAGGGGAGCGAGGGGATGCCTGCAGCTGGCTGCACACAGAAGGCGACAGACATGGGGGACACGGGGGACAATCCAGGCTCCCCTGTGTATAACTGGGGTGGGTAAATGGCAGGTCCCAGTGCAAGGGGATTCTCTGCGCTCAGGCAGGATCCGGACCTCAGGCGTTTGCCTTCGCAGGCTCCATTTCCACCCCTTCCCCAAAGCCAAGCCTTCGGATGAGTTGTTGCTGCTCCGAACGGGCCAGCACCAGTCCCACACACGCTCCAATGGCCACCGACCCTTTGCAATCTCGCCAGGGACACCGGGAACGACACAGGGCCATGCTAGCACCGCAGCAGACACGGACCCCTCTCCATCCACAGCCTCGGCCAAGCCTGCTCCACGCTTTGCCCAGCTTCAAACCTGGGTCAGCCCGGGCTGGCGATGTGGAAAAGCAAAGCAATGCCACAGGTATTGCAAGGCCACCAGAGATACGGGAGCTGGTCATAAACCCCTCTCCAAAGCCGGCTTCCGCTCACCAGACTGGGTTTTCCACTCCAAAGCCAAGCAGGCTGTGCCACCTGGCTGCTTTCTGCAGGCATGGCACTTTGCTTCGCTCCTTAGGAGCCGTCCAACAGACCAGAACTCTTTGGAGGGTGAAACACCACCGCGAAGCCGCCCAGGAGTCCCAGGGTGCCCAGTCTCCACGTCACCCCCCGCACGGAGGGTCCCACCGGCCCGGAGCCACACAAAACCCTGGCGGGCAAAGGTGCCGACAGCCCCGCGGAGGAGCAGAGGTCTGGGGCACACTGCTCCAGGCTGGGCTGCTGCCGGGGAAATGGCTTTGCGCAAGAGGGCAGCCCTGGCCTGCAGCCCGTCAGCACGGCTGCGACGATGCAGCCTGTGGAGCCACCGGCCGAGCAAACCCGCCATCCCCCGGGGCACGATCCCAGGGTTAAAAAATGGGAGGAAAATCAGCCTCACCCGTAGCTGGGTCTGGGAGAGAGCAGGAGCGTCCCACGCTGATGGCGCCAACCCACCGTGTGGCCGCAGCCCCGGGGTGGCTGGGAACAGCACTTAGCACATGGTGAATGCCTTTACTAATTAAAGCCTCCAGCTAATATGGGAGGGAGGGTGGCTGAGCAATGAGGAAAGGCCCTGTGACCTTGCTGGCGTGGTGGGGGGAAAGTGGGCTCACGAGGGACATGGCAGAGCCATGTGCCAACCGGCATCCTCGGCACGGGCTGGGCAGTCACCTCAAACGGTGCTGAGCGTGGGAGCGGAGGAGGGACCGGTATGTCAGGGGGTCCCACGGGAGCAGCAGCCTGTGAGCGGGATCACAGCCACGCTGCCGGCTTATCATGGGTGCTGCGCTTCCCGTGCCACCCCACGGGGACCCTCGTCCCCACTCCTGCCCGGCGCAGCAGTGGGGCTGTGGGCAGCGTCACCCAGCCTGGCTGGGCCACCGTTGCTGCGGAGGGCTGGTGAGGAAGCCACGGCTCCGCGTCTCCTAGCCAAAACTACTTGGGTGCCATCGCACACCGGGGCTGTGTGGCTGGCAATGAGCCCTTTTCCCTCCTGCTCACCCCAAGGCTCCCCAACAGCGGCCACCCCCACGCTGCCGCCCCATC
>Ga0065710_10011390_pt1 | contig 14001 bp, 2 predicted proteins | sample Hoacrofraction14_FD_59097 | JGI IMG/M metagenome (GOLD analysis project Ga0065710, IMG submission 59097) | Hoatzin crop microbial communities from Cojedes, Venezuela - Epithelial fraction 14 | ecosystem: Host-associated > Birds > Digestive system > Esophagus > Crop | place: Cojedes, Venezuela...
AGGTTCTCCTTCCCCTCTACTCTACCCTAGTGAGGCCCCATCTGGAGTACTGTGTCCAGTTCTGGGCTCCCCACTTCAAGAAAGATGAGGAGCTACTGGAGAGAGTTCAGCAGAGGGCTACGAGGATGGTGAGGGGACTGGAGCATCTGTCCTATGAGGAGAGGCTGAGGGAGCTGGGCTTGTTCAGCCTGAAGAAGAGAAGGCTGAGAGGGGATCTTATAAATGCTTATAAATATCTGAAGGATGGTGTCAAGAGGATGGGGCCAGACTCTTTTCAGTGGTGCCCAGTGACAGGACAAGGGGCAAGGGCACAAACTGAAGCATAGGAAGTTCCATCTGAACATGAGGAAGAACTTCTTCCCTCTGAGGGTGACAGAGCACTGGAACAGGCTGCCCAGGGAGGTTGTGGAGTCTCCTTCTCTGGAGATATTCAAGACCCGCCTGGACAAGAGGTCCTGTGCAGCCTGCTGCAGGTGACCCTGCTTCAGCAGGAGGGTTGGACTAGATGACCCACAGAGGTCCCTTCCAACCCCTACTATTCTGTGATTCTGTGATTCTGTGATTCTGTAATACCTGAAGATGTTTTGTTCATTCTGCGCTTTCTTTTTGACCTATCTACAAAGAGATATCAGAAAAAGTAAGCCATCACATTACGAAAACAGTCCTTCCTTCAAAATCCACCATCCTCATCCATGGTAGCAATTTAGAAGCCTTTAAAAGTCAGCTAGGCCGTCAAGGCCAGGGTCTCACACCGTAAAGCAACCACGGCACTTGAACTTCATAACCATCTGGAATGAATCCCCTCTGGCTTTACCTCACATTTTGAAACTTTTAGTCAACTTACGGTACTCAGACACAAGCATATGAAAAAGTATTGATTACCACCAAAGCATGTACTTTCTAGCTGTTAAGTCACCATTAGCAAAGTTTTATACGTGGAATAACCTCACCTGCGTTGCTTTTTGACGCAGGACTTTTAGCAGCTTGATTGATAATGATGTCCTCAAAAAACATTCTTCTTTCTTCCTTGGTAGGCAGCTGGATTTTGAAAACTTGTCCATAAGCATTCATAAACAATTCTTTGATCTAAAGCATGAGGAGAAAATGTATTTCAGATAGAAGGCCACACAAATTCATATTCTATTCCAAAAAGATCAGTATCTCTCTACGTTAAGCTGAATAAACATCTGGATAAGACAAACTGGGAACAGTTATCTTCTTGGCCTCAAAAGGTGAATTAAAATATCTTCTCAAAGGAACACCTCAAGAGAACACGCTGCTCTGAGAAGGGACCTTATCATACACTGAGGAAGTGGTGACAGTCACCACCTCCAAGACTGCTTATTTTGTGTTTACCTGCCTCGCTGTCCTTTCGTTTCAATCGTTATGGCGGCTACAGAGGGAAGAGGCAGGCTTCAAACAAGTGCCAGGGCCTTTTGGTAAGGTGGCTTTTTGGTCTGGGCTTTGTTTTTCTTTTTTCAATGAATTACTTCAAATGATGTGTCTGAAGTTGCATACTTCCAAGTTTTACTCCCATTTTTCAGTCTCTACTACCATCAGGTCTGGAAGGAATTCCAGTACTTAGTTGAGAAGGCATTTATTAGCAGCATGAAAAACTTCTGCAGAAAGTTAAGCTAACATATCTTTCACTTTTCAGAAACAATGTTTTCGGTCCAAATAGCTTTTTCCCATTTCCATTTCAAGCACCGTGTATTCCTGACTAAGTACATACCGAACCACCTTGAGGTCACTGCAATTACTGTCTCAAGTCAATTTAGACATTTCTCTCCGAAGCATGACGGTGTGAGAAGGGGAGAAAGTTGGGTCAAAGCCAATCTCTTGACTCAGAAAACACTTCAGACACACGCTTTCAGCACTCTTTTGGTTAAGGAAATTTGAAGAGACCTGGTGAGGGTGCTTGAGTAATACCAGCATGAATTTGCTGAAGAGTGCACCGTACTCCAATGCTTAAAGGATTTCTCCACTAACAGGAAGTCGAAGAAAAAAGCAAGAAAAGTATCGACAGAAATACCTCTTCTGGGAGATCTGCGTGACACACATCAGATGTTGCAAGCAGCAAAACTGGAGCAGAAGTCGGGATGTTCTGCAGTAGTGTCCTAAAAGTAAGTCTGAGTGGAATTCCAGCAGCCTCCCACCACAAATGGATATGGGGGATGTAAATTATGCTTGGTGTCGTTCTTTGAGCNTCTCGCATCATCTGGGAAAGTGAAAGCTTGGATCAGAACACTAAACCGTGTAGAACAGGACCTACGTATCGGTCAGATCTGAATCTCTGCCTGGTTTCAAAACTGCTTAGGAGGAAGATAACTCCTGGAGAGCCTCACAACTCAGCCGGTGTGGTGGTCTGCCTGAAAGGACAAGACTGACCCTTCAGCAAGACCTAGACGTGGTAGTTACGTGACCGCAGATGCAAGCATCACAGAACAGAAAAGGGATTACTCCTCTGTGTGACAGAAAGAGTATCCAGCCATGTCATGTGTCTGTCCTTACTCGTACAGCTCTCAAATGCTGCTACAACAGGTCAAAATATTTGAATACAGTGATGCCATCCAGGGAAATGCATTTCCTGCCTAACAGGAAAAAAGAAGACAGCACTAATTCTGCTTCGATTTCCTTTTCCTAGTTAAGAAAAACACACCCGTGTACAAAAGGTCCATCAGTTTTAATGCATTTACTGCATATACTGCAGCAATACCAGCTGTACATTGTTCAGATAAGAAACACTTCTTTTCCCCAGAACCTTGATTGCCTTAGAAATACAACAAAAAAGAAGGCTACCAGAAGTGCCTGACCCGCAGTCAGGCTGATGCACAGCCATCTACTGGGAGCACAGAGCCTTAAAAAGCAAGGAAAACAACCTGCTGGGTCCCACCAGGATGGGCAGCATTTCTTGCCCATGAAGAGCGGATTATCAGCAGCACCTCCCAGCTTCCTGAGCTGCTAGCAGCATCCTCACCGTTTCATTTGGAATGGAAAAAATGCGCATGTAAAGCATCCTTACTGGGTGTCATTCAGTCTAGAAGATAAGCGGATTCCCAGGACTAAACCTAACAGCACACTCAAACCAGGCCAACTCCATGAACAATGACTTTTCCTTACTCTACAGACAGTTCATTCATCCCATGACATTAAAGAGAGAAAAAAAGATACCTGTGCACATGTTTCTTCCGGTGATGTGGTGCTAGCAAACAAAATGGATAGGTCTAGCGTATAAACGGGGAACTTCTCCAGGGCATGTATTACTGCAGGTGCCAGATGAGACGCTTGCCCATATCCTGCCTCTCCAACTAGTAAGAACCGTGGCTTCCAGGACATTGGCTGGTAATAAGCGTTTCTAGAACAACAACAAGAAAATACGTCTAAAAATGAAGTGGAAGTGATCAATAGGCACACAGATCTTCAAATGTTTTTCCTATCTATCTATCTATCTATCTATTGAAATACTCTCCATATTCCAGCACCATATTAATATCCAGACGACTCTCAGAGCCCATTTTGTTACAAACTTGTACCATACCTCCCCGAAGAAATCCTGCCTGGGTGAAGTAACAGCTCTCNAATCACACAGGGGGATTGTCCAGCTAAACACACACACGACAAGCGGTCAGGAGCCTGAGATGGGCAAGAATAACCACTCTCTCTCTCTCTCTCTCAACACACACCAATCTGGATCTCTTCAGCGCCCGTACACACCAATTTTCAGTAGGTCGTGAGCTGAAGTAACTGTGAGATCTCTACACCTGTCAAGTGTAGCTCAAATTTGGCCATGGAGCTAGTGGGANGAAAGGAGCAGAACAACATTTCTAGAGAAAAATCACCGTGGGCACTGAAACACGCTTGCTGTATCTGAAGAAGTACACAAATGGATTGGTTGAATTTGAGCAGTACTCTAAATAGGCAGAAGANTTATATCTATTCAGTCAGAAATTCTAACTGCTTAATCTTTGAAGCGTGTATTCATTTCCTACTCCTCTTGCTTGACTAGCATGAAACACATTTGTGAAGAGCACTTGTTTTTTCCACCACAATACTGTTGGACATTTGCTGGCTGAAATCCAAGATCCTACAGACCTATTCAAGCTCCGCACGTCAGAAGATTTTCTGGACAGCACAGCAATAGATACTGAGAAAAAGAACTGACCCAACAGTGATGACAACATTCTATTTCTTCAACCCTTGGCTTATATGACTTCCACAGTAAAATGTCAAAAGATTAACATCAGCTTAGGAGGCTAAAGGCACAAACCACAGACATGGTTTAGGTTTTTCTCACGCTGTTGTAACAAACCATTTCTCTATTTTNTTTCTGCTACAGAATTGACGAATGCTTCAACGATCTTGGNAGGCAGAAGGGCAAAAGATGGCTACANAAATCCATACAGCTTTTATCGTTAAAAGGACAGACAGCGCACTTCTTTGGTCTTGAGTCTTTCAAGGAATACCATGGATCAAATCAACACGCTAGAATGGTCTGTGGACCACTCTGACTTCGGAGGAGAGGGCTGGGCCGTTCACTTGGATGGTTTCTGGCCATGTACTCCATTAGAACGTTAGCACCCAGCTGGATCTCCACACTTACTTCTTACAAATAGTGATCAACGCACACGCACACATTTTACTCCTTCAGCTACCACCCATCACACCAAAACTGCTTTCAGACCCAGCCATCTTTCAAATGGAAACATACAGCTGACAAATCTTTACCTGCTAAAATGGAGGCATNTTTTCTGCTGTGTACCAGGCACTTGATGTGTTGCCTGATCTTCAAAGATTGATGGTGATTNCTCATCACTGTCAACTGCACCGTTTCTTAAAACATCATGGAAAGTGTCTGAAAGACAAGAGAGGTTGGTTAACTTTCCTCAATAGTCTGTATCTGGCTCCTGCATTAATACAGCTTCTCAGTAGGTGCTGGAGACCCCTTAGCTTGTAGTTCTTCATTTGAGGGCACATGTTGATTGCTGAAGAGTTCATCCTACCACAGATCTAAGGAGACTGCACAAGTCTCTACAAAGCTGTCCTGCATCCCGTGATTTGCTTAAGGTGTATCTCGCTGGCGGTGAAAACTTGGAGGATTCTTCCTTAGAATAAAAATGACTGCGGACAAGGTCTGTAGTTCCTAGACACCTGAAAAACTCCACAAGGCCACTTCCTTCTGGAGCAGGCTCGCCCACTGGAAGTCGGGGAATTAAGTGAAGGTGATGGCCGCAGACTTCCATTTGTCTGCGACTGGCGAGTCAGAACATACAGACCAACCCATCTTCTAAAGAAGGCTCCTCAAAGATCACCGGGCAGGGAGATAACGGAAGGCGGACAGCGGAGAGGGGACACAGTTACCAATCCGCCGGCCTCTCTGCTTTTATTTTGCTGGTGGATTTCTGCCTCTCTTTTACCAACGCAAACCTGTCTCCCAGCTCTACTGCGGTTGACACTGGTAGGATATTCTCAAGGGATCAGCATCCGAACTCCTCAGGGATCTCCACTAATCAGCAGTGGAGTGAGCTAAACAATTTATTTGCTCTCACCAACAGACAGACTAAATTTGATCCCAGCTGATGCAGTTAGGAGCGTGAACTCACATGTGCTATGCAAGCCAAGCCCCAGAGTACGCACTACTAAAACATTCGGAGCTCACATGCAAGTGCACAGTGTGATCCACAAACATCTAAACGATGAGAACGTGGTTAAAAATCATGAGAGCTAAAACAGTATTTAGCTGAAGCCATTTAGATTTGTATTGTGGTCCTGACATTCTCCAGACAGGAATTAGAAGCATTCCTGGGAAGACGCCCTTCTCCCCCCCGATTTAGGTATTTGTTTTGAAGGAGGTGCCTCTCCTACATGAAGCCTTAAATCCCTCTCTACAAATGATACATCTCAGCTGCTGTCAGAAACAGGGTGCTCTAGCACAGAACGCATCCTTCTCTGCTGCTTTTTGCGAGGCATGCACAGCTCCCACCCAGCACTTCAGTGCAGAATCCAGCANAAAAACTACGCACGGTATTCCTGAAATAAAGGCGTGCACANGCACGCGATAGAATTCTACTGTCATCGCGCCTGGGAGGTTTGTGTATGTCAGTTGCACCAGTCAGAAGTTTTTGCTCTGGCAGAATTTGAAAGAAGTGGANGTTACTGGTCTACCTTGCTGTTGGTTCTTCTCTAGCGCAAGCTCTGCGTGAGGAAATACTTCCTGCAAGGCTTCTAAAATTCTTGCTAGTGTGTTTTCCAGCAGTGGTTTTGACATAGGTGGTAGCGCTCGCCCAGCTGAAGCCACAGCCCTCTGTGAAGCTGGAACAATCTTCTGCATCGCCACCACAAAATCCTTTGCTCTTATTTCAATAGAAGCGACATCTAACTGCAGTTTCTCACGACTTTGGTAGATCTGAGGATAGTGCCGGCGCAAAGCACACAGGGCAGCTTCAGCACACAAGGCTTTAATATCAGCGCCACAGTATCCTAATAAACAAAACAAGAATCAAAGGTTACGTTGGTCTCAGGCAACACAGAAGCCAAGGTTGCCCAAGTGCAACACTGAAAGATTTTGTATGCAGCCACAAATTGAGAGGTTCAGAGAGAACTGACAGAGTTACTGCACTGCAGAGAAGTTCTGTTACGGGGCTCGCAGCCTGAGACCCAGCACCTTGGAAGCAGCCTCCTAAGCAAAGCTCTGCTCCTGAGGAAGATGCCCAAAACCCATTCAATGTTCTGAGAGACAAAGAAAATGAAAAGAAAAGAAGCATCTGACTTTGTCTGCCCGCAGGGCGAGCCAGCTGCCTCACTGCCTCGCCCTGCGGCAAGGCACAAGAGCTCGGGGGCTGCCCGGTAGAAGCTCAGGTTCCCGAGGACTCCAGTCACGCGCAGCAACTCACTTGGTTTTCCAACTTACCAACGCATTNTTCAGCTAGCTCTTCCAGAAACGTGTCCAATGGTTTAGGGGTCCACTCTCGTGTGTGAATCTTGAAAATCTCTTTTCTAGCCTGGAAACAAAATGGTTGCCTTTGAGCTTGTCCTAAGTTTTCTCTTCAAATCCAATCATTCTCAACTTGTTACATTCAACTTTTTTCCTGGGGGCCTGCAGCCAAATAAAAGGCATTTATAGCTTCCATAAAAAGTTCGTTTCCACAGGTATCAAACTTAATGATCCTGAGGAAAAAAAACTGTAGTCCAAAGCTTCTCTGCAATCAGCGATTTTTCCTCACAGAAAATTCTCTCACATTTCTCTGATCTTAACAAGACTTTCACTGAAGGATTTCTTGCTACACAGAATAATTATGGCAGATTTCTAGAATTCTTCCCCAGCAGGGAATCGCACTACTACATCTGTTTCATGGCACCTCCTCTGCTGTCCCGGAAACCAGATAAAAGCCGGNGACAAAGGTTTGTGTTAAATACNCTCCTTGGTGCACTTCTACTGGCCTTCAACCCAACAAGCGGTAGTAAAACAAGTAGCAGTGACAGCCAGAGAAAAACCACAAAAACAGGGTTCCGGTTTCGCACAGTATCTTCTCCCCCACACGTATTTTTTGCTTGCTTGATACATATTTTTTCATTGCTTAGCTGTCGCCATTGAACTAGAAGCTTCCCAAACCCTGCACCTGGGCAGTGTACCACATCCTTCTCCAACTCCCTGTTAGGAAGTGCCAGTGAGAAGGTCAGATCCGACAATACGTGATTGGGGAATGAAAAATTTGAATTTGCTCCAGCTGGACCAGCCTCAAGAAGAGTTTTTTGTCAGCAAAAAGGAATTCTTGTGCACNCACCACGCCTTTCATTTTCAAGATGAGACTGCAGTAATTGATAGCTAATTCAGACATTCATCCTTACTTACACATTTCAGGGACTAGCAGCATCCCATTTTCCTGGCTGGTCCCAGTCAAACCAAAACTAGTTCTAAAACCAAATCCCTGTTGAAATCAGCTGAATCCTACATACTCAGTACCAGATCTGCCCTCCACAGTACGACACCATCTCTCCAGATAGCCCTCCTTTGCCCAAGTTGCGCAACACTGATTGTGACTTTAACTGCTCCATGATACTGCATTGTCAGGTAGCTCTAGCATAAAGGTGGACTTGGCCACGTCAGCATTAAGGCTGAGCTGAAGTTCTGACCTCTTTATTCGGCAAGCTGAAGAGGAGCTCTCGATCAAAGCGTCCGGGTCTTCGCAAAGCCGGATCTATAGAATCCAGTCTGTTGGTGGCTCCGATGACCACAATTTCTCCTCTGCTGTCTAAGCCATCCATAAGTGTCAGAAGTGTTGATACAATAGAGCTAACAGAAAAATTACTAGTTTAGTAAATTTTGTTCTGTTCTACACACCACCTTCTCCAGTGATCTCACAAAAATGACAAGCTTTTGTTGATGAGACGCTGATTAGTGAAAGATTCATTTTAGCACTTGAAAAAAACAGACAAGGTAACACAGACCGCATGCTGTTATCAAGCTTAGTGAATTGTGTTCGATTATTGCTTAAAAATCATCTGACATTTTGTAGCACTCAGTTACTAGTTTTCAGGAGAAACGAGTGGGTCACATTAAGCTAAATAGGTTGGGGGCTTCTTTTCACAAAGATCAAGCAGCTTCTGTGTAGATACATAAAATGTACTACCTGTGAATGTGGTCTTGTCTACTGGACCGCACCGGAGCAAGACCATCTATCTCATCAAAGAAAATAATGGAAGGTTGCATCTGGTAGGCCTAGAAGGAAAACACAGGAATATCGACTCCAGTAAAACAGCGCCATTTGAAAGAGAAAATGCATGGAATACATGATGGTTGGAAAGTCATTGGAGCTAGATTTTTCACACTAGCATCAGGGATCTCTACTCATTGAGCTAATGCAGTAAGTGGCACGAGTAACACAAGACAGCAGCCTCTGTCAGCCCGCTGAGANGGGGTGACAGGGAGCAAATCACACCAGCAGTTCTTACAGCCATTTGGCAACCGCCGAGAACAGAGCCGGGACTTCATTCAATTACAGCTTCTGGAAGCAACCAAACAACCCTGCTTTCAGCCTGCATCTCTTTCCCTCTGATCTAAGGCCACCATCTCCTGCCTCCTGCAGCCTTTTTTGTGGCTGGACTGTTGTTTTTGGGTTATTTTTAAGGCTGGGGGAGGGGCTTGCTTTGCGAGGTTTTCTCATTGGTTTTATTAACCTTTCCCAATACATCTGGAGATTTCAAGCCCCTAAGAACCCACTGAAAAACAAAACCCTGACAATCCCCTTTCAGTGACAAGAACTGGTGAAACACAAAAAATGAGTGAGTTCTCCTTAAAAACACTGACCGCAGAAAAGGACAGTTACAACTTGGACAGAACACACAGCGCATTTTGGCCTTACCTGATCAAATAATAAATGAAGCTGTCGTTCAGATTCTCCCACCCATTCACTCAGGTAGTCGGCACCATTTCTCATAAAAAAGGCTATTCTCCTGGCACCTTGGCTACATTCATTAGCAAGGGCACGAGCAACCAGTGTCTTTCCAGTTCCTGGTGGACCATGGAATAGAAAGCGTCTGCAATTGAAAGAAAAAAGATTCACCTAGGAAAAAAGCCTCGTGGAAAAGTAGCTCTTACTACCTCCACCCCTAAAACACCCAACTCTTCTCTCCTAACCGAAGCACTTCATGCATTAGACAGTGGTAGCAGCTCAAGTGTGAGAAAAGTCAAAACAGATGGAGGTTTTTGTTCCTACACAATTCAAGAAGGCAGCAAACAAAAAGAGCACAGAGGACAAGGCAGACGTAGAAAAACTCGAGAATAGATGGCAGTGTCCCAGAAGGACCCTTCCAGAGCTGCTGACAAACTAACAGGGGTGCTTACAGCACCGCGGAGCCAAACAGGAACAAACGGCAGCACAGAATCGGAGACTGGGCTAACTCGCGAATCAGCAGCTCACTCTTCAGCGAGACACTGCCCATTCATTTGGGTGTCACAAAAGGCAAGATCTGATATTGAAGCATTGAATTCTCCCTTGAAAAGCTTGAAGTTGCTGGATTTGGTTTCCGGGGAATTCTAAAGCTGGGAAGGTATTCTGCATTTCCAGATAAATATAGCCATAAACTGGAAAAGCCAATGCACTGCTGTTTCAAAGAGCATTTCAACAAATAACGGAGCAAAACACAGATTTCATTTTGTTATTGGCAATACTTTGAACGTTACTGAAAGCAAAGAACTTAAAGTTGCACCTCAATATACCGTGATTGAGTTTTGCTGAGCAAGAACCTATCAAGTCAAGTATTAAATCTCTAAAAATTGCATTTCATAATGCACAACGAGTTTAGCTGGGTAAGGAGCAGATCGATTCCTACTCAGCCCAAGCACAACAAACACTACAAGGTCCTATCCATTGGAAAACTGATACTTCCGCACTTCAAAAACAGAGTTGGTGGGAGAGCCAAGTGGACTTCGAAGAAACCAATTACAGTTGACTAGCAGGAGATAATTCCAATTAGAATTTTTAGGTTTAAACAATCTCTGTTACCTTGGCGGCTGAATTTTGAATCTCTCAAAGACTTCCGGGTAAAGCAAGGGAAAAACGACCGTCTCTTTTAGAGATGAAATGTGGTCAGAAAGGCCACCCACGCCATCAAATCGTACCTAAAGATAAATTCAACAGAACACATTGGATAAGTTAAAGAAAGCTGCAACCTCGATAAGGTTCCATCAGAAATTATCTGTCAGCACAAAGGAAATGTCCTGGGCAATTTTCAAATTGCTCCAGAGAAAACTGTAAACCAAGGCATCTGTAGGCAGCACGCTACTGAAGGCTTTCACCAACACTGACACAATGAACTAGAAATACTTACCGAACAATCTATTTTCATTGGATCCACATCAGCCAGACTTGCTCCGATTTCCATTTGATCCTGGTGAATTCCCTTTAACTCCTCTTCCCCAAAGTTAAGTGGAAGACACCTGATTTCAATGAAGGACAAAGAGAAAGGCACTTTCTAACTTCAGATTTTTGCTTTCAGCATCATGGCAAGGGAATGCGGAAGACCTTATAAATGAGCATAAACTTCCCAAATAGTTAAATATACCTTCAGACTCTCTTGCATTTAATGTCCATGAGTAAATGCAAGAAAATAAAATTGCTCCAGACATTAAACTGAGTTAATGATTTTAACACGAATAGCCATGCTAGTCAGCACAGCACACGCATGAATGCAAGCTTAGAACAAGTTCTTCCGGATGCGGAGACCGTGAACTGACATTGCTTTGTGTGATGGAAGAACCCCCCCTCAAAACACATCGACATCTTTTAAAGATTTTTTGCTCCTCCATTCAAANAGTTACAGCCCGAGTGGATACTTCTTTCATGCGGATTAACATCGTACAGGCTGCCAAGCACTGCTGGTGCGTCCTGAGAACTCTGGGGTGTGTGTGCCAGGGGACACACGTCAGAGACATCAGCCTGAAAGCTTCTGTGTTAAGTCTGTTATCAACATACTTTTTCTAGAGCATTTGTTAAGTAACAAAACCTCCATCATTTCCTCTATCACATTTTCTGTTATGGTGGTCTTCTTTCTGAACAAACTCAATCTAAAGCACAGGAGCAGTAGAATTTCACATTAAAAAACTACATAAACGTTTTCCTCCCCCTATTGCCACTTATCAATCAAACTGCTGATTATCAATCAATTCTAAAAATCCAATTGTAAAGAGTCCAGTTACAGCTGTCAGTGCTGACAGGTATGATTAAATATTGCCACAATGTAGAAAGTGTACAAGAGGAAAGTGTACAAGAGGAAGAGAATAACACACAGGGTTAGGCAGATGCAAGCTCCTCCCAGGTAGACCCCTCCCTCCCCTGTTCTCCAGTTTCATGAACCTCCTCAAAGCTCTGCTGCGGCTGCGCTTCCTGCGCCTCTCCAAATGCTCTTCATCATCACATGAGGGAGAGGATGTGGAGCCACTCTTGTGGACTCTGTGTCTCTGACCGCAAACATTTAAACAAACAAAACTTAATTTTTCTTAGGAAGGTAGAACGCTTCACTGTTTCCCAAAGAAATTTCACAAAAATACCTACTCATTTTGTCCCATCCCTTCCTCTCACACACACACACAAATACAGAACCACAGAATCACAGAATGGTCGGGGTTGGAAGGGACCTCTGTGGGTCATCTAGTCCAACCCTCCTGCCGAAGCAGGGTCACCTACAGCAGGCTGCACAGGACCGCGTCCAGGGGGGGTCTTGAATGTCTCCAGAGAAGGAGACTCCACAACCTCCCTAGGCAGCCTGTGCCAGGGCTCCGTCAGCCTCAGAGGGAAGAAGTTCCTCCTCATGTTCAGACGGAACTTCCTCTGCTTCAGTTTGTGCCCGTTGCCCCTTGTCCTGTCACTGGGCACCACTGAAAAGAGCTTGGCCCCATCCTCCTGACACCCACCCTTTAGATATTGATAAGCATATATTACGTCCCCTCGCAGCCTTCTCTTCTTCGGGCTGAACAAGCCCACCTCCCTCAGCCTTTCCTCGTAGGAGAGATGCTCCAGTCCCCTCACCATCCTCGTAGCCCTCCGCTGGACTCTCTCCAGTAGCTCCGCATCTTTCTTGAAGTGGGGAGCCCAGAACTGGACAGAGTACTCTAGATGGGGCCTCACTAGGGCAGTGTAGAGGGGAAGGAGAGCCTCCCTCGACCTGCTGGCCACACTCCTCCTAATGCATCCCTCGCCCACCCCAGCCTCCCCCCGGACGCATACTCACTGCTGGCCAAGACTGTACTGGGGCAGTGCTGTTGGCTGGTNCCCTTCTATATCCACCCCCATTGTGACGCGTCCCCTGTGATGTCACGGGTGTCTTAGCGCATCACAGTCTCGCCCGCCGGCCATTGGCCCCACCCCGGCTCAGCGACCCACAGCTGCCCTGGTGTACTGGTTGAGGCTGGCCTGCAGATCATGTTCTTCACAGGAGCTTGCACCATGCTTCATTCTGGAGATGTTATCACCTGCCTGCCACTCGGAATCTCCTAATCATACAATATCCTGAGTTGGAAGGGACCCACGAGGATTCCGAGTCCAACCCCTGAGTCCACACCGGGCATCCTTAAGTTTGATCATCGAATCGTAGAACCATCGAATCATTTAGGTTGGAAAAGATCCTTCAGATCATCGAGTCCAACCGCAAACCCGACACTGCCAACTCCATCACCATACCGTGTCCCAAAGCGCCACGTCCACACAACTTTCAAATACCTGCAGGCATGCTGCCTCAAGCACTTCCCTGGGCAGCCTGTTCCAATGCTCGGCAACCCTTTCAGGGAAGACAGTTTTCCTAATAGCCAACTGGAAAAAGTCTCCTTCTCTGGAGATATTCAAGACCCGCCTGGAGAAGGTCCTCTACAGCCTGCTGTAGGTGACCCTGCTTCGGCAGGAGGGTTGGACTAGATGACCCACAGAGGTGCCTTCCAACCCCTACTATTCTGTGATTCTGTGTGAAACCTCCCCTTGCGGGAGTCGGTTGGGCCGAGGGCGGCCTTGATGGTCTTGATGGAATAGAGTCATATCTCTGAGCTAATTATTTTGCGCACCTGTGGTTGAAAAACAGGAGGAAAGGAGCGAAGAAACAGGATGGGAAAATCCACCTCTTTGATAAGCGTGAAGGTCGTGTGAACGGACACATGATGACCAATCAGAAGAACAAAGGAGTGTGACATGCCAAAAGACCCTCACCAGTGAGACTCTGGGGGTGGGGAACAAGGGGATATAAAAATGTTATGATTAACCATTACAGTGCTTCTGCTGCTGCTTCTGTTTGCTTTTGCTTGCCTTGTGACTGCCGTAACTTCTTGTGGCGTGTCGCCACAACTAACGATGACACGAAGTTTGGGCTCAGCAAGTAACGATTTGCATTGTGCAATTAGGACTTGAATTACAGGACACAAGCTGCGTTTCAGGCCCCTTCCCGCATCCAGCCCGTGGCTGGCAGGATGCTGCCTGGAAGCAGGAATGAAGGGGTTTTCCCGGCCGACAGCAAGCGGCC
>Ga0065710_10000001_pt1 | contig 13990 bp, 22 predicted proteins | sample Hoacrofraction14_FD_59097 | JGI IMG/M metagenome (GOLD analysis project Ga0065710, IMG submission 59097) | Hoatzin crop microbial communities from Cojedes, Venezuela - Epithelial fraction 14 | ecosystem: Host-associated > Birds > Digestive system > Esophagus > Crop | place: Cojedes, Venezuela...
CAAACCAGTGTCAGGGAACAGGCACCTCTTTCCAGGACAAAGCACTCCATACCCCTTCGGCTGTGACGCACACCGAGCCAAGGCCGCGGCGAGGGGCCCGAGAGGGCTCTCGTGCCAGGGAAGACGATCCAGGAGCGGCCTGGCTGGCGAACAGGAACTCGCCGGACCGAGCACTTCACTTTCTGCCGAAGGCCCTGTGCGCAGAGCACGTTTCTGCACCTCAGCGATGGCCCTGGGCTCTGCCCTCTGCATCACGCCCGGCACCGCTTTGCCCGGAAAACACGCCACGTGTCTCTGCTCACTGGTCTGCCTGAACCAAACCCTCGCAACAAGGCAGAGCTGCCGTAGCCCAGCTTAGCAGAAATCCAGACTCCAGCAACGAGCGGGCACCCCCAGACCCAGCTGCCCTACGCTCTTTCCTAACGGCCGCACTACAGCAGAGAGAGGACGGGGGTCTTTCGCCTGGCGCCTAGGCCCGGATGTCCGAGCTGGAATCTCCAGAAGGGAAGCGGATGACACGGGCAAGGCAAGGCCCGTTGGGTTCCTTTCCAAAATCCACCAGGAAGTTCTTGTTCACGGTCAGGCCTCCTTGCTCAGTGTCCACATCAAGCTGCAGCATGACAGAGCCTTCCCTGCCAGGGGACAAGAGCGCAGCCATTACAGACAGGCAAACCACCGTCCTGTTCAAGAGATCCTGCCCTTCGCCCTCCTGTCCCGCATCGAGGGAGAGGCTTCCTTTCTCCCTTCACATCTTGTCTTCGACGGGGAGCAGGGAGCGCAGGCTCAGCTTCAGCTTTTCTCCTGAATTCTCACTGGAGGTGAGCAAACGGCTACGCACGACGTGACGGCCCGGCTGGAGCTTGCCTTTGTGTTGGAGAGCACCGTCTGCTTTGCTAAATCAAAGCGTCACCGCTGGGTGCATGGGGGGAACTTGCAGCAGAGCCTGGCCGGGCTCTCAGAGACCCACGGACGGATTCATGCCACCACCAGACCCAAACACTTCTGCTCTCCCAAGCAAAACCCTCGCACTGCAGCTCTGCACGGGCAGCTGCTGCCCCTTGCCCGGCCAGAGAAGTCTGTGAGTCAGCCGCATGGGCAACTCAACGCGAGGAAGCTGTGGGGATGGCGTCAGGAAAACACGTCCCCCTGCCATCACAAACGCGCCCTTGCAGCCCCCCAGACGAGGCACAGTTCCTGTTTCTAGCAGAGAGGCCACGCACAGAGGCCCTTTGCCTCCCCAGCGTTTCTTACTTGACCAAGTTCGGGTAGAACTGCTTGTCCCACGAGCTGTAGAAGGAGTTGGTGACGTACAGCCTCTTGCCATCCACGCTGAGCTGCATCTTACTGGGGCCGCCGTACACCCTCTTGCACTGAAGGCACAACAGACAGCAGTGATGCTCCTGGCTTCTTTCTTACAGCAGCCAAGCACAAGCAGCCGCAGCGCAGCAGAGCACGGCGCAGCAGAGCCGGGCGGCTGCCTCCCGGCCCCTCCTAATGCAGGCAAGCTACCAGAGGCTGCAGACGCACGGGCCACCGCTCTGGAGAGCTTCCCCAGAAACCCCGGGCAGAGCACGAGCACAGCCGAAGGCCAAAGGACACCGGCGGGCAAAGGCGACGCAGAACTCACCTTCACCACCAAGGGCTCCGGCTGGCACTTCAGCTCTTCGTCTCTGCACACAGCCACGGGTCCACCCCGGAGGATGCTGCCGCCCACAAACACCTGCAGGCCAGGCAGAGGGAGACCGGGGGCCTTGTCAGCCAGCCACCACCAGGTCCTGCTAAGGAACCCGGCGGGGCAAGCCCTTCTGCTCCTGCCTTACCTGTCCCACCAGCCTGGGCTTGCAGGTCTTGCACAGCTCGTACTGGCGGATGTCTCCGTGCAGCCAGTTGCTGAGATACAGGTACCTGTCGTCCTTCGAGATGAGCAGCTCGACCGTGAAGGCTGGGGCACAGAGACAAAGAGCTCCAGAGAAGGCAGCCCCAGCAGACAGCCGGCCTTGCACCCAGCCCAGCCCGCGTCTCTCCCCGCCATTCTCTCCGTCGTGCCCCCAGCATGGGAGAGCTGCCCAGGAGCACTCGGGGCAGCACCGAGGGTCTTCTCGGGGCTGTGCACAGCCCCAAAGCCCCTCCAACAAGCCTTCCGTCGCGCCTACCCAGCAAGGCTTTGGGGCTCAGCCAGCGGGCTCTGCCAGGCTGCACCACGCAACGCTGTGGGAGGAGAAAGGAAACGCCACCTCGGGGCACACCAACCTGGCATCTTGGGCATAATCCATCCCGTCACCTCCTTGGCCGGTATCCGAATCACCTCTTCCACCGCCCAGTTCTCTCTCTGTACAGGAAACACAGGCGCCGCACCATGAGCGCTCCGGGCTGCTCGGCCAAGAGCACTCCCCTGCACTCACACGCTGGCACAGCTGGGCACAGCTGCCCAAGGAAGGCTGCCACTGCACCCCGCTGCTGCGAGCACACACAACGAAGGACAATGCTGTGTGATACCAACAGCGAGCCTGGGCTTCACCGCTCCAATTAATGCCCCAGGGGTTCATCCCAGCTGGGCACACTCCGTGGAAGAGCAGACTCCTCTCATTCTAGCACACATGGTCAAAGCAGGACACCGCCCTCTCCACACACCCCTTCGGTCTCTCCGCTACCCCAGATCTCTTCCGTGCGCTCCTCCATCCCCCCGCAGCTCCCCGTGGCCGGGTCGGCCCCGGCTGCTGGCAGAACACTTGCCTCGCACTTGTAGAAGCGGTAGACGACGCCGCTCAGGGCACAGCTGACGTATCCCTCGGCAGCATCGGGGTTGTGCAGGAATTTGACACTCAGGGGCAGAGAGTCCTCCCCCAGGTCAAAGCACTGGGTGAGGCTGCGGCAGGACAAGTTCCACACGTTCAGGTGGCGCCCAAAGACCCCTGAGCAAAAGGAACAACAGAGTCAGAAGAGGGGCGGCTGCCTGTGGACACTGGTCCCTCCCCACAGTGCTCACAGGCAGGGACAGCCCCGCCAGCAACCAGCCAGAACGAGCAGAGCAACCGCAGGGACACGGGGAGCAGCGGGCACAGACAGGGACCGGCCTGTCGTAAGGACAGGCGCTGCACGTCCTGCCGCGGTGCCCATCAAACGGGCCGGTCGTGCAGAACTCTGCCTGTCCTCTCTGTCCGACCCACCCACACGCTCCCAGCACCCCCGTGAGTGCTGGCTCAGCACCTGCGTCCCTGTTGCCTCACCTTTCTTCAGGTCGTTGGGATCGAATCCGCGTCCTGCACATTTTGGGACTAACCCAGCAGTGCTGATCAGAACATTGTGGCGTGGCTGGTACCAGAAGTCGTACCCACTCAGGGGGACTTCACACTCGTTTTCCCAGTTCCCCTTCACCTCAAGAGTCTCTCCATCCAGCACAACAAATCCGCCTGGGATACAAAGGGGGATGCGTGACCACTCACACACTGCGCTGCCAAACCAGCCAGTTTCTGCACGCACTCATCACACGGCAAAGTACCTTTGGCATTGCCAGACGGGTCTCCCATGTTGGAAATCAGTATATCACCATTAGGCAGGCTATGAACTACAGACAGGTGTCCCTTGTTGCACTTCCAGAAGACATCCACTGGCTCAATCGTCTGAAAAAGGTGGACACACACATACTCAAGCCTCCGACCGCACAGCTCATTTCATGCTCCCTGCCAGAGCCTTTGGCCACCGGAGACTTCTGAACGTCTGTGACGCTCGCAGGAGCTTCCCTCCCAAGACCTCGCACTTGCCAGGCCATGCTCCTCCGCGGAGAGCAGCACAGCAGCCTCTCAGCTCCCCTCTACACACACAGCACGCATGCAGCAACACCTAACTCTTCACAGCTCGTCTGCCCCCTCACTGTCTGCGCGGGGGGCAGGCACGGGGTGTTGCGTGACTTCCAGCCACTAGACACTCTCTGAACGAAACAGGCACTGAGGAACCAACGCCTTCCTTGCTCTGAAAAGGAGAGAGCTGAGAGGCAAACGCGACCCGGCTCTCTAAAATCAGGGTGGAAGAGGAGACAAAGAGAGAAGCCTTCTTCCCTGGGTCTTACTCCAGCAGCACCAGCTCCCAACTCCTTCCCAGAAAGCTGTCGTCGAATCACCTCAGGCATACCTTCCACAGCTTGGGAGCCCGGCACTGCGAACCCACATCCACCACGTAAATGCGGGAAGAAATCAAACCGGGAAGAATCAGCTTGTTCCTTTTTGCTGCGACAGTGTCCAGGCAGGTGCAGCCAGCGCTCCACCCCGAGAAATGCAGCTCGTCTTTGAGGTTGGGCATGGGCAGGCGGTGGATCACCTAGGCAGTCAAGGGAGAGTTCGGGTTCACTCGCGGAGGCAGGGAGAAACGGGGACCCTAATGCTGGCAGGCACTCCTGGCTGGGTGGCCTCCACTTGACTGGAGCTGGAGCTGCCTCTGGAGGCTCAGCGAGGATAACACTGCTCCTTTCACTGCCCACTGCTGTCTGCCAGGCTACTGCGTGCAGCCGAGAAATGGGGAGATTCTTTCAAGAGTTCCTCACCCCATGCCGCTAAAGTTCAGGAAATCAGCTATACGAGGAAAGGAGGACTATCACCTTGACAAAACTGGCGCATTGCTCTGCAAACTCCTAAGCCTGGAGGTCAAAATGCGTTAAAAATTTTCATGAGCCCATATTGGCTGCAACGTGTAAACAGAGAGCCTGCATGACAGCGTGGCTATCAAGTAATCTGATTATTCCCAGCCAAAAAAGAGTAAATGTCCCAAATCTGGGGGCACTATGAAGCACAGAGCCAGCAGCTAGACACCACCCGATAAATAAGCAGCTGAGACTCACGTACCTGGCCGTAGCACGGAGATCTGGGGTTGAGATCCACGGTGGCCAGGAAGTCAGGCTGGTCGACGCATGTTTCCCTGTAGGTACAGGTCACATAGGCAATCTCCTCTCTAGGAACTGGGTGCATAGAAAGCTTGTGTTAAGACATGCCATGAACCGGCCAGAAAGGACAAAACAAGCTTCAGCTAGGACTGAGCTTATTTTTCTGCATGCTGTGACCTTCCTACGTGCAGCTGAACTAGATGATCATTGCAGCTCCCTTCCAGCTGGAACGATTCTAATCCAAAATGATATTCTGTTCTATTCAGTTCTAATTCTATTCCATCTCATCCCATCCCACCCCATCCCATCCCTCCTTGCTCACGACAACTGCCCAACCCTGGTTCCATGACTGACCCAGAGGTAAGAGAACAACACAAGTTATCTCCACACAGTTACACTTTTCCCCCTTTGGGAGAAGGGACTCAACATACACAGTTAATTAACAGTGGTCTCTGCTAACGCCGAGCTCTTTCCCCAGTGCCCCCCATTCCAAAACCCGCGCAGGAGGACTTGCCTCTCACAACATCCTCGCAGGTGGGGTACTCGTAGCACTGAACTCTGCATCTGTCTGATTTGAGAAGAATAAAATCAGAAACGTCCACACCCTTGAAAGGTGCCCGTGCAGAGACTCGGTCCCGCCCGATGGACCTTCTCCCGCCCCAGCTGTCAACGGGGACCTCTGTACCTTCAGCACCAGTCAGACAGAACGCCCAACCTCAGTCCCAGCTCTCTCCTTCCCGCAGCGCTGCAGAGGAGCAAGCCCAAAAGGCCCCGAGTGGGACCCGCTTGAAGGATGGGACATCTGCAGCCTCAGGCAGCGGCTGGAGCCAGGTCCAGGATGGGGCTACAAGGCTTGGAGCTGCCGCGGGCTGCCGAGCGTCTCTTACCCATGCTGAAGGCCTTCTGCTTCGCTCTCCTCAAGAGCAGAGGTGCTGGAGCTGGAGGTGCAGCTGGGTGCCTGCCTCGCTGGTGTGGGCTGTGCTGTGCCAAGGCTGCTCTCGGGGGGCCTTATATACAAGGCCAAGGGGTGGGGGGATTAAGCAAGCTGCCAAGGGAGGAGCCATCGCTCCCACGCGTTTGGGAGGTGCCAGACCAGCGCTGTGGCTTGTTTCTGCCTTGCTAACCTCCAATCTAGAGGAGAAATCTGCTGGTCCATGCAGGTCTTTTCCTTGAACATAACCTCCCCTATCAGATCCTGGGGCTCTGTCGACTTCCACGGGGACTTCTTCAGGCTCTGGAGGTCTCATGTCCCAGCGAGACACAAGCTAATTAAAGCCATCCCCCATCCCCAGGTTCCTGACATACCAATGTGCAGTGGCTGCAAATTCCACACGAGGGATGAGAAGTCCAGTAGATAATCGGCCACACCAGCAGCCTCCTGGAAATTACAGGGTTTGTACGTACGGAGGCCACCAAAGGCACCTCTGAAATCTGGACCCTGAGAGCAGGCACGTCTCTGTCTGAGGCCTGAGCTCAAGGCACCATGGGCACTTACAAGGGAAGACACGCCTGCTGCCTCTCAGTTTTGCACCTCCATGTGGGAAAGCCAGCCCACCTGCGGAGAAGAGGAACCTGCAGGATTCGGGGCGATTCAGCCCAGCAAAACAGTGCCTGAGCAGAAGCCACTTGCTCTCCCCACCAGTCTGGTCAGCAAACACCCAAAGCTCCGTGGCAGGCACCAACTATGCACGCTGCCGGGCACCAGTGTGGTTGAATTTCACACAAACTGGACTAAACCGCCACAGAACAGCCTGGGGAACAGCAGAGACCTTCGCTAAGGGGACTGAGGTGTTGGAGAGAAGCATTTTGTAAAGAAAGGTTCCCTCCTGAGATCACCACAAGCCTGGCTGCCACCAGCTGCCAAACTAAAGCAGGAAGCAAACACCAAGCACTGTGGAACATAAACGATTCTCATATCTTGCGGAAGAACTTCTCAATCAGTGGGAAAATTACACAGGATAACTAATTGCTCCACGTAGGAATGCAGAAACATCTGACAGCGCCATTAAAGAAGCCCTCGGGAGATCTCTGTCAGAAGAGAGGACAGCTTAGCCCACCTCACTAGGGCTGTAATTAAATGGCTTCCCGATCAGCACTTTAACACGTGGTAGGCAGACAGGGGAGCAGGCAAACTTTTGTACTTTTCTGTAAGCGAGGAGCATCAAACCACTGCAACTGGAAGAACTCGTGATTTGTTTAGCAGAAATCCATCCCGGCACTCAGTGCAAGGGGCCAAGGCAGCCAGGAGGGAGACCGTTACGTACCGCAGCCGGACACCTCTGTACCGCCGGTCAATGCACAGTCATTGCCGACAAGCTGCGTCCCAGGTTTGTCAAGGTCCTCCGTAAGACAACAAGTTGTTAAAGTAATAACGTGGACGAAAGGAGAAAGCACGCAAAGAAATGGCTCAAAGCCTTATGTTATTTGCTATGAAAGAAGTTGAGATCCTGGGTAAGAGTAACCACATGGAAAGAAACTCTATCCTTACATCAGATCAGACGTGTAATGGAGACCCTTCCGCACGGCTGTTCCACAGCAAGAGAGCTGCCCATTTAACTAATCACGGTGTCCACCTCGGACCTGGAAGACCCCGACAGAGGAACCTTTCCTGGATGCCAGTGAAACTAGGGAAAAGAAGGAGGAACTGCAAAGGGTGCCAGAAGAAAGAGGCATCAAAGACCTACTCTGCGCACGGGGTAGATCAGCTGCATCAGGCCAGGCTGGATTAAGGCACTGGACTTCACGGGTAAGCATAACGCCAGGTTTAATGTGTTCAGGATGTCACCGTCACCAAAGGTAAGGAGGTCAGGAGCCTCAGCGGAAGACCACTGCAAATCCACGCTGGATAAAACAAAGACAGACCGACACCATAAGACCCAGAGTGCTGAACACTGGCTATCTCTCCACCCTCGTGGCTATACGAATGTTAAACGCTTCTCCTTCAGCTGTGCGAAGCCAGCAGCGCTCCGAGGGTGAAGGACGCAGTGATCCCTCCTAGGGCCATGCCCTGCTTTCTCAGCCCAGCAGGATATTGCTCGATTTCTCCTCCGGATTAAGAACAGGCACATCCCTTTTACAGTGACTCTCAAAGGAGTTTATTTTATAGCCATGAGCTTCTGAACAGGACTTGTGGCACTGTTTTTGCAGGGGTTTGCAGATCCCAGCCTTCACCAGCAAACTCCCACCACAGAGAGATGTGGCAGTAGCTGGTACAACAATCTCTGTAAAGGGCAGCACCGGGACTGTCAGCGTGGCTTGCCTGGGACAGCTTTCAGCCTGTCAACGCTCTGGTTCTTCACACTGCAAGCCACGTGTGTCCACTACACGCCATGAGTTGGGGGCCACACTTGCGCAAGTGGAAGCAAAGAATCGGTCTCCATCGCCAGTTCTCAGAGGCAAACCCTTTCATGTCGCCTAAGGGCAGCGAGCTTGTCTTGGGGGCACAAAGAGGTTCCAGTGTTGGGAACCAACGTGGCACCCGACCGTCACCGGGCAGATTTCAAGAGTTCACACCCCAAAAAAGAGAAGGAAGCCCTCAGTGCAGGAGCAGCTCCACAGCCGGAGCTCTGTCCTCCTCAGAGCAACTCCGAACGGCCTTTCCCTCTTCTCTGCCTGACTGCGCAGAGCCCACCATTGCTCTCCCCCGCTGCTCTGAGCTGGGCAGAACTGCCCGTCTTTCTCCAGTCAAAACCAGAAGAGAACTTCAGGCATCGTACCCGACTGCTGCGTCCTCCTTCGCCCGGCTGGCACGAAGCACAGCCAGGCCCATGGACGCGCGAGAAGCTCCTGCTCTGTCAGAGGCAACTCCAGCCGCTCGGCTGATGCCTCCTCGCATGCTTCTGCTGTCACCACGTGCATGTCTCACTGCACCTTGCTCTCGCACCTGCACACCTGCTAATTAAGAACTTCATTAATCTTCCACTCATTAGCAAAGTTTGCTGGTCATCCTCTTTGGCTTCCCTTGGTGACATCTTTGGCATCCCTCACAAAACCAAGCTGTGGGGCGCAGAGTTTTCTAATTAAAACTGATGGTAGGGAGGATAAGAGCAGGCTCAGCAACGCCAACAAGCAAGCAAGGGGTGGTCAGCGGAGAACACAATCAGCGTGGTCTGCTCTCGGCCCAGGAAACGCTCCCTGTGGCCGGCAGACATGGGAAGCCACGACACGGAAAAGCAAGCAGGGGCTTCACTGCACAGCCCACACGGAGGTGGCACCTCCTCCCCTCCTCCCGACCATCTCTTCCAACCCCGCGAGGGAAGAACATGCTGTAATTTGGATAATGGGCAAGACTAGGTGACGCAAGCTGATGTGGCACAGCACATTAAACGCTTTGGGAGAAGACCTAGCTTCACCAAGGACACAACATCTGCTCTAAACACCCAGGGAAGACCCCCCTTGACTACGGGACCATGAGAGTTCATGAGAGCTCAGCTAAGGACCATGAGAGTTTGGAAAGACTTTAGTCAGTGCCAGTGTCCCGGCAAAAAATGCCAGCAGAGGCACATTGTCCTAGACCTTCCCAGGCTCCACATCTCCCAAGGGTTTCCACTCTGTTCCAGCCCAATCCCCTCTTCAGAGTAGAAGGAAAACCACAGTGTCCACCCCTTGTGTCAAAACAAGCGCAATTCATCACCTCCAGCAGCGGGGGCAAGCTTTGGAGGTTAATTTACAAGCTGCCAATGTGGTACGGGAAGCTTAACAAAGTTTACTCCTAACTTCTTCAAGATGTGGCTTAGAAAGCGCGAGATTGGAGGCCCCACAGTTCTGCACATCGGCGTTTACTGCCTAATGATCCTGACCTGCGGGGAGTTTGATGATGAGCAGCTGCCCGTCCGTTTTGATGTTGTTCTGAAGCAGAGCTTTGCTGACACATTTAAATTCATCACGTGAGCCCCAACTCCTATTTGTCATTCCCACCTGAACTGCTGTGGGGCCTGGCATTTCATTAACGGCACCAAGGAATCATTGCCAATGTCTCTATGAAGGGATCCCAGCTCTCCCATCAGCAGTGAACATGAAACAGAGCAACGTGGGGATGATCCTTTGAAGCTGGCAGACTGACACCTACGTTCACTAGAAGCCTTCGGGTGGGTAAGGAAAAGCACGTGGCAAGAAACTGCACTGCTGATAGAAAGGAAGGTGACAATGGGAGGCCACCTCATGGGCACTTTTCTGTTAGATGCAGATACAGGCCAGTCACTGGAGTAAGACACAGCTACAATACATACTAAACTACGGTGAGTCAAGTTGTGGACAAAGTCTCTGCTGAAAAAAGTCACTTTATGTCCTTCTCTAACAACTACATTTGAGAACAGAGATAGAAATATGGGCTCTTCTTTGCGTTATTACACCCTGACTTCAGATGTGCAGTCTCCAGGAGGGAAGCTGCTATCATGAGCATGCAAAACCTGTTGAGTTCCTTCAAAAATCTATCAACTTCCTCTGAAAAAGAACAAGAAGGCTGGTACTACGGACAAAAGGAACCACATCCTAATATAAGTGTCTCCCATGTTTTACTATTCTTGCTGTATCTCAGCTAAGCTCTCAATTTTAATGACTTGCATTTTATGTGACTGCTGAGGAGTCCCAGACCCCTATTTGCCTACACAAGCACTGAGGGGTAATCCAAAACTCTTCCCCTTTATTTCTTCTTCCAGAAGCTCCAGATCCCATCTCCTTCCCAGAGACACGTTACCTCAGGCATACCATACACAGCTTGACAGCCCAGAAGTTTGTTCTCCTATGCACCACACAAAATCAGGAAAAAATTAAACTCAGAAGAATCAGCTTCTTCCTTTTCCTTGATGACACATCTTAAAACATGCGATGCCTCCATTCCAACCTAACGTGGTGATGCTCAACTTGCAGGTGGGGCACGGAGCGGCGGTGGATCGCACAGCCAGGCAAAGGCAGGACTGTTCCGCTCNGAGAGGCGGAGAGAAAAACGGGCCGTGCACAGTCAGTCACTACAGCCTTGCTGCGATTGCCTCTCGGGACTGAGGTGCTGCTTCTGTTTGGGAGCACAGCTCTGACTGAGACGTGTGGAGGGCTCGCAGCTGAAGTCCGAAATTCTTGCTGGAAATGGATTACACACCCCATGCCAATGAACACCTTATCAAAAGCTATCTAAATAAATAAGAGAGCCAGGGAAGAGGGGAGAGCAGAACAGGAGCGGGACGGTGAGATTCCCGGCAGACAACCTCCCTGCCGGCTGCGGATCCCCAGCGGAGCAGCAAGAAGGTGATGGCAGGCACCACAGCTCACCGCACGTTGGTGGTGGCAAGACACAAACAAGCCCAGGGCAGCAGAGGAGAAGAGTCCACCAAAGGCACGTGAGACAGAAAGGCAGAGCGCTGAGAACTCGGGCACAAGTGGTACGCCCAGAAGGGCAGAGGCACACTTGAGACAAAAGGCAAACGTCGTTCAAAGCAGGCAGACTACGCCAAGCTCAGCTCCACCACCCTGGATCTCTCCATCGCTTCTCTGAGCAGAGACAAACCCAGCGCCACAGGGCTGCTGGACTCACAGCCGGTGCATGCGGTGTCACTTCAGAAACAGTTCCCGGTGCAGGCTACCAGGCTGGCTGGAGGGAACACCAGCGCAGCACAGCTATGCTGCTTCTCCCTCCAGGCACCTCTCTGCCTTCTTTCAGCCGCCCCTTCCCCTCCAAACGAGGGGCTTGCAGTCGGAGCAGGACGCGCAGGGGAGGGGGCAGAAAGGCCTGGCCAGAGGCACAGCAGCAGTGCCATCAGCCCTCCCCACCACAGCCCACAGCGACAACTGCACAAACCCTTGGGAAACCCACATCCTTAGGCTGTGATTTCAGACACCGTGTACCGAGAGGTGACTTCAGGCTGCCACCAAAGGGCCCGGCCCTGCGCAGCCACAGGCAGATGGACGGTGAGTCACGCTTCTGGAGCGCAGGTTTCCGCCCGATCAGCTCCTTCCACCGACAACTCCTGCGACCGCGCAACCGAGGAGCGGCAGCACCATGCAGCTGGGGAGGACGGACGAGCAGGACCTGCTGCATCTCCTCTTCCACGCCTCTGCCTAAAGCCAGGCATCAGCACCTTTCCTCATGAGTCCCTATGAGCACTGAAAATCACACTCCAAGCTTGGAACAAATGAAAACAAGAACGGCTGACTTTCCCCCGCTGCTGGAGATGGAAATGCAAACCAGGAATACCTACGCTGGGCAGTTTACCGAAACATCTCAGGTTCCACTCCAAGGACTCATTTGCACTTCTCTGTGTAGTTTCTGCTCAGTCTCTATTCATCCTACTGTGAATGTGAAGGCAGAATATGTATCAGTGGTTTGTTTACCTATTACAGAAAAGAATATTTTTATCTATGGTAAAACAACCTAATCGATCCTCTTTTCCACTCTCTGCAATATTCACAATTCCTCTGCAAAACACTGTAAGAGACAGCCAGAAAGTTACATTTGCATCCTCACCTCCCAGGTAACATCCCTTAAAGAAAACAAAGGTCCCATTCACACTCGGTGCACGCTCCCCACGTTCAGGCCAGCTTCTAAACACCCAAATGGGCAAATGCGACAAAAGCACAGCAAAGCCATTCGGGAGGGTTAGGAGATCTCAGCATTAATCTGCTGCAGCCTGGAGGGGAGCAGATCAAGTGCGTGCGTCTGCTGCTGCTGCTAAGAGTTGAATACAGGCTGGGATTATTTCTTGCCTCTGCTGCTGTCTGGAAGGGGAGGGAAAATTGAAGGTTCATTTCAAAACCCAGGGCAGAGCGGGGCCTCACAATGGCGGCACTGTAGCATGATTCTTCAGGACGTTAGTTCCAGTCCTGTAGCTACAAGCCTCATCTTAACTTGGAGCATCAATGAGTAGAGCAGCCTAAGGATGCCCTCAGCTACTCATGAAACGCCACAAGAGAGCTGTAGCCACGTGTTTGCCCCCGAGCGGTGCGAAGGAAGTAAATGAAGTCGTGTTCTTCCAAGGCAAACACACAGAAGGCAAAAACTTAGAAGGATCCTCTTTGTACCCTCATTACTGCAACCTCCAAACTCATTATGGTTTTGGCTGCAAACTGCACCCTTGTGAAGACGCTCAGGGCAAACAGGACGAACGGCAGGACGCACGGCTGTGCGGCAGGGCTCTGCAGGCCAGCGGCTGCCGTCCTGTGCAGCAAACAGGCTTCCACGGTGCGAGTGGGATCTGACGTCCCACACAGCGCGTGATAATCGGGAGAACCGTCTACGACTCCAAGAACGACATCTCGCCTTGGTGAACGCCGCAGGATGCAGGAGGACAGTCTGCTGAGCATGAGAGGGACGAAGGTCATTTTGCCAGCCTCGTATTAACCGTCTGCAGAGTGCTCCGGGGGAAAACCCTCACTTTACTCCGCCTCAGCTGTGCCAAGACCACGCTGCCCGCGTGAACTGAGCAAGCTGAAGTCAAGGTTCTCCCCAGCAGCAAGCCGGCCACTTCACCATCACAACAGACTGCACTGGAGTGTCTACTGAATGCGTTCCTTCGATCCTGCACGCACCTTGTTGAAATAAGCCTACTAAACCCACACGCTTGGTCTGGGTGAGGAGAGCAATACGTGGCTTTGACAAGGGACGTTTCTTTGGGGCAGAAGAAGAACAAACGCTGCCAGGTTTCGCTATAAAATGTGCGCCTGCAAGAGTGACCACACAGAAGGGACAAGCAACGGCAAGGCCGACCAGAAGCTTCCAGGAAGACGAACAGGCTCTCTTGCACAGCCTTGGGGATTTTCAAAGCCCTCGTCCTCTCGTTAACCACTGCTGGCATCGGTTTTCCCCAGAAATAAATCTGAAAGGCTTCGACGAAATAAGAGACGTGAAGATGCAGCTGATGCGAAGAACAACTTTATTCGTGTGTAAAGCAGCACACCAGAGCAAACCAGTGTCAGGGAACAGGCACCTCTTTCCAGGACAAAGCACTCCATACCCCTTCGGCTGTGACGCACACCGAGCCAAGGCCGCAGCAAGGGGCCCGAGAGGGCTCTCGTGCCAGGGAAGACGATCCAGGAGCAGCCTGGCTGGCGAACAGGAACTCGCCGGACCGAGCACTTCACTTTCTGCCGAAGGCCCTGTGCGCAGAGCACGTTTCTGCACCTCAGCGA
>Ga0065710_10002261_pt1 | contig 13700 bp, 6 predicted proteins | sample Hoacrofraction14_FD_59097 | JGI IMG/M metagenome (GOLD analysis project Ga0065710, IMG submission 59097) | Hoatzin crop microbial communities from Cojedes, Venezuela - Epithelial fraction 14 | ecosystem: Host-associated > Birds > Digestive system > Esophagus > Crop | place: Cojedes, Venezuela...
ACAAACAAGNTGCCANTTNAAAATCATAGAAATCAGCAAGATGACAGGAAACTAGACTACCTGATCAAACTTCTTCTGCTTTTTCTCCAGGCTATAAACAATCTGGCGCTGATGATCTAGGTCTACCATCAAGTCATCCAGCTCTTGCTGCAGGCCATTCTTTGTCTTTTCCAGTTTGTCATAAGCCATTGCCTTCTCCTCTAGGCGTTGGCTTAAGGACTCCGCGTCCTTCAGTAATTTCTTTTTGTTTTCCTCCAAGCCTTCAATGGTTCCCAAGTCATCATCTACCTTTTTCTTAGCATCAGCCAACTGAAATTAAATAAAAGAAAATAATGTTCCTTGGTACATCATGAAAAGGAAAGAAAGGCAACAAGTCAAAAACACAAAACTAGGTGTTATTGCTAGCTAGAGTAACACAAAAATTATGAGCTAACAGGAGTCCAAGTAGGGGAAAGTCCTGTCCACTGCAGTTAGTTGTACTGGTCACTATGGCAATTGAGAAAGTCCATGGAAAATTTTATTCCAAAGTGTGGTCGAGCATACGTGCAAGTTACATGACATTTTTCCAAGAGGTTTAGGACACCAATTCATCTCACCTGGAACGTGCAGCCCTTACAGAAGTCTTGCCATGTACAACAGCTTACCTGTGATTGTAAGGCAAGCATCTGTTTCTCCAAATTCTTTCTGGCCTCCTCTTCCTCTTCCTGCTGCTCTTGCAGGTTGTTCTTCTCCTCTTCCAGCTGCCTAATCCTACTGCTCAGGTTGAGTTTCTGGCGGGTTTCTTCCTGAAGCAGCTCCTGTTACACAAACAGGCATATTCAAAGTTCAGTTTGGTTCATAGCGTGTTAAGTGTGGCCTTGGCCNACCACCCTCCATTACTCTACTTGGAGGTTCAGGTTTGATTATTTTTCTCTCAGCAGTTTTGTACAACGACATGCTTATGAAGCCATCCGTAATTTGGGTTTTCAAAAAGGTACTGCTCAGTCATTTGGGGCACACTTAAGCCTTTATGAAGCGTATTTCTCAGAGAATCCATGCCACTGTCTGTTCATAGAAGCCAATGGATGATACTTTTCTATCTTCAAAGGGACAAGCACAGCAGTTGCCTTCAAAATATATCTTTCTTTTCCGACAAGCATATAGAGTCCCTATTTTAAACCACCTGAGACGAATATATAGCAACAAATCCTGCAATGACAGCATGCTTTCAAGATTCACTGCATTGCTTAAATGTAAAGGTCAGTTTAAAGACAGCTGTAATTTGGCAGTGGAAACTTCTGTCATAACCGAGACTAATGAAAAGTGTAACCACCAGCCCTCTCTTCCCCCACCCTGTTCCTCACAGAACTCTCCAACTGTAATGAACATTACTCACATAGTCACCATTAGCATTTTTATACAGGGGAAAAAAAAGAGTATATTTAAGTGATGAATACATGTACCAAGCTGCGCTATTTAACCCAAAAACCANACACTGGCAGTTTCAACAACTTAAGCTGAAGTCAGTAAAGAACTTCAGCCTAAGTCAGTAAAAGACAGGGTATTGTCCCTCGTGCCTTTCACACACCCCAAGGACCTTATTTGCATTAACATCCTACTTGGAAAGGTTTTTTTGACTTAATACTTATCTCCCACAGAGACTAAGAAATAAAAAAGAGAAACTGAAAGGCTACAGTCTATCAAGCAGTAAATCTTAGATAATGAAAAACTGGCTCCACATGTAGCTGAGCAATCATCATACATCGCATTTCACTAGACTTCAATAGGAAATACAGCTTCTACCCATGGGGCTTTCCAAACCATGAATGAAAATGTATTTTCTGTTATGCAGTTAGCATTTCAATGAGGAACAAAGCTTCAGCGCTAAGTTCAAGCTTCACTGCACACACACCTGTGTATCCTGAAGCTGAGATTCCAAACTAGCCGCATCCTTGGCAAACTTAATGCCTTTCTTCTCTGCTTCCTCCAGGAGACTTGAGACATTATCCAACTCGTTCTGCAAAGCAAGCAGTCTAAAGGTAATAACGCGCAGCAGATCCATGGCAAAGCCTACATCTGACACGGAACACAAAACCTCAACAAATTCCGTGGAAGGCAAGACAACAACACATCCCAGGTACAACAAGCTAAGAATACTGAAGTTTGGTTAGAAACGTGTCAGTCCTGAACTTAAGACAGAACATAATAAGAGTTAGCCATGATATTTAGCAGAGCATGTCATTCCAACATCTACAGTCATATTTAAAGCTATTTTTCATTATAGGATCATGTATTTTATAGGACCGTGTATTTTACAGTACCATTAATTCAAGGATTATCAGGGTGGCAGCTGGGTTTAAAGCATCACTGCAAGAGAAAAGGTCAATGCCAGGTGCCAATTCTTGCTATTTTAGGCTATGCTACTTGTATATACAGTGAGAGACTGCCAAAACGCTTCCCCCAAAAAGAATGGGGCCATTCCCTTTTTCAAGCACTTTAGCTTGATTTACTCATAATACTCTTTGCTGTGGCTAAGAAGTCAGCTCTGACTGCATTTTGTCTGTTTTCTCCATTTCGCAGAGGAACAGCCCTTTACTTGCAATCCCTATCTGTCAAGTTCCTTTTGAAGCACAAAAGGAAACGTGTGGCCATCATCAATCAGTACATTTTTGCTCAAGCCTACAAATGAGCTCAGCCCACTCTACTCAACTCCACATCCAAGCCAAAAACCTGTAGGCCAGCTGTCAGCAGAGCCTCCTACAGGATTTGGTCTCCAAAATGGGAAGCCATGTACTTCAAAGCCACTGTGATTCTTACATAGTCCAAAAAGTTCAGGATTCATGTCATGGCTCTCCAGCTATCTGAGGTGTGTCACCACTTTCAAGCCCCTCAAGTACACGAGTACATGACTGAGATCGCCTCCCACATCAACTACAGTCCCCATTCCTGTAGACCTAGCTGCATCTTTGATAGTCATTCCTCCTAGCCACTTCTGTATATGGTTAAAGCTTTTACTTTCTTGTGTATAGTTCAGCAGTTTAGGAATTCCATACAGCCTTACCTGCAGCTTGTTAGCTTTCTCCGCCAGCTCCACCCTCAGTCTTTCTCCTTCTGTGACCCTAGCAGTTAGCTCTTGCACCTGAGCATCGAGCTTCTTCCTCTTATGTTCAGACTCTGCCTTGACCTGCTGCAGTACCTTCACTTCACAGGCCAACTCCTTGTTGTCGGACTCTAGGCCTTGCTTGTTTTNTTCAAGATTTGCTTTGAACTAGGAAAACAAAAGGGAAGAACTTCAACACTTTTTTACATATCAATAAAGTTTTCTGCTAAAAATATTCAGTCCAGCAAATCAGGATTATAAGCTCAAAGATAAAACANCTGCTCAGCAAGTTGTAAGTAGGGAGCATTTAAAATCCTGCTGTGTAACATTTTGCATATGTTAGCCAAAAAAATTAAGGTAATGCAAGTTAATCCACTCTCAGATATCACAGGTAACAGCGAGGACCAGAAGATATTTCTATGAATTCAGTAAGATCTGGGATGTCAGTGCTGTAAAAGGACCATGTGAGTAGCACTGAGCAGGAAGGAATGTGCCCATTAACAGATCAGCATGGCTCATCTCACAGAAATAAAAGGAAAGATATCAGCTACAGCTGCCCTGATTTTAGTAGGCATAGCAGCCTGGAAGTGCATAATAAAGCACTTTTCACCACTGCACTGACATTTGTCAAAAACCTTTTTAAAAAGGTAGTAATTGCCATAAGGGATGTTTAAGTGCCATTCTTACTATATTGCCAGAACTGACAATCTTATCACAGGACCTTTGTTTAAGATTGTAGGGTATTTTTCTGTCTTTTTATGCTCTTATTGAGAATATTTAATGAATAAGGAGCACAGGAAACACGTAAGATTTTCAGGTGAATAAACTATAATTTCCATCAGATTTAACTACTATATTTCTCACGTAGTATTTTAAACTAAGGAGGCTTCTGAAATATTCCTACACAAAAATATTACTACAGTATATGAACTGTCCACACCATATATCTGTGAATGACTAGAAATAAAATTTTACAAGCTAGAGATACTTTTTTTTTNTTTGGCAGTGTTGGATTAATTCTACTTCTGAACAAAGACACTGAAGCTGCACTAGTAGGAACCACGTTGTCCAGGTGTGCCGCTTCCTCTGCTCTGGCAGGGGTTACCAGAGACACAATANAACTCTGCAAATCAGCAAGATACTCCACAGATATCTAGCACTGGAGGTCACGGTACAAGCATAAAGTGAAGAGTGGCTGGAAGAACTTTTACGCTACCCGTACTCACAGTTTGTTATTTGTGAGTGTCGACATTACAATTACCTTATTTGGAACCATTCCGCAGTTCGCTTAGGCAGAGAACTGCTTTTCACCAAATAAGCACATAGGCTGCTCNAGAATTCCCACAAAAGTACTACATCAATTTATCTCTAGGTGCACTGTTTCCAGGTCTAACAAACACTTTTAGATAGTCTTGGCATCTATCTGAAAAGTTGCTATATGTTCAAACCAGCAGGATATATTTGATTCAACTGCAGTAGTTAAGTATGTACAGAGGACAATTTAGATCTGCAGATATCACTGGAAGTGACCACGCCACTTATGTTACTTATAAAAGTCCTGAAGCTGAAAAATGTATTTTTGTAATTAATTTTCTGCTCACCCTTTTGGCCTGTTCCAGTTGTTCAGAGAGCTCTTCCAGGGCAGTAGCATGCCTCTGCCTGATTTCCTGGATCTGTGCTTCATGGTTTTTGGTTTCCTCTTCAATTGCTTTCTTCAGTTCAGCCACCTCCTGCTCTCGCTTTGTCCTAGAGGAAGCATCAATAGTTATCAAAAATCAACATTTTAGTCTTTTGTAAATTCAAGGTGAATTTTAATGGTGCCTGCTTATACAGACACATGATCNTACCTCAGCTCTTGCTGTGCTGCAGTGGTATCCAAGGTATCTTCTANTTCAGTTTTTAAAGCCTCCAGCTCTTCACTTAAATCTCTTTTCTGCTTTTCCGCCTTGTTGCCAGATGCCTTCTCAGATTCAAGATCCTCCTGCAGTTCTGCAATTTGAGCCTGCAACTCTCTTATCACTTTCAGTGCGTTGTTTTTCTGAACTGCTTCTTCATCACCTCTGTTAAACAGAACCACAACAGTTAATGATATTTCATAGCTTCAGATCTCTTCTCATAAGTCTAGTATAAGTTATGTACTCAAAAAATAACTCATCTTTCCCACTTGAACAAAATCCACCTCCTAAAATTTCATAGACAAAGCCACTACTGCACTGTTATTCTCAAGATCCTAATGAGCGCAGTGCCCCAGGTACTACAGATGCACTACTGGAATGATCAAGCTTTCCAGTTTGCATTCAGGTATTCCAGTTTTGTAGACCTCAACACTCCCAAAAATGCACCCTTGTCTGTAGGACTGTCTCTTCCTGCAAAGTTANAGATCATTACTCAGAAAACTCAGGTGGTGTTTAGTTTATAACATGTGGCTGCGAGACTACCACACAGATCTTTGATTNAGTTGGACAGACATTATCCAGTATTTGGACNAACTAAGAACACTCTCGACNATTACATGTTTTTTCCCCCTCCTGAGGCTGAACTCTGGGAGACTAAAAAGCTTCCAGAGCCAAAGTGCTATTAAGCCCTGATGAAACATTGGTTTTGGAGCTTTATAGAGCAAGGATGGTGATGAAAGATTGAGTTCCTTTTTTGCCCTGTCTACGCAAAACACACAGGTGTCTAGAGATGCTGTAGTACAAACATGAACTGGCTTCTGCTTGAACACTCCCAGTTTTAACTCATCAGTTTGCAGTCAGCTGAAATTCTGTCTGGGAAAGTAGGTTTCTACCACACTTCTGTAGTCATAAAGCTCCATCATGATCTGACCTAGCAAGAGCAGCCTGCAGTTCTTCCTCTTTCTTGGCCAGCTGGATCTTCNGTTCTTCAATCTGGGCTTGCAGCTCAGCTATTTGGTCCTGTAGGTCTGTTGTTTCACCATCAAGTTTTCTTTTAGCTTTTTCTAATTCTTGACGGGTCTTCTCCTCCTTTTTTAAGCNCTCTATGGAAGTAAAGGATTATATTTNTAAGCAATTTTTTCCTGTTGTTATCCTCAGAAGGTTCAGGGGCAGGGCAATGGGACAGCAAGAAGGGTGGGAAGTTTAATATACACTGTGTCAATTCTTTCTCCAGACTGCAGCTGGAAGGGTGACTGGGAAAGATGAAATAGCAAAGTAGAACTGCATGATTCAGATAGAAAGTCAAGAAAAAGTCAATGACTGGAGAAAAAAGTTTGAAGTAAGGTAACAAACATAATCACATGTTGACAGAAAAATAAGGAATAGAATCTAACAGAAGAGCAGTTTGAGCTGCTCGGCCAGGTGATCGCAGACATCAGGATTCAAAAATGAAGAACTACAGACTGGAAAAAATTATGNCTTGCATAGTTGTGGAAGGGCTAGGCTAGACTCCAAAAGGTCTACTGGAAAATAGTGTAACTTAAAGAAAACTTGGATAAACAATTTTTGCAAGTATCTGTACCACTAACTCACATCCCATTGATATTTAGCAAGACTTTGCAACCCTGATAGCCTCCAGTAATTTCCTTGTGTAGCCAAGATACTCCTGCCCTAAGGTATTTCTTTGTGAACACCATCCAGTTATCAGTGCCCTAGCAATAAAATACATTTAGATGATCTGCCTGTGGTCTGATTAAGATAGTTATTGGCTGCATTGTCTACAGTTAGCTAATGACCAGGTATGTAATATATTGAAGTCACAGGAAGGTTTTGCTTAGCATAGCATTAGCACAATTCAACATCTATTAGAATAAATGTAAGTTATTAGACTTGTTCAATACTTTGTGGGTTCTCAGTGCAGGGGTTTCTCACACCCCTCCTAAGCCTGCTACAAGATCAGGACATCTTCTACATGGAAACGGAGCCATGTTCAAGAATCATATCTTAGAGCTACCGAGGGGTATTTGGGATTTTCCAGACAATCTAAAGTAACATTGTTTTTCTCTAAACAGCTCCTCATTCAAAAAAAAAATAGCACTTTTCTCTGTTTTTACATTATATTTCTGGCAGGTGACAGAAGAGTGTCATAAGACACAATTTCGCAATGGGGAAAACTCACAGTAAACTGAATTAGTGGGGTTTTTTTGGGTTTTGTGGGTTTTTGTTGCCCCCCCCCCCCCAAATTTCAGTACTTACCAGTGTCAAGACCCTAGCAGAGTGACCTTCATGGCTTCTTGAATTGTCTCAAAGAGTATCATTTTACTGTGCTTTACTAGCCAAGNAGTTGNATGCCTTATATTTAAGCTTTAATTTCCATTTCTAAGGTCATCACTCTGGGAACAGCACCATAACCAACCACATCTGTCAAGTATCTTCAGAAACACTAGTCCCAATTTAAGTACACAACTACTCAAGCATTATTTTCCAATGAGTACAGCTTACTTATGCCCATCTTAAAGTCCCTGAATAGGCTTTTTAAATAAAAGGTACATCAATCATCTATTATTCATATTACTTCAATACCTTCCTACACAGATAAGACTAAACTTTGGTATTTTTCCATAAGCGCATCAGTATTAAAATATGTAGNAAGACAACCCATAACAGTAAGTGAAAAAAATATTTCCAAATTAGGGCAGATAGCAACATTGCCTTATATTTTGCAACTTTGGCTTGGCAGTTTATTAATGTTGCACAATACCTATTTACAACCATAAGTAATTAAAAAACCCACCATAACATCATGAAAGGTTACATATAGGGCTAATNCAGTCGTGACAACACAGGCAAAACAATCAGAAATAAATGGCCAAAGAAATTGAACCATTTTAGATAAACAAAGCATCAAGAAAGGCAGAACAATTCAGATTTGCTTATTCAAAAAATATTAGAAGACTAATGAATGCCTACTAACATTTTTCCAGAAATATGTTGTTCTAATGTGTTATTATAGAAAAGTGTAGCGCCTTCCCAAGAGACAGATGTTTTACCTTGTTACTAAGGGATGCATGCAACAACATGAATTTCTGGAGTGTATCATTAAATAAAATGGATTCTCAAAAATGAAAAGCTAACAAATTAAACACGAGAAAGACTGAGCAGCCAAATGCAACAAGGCTTGCAAGCAATAAATTATTCTTTCAAGATTTAGATAAAAGCAACAGCTATTAAGGTATCTACATATAAGGTTACACTTAGCAGACTGGACCAGATACTGCATACACTGTAATAAGTGATCCACTCCTTTCTCGCATGATGTACAACCTGTTAACAGGCAAATGTAGCAAGAACAAACCTTCCAAATCAGTGATCATCATTTCCTGTTTGTTCTTGAGTTTGGCCAAGTTTTTGGCCTTTTCTTCTTCTTCAGCCAGCTGAGAAGTACATTCAGCAATTGGATCCTCCATCAGCTTCTTTTCCTAGCCATGAGAAAGGGGAGAAAGAATAACTTCTACAATAGAATTTGAATCACAGAATCACAGAATTGTAGGGGTTAGAAGGGACCTCTGTGGGTCACCCAGTCCAACAACCCTGCCGAAGCAGGGTCACCCAGACCAGGCTGCACAGGACCACGTCTAGGCAGGTCTTGAATATCTCCAGAGAAGGAGACTCCACAACAATAGTCTCTAAGCAACACAAATAACTGAATATACAAAATCCATACAGAGGTCTCATACACCAGATATAATACAGATTTCATTTCAAGTGACTGACCTGTCAATACTACGGATCAACTGGAACCGTACAGAGACATGAACACTTGTTTTCCAAGAAAGCGAGACTTGGAATTGAACACACAGGAGGTCTGGTTTTAGCACAGCNTTTGTTTTACACTTTTGGAACTCTGTTTGCAATGAACAACAGTAGCTATGATAAACACTGTTTCCAGCTCTTAGGTTTGGAAGACCCATGGAATTGGAAAGAATGCATGGCAAATATCTCCCTTTTAAAGCTCTCAGTGTCTCAGCTTCCACTTGGTCAAACCCCACAAGTCTTCAGGCGCAAACTCTATAGATAACGCAACAGCAGCCTGAAATGCTTTGAGAGCTATCACGTGGTACTACCATCACTTAAGAGCAGAATCTCCACCACGCATACTGGTCTCACCTTCAGAAATTTGGAATTTTGGTCCTCCAACAAACAGAAAGGGGGGCTTGCAAGACAAGCAAGACTTCAATTAGTCAGACTGGCCGGGCCTCCGGCAGCCCTGCTTTCCACAGTTTTGACAAACAACAACAAAAATAAACCCACAACACCAAGTAACTGTCTCGACAGCCTTAGTCACTGCAAGGTGTTTTTCTACGGATAAGATCATCACTATTTTTCAAAAATCAAAAAGGTTATGAAAGAACCAAGAGGAAAGCAATACTTACAGAGCCTGTGGCTTTGTTTTTGCCCTGTACTTCAAGTACTTAAGAAAGGCAATCCTACAATCGAGACAGAAGCTTTCTTTCAAGAATTACCGTCCACATGAGAAGCAAAGTCTTAAAAAACTGGAATACCTTTAACTTTTGCCAGAAAAAAGGGTAAATGGAACATGAGTGTAATAAAGCAAAACAAAAAAATCCCCAAAATCCAAATTTGCAGTTTCTGCAGAAACGCAGAAATTTTCAATTCCCCTATTCCCTTGTCTCAGTCAGCAAATTTAACAATCTTGAGCTTCACACCAGAGAGCCTAGGGAGAAAACGCGGTGGTGAAACTCAGACCACAAGAAATTTTCACACCAAGACAGACGCACACTTCTTCCGTTTATGTCTACTAATTTAAATAACTAGCAACTAGCACTGTTTTAGTGAAGAATAACAGGTTTTGACAGAGTTCTGTAAAGCAGCTAGCAAAGGTTTAGTTTACTCAGCTAAGTGATGTGAATTTTGCAAAGCTGCATCATACCTGCTCAGAAAACAACTCAGGATCTAAAAATAAGGTTAGATGTTTCAGTATGAAGCTACCGCTCCTTCCGAAATCACTGGAGAAGGATAGGTACACCTGGGAACNTAAGAGGCATTTCTTTTGCTTATCTTCAGACAGGATAGACTGCTTCCTCAGGGTGTCCATCTCTGTCCTCACTTAGAAACAGAACGGAACATAATCAGACACACACTTAACTTCTGTGTTTCAATTAGGGCAGTTAAAGCTCATCTGGGAAATCCTCACCAAGGGGAGCTTCAGTCTGAATGAGCCTACCCATGATCCTGTACTTCAAAGCCAATTATATTTCTTCTGAAATTCATAAAACAGATTAAACAATTTAGTATTTCAGCTACAAAGGCAAATGCAGTCACTGAAAGCCATCATTAACCTGCAAGTACCAGTAATTATGTTACGGTTGAACTCGATGACCTTAAAGGTCTTTTCCAGCTTAAGTGATTCTATGCTTCTATTTCTGAAGCTTAAAACGGCACCACCTAGAAACCTGAATTTTAGTGACAATAAGAGTGGGTTTGGGATGTGAAGGCTTTGAGGAGCAGGGAAGTGAACAAAAGTCTAATTCCATTCACCTGAACCAGAGGTACACAGTACCAGAATGCCTAGAACTGGATACAGCGGTGGTAGATGGATGCAGTTATTTATAGAACTTTACTTCACACACTACCACGATGGAACACACCTGCCCATTTCAGGTATCTGACCATGAATAGGGTCCAGGTATGTCCACAGTCCAGCTTAGAGTACCCCCTTAACCTCACGCAGCCTGGAGAACCTGCAAGTTCATGGCAGCCCCCAGGCAGTGAGTGACAACCAGCACTTTTCCTTCTTTTGGAAAGCTGTGTATGCAAACTTTTTTTTAGTTATTTCTACATTTTGCACTGACTTCCCTCCCCATTCAAAAACACAAAGTTTCTAAACTAAAGCAGAGCCCAAGAGTCAGAATTAGGACTCATTACTTAACCATATTAAAGCAGCTCTAACACATGCATTAACACGATTTCATTCTTTTCTCTCTTTCCCATGCCACTTAGTGCACACAGGATTGATGAGCCACAAAGCCAAGTAGTTTAGAAGACTCTGTTTACTCCCTACCCTCCTTGCTTAATCTGTCAAAAACCCTCTCTGGACACATGAGCCCCCCCCTCCACTCACCAGTTACCTGTCCTTGTTCTCTTCCTCACCCTTTCATTCTAAATAACCTTTTCTCCACACCACCTGAGTCTACAGAGGAATAATTGAGAGCAAAGGCAAGAGAGGCTCCTATGCTGGCCTAGGAGCATGGGATAGCTGACCAGACCAACAGACACCAGTGTGGGTCACCTTTGGTCTGAGATGCCCAGGCTAAAGCACAATGGTTGCCTTTAGAAAGCTGGTCCATGTATGACCTGGTTAACAACCNAATAAACCACAATATGCCTGGTGCAGATAAAATATTCAGATTTACTGGTAAAGTTCNTAACACTACCGTCCCACTCCCCCCANATTCATTAGAGCGCAGATGTGTTGGATGTGAAGCTAAAGCTTCCAGTTATTTACAACAGATATCTTCCATCTTTTCTCCCTTGCTACGCACCAACTAGAACTGTACACGTGTTAGTTCTGATGCTCAACCAAGCACACTGCAGACAAGGATTCAGGCTCGCTTTCATTCCACCTTCAATCTATAGATGAGCCTGTTCATAACTCACTGCCATGCGCTTCTCCCTGCTCTCCATCACCTGGCTCTAGAAAGCCCAGACTCAANTCCTAATTTAAGGGACTACNCTAGTCTCACCTAGCTCTGCCAAGNCCNACAAGCACTAAAGCTTCTCTTCTACCTTTTTACCACCACCACCCACCCACGCTTCCTAGCACTGTGCCCAAGACAATACCTTTAACATTCTTTGTGATTAAACAGAAATGAGACAGTGTGGCTACAGATTCAAACACTCAAAAACTAGGAAACGTTAGTATTCAGGCTGTTCGGCGCTGTAATTCCACCCTCCGTGGTTACACTGTGTTACTGGCTCCGTTCCCCACAGGACCCCTGCCTGGGGATGACGTGCCAAGGGCTACGCAGGACTCCTCTGCAGGCACACAGCCACCAGCTGTGATGAAACAGGGCGGCTGGGAAAGAAAAGTGTCACAGACAAACAGCTGAATGCCAGACACAAGAAGGCTGTTGAAGGGATGAGTAGAGCTCCTATGTGATGCTCCTTGCGTAAGCCAAACATTTCACAGCCAGTGCCNCTGGAGAACGTACATGGTGAGCATTTGTGGCATGGCAGACCATTACTGTTACTCTGGCCATGGCCTGAGGTGTCAAACTGGGGGCTGCGTTTGTTTGTAATACTTCTACAGCACCCTGTAAAGGTTTGCCTGTCAGGCAAAAGAGACAAAGTTAACCCTACACTTCAGAATGGTGTCGGGAAGATAATTATTCATTCATCAGCATACAAATTGTTCATAAAAAAAAATCCATGCAACTTTCANAAGTCTCAGTAATATGCATAGCACTGATAATTATTCGTTACAGGATGGATAAAAGTAAANCCATGACTTGCTGTCTATTTAACAAGCCTGTTTAGCATCATCTTTGTGCACAGGTCAGTGCAAAGGCTGTACAGATGGATACTACGGATCACCACCAGCCCTCTACAGTTTTCTAATGTATATGTGAACAGGAACAAGTTAAGGCTGCTTAAATATAACCAATTCTGACACTTCCTAACTTTTGAGTGTTAGGTGTGTAGATTAGACATTCTTCATCTGCAGTATATAAATAAAAATTAATTGTTACAGAAGCGAGACTCATTTGTATTTTCAAAACGGTTTAGGTTACGTGAACATTTTGCATTTTTCATAAACATATACTTAATTCAGTGCTTACTATAGCAGTGCATTGAATGAAGCGCACAATCAAAGTATCAAACTTCTATTCAGGACACTACCCTATTCTTTTTACTGTGTCTGAACTATGTTTTACAAAGAATAAAAACTTTTCCAGTCTTCATCGTGACAGTCTTCGATGGCTCACGAAGCAGCTGATTACACCCACCATCTTAAACTCCTGTCCCATTTGATCACGCTGCTAAGTAGAGAATTAGATTCCAGTTCAACCAGCAACTTAAACAGAATTAGCCAGCACTGCATTAGACTGAGCAACTCATCCTTCCCTTCACCAACATCTTCCACCCCAGCTTTTTTCTGTGCCTTCACTTCATATCAGTTATGCAGCCACGCAACAAACAGAGGAAACTTGTTTCATCTAAAGCCAGATGGACTTCATTTCTTCCCCATGAGGGTGATGAAACACTGGTCCAGGTTGCCCAGAGAAGCTGTGGCTGCCCCCTCCCTGGCAGGGTTCAAGGCCAGGTTGGATGGAGCTGTGAGCAACCTGGTCTGGTGGAAGATGTCCCTGCTGATGGCAGGGGGGTTGGAACCAGATGATCTTGAAGGTCCTTTCCAACCCAAACCATTCNATGATTCTATGACTTTCAGAACAGTAGTTTGAGCCTGCAGTCTCCAAGCCCAGTGAGTGGCCACAGGAATTGTTACGATGACAAAACTCAAAAAGGGGACTACTTTTAGCACAGGTACTGGCACAAAGTGCTTATGGAAACACAGCCAAACAAACAAGGAGTACTTTTTAAACCCCTATTTTTGACTGTTTAAGTGGTTAAGCACAGGAAAAGTTTTGCAGAAAGGTTGTATAAATCTTCAATCACACAAGGTTTTTCAAAACTCAGCTTTAAAA
>Ga0065710_10011881_pt1 | contig 13282 bp, 20 predicted proteins | sample Hoacrofraction14_FD_59097 | JGI IMG/M metagenome (GOLD analysis project Ga0065710, IMG submission 59097) | Hoatzin crop microbial communities from Cojedes, Venezuela - Epithelial fraction 14 | ecosystem: Host-associated > Birds > Digestive system > Esophagus > Crop | place: Cojedes, Venezuela...
TCTGTCTCAGAGCCGGCTGGCATTGGCTCTATCAGATGGGGGGAAGCTCCTCGCAGCTCCTCACAGAAGCCACCTCTATAGCCCCCCCGCTACCCAAACCTCACCACGCAAACCCACGTCACTTCCCCAAATCAGACGTCTCTGTTTAAATCTGGCAGCCCTGGAGCTCCCGGCTGGCAGCGGGGAAAGGTGCTGGTGGCTGGCACTGGGCCCCGTGTCCACTGCCACATCTGAGGCATCTCCTGGGTCGTCAGACCCGGTCCCGGCATTGGTACCTCTGCCGGCACTGCCTCCAGCGCCGTGCCACGCTGCACGAGCCGAGGCTGCGCCTTTGCACACACTCCAGAGCTGCAAGAGTGGCACTTGTGGGTGTCAAACCTCTGCTGTGCACGTCCCCACGCACCCCAAGGAGCTCTCAGCCCACAGCGCCTACGGGCAGGCGGGCACTGTAACGCGAAGGGCACTGGGGACAGCATTCCGATGGCCGGTGCCACGGCTGCTGTGCCAGATGGTGAGGGAGCTGCTGTCTGGTGGCACTGGGACAACCCTTGCCAGCCGCAAGGACCTGGACAGGGACACCTGAGGTGGCCCTGCAGCAGGGCTCCGGCTGCTCAGCGTGCTGGGGCAGTGCCCGGCGTTGCTGCTCGCTCCCCAGGACACTGATCCCGGCTCGCACAAGGATGCTCCAGCCGGAGCTGCCCTCCGTGGGCTTCGCTGCGCCCACCCGTGCCGGGCTGGAGGCAGACGCTGCCTGCAGAGCCCTCGCCTTCCCACGGCCGCTCCGGACCCGCTGCCGCAGGGTCAGGCGGCTCCGGCGAGACGCAGCCGGGCTCCGGGCGACGCGTCCCCGCGTGCCCCGTGCCGCGGTGGGGTGGGACGCCTTGGTGCAGGGGGGCCAGGAGGGGACCACCAGGTCAGAGCTGCTGCTCCGGGGCCAGCGCGGACACAGTTTGGAGCTTGCGGGTGAGCTCTGGACCACAGCAAAGGGTCTTCTCCAGCCAGGGTTATTCCAGGTGATACCAAACTGCCAGCGGTGCTGAGAGGAACTGGCTTCGCTGGTGGGGAAAGCCTCCCGCGAGTTCTCCTTCCCATGGCTCCAGGAAGCCTCAGCCGCACGCAGGAGCCAGGTGCCGGGGGAAGCGCGGGCTGGGGATCACCAGCCCATCCCCAAAGCCTCCTCACCCACCGCGGTCCCCTTGCTCGGCAGGACTCGGCCCCATGCCGCTTCCCAGAGGGGAGGGAATCAAAAGAGGAGGGGGAAGGGAAGGGTCCAAGAGAAACTTCTTCCAACTTCTGGGGAAGAAGAAAGCCCTATTCAGGCGGGAAGAATGCCCGTGCAGAGCTGGTCACTAAGCAACCCGCAGCAATTCGGTGCACCCCGACACACGGGCAAGGATCAGCGCTGCCTCGCTGCCCACCGAGAGCCCACCGGGGAGTGCCAGGCAGGGAGAGCCTGGGCGCGGGGACAGGGGACCCCGCCGTGCCCCCCCACCGCGGGGGCAGGCACCCAGCAGGGCCCAGAGCTCCTGGGGGCTCGGGAGCTGGTCCTCGGTCGGCGCTGGAGGGTGACCAGCCTCTGTCAGGCTGTCCCTTCACGGGGAGACCATGTGCTGCTCAGGAAAGGATGCTGCTCTGCTCCAGCTCCCGTGGGTCCGGTGTTCATGCGGGGCTGGATGCGTCCTTCCCAGCAGGGGCACGGTGCCGTTCGGATAACCCCCTGCTCCCACGGACACCGCAGGGCTCGGACGGGCAGAGCAGCCAGACACAGGCTGCACCCTCTCCCCAACAAGCTGAATTCTTCCTTTAGATTATCAGCATGGGGGCTGTGCTTGGCAAGCAAGCTCACCGAGACAGGAGAAACTGCTCGGCCTCTCCGCAGCGCAAGGAGAACAGGGATGAAAGAAATCAGGCCTGACAAACCTTGCCGACAAACCACGCCGAGATGCCTCCCTCAGAGCCGGGGGGGTCCCTGGAGATGCTGCTGCCCCCAGCAGAAAGGCTGCGCAGCAGGAGAACTGCCCACCGCCAGAGCAGGGCCACTGGGACCAGTCAGCGTGCAGCTGGGCCCCAGTGCGGAGCCTGAAGAGCCTGGGCAGACGCCCTGGAAGCGGCTTTTCCCCCGCCTGGTGTCACGGGGGAAGCACCCAGCCGCTCACGCGTTCGTCTCCGCATCTGGTACACTGGGAGAGCCGCTGCCGGGACAGGGACAAACTCCCCCTGCGTTTACCCACTGCCTCCGGGAGGTGCTTGGCCAGCTCTGACCCCTCCTGCGAGGGCAGGGTGAACATCCCACCCCATCGATGGCACACACAGCAACGCACGGAGTAGCTGGGGGGGGGGGCCTAATTAGTAGCTCCAACTTCATTTGGTCCTTTGCACTCCTTCACCCATCATAAGACGTTATCACATTTTTTCACTAAAATTCAAAGTTTTGCATCTACTAGCTTCTCACTTACTCTGTAATATGTTTGTAAGATTTTTTTTTTTTTATGTTTAAACACAATAAATAGCTTGGCTGTGGAAATCAATTCTGAAGGACAGAATACAGCTTGAGACATGTTATGCAGTCCTAGTGGGCTTCACTAGAAGTATCTGTTTGTCTGTCCTGCTTCACCATAGCAATACTTGAGCACTAGCTAGAAATTCAGAACGCTGACAGGCTTTCTGCTTCTTCATTCCTTGTCATTGCAATTAGGAATAGTTTTAGCATGTTTGTCATCCTTGGGTTTTTTTTTTCATAGCTGACTTGATAAAGCTGTACTTTTTCAGTACAGCTCGGGTATGATGCCCACACAAGCTGCAGAGCACCCGCAGACGGAGGTGGTCTCGTTACCACTCCGTCCTGCCCTTCCCTGGCTCCATCCCCCACCATCCCCCACCAGCTGCCTTGGACACACACTCAACAACCACAGCCCACAGGGCTGCAGGGAAAAATCAGCTTGGCCGAAAGCGGTGTCATTTATTTTGCCTGTCAAACCCCTTTCAGAAGGCCGACACGCTGTCGGCTGGCTGGCTGCGGCCGGGCTCCTCTCCGCGCGATGGGCAGGCCCTGCAGCCAGCAGCGGGGACGGAGAGCACCCACCCGGACTCGGAGAGCTCCCACCTCCCCTGGCAGGAGGGCGAACACAGCGCCGGGAGCAAAGCCCGCCAAAGCCCAGCTACGCAGGGACTTGGCACCCCGGGACCGCAACACAGCATTGACGTGTCCTGCAGCCAGGGCTGCCCCAGAGCGAGAGGCACCAAGTCCAGCACGCCTGCTGCACCACGGGGAGCATTCGCCCGCCCGTGAGCTGACGGCGGTGCTCCTTCGGAGGTGTCACGGCAAGGCCACGCTGGGAAGCAGAAGTGAGACTCCTCCTCTCTCAGATTCAGTCAAATGGAAGCGTCCAGTCCACCCTTTTTATTTGCACGCAGCAGAGGGAGAGCAGCACCTCCAAGAGAAAAGTCAAGCTGTGACAGGATCTGTGTGTCCACCTCCGTGCGCTGGCTGCTGAGGGAGCTTACTTAGACAACAGACCCAGCTCCAAGATGGGCGCCGCTAATGGAGAGGATCCACCAGAACAGAAGCAGACCCAGCCTGACGAGCATCTCCTTGCAAAGAGACAAAACCTGGATGAAGATGCAGGACGCTGGACCATACGCTACCCAGATCCATCCTGGACTCTTCTACCCCAATACCAAGGCCTACAACCACCAGCAAGAGTCTTGCAGCACAGCCAGATGGGATGTCTTTGGTGGTGTGCTGCATTTTCTTGCGGTTGTTCTCCTGGTCCGTAGCATTTGCACAATTGTAGAAACATTCCGTGAGAACAGAGGTGCTGAAGGAGGGCAGTATCTTTGTGGGGATGAAACATGCCTGGAAGTCCAGAGCTAACCTTGGCTCTGGAGGTCCTCTTCTGTTCCCATTGAGGTGTTGTTGAGATTTCCCAGGCAATGGCCCTTGCCACATCATCAGGATCTCTGGTAAAGCTTCATGATATTCTCATCATGAAGCTTTTTCCACACCTGCTTCTCCAGGTTGAAGTCGTGGTTAGTGTAGAAAATGAGGCGTTTCCAGTCCTTGTCATAGTAGTGATCCGAGTACTTCTCGTGGCCCTCCGTGATGTAGCCATAGGCACTCACCTGGGAAAGATGGAGAGCTCACTGGGGAGAGGTACCAAGGACGGAGGGAGCTCAGAGAGATGCAGGGGACAGTTCCCACACAGGGAGGGAGCACAGGGCAGGGACGCCAGTCGGGGCTCCTCCAGGTGACCCAGCCCGGGGATCCAGAAGGTCCAGACTGTGAACTCTGGCTCCAGAGAGCCTGGTCTCCTCTCGCCGCCTCCCTGGCAGGCAGGATGGGTCTCAGGTCACAGCAGGCTTCACAGCCTCTATGTGCGCTGCTTTGGGGCTGCTTCTCTAGTCTCCAATCTGCTCCCTCATGGCTGACAAGAACCCGTACGCCCTCCTCAAGGCAAATGTCAGGCAGGGCTGCAGACACCCTTGCTCTGCCCGGTTATCCTGTCCCCCTTCCAGACAAGAACCATCATGCCCTTACCCGATCACAGAGATGGAGGGCAGTCAGCAGCAGGAAGGCCCCCGTTGTGGGCCTGTACAGACGCCAGTAGGGCTTTTCCAGAGTTTTAGATTTCAAAAACCTGCAGCAGGAGAGAAGAAAGCACAGAGCAGTTGCTGGGTGTGGTAGTTCGAGCTGGGCACACCTTGCCCCCTGCGGCCCGCATGGCATCTTCACAGAACCATCGAATGGGTTGGGTTGGAAGGGACCTTACAGATCATCTGGTTCCAACCCCCAGCCGTGGGCAGGGACCCCTTCCACCAGCCCAGGGTTCTCCAAGCCCCGGCCAGCCTGGCCTTGGACGCTGCCAGGGAGGGGGCAGCCACAGCTTCTCTGGGCAGCCTGGGCCAGGGCCTTGCCACCCTCAGAGTTGAGAATTTCTTCCTTCTTCCTAGTCTAAATCTCCCCTCTCTTAGTTCAAAACCATTACCCCTTGCCCTATCGCAACAGGTGCTACTAAAAAGTTTGTCCTCATCTTTCTTATAAGCCCCCTTTAAGTACTGGCAGCTGCTCTCAGGTCTCCCCGCAGCCTTCCCTTCCCCAGGCTGCCCAGCCCCAGCTCTCCCAGCCTTTCCTCCCAGCAGAGGGGTTCCAGCCCTCAGATCATCGCTGGGGCCTCCTCTGGCCCCATTCCTTCCCTCCTTGCAGCAGTTTGGCCATTCAGGGCATTTCAGACAAGCCATGAGTACGCCCACCTGTGTGGGTACCGCTGCGTGCTCACTAGAGCCCGAGGCCAGCCCAGAATGCTCCATCACCCGAACTGCAACCTAAGCCCAGCTCTGCCCCAGCTTTGTGGAAGTGGTGGGTCGTGAGGACAAAGAGGGGGTGGATTCAAGGATCTGGTGCTTTGAAGCCCCCTCTTCACTCTGTCCTTTGCCTTGCAGTGCAGCAGTGGGTCTGAAGCTCTCTGGCACACCCTCCTCCCCATCCATATTTAGGAGCGAAATGAGACGTAGGGAAGGTGCAGAGGAGGGTCAAAAAACCTGCTAGAGCTGCAGTGTTTTGTGCCAGCAGTTGTTAGGAAGGCAGGAGTCCACACCAGGAAAAAATAGCCCTTTTGGCCTTGGAAAGGACCCAAGTCGGGGGGAGACAGCAGAAGAAGCAGGGAGGTGAGAGCCACCTGGCACTGCATTTGCCCTCTCTCAGAGCAGGCGTAACTCAGATCTCCAGGAGACCGAAGGGTAAACGCAGCCAAAGCACGGCACAACAGGAGCTCTTCTTCCTACGTCTCTTGGCCACGTGTGGCCCACGATTGGCAGACCTTACAGTGACAGTGTCCAGCAGACTCGTGGAAAGGATCAGAGAGGCAAAGAAGAGTCGCCAGGCCAGGCAAAGGGGATGCTGAAGAAGTGCCCATTATCATGTTTGAGGGCACAGACAACCTCCCCAGTCAAGAAGGGGTCTTGGGAGAGAAGGGTCTTTACAGAGCCACCCTCCAAAGTGCTAAGCAGTGGCGAACATGAAAGGTTGCTCCCCAACTAGACAACTATTCCGGCAGTTCAGCAACACTCCCACATCTAAAGTCGCCACTTCCCAGGACCTCTTTTGGATGCAGAAAGCCAGCCTGGCTGACGGCTGTTTCTCCTCCAGATCACAGATGCTGGGGGTCTACCCACCACTCGCACCCCGCCGCAGCACCACAGAGCATTGTAACTGCCGGCACGCTGGTGAGGCCCACCCCAGTCTGCTGTGTGGCGAAACCGCAGCTACGAGGCAGCGAGCTGCGACCAGAGGGCCTGGAGACAGAGACGGCGCTGGCCAGAAAAAACAAGCCCGTTAGAGCATCAAAGCCCCAGCTCACCTGTTTTTCGTGTATCTGAGGAAATCGGGGTGAACCACCAGGTATTTGTCTGTCGTGAAATCTTCATCGAACCTCTCCCGGGGCCTCCTCCTAAGGACAGGAATGGGGAGACTCAGGACAAGCTCCTATATCTCATCACAGCTGGAAAGCATCAGCCCCGATACAGCTGGTGATAACAGAACAGGCACCGCTGTTCGGTTACTCTGCAACACGTCCCAGGTTACGACAAAGCCTCCACAACCCGTGCGCATTGCAGAGGCAGAGATGACGGAGGAGAGGCAACAACAGGAGACAGGAACATCAAAAGCACGTGTGTGTACAGACAAGCATGGGGGAAACCCTGAGTGCTCATCCCTGAGCAGGCCAGCACGCACAGCCACCACACCAGACAACAGCACGCGTCCATCCCAAAGGACCACAAAGCTTTTGCCAAGCTCTGGCTGCGCATCATTGGAGTCAGCTGCCTCTGAGAAGGAGAGGTGTCGGTTACAGCAGTGCTCAGAGCTGGGAAGGAATAAATCTGCGAGGGGAGGGAGGCTTTAGCCTGGCTTCACCCTGGTGAGCACCTCAGCAGGGCTGAGCACTGCGGAGAGGAAGAGGGCACAGCAGAGAGCTCCACACCAAAGGGCATTGAGGTGGGGCCAGTTTGTTTTACCCGGAGTCCAAGACTCCTTTCCTGGCGTTCTCGTTCAGCAGAAGAGCCTTCAGCCACTCGTAGTCTCTGGCTCCCTCCAGGAAGTGGATGTATCTGACATGCTAAGAAAACACATGCGCATTAACGAACAGAACGAGAGAGACACATCCTTCAGAAACAAACAGCAAGCAAGCATCTGGGCGCACCGAGCTTCTCAGACACACACCTTCGGTCTGCAGCTTTGAACTAGCCCACAGAAACAGAACGGAGATGATAACATCTGATGTGTGGCTGCTTCTACAGGCCAAAGGGCTGGGTTGGGACTGCCGCAGCTTGGCACCTCGAGTACTCCGAGCCAAGCCAACGCAGGTGCCCTCGCTAAGGGTAACACCAAAATGTTCGCTCAGCCCCTTCGCTCCTCACGCACAGCAAGATCAGAACTGAAGGCCACAGACTAACAGTGTCCCGCCAGAGCCATGCCTGCATGCAGCATCGACCTGACTTACTTTTCCCCGTGGGATGTTTCTGAACCCTCTGTGCCCCAAGATCTGGAGAGAGGTCACCAGGGAGTAGGCTGTGAATCCGTAGAAGGAGGTTTTTGTTCCCACATCTTTTTCATAACCTTTGATTACAGCTCCACTCACCCTGGCCATGGAAATCAGAGGAGCAGAGTTAGCAGGCAACCATTGAAAACCCTCACATCCATGTTTGTATGAGGAAAAGACCACGTTAATCTGGAGGAAGGGACGGTGAGGCCCATTTGAGCTACGCCTCTTGATCTGCAGAAGAGCCACTTCCCCCTGCTTTAGAGATGATTCTTTACATCTCATCTGTGAACCCAGGCTCTTCCTGGGTGTTCAGGAACTTTCTGTTTCCTTGCCGGTTTTTCATCTCCTCCTGCCATCAGTCATTTTGGTACTTTGCAGTCAGAAGAGATGTCTAGAAGAGGTGAAGTTAGAATTGTCTGCTAGCCAGAATAAGCTAGCTGTGTATCTTCTAAGAAGGAAGCCTGCCTTACCGGAAGACGTAGTCATGGGAGTCAATCTCCTGGCCCATCCCAGAGTTATTCAATATTCCTCCATTCCCCACGACAGCACAGCTGATGCATGTTGGCACGCTGCTGTTGCTGTTGGCCAGGAGCAACTGCTGGTGAGGATTTGGGGGCAGCAGGGACATGACCTCCTGCACCACTGTGAAACAAACATGGTGGAGAGTTACCGTCAAGAGCCTTTGGGACGGATACAGTGAAACCACCACAGTTCCCACCATGAGATCCACCTAGCTTAATGCCTTTGACATGAAGATGCTGCAAATCTCCAGCTACTTGGCATAAGGTTCCTGCCGGGAGTTTGATGGTCCCATCCTGAGATGCCCTGAGTGACTCACATGAATAATTCAGCTCCATGAAGCCATAGGGAGGTGCAAAATGCTCCAGGCGCTCCCACTCACTGCTGTTGAAGTACCTCTTGTCTGTGAAGAGCATGATGTTGGGCAGGAAAAGATGCTGGAGCCAGTCAGACTTGGCAGCTTTGGCCTTCACTGATTCAGAGCAGGTCTTGAAAAACCAAAAGAAAACAATACGGGCTGATTAGCAAGGAGCGGATAAACCTGACTGAGCGCCAATGCTTGTGTGCCTGCGTGTGAGAGTACTGGAAAGAAGCATAGAAACTCCACGGTACACCATCCATTCCCCTCAGTGTCAACACCACCACAAACATGAGGCACAATTTCAGCACTACATCAATAACACGCTGATGGAAAGTCACCTACAAGGAAGCCAGGGTGACTCCAGCACTCTGAGACTTTCCTCTGCAGAACAACAGGCCTGCGATGCTCACGTTTCGCTGCCTTTGCACCTCATTAACGCATGCAAGTTATTATCTGTAATGGGTCTAACCTAGACACACCAACTAAGGCCAGCAGCCTCTGTTGGCAACGCTCCTCGCAGGGTCCTGGCCTCAGAGTGCACGTGAGCAAACACACTGAGGAACATGTGAGATCAGATCACCGTTATCACTCCCTTTAAACACAAGAAAAAGCATGCAAACAACTTGTTCAACGTCACAAATGAATCGCAGAGAAGTGTGCGGCTGACAAGGGAACCCAAGCCAGCTTATCCCCTCCAACAAGAGGTGCCTCACTGCAGCTAGCAAGAGTCAGACCGTGTGCGCAGATGGAGAGCAAACAACTCCACCGCGCTGGATTTTCCGCTGAGTCAATTTGGGCTCTGCTTTCTCAGACATGTCTCCCAGACACCTACTGCGACACTCACGGAAAGGCAAGGCAGGAGACCAAGTGGACCCACACGCCCAGCTCAGATCCCCAGCGATGAGCAGACTGCGTCGCCAAAGCCTTGCTCTGTGCTCCACAGCTGAGTGGGGCTCTCTGCCATGGGTGAGGATGACAACCTGGTCGCAGCCTGAAGAGACAGCTCTCATTCTGCCTGTCACAACAGGAGTGCAAGGAGAACAACATTGTGGAGGGTTTCATGTTGGCATCATTTCATTTGCAGCACATTTCATGTCCAGAGACAGGGACATTCCCTTCCTGCTCAAGATGTACTTTGCACTGTCCAAGGCTTGGTGCTTCTTGTGCCTCCACACCTAGACTGGATCAGTAATAGAGGAACCAGGGAAAAGTCTGATCATGTAGGAAAGGAAGGAGGTGGGAGCGCTTCTAGACACTCCCTGTCTCTGCAGAATTAGAGATCAGGTTTGGGGACGAGACCCAATGTGTGATGTCTGGATCAACATCTTCACTAAAGACCCTCCTGCACACATTTTCTCCTCTCCTGCACACTGAGGAAGGGCTTTCCCTGCTGTCTCAGCTGTTATGCACACCCAGATGCTCTGCAGCCCCAGTTACAGTGGGGGATGTTCTCAGCCCCTTGCTGTGAGCTGCTGCCTCACACTTCTCTGCCAGCTCTTGCTCTGCACTTCTGGGACGGCTGCACACGCTCTGAAGCTCAGTGGATGAGAAGACAGGAGCATTTGGCAGCTGACAAGCAAGACCCTGGTGACCCAACCCCACTGCGCCTACAGGCAGCAACGGTGGGCACGAGGGGTGAGGTCCTGTCCCGTACGGCACAGACGCTCTTCGCCGTCTAATTTCCCTGCTGTGTTCTGGGTGCCTGGGAGCCCAGGGAGAATGCATGTCCTGCACCACAGACTGGGTCACCTGCCAGGCCCTGCTGCTGTGACTCGTTACGGCTGGGCCAGCGCATGAGCTCAAGCATTTAACAGCCAAGCTCCGCGTTGAATTGTCACAGGTCTTTGGATATCTTTGGGGGCAGCTGCTCCTCTCCAGCGGCCCAGCGCCACACTGAGGAGCACACCCCGTCAGCGGAGGAATGGCTGGTGCTGCCAAAAGGGGCAACGGCAACACCACCTAACTACCGCAAGGGAGCGAGAACTCAAAAATAAAACATCAAAGCAATAAAAATCATCCCATGGTCTTTTACTGGCCTAGTTCATCCAGCTCTGCTCTCTGCATGTCTCCTGGGGCACCCTGGGGCTGGGGAATGAGATTAAATTCTTCAAAAGCAGACTCTGCTCCATTGGGAGAGGTCTGAGCAGAAGAACATGGTGCCTGCAGCCCTGACAATCCCCTGGAGCAACGCCTACATTCCCCCTGACGCCACCAAAATGACACCTGGCAATGGTGGCACACTGTGGCACTGAGACTTCAAATAGGCAAACGGCTGATCTCAGAACGCCGCACTAGGACTGGCACTCCCGTCCTCTGCCCACCTGCCTACACCCTCCTCCTCCCTGTGCGTACGAGCAGTGCATCAAGGCCTCCTTCGCACTCTTTAAAGACTTTCCTCCTCACTCTAGAGAGGGTTACCCACCTGCCCAAGCCTCCCAGCAACAGGGGTGCCAAGGAAAACTGCTCTGGGTAGGCTTTGCAAGGAGTGACCAGCATAAGACTGGGGGACAGAGACACCACAGTCTGCCTCATCCCCTTGCTGAGCTTGCTATAGTTTAGGACTTTCCTAAAGGCCCTGTTCCTGGACCCAAGTAATTATGAGATGCTCAAATTTAATTTAAAATTAGTTCCAAACCCTCACAGCTACCACGGGAATGTCAAAAATATGGTCAGAACAAGAGTTCAGTGCGAACCAGGAAAGGAAAAGACGGGCTTTCAGTTCCATGGCTGGTCAGAAAACCTGATGGTGGGCACCAGATGTACGGGTTCAGAAGATCACGTCAGTAATACAACCTAGACAAGCAGAGGTGAGCACGAGAACTAACCCACGGAACAACACTCCCAGCAAACAGCACCTGTAAGAAAACTTTGCTGCTGTAGCTGCACCAGTGCTACTGCCTTGACAGGCTGCCCTGCTTTCGGCAGGGACAGAGTCAGTTTTCCTCTCCGTAGCTGCCGTGTTTTGGATTTACTGTCAGGAGAATGTTGACAACACTGATGTTTTCAGTTGTTGCTATAGATCAAGGTCTTTTTCCAGTTTCTCGTACTCAGCTAACGAGCGGGCGCGCAGGAGCTGGGAGGGAGCACGGCCAGACAGACAGCTAAGCCGGCCAGTGGAAATATTCCATGCCATGGGCGGCACGCTCAGCGTATGGAGGGGGTTAGCCCGGGGGAAAAGCTGTCAGGTTTTCGGTTTTCTGAGAGTCTGAATCCACTCTTTGCTGGGCGTTCCAACTTTTTTTTCCAGGCTGCGAATCTGTCATCGGGTGGTGATAAAAATTGTATTGTACATAGTTTGCATAGTCATTATCATCATTGCTATTATCTTCCCTATTTATTAGTATGATTAGTAGTATTTCCTTTGTTGCCTTATTAAGCTGTCTTTATCTCAGCCCATGAGTTTTCCCTTTTGTCCATTCTCCTCCCCACTCCACTGGGGGGGAAGGCAGGGGTGAGCGAGTGGCTGTCTGGTGCGTAGGTGTCAGCTGCCGGGTTAAACTACGACCCAGGTACCACCATACCTTCAAAATTCTCATCCTCACCTTTACCAAAATACTGCACCGGTGCTGGCCAGGCCTACAGCTGATCCTGTTTAACCAAGAGGAACAAAGCAAGACTTGCTGAATGCCAGATCTGTTCTGAATTATTTGCTCTGCTGGGATGATGGTTCAAGGCACAGCAAGAAGACCCTAGACAGCAACCCAGCATGCCGGGACCATCTGCATCATGGAGCTCTGAGCAGGTAAAGAATTTGCCTGCTCACTACAGGTGTCTTCATACAGGGTGGAGAAGTTGAACTGGCAACACCTGGGAAAATCTCTTCTCTCCTTGATAATAAACCACAAGAACAGCACAGAAAGTTACTTTTTAACCATCATTTCTCCAACAGGCCACACATACACATAGTTGAATTTTTGCCAGTATTGACAGAAAACCTTAAAGATGGGAACGGTCTCCACCCTACTGTCTCCAAAGCAGGTAGGTACATGCTTATCAATCTTCATCTAACCCTTTTTCTTTGACCTTATTTTGACTTTCATGCAAGCAACTAACAAAGTCTCCATGTCTGTGCACTGAGACCCTCCTCACCATCACTGCCAGCGCTACTCGTCACAGCCCAGCACAGCACAAGCGTCACTGCTGCCTCGCTGCTGCCAACACCGGTGACTTGCTTTGGTATGTATGAGCTCGGGCGAGCAGGCACACGGAGTCATCCCTGTTCCTGCTCCCTCACCATGACCCTCCTTGTTGGCTTTAGCCGGCCTGCACAAAGCAAAGATCAAAGCAAGTCTGAGGACTGTAAACCCGAGTCTTCAAAGGAATGCAGATGTTCAGTTTCCCAAGAGGTCAGGCGAGAAACGGGACGCCTGTGTGAAGACTGCCATTTAGTGCCAGACACCTAACGCCTGCCCGTAGGCATCCAAAGACAAGGTCACGTCAGGGTGCCACACCACAGGGAACATCTACACTGCACCGTGTGCCTAAAGCCCCTGTGCAACGTATCAAGGCACCTAAGAGTGGGACCACATTGTAGCACACAGAATCACGGAATCCCAGCATGGCAGGGGTTGGAAGGAACCTCTGGGGATCACCCAGTCCAGCCCCCTGCCGAAGCAGGGTCACCTACAGCAGGCTGCACAGGACCGCGTCCAGGCAGGGCTTGAATATCTCCAGAGAACGAGACTCCACAGCCACCCTTGGCATCCTGTTCCAGTGCTCCATCACCCTCGGAGGGAAGAAGTTCTTCCTCATGTTCAGACGGAACTTCCTATGCTTCAGTTTGTGCCCATTGGCCCTTGTCCTGTCACTGGGCACCACTGAAAAGAGCTTGGCGCCATCCTCTTGACACCCAAATGTTGGCCGC
>Ga0065710_10000004_pt1 | contig 11447 bp, 9 predicted proteins | sample Hoacrofraction14_FD_59097 | JGI IMG/M metagenome (GOLD analysis project Ga0065710, IMG submission 59097) | Hoatzin crop microbial communities from Cojedes, Venezuela - Epithelial fraction 14 | ecosystem: Host-associated > Birds > Digestive system > Esophagus > Crop | place: Cojedes, Venezuela...
CGGGTGCTTCACTCACTCTTTTCCATCAAAGCCCAGAAAGCTAGTGACACCCTACATTAAAAAGGCTACGGATAGGACAACTGCCTCATAGAAGCCACAATTCACATTCCTAGGTGTCCTCCAAAACCAGGGTACAGTATCTGGGTCACAGCACTGTCTCAAGCACTTGTCCACGACAGCGGGTTCTTCACGGTTGCCACTCCCTGGTGTAACTGTGGCCTGTGGCAGACAGCACCATCCCAGGCACCAGCCAGGCTTTGTTCCAACGGCGAGGGCAGGGCAGCAGTTTGGAGACAGTCACCACGATCTGCAGGGGAGGGGGGTTCGGGTCAGCAGGGCTCAGCGGCACTGCTCTGCCTAGTGATGTTTTACCGGGTTTATTTATTTGCGTGCGGGGCCAGACTACCTCCCAGAAGGCACAAGCTCCTGCCTTGAACAAGACAGGACACCTAATCTTGCAGAACTAAAATTAGCATTCTCAGTGACTACAACTATCGACTGAGAAAGAAACGCCACCACCACAATCCCATGCAGTAACCTCGCACCGCACGGCAAAGTGGAGAAAGAGGCTTAAAGTGCTTGTGAAAGGCGGTCACCGAGGAAAAACGACGCTGGAAACGCTGGGATGTGCATGCACATTGTGATGATGAGACTTTCACACATATTTATCAGATCCTCTAAGAAAGGAGACAGAAACAACATCCAGAATAATTAACAAAGCAGCCATAACACTCCATATGCCAAGCAAGGGGGTGTAACCACTGCGATATTCTCCTCCTTTCAAGGAGAAGCAAAGATGCTCTAAAATGTTTCCATTTCCAGTGCACATAGGGAAAGAACACGTTGGATTTCAACCCAGTCTACGGTAAAAGTCCCATGCAAAAGAAAGTTCCCTTCCATTAAGCAATATTCAGAGAATCCAGCCTTAAGGTAGGTAACACTCTCTGATAGATGCAGCAATTAACTGAGATACAAAGGGGTGGTGGAGATAACACTGTGCTCTGAAAAAGCTTGGCTGATACAACAGAAATTCAAAATATGAGAGAATGGCTGGCCAAGAACATACACTGTAAAGAAACAGAGCTCTGCAAAGCAAAAGGTAAATTTGCACCTGAATGCGTACTTATATACATACCTAGAACACGACTGAGATATGAGAATGAATGGAAAAAAAGGCTTTGAAGAAAAAAAAGGTGCAAGACAGACAATTGCAAATATCTCATTTACTAGGTATCAATGAAACCTTTAGCCACAGGTGACAGAAGAAACAAGAGATCTACAAAACAACCAACTAAGTTAAACCCAAATTTGAAAGTGGAGTGAACGCATGAGTGTTTCTAAAGATGAATGGAAAACGCACACCACAAAGAATCCACAGGAATTATACCAAAGAGATTATATACACCCATAGGAACCCCTTACAGCCTCCCCTTCTGCAACACCACCATGGCCAGGAGCCCTGGGGCACTACTCTCCATATTTTCAATCAGTTTCCAAAATGAAATAATGCATTCCGAGTTCTGTCAACAGATACGGATATAAGCAGCACAGCCACGAACCATTTACCATATGTAGCCTTATAACAGTCAAAGAAATAAAGAAAAAAACAATTAGCTAACTAATACCTCTGCTTCAGGATGTCTGCTGCAAGAAGCTGCTCACAGGAGTATCACTGGATTATTTATTTGTTTATTCCCTCTCTTACTAATAAGCTACTGCTACCCATTTTACGTTTCCAGGAGCTCTAGTGTTATGTGACACTGAGGATCTTTAGTGGATAGTCCCTAGAAACGAGCTGAGTATCATCATAACCAAGGCTCCATTGCAGAAATTACAAAAAAGGTACACTGTTTTCTCTACTTTCTCTCCTCTGGGAGAGGGAGCATTTCTGCTTTCCATTGTGACCAACATCTCAGACGATAACATCAAAAAGAGTGTTCATAATTAGTGTTTTGCCCCCAAACAACTTCATATAAAATGTTCTAAGAGCCTCCTCAAACTATACTAAACTTAATTTTTGCAATGGTAAAAATAGATTTCATTTTTTAAGTCTCAAAATTTTTGTTTTGTTGCAATTGGAAGAAAGCCCGTGACCATTTCAGAAAGTCAGATGCCACTGCCCTGTCTTCTCCTCATTGCTAAATCAGTGCCAAGAAATTTAAGAAGATACTGATTTGGGATAGAGATGTGAAAATCTATTTTCCTGGAAACTTCTTTTTATACTGGCATGCAGTACTTTCAATCATCACTAGCATATTACAGTATCTCAGCTGAGTTCTGATAGCAATACCTTTTTCATGGCCAGATGTTAATTTACAGAAAAGTAAATGCAGGAAACGTTGAGCTGACCTCCTAAAGGATTGACTGTCACAACTGGGAAATGTGTCATGCGGCTGCAAACCTTTAATGGACAGTCACTTTAATTATTCAGACAGAAGTGTCAGCTGAGCAGGCCACACGGTGCCTGCTCCCAGTTTGAAGATAGAAATGTTCCCAGAATTATCTCACAGAATCAGATGAGACAAGAGCAAACAAGGAAGAAATGTAGGAGGGGAAGGATCAATAAACGTGGAGACAGAACCCCAAATTTCAACCCCGGACTCCACACGTTTTGCTCCATGTTCCATTGTATCACACTGAGGATGGGTAACCAGATTTCACCAAAAGGTGGATTAAATCCTTTAGGAAAGTCTCTCTAAATATCAGACAATGGGAATACACTGAAGGAGACTATGGTGCCTAGCGTATTTGTTAATATCATTCACATTCTCCCTCTATCACTTTCTAAAAGCACTTGCTGTGGAACAAATAGGTTCAATCTCCAAGGTCCGGTAAGGACCCACACCAAAACAAACAAGGAAGAAAACAATGTATCCATATCTGGAAACATTGTAGCTGTTCTCAATTAGTTGTGTTAGGAACCTGCAGGTTCTCCCTTTCCCCGGATCCAAGCAGAAACCCTAATGCCCAGGCACAACTCGGCTATCAACCGAGTAAACCTGAATTTTATCTGGCATCGTTTCACTGCGCAGGTACACAGTGGCCATGGCACTGGCGGGTCTGACAAGCAAAATGTTGTTGGAGGGCTGTTCTAGCTGTTCATCTCCTGTCTTTTTTTCCAAGGGTGACCATTTAAAGTTCATTTTCACGCTTTCCCGGCTAGAAAGCCTCTGCCGTGCTGCAGACCCAGCCGGCGGCACAGAACCCCGTTGCTGCCCTCCCGCTCCTCCCGCCCTGCTGGGATGGGGAGGAGAGCTGGAAGAACATGGCAGAACGCTGGGGCTGGGACAAGGACAGCTTAACAGAGCAGCAGAGGATGAGAAAAGCACCAGCAGCAACACTGACAAAGGGAACACCCAAGTGTGGGGGACGCACGGCGCACCTCCCTCTCTGCCGGATGCCCGCCTGCCCAGTGCCAGGTTCCCCTGCCAGCCGCGAGCACCACGGCCGGGCACCCCGCACCCTGCACCGGACGAACCCGGGACGCCTTCCTGCGCTGCCGGAGAAGAGCGGTACCCCCTGCCGCAGCGCCTGCCAACGCTGGTCTGCTTCCTGGGGTTGGCAGGGAGAACCCGTTATTCAGTTTGATCCACTCGGTGCTACAGCTCCCAAACTGAAAACACGAAGAGGATCAGGCGGGGAGTTACATTTTCTCTCCTCTCCTCTTCCTTTCTCTGTATTTCTTGCTCTTTACCCAGATGTGACGCAAACATATGAAGATGTGCAGGAGTTTATCCTCACCACGTGGCAGCTCAAAGCACAGAATTCCAAACCACGCAACACACCTCACCACCACCAGCAGGATTAGAACTTGCTACCTGAATTACAGATACTTGAATGGATATAATCTTTCAATACTTCGGATAAAATTCAATGAAAAATTCAGTTTGCTTAACATGGAGTTTAGTTTGAAATCTGAATTTTGTTACAGCAGATCTGATTGCCAGATGTCAGATACACAAAACTTTTTTAACTAGCTCCCCCCCTTTTCTTTTTTTAATTGCGTGTATCACAAATGCAGTTTAGGAAGGATGGATGAAATGTGTAAAGTTGTCATTCTCAGATAGTGGGATCCACACAGGGAACACGCACAAGATTTCAGCTTTTCTTGGTTCCTCTAGGCTGAACTGCAATCAAGGATTTTTCACATTTTAGTTTGTTTTGAGGGAGGTTCTTAGGAATAATTAATTCTGTAAAAGGCATGGGGTTTGCTGCTGTTAGAAATATAATAAAGTTTTGAGAAATTAAATCACATAAACAAAAAGGAAAACATATTTCCACTGCTTCTCCCACTCCCTGAGTTTCCAGTAAATTGTCTATTAAGACAGTTTTTAATGACCTTTTTATGCTGCTTTGTTAGCATTTTCTACACTTAACTTCATCATACCCCCTAATTTTACTGCAGCAACATCAAAATATAATGATCTTATTGCCATAAAGCAAAGTATTATCACAAAGACATCTCCTCACAATCCAAACATGTTTAAGTAGGGCAAGCCAAAAGGAGAAGCTTCCTTACCACTCAAAGGCAAGGCACAAACACGAAACGCACCAGCATAGCTAACAGCTTATACGTGACTGACCAAAACAGGGTGAAAAATTCAAAGGACTTACTTCTTTTCCCCCCTTTCCTTTATCTCCTTCTTCCCCCTTTTCCTAGACATCCAGGACATCTCTGTTTTCATAAAAATGAGTTGTAAGTCACAAATTAACATTAGAATTCACATTTCTGTTTCCCACAGTGGCCACGTACCTCACAGCAAATACAAAATAAAATGCTATGATAAAAACCTTTAAGTCTTGCATATTTGAAGTGGGAAGCAGAGTTAAAAATAAAACAGCCTTCTCACCACCATCATCACGAAAATAATGCGGAAAAGAAACGTGAATCTTTTAAATTCTACTTGCAACTGCGAGAAACTGCTGCTAATGTTGTGAAACCAAGAACCTTCCTTCCTGCTGTGATACCATACAAAGCATAAGACACATGAGAAACTGTGGTAAATTCAGTTTTGTTTCTTTTCCTTTTCTTTTTAAGGAAAAAATAGTTGTACAAGGATAAGCAATATCACCAGAAATTGCATTCTCTATATGACTTGCCAGTCAATCTAGACAAACCAAAAAGAGGAAAAAAGAATAAAAAAAAAGCTATGATTATCTGACAGTACTTCAGCCTGTGGCTTACTGTGTACTTCTTTCCAGAAACAATCACCAGCTGGTACCACATTAAGAACAACCTTCTCCTAAGGCGGTCCGGCAGGCTCCTCCCAGCTCTCTAACAGAACAATCCCAACACCAAATGAGTCTCTACCCTGGATCTCACCCCAGCCAGAAGAGACTCTGGATACAAGCCAGCCAGTGCCCAGTGGTGACCTCGTGCTCTCCCAGTCTTCGCTTTTCGTGAAGCACTACCAAGCACCAGCAGGAACAGCGGTACAGAAAGGCAGCCGCAGCAGCTTGGCAGCTCAGTCCCCAGCGCCCTGCTGGTGCACGTCTCTACAAACAGCTGTCTAGCTCTTTTGTTACTTGCTTTTGCTTAGCTTTGTATAGTTGTGTTATATATAGACTTCTCGAACTAACAGAAAATAATAACAGAGAATAAAATGCATCACACGAGGCTACAAGCACGCAATGACAGCAGATAACTTGAAAGTACAGCCACAGGATGATGCTGGGGGCCCCAGCACTATAAAAACTCATCACTGGTCACCACAGAAACACAGACTCCGGAGCTACATAAAACCAGCTTTAGGCGTAACAAAGTGACCAAAGAACAAGTCTCCAAAATCTGTAAATCACACTATGTAGTAAACTCCGACATACCACGGAACGGCAAACCAAGAGCAAGTAGCAGGTCTGCATTAGCAGCTGCGTAACAATTAACACCAGTGGACCCAAAAAGGCAGCGTAGGAAACACTCACCACCAGCAGGACACACCTCTGGCAAAGGACATCGGACGCTGGCAACTCACTGTAGCTCTCCAGTCCCCGGCTAAAACCATCAACCGCCGGAGTCACAGGGGCACTGAAAAGAGGAGCATAACATCAGAGAAAGGGGTAAAGAAGTCATCTATCAGCTTTAATCATACATAAAGTGAACTTTCAGCGTTAGCTTCATCGCAACAATAACTCTTTGATTAGACTGTTAAGACTTCAATTAAGCTAACAGTAAATTGTTGGCTTTGTATATAAGGGGTATTCCTTCGGGCCACATTAACTTCCCAGGCAGTAATGCAAGAAATTGATGGAGAATTTGGGAAATCTAGTCTGTGAACTGGAGCAACGAGCTGGTAACAGGTTGGTAGACAATGCACCATTAACACAGTGTTATAGTTTGGCTGCGGCCAGCAACTAAAGCGCCACGCGGCCGCCCCTCCCTCCGCCGGGGTGCGGAGGAGAATAGAAAGAAACAGGCAGAAACTGGTTGGTCGGGATAAGGGCAGTTTAACAGAACAGCAAACAAAGGGAACAGGAACAACAATGATACTGATAAGGAGAATACACAACACAAACAGCAGGAACAGACAGAGCCACTCTCACCACCCGCCGCCACTGCGTGCTCCTGAGCCGCAACTGAGTTCCCGCCGTCTGCTCCCCCCCACCGGAACCCAGCATGACGGCACATGGTATGGAATACCCTGCTCTGTTTGGCCAGGTGGGGTCAGCCCGCCCGGCTGTGTCCCTTCCTGGATGCTGGTGAAAATTAACCCTGTCCTGGCCGAACCCAGGACACAAAGACTGTTAAAATCAAAAACAACAAATTGGTAGAAGCAGATTTTCCTCCTTCCACACTGTCCCCTCATAGGTAAGACCCCATCCATGTCCTGAGCAGCAGTACAGAAGGTCCAGAAGGATGGTGAATTTACTGCTCATCCGGACTGAAATCCCAATGCAAGTAACTTCTTCAGTGAACCAGGGTCACCTCGGCCTCTACAAGGTTCAGTAACGAGATGGTTTCAGTTCTAGTCTAATATTAAGCACAAGCCTTCCTGAGCTGTTTTGGAATGGCCTTTGAAACTGTGCAAGATGGAGTTAAACTGGGGCATATTCTTCATTCTTCCTTTTCAGTTATGCTTTCACTTGACATCTAGCTACTTCTCCAGCTGCTTTCTAACTATGTACTGGATCTCCCAACAGCTTCTTTGGCTCTATTCATGCATATTTTTCTTCATTCTGTTATTAGAATAACCGAATTAAACTGTTTGCATTGTGTATGCTTCATGGTTTTGTGGGGTTTTTTGAGATAAGAGTGACAAACAGAGATGTTTAATGTTCTCAACTGAGAAGGACAACAAGAGTGGAAAATCACTTGTTCATACGTTGACCTTTACTCATTGTGATTTGTCACACTGAACAGGACTTTGGATGCTTTGCATTCTCTTCCTTCATTCAGACAATGCCTTTTACCGCAAGTTACAACACAACACAACTCCTTAGGGGTGAGGGGACTTCTTCCTTCCTTGTAGGGAATGATCAATTGCTTATACTCTGAAAGCAAAGACACGCCTCTTCCAAGACTCTGTATCACGTTACAGTACTTTTAAAATCAAGCAGCTTATTAACTTAATGACTGAAGTTATTTTTGTTGCTTTTTACCTATATTTCTAATCTTTTATTCTGAATCTCCCTGGGCACCCAAAATACTGATGATCAACAAGTTCTTCTTTTGCTTTCCATGTCATCTTCTGTGGTTGCTTCTGTAGGGCAAGGCGTTTCCTTCCCTCTCCCCACAACAGCCACCCTTCCAGGTCACCAGGCCATCCGCACTTTTCCTTTGGTCAGAAGGGGTAACATCCGCGCTTGCGTCTCGCTGTCTTCACTACCACCCGTATTTGTGCCATGCTCTTCTTCACTTGTCACTTGTGCCGCTCCTTATAAAGCAAGGAGTCTTCATCAAAAAATAAAGCAACGATCTTGCTTCACACGGCAGTTTCATACGCTCCTAATCAGTCGGAAAGATCTCACTGACAAGCGGGGAAGTTACAGGTCAGCAAAGCTAATGGTCTACTTTAAACTGCCGCCTGTGTTGTCAGTCGGCTGATTCGCGAGCATCTGAGCTGTCCGCGCACAGTCGGCACTACAGACAGACAGAGGTGATAACTTTGTCAGTCAGACAATATTATTCCATCTCTGTGTGTCAAGCAGAGCCCTGATTCATATCTCTAAATGTCTTTTACATCTCTTGACCAGTTTTGAGATGGAGAGGCCTGAACTGAATATAGCCATCCTAGGGCAGGCATACTTTTTATAACATTATTATAATACTATCATCTATACCACTTTTAATCCCATTTATTAAGGAGCTCAGCTTTGTGTCTGATTTTTAATCACAGCTGAAAAATTAGTAGATACCTTCAGAGATATCTCCACAAATGACTCTCTTGATTGCTTCCTGAATCTGGTCTCTGCACGCATGCTTGATGTCCGGAGTTTCATATCAGAGACAATTCGTCTCAGAACAAAGAGCAAATTTAGAAGCTACAAGTTCCATTTTTCCTTTCCCAAGCACACCAAGGTGGCGTTGGGTGAAGACTTCAGACATTTGATAAGGATCTCCGTTACCTCAGGAAGTCTGTAACCGACCACGAGAGACAAACAGCTTCCTACTGCCTGGCAGCGCGCTCGTTCCCCAGAACAGAGCTTCACCCTTCTCAGGCTGAAGCATCACTAATTGGGACGCTTCTGAAAGGCCACACAAAACCCTGAGGATAATTACTGCTGCGCTGATGGCATCTTCAGCAGCAACCTCTGGCAAGGCAGCAGTGCTACCCAGCTGGCTTTTTGAAATTGTAGATCCCTACTATAAGCCCTGTGTGATAAAGGGTGTAGCCTGAGTAGACTCACAGAACTGCTCTATTCTGAGGTTTAAAAATGGGCATTTAAAAAAAAAAAAAAATCACTAAATCCAGGAAGTGTCAGTTTCTTCTTCTTGGGCAAAGTCCAACTGGGTTAATTTCCAGTACTCAAAAAGATTACCTTAAAATGACTGAAATTGTATCTACCTATTTTAAAATATCATTATATTTTATTTTATTAATAATAATAGAAATAAAGATCTCATTTTATGCTGATAGATGTGCAAGCAGTTTCTTGCCTAAATACTTTTTTATAGAAAGTTTTGAGAATAAGGACTGCTACCTAGAAAGTGACAAGTCACACAAGATTACTGTAGCTGACAAAAAAAAAAAACCCTGGAATATCCCCCCCCTAAATTGAGTTAAAATTAATTTCACCTGAGAGCTGTGTATCTGAAAGCACAGAAAGTTGTTGTCAAAATATGCAAGACCCCCTCGCTCTGCCCCATTAGGCACAAAAACAGTTGTGGGTTTTTTTTTTCCTCCAGCTACTATAGAGTAGAATAATAGTCCTCACTGGGAAACTATTTATTTAAAAACACTTTTAAAGCACATTTGGAGTGGAGAAGGTATTTTCTCAGGGTTGATTTTTTTCATGATGAACGCATCAATATTCAGTCATTAGTAGTGTCAATACACATAAGTAGATCTTTAAGTTCTTGATAGTCATAGGGCTATTAAACGCTAAATAAGCATTAACTGTTACTTATTTCTTCAAGAGATCAAAAAAAATGCTTTAACTATGTGAGATTAACACTAGCACTCCCCTCTCCCCCCTTTCCCCCAAAAAAACTTACTGTTTTCTTATCACCCTTTCTTCAGAGAAAAAACTGATTAAAATGATGCCAGTAGGATGGTGTAAGAACTTAGTGTAGTATTCAAGGAAGTACTTTTCAAACTTGCAGAACTGTTTCCTTACAACGGAGATCTGAATTCTGAATTTTGGTTTGCTATATTCAATTATTTAGAATAGATCGAATATTCAAGAAAAAAAAACCCAAAACAGTAAACACCTGTATCCAGTAAATTCCCTAAGATTATCTCACATAAATATTCACTTCACTAATAAACCCCATCATTAACTGTTTCACCCCAGCCGTATTCCCCTCTGAGACCACTGTGATGGGTATACAACTTACTGTAAAACTTTGTTCTGAAGGTCGGGATTGTTCCATTGGTAGCATCAGTGGAAGGTTGTCTTCTGCAAAATGCTTTCCTGCAAGAGAAGAGAAGCAAGTACAATATTTTATTTTTCAAGAAGCTTAAAATACAAAGTTGAAACAAAAGTAAAGCAGAAAACATTTATTATATGCAAAAAACTGCAAGAAAAGTCAAGACGTCAAAAGTCAAGACGTTCTGCTTTCCATGACCTAGCGTGCCTAGGAAGTGACAGCAGCCTTCAGAGAATTCAGCTCCCTGAAACGAATGGCTGTTGCAATGTAATTACTCCTCAAGCTCTTACAACAGAGACAAACAGCACACGCAACTCAAGAACCAGCGGTCTACTACTGTTCCCTTCTATGCCAGGAGTACACCAAGAACTGAAAATGAATACAGTGAAGATCTTGACATCAAATGTTCCATTACAGTTTAAATCGCTATCTCCGAGCCGTTTATGAAACTTTTTTCCCCCAGAAGTATTGTGCTAATATTCTTCTTCAGTTTCTGTCTCGAGCTAGATGCTGAAACGGGGTGGGTTACGTGTGGATAACGGCTCTGCAAAGAGAATGAGGGCAGGAACAGTCACTTTCTCAGGCTGACTTTTGGTCTACTTTTTCCCAGTTTATTCTGCCACTAGCGCTACCAGTGTTTCACCTGCATTCCATCAGATGGAGCCACAGTATTTTTTAGTCACGAAACAGCACAGCGCTGGCAGGCTCCAAGCTGTTTACTTGCTAAGGACAGGCATCAGCCAGCAGCTCTGGGGAGGAATGCACATGCTGCAAGGACCGAGCTGGATTTCCCTCCTGGTGACAACCGCTGGGTATTGCATCTCTCTCTCCTTTCTAACTCCCCAAACTTCAGCCCACACCCATGTCAGCTGCGGGAGACCTGGAAATACTGCAGGGCTTTACGCTACTTTCTGGACAAAAATACACTTTCCACCTCTTCTGGCAAGACCACCACAGAGCCCAGCACCTTCATCACCAGCCAACGCTGACTGGCACTTCACAGGCTCAGGTCATCAGACACTTCCTAGACATTAGAGCATGAAGTACACTAGTGAAATAATTAAAATAGAACATTTTGCTTCTCGTAATGCAAAAGCAAGCTTGGCTTTAGAAGGAGGAGTATTTTAATTATTTTTTATCGGTTACATCAGTAGCACTGTAAAATTTCAGTTTTCCCAGCAACAGAATCAATGGAGTATTACGTCTAAAATCTTTTCACAGAATCACAGAATGACACGGGCTGGAAGGGACCTCTGTGGGTCATCTAGTCCAACCCTCCTGCCGAAGCAGGGTCGCCTACAGCAGGCTGAACAGGACCTTGTCCAGGCGGGTCTTGAATATCTCCAGAGAAGGAGACTCCACAGCCTTCCTGGGCAGCCTGTTCCAGTGCTCCGTCACCCTCAGAGGGAAGAAGTTCTTC
>Ga0065710_10000059_pt1 | contig 11153 bp, 5 predicted proteins | sample Hoacrofraction14_FD_59097 | JGI IMG/M metagenome (GOLD analysis project Ga0065710, IMG submission 59097) | Hoatzin crop microbial communities from Cojedes, Venezuela - Epithelial fraction 14 | ecosystem: Host-associated > Birds > Digestive system > Esophagus > Crop | place: Cojedes, Venezuela...
GGGTAGGTTTAGGCTAGATATAAGGAAGAAATTCTTTACAATGAGGGTGGTGAAACACTGGAACGGGTTGCCCAGAGAGGTAGTGGGGGCCCCATCCCTGGAAACATTCCAGACCAGGCTGGACGGGGCTCTGAGCAACCTGATCTAGTTAGCGGTGTCCCTGCTTGCTGTGGGGGGGTCGGACTAGATGACCTCTAGGGGTCCCTTCCAACCCAAAACTTTCTGTGATTCTGTGATTCTATGGTTCTCTTCCCATGCTGCCAGAGTGGGGGTGAGCAGGCACCTGGGTGGGGGCTGAGCTGCCAGCTGGGGTCAGCCCACCACACCGTGACAAGTACCACCGAAACTGATGCCAAAGAGTCTGGAAAAAAATCTGCGCACAATCACTAATAAGGAGTTGAACGTTAAAGCATTCTTAAAAGTAAAACATTTATTTACAAACATTTACTTAAAATGCAGATACTGCAGAGTAAAAGGTAGTCTTAAATACAGAATCCTTGCTTATATGACAAGATCAACCATTTTTTCCCCATCTGTTTTTCTCTTCTTCAGTCCTAAATGTCGCTGATGTCTTCTCTCAGACTGCCCATAGAGTGGAATGTCAAAATGGGCAGGCTCCCTGGTTTTGGGTGTTTTACAGATCAGAAAATAAAATATCTTTCTGAGCCTTTGCAATACAAAAGTAACCACTTGTGCTTCATCAGATGGTTCTTCATAGACGGGTTGTTTCATATCTCCATAGGCAGACAGAATGATAGCTAGGAAGAGATTGATCAGGACACAGATCATCACCAACACGAAAGCGGTTAGGAACAGACAACCCAGCAACCTGTTGGATGAAAACGTGGTGTCTCTGAAAGCTGAGACACAGTAAGAGAATACGGTCTGAACTGAGTGAATCATGTTGTTGTAATTCCATTCGTGCTGCCCAAACACAAGGTAGCCAAAAGCCATAAACACAAAGGAGCACACCAGCACCACGAGGGCCATTGAGGAGATTCCGGGAAGGGCTGCCAAGATCGATCTTTGTGCCAGGCGCACGTTGTAAAAGAACTGAGAATATTTCAGAGTTTTCAAAACGACAAAAAATGCTAAAAAGCCCATAGTAATCCTTAAAATCTGATCTAAATGAGAAACTGCATGAAAATGAATGAAATCATTTGGATGAAGTAAGTAAAACTTACACTANATCTGCTCCTAACTTAAACTTTATAGACCTTTAAAAAAACAAAAAGGAGGAATACTATTTTTAAGCCTAAGTTGTTTATATTGGAAATGTTTTTAATATAATCTTTCTTTTCTTGGCCTATGGTGTGAAGCTCATCTGCAACGTAAATGAACAGAAAGGCAAGCACAACTACGAACATCAACATTTGAGCTTTGGTTTGCTGCTGAAAAATGGGGAGTGCGAAAGAGTGTGCTGACAAACTTGGTTTTANGATCCCAAAATGAGACATTTCAAATATGACCGAAATGGTGCAGAAGAGACCTACATCTGCGTTAAATGTAGTTAGTTCAATGATCACAGCCCACGTTTTTTCATCAAGCCAGTTGCTCTGTTGTAGAGCATCCAGCCTGGTCGTTGAGTTGTGTCTTCCTTCTTCAGGGAAAAAGTAAAACGTGTATCCTGCTGGTCCGTATGTGTGCAAATCTCCGTATGAATAATACATCCACAGAGTGCTGTTCCGCTGGTAGGTGAACCCATCATAACCGCTGGCATCCTTGGGAGCAGACTGGTTGGCCACCTTTGTCCAAGCGCCAGCATAGTCACCTTTCTCTGGGATGTCGCTACCGTATTTGTGAAGACAGTGGCTTTTACTGATCACAGAATTATTTCCAAAGCTGTGAGGACGGAAACAGTTTTTCACAGTACCCTTAGCCCGCACTTGCCTCATCCTAGGCAAACCGATGATTTTGGACCAGCTCTCGGAAAGAAAAGGTTGGCTGAATGTCATTGTGGATCAAAGGCAAGAACGAGTCTTTCACCCACACGTAGACATGTTCTGGCTTATCTACACTGGAGAGNTGTGGAGACAGTTGGTTATGGATGAATCGGTTGTAGTGGAAACTGTTGGCGTTCTCAGTGGAATAGGCAAAATATAANAGCAGCGTTAAAAAGACAAGGTGACTGGTGAAACNTTTTATGAAAGTAAATGCCTTGACTTTAANTTTTGCCCTTTTCAGCATGTTTGCAATTTCATCAGCTGCTAAAGGCTTATATTGCTTAGTGCCTCTGACTTTAGCAAGTTTCAAGTGCACCTCTTGCATCTCATCAGCACTCATCATTTCTTTAGCAAACTTGCTCTCAGAATACTTTCCCTGAGTTAACCACGTGATGTTTTCACAGTATTTTGGATGAATTGTACTCACAGCTGAGAAAAAACTGGTTTTTAGAACGGAAAGGAGACACACGTTCTCAATGAAGGAGATTGCAGATGCCAAAAGCCACTCTAGCGACGTCTGATAGCCGTAAGACAAACCATATAACACAATGAAAAATGATGATACCCCGGTTACAGCTATAACTAGTGCCCACGAGAGATAGGCACACCACCAACAGAAAGCTGTGTGCGGTCTCTTGTGAAAGGGCATGGAGGTAATGCTCAGTGGTTTCCTTTCTTTCTGAAAGTTGCCCCCTTCTTCTGCATAATTATTACTAAAATCGGAATTTGATGGTGGCCTGGTCTGGCAGACCTTAGGCGTTGGAGGGGAATTTGCAATGATCGTCTGCTCTTCTGTTTCAATCACATTTGCGTCTCTTTCAGAAACTGTGCAATTACTCCAGGTTTGGGGAGCTCCTCCCTTGCTTCCCATCTTTCTGGAATGTGGTGGGCTCTGTGAGTGGCTGCTGGCGCCAGGAAGATTCCCCGAGGGACTAATATTTCTCGATTGTGGTGAAGTTTCTGAAAGGTACAATTTTTGCAAACGTTCCTTCCAGTTTTTAAGATACCCAGACAGGAGGGGTGAATTTGCCTTTGGGTCTGTCTGAGCCACACCACGAGGAGAAGGTCTCTTCGAGGAATACTTAAATAAGGCAATTATCATCATTTCCACAGGTTGGGTAAGCAAAGCACATTCAATTCCTACTGTTATTGATCTCAGATACCTCAAGTGTTTTGGAGCTTCTTCACTCTTGTCAGCATTAAAGAAGATTATGTTAACTAGCAAGTTTAATAATAGTATTGCTAAACAAGAAGACAACCTTTGGAGCCTGCTGAAAGTGCCCATGAGACCATGAGCAAAAATCGAGAGCCACAGATGGCCCTGTATCAGGCTGTTGGCAAAATTAATCAAAAAATAGTCAGTTTTGGGCAGAGGTGTCTTGGGGTTTGTGACAGCAAATGTCCTTTCTAGTAAGTGATCGCCCTTGTCAAGAGAAAGCCATTTCCTGCATATAAAGAACCAGGTCTTCCCGGTGGACATATTCTCAACTTTGGCTCTGCTTAAGAACCAGCTTGGAGATGGGCCCCTGTTGTTGTGCCAGACCCTGAAGGAGCAAATGTCTCCCAAGTCTTTTTTAGCAGTTAACAGAAAGCAATCAGTGCTTCCTCGTTGGAAAGACAGAAAATGTGGGTCCCGTAAACAATGGACATCACTTGTGCCGTTCTGGCCAATGAGCTGAAGAAAGACATCTGCTTTGGTTCCAGCTCCCCAGCGACTGCCTGTGTATAAAGTGACCAAAAAGCTCACTTTATCAAAGGGGTCGTTGTCTGCCAGAACTATAATCTTGTCTTGTCTTTCCCTGTCAGCCCTGTCTTTTCTCACGACCCAGAGGGCCAAAAGAAAGTAGACGGCAAAAATAAAGATGACTGCTAAGAGGGTGACTGGGTTTTTAGATACGCCTGCTATCAGGGTTTTTCCTAGATCTACTGTGTTGGGGGTAACTATTACCTTGGCTGCCAGGAACCTGATGCTGAATGAGGATGCATTTGACCCAGTGTGGACTGACAGACTTCTGCGACTCCGCTTCATATTGCAGACACAGTGTACCCTCTGCCAGTCGGTCAGGGAGCCAAGCCTGCAGGTGTCTTCTCTCCACAGGCTTTGAACGCCATCCAGAAATAAGCACTGATCACTAAAAATGTGTATCGTCACCAGTCTCTGCGTTTGATACCGTACAACATAGGGTGCCAGCAAGACGATGGAGATGTTACAAGTGTCTGTATCGCTTCCTTGAGCTGTGGCTGTCAGCAGTGACTCTGGGAGGCAGATGATATAGGGAGCCTTAATGTTACAGTCAGCGCTAGCTGTCGTGTTTTTGCTTGCAACTGTTGGCATGTTGTGAAAAGCAGCAAACGAGGCTATGGGATGAGCACGAGTGACGTTGGCACCTGTAAATACTAGCACCTCGAAAGCAACTTTTAATTTCGTCAGGATCTGGATGTATATGCTCTTGGTATTTCTGTTGACTTCAAAACTAAATCCTCCAGTTGTGTAAGCTTGTGTTTTATCGGGTCCCATTGCCAACTGAAAAGTTGAAGACTCCTTGTCTTTCCTAGCAATAGTAATTTCTGCTCCTTCAGGCGCGATCCCTAGGAGATCGCCATTAGCCTTTGTCTCTGACATTTTGAACCCCAAGATCATTGTTGCAATTTCTGATGTGTAACCTAACCAGGGGAAGGGGTTCTCATCAAACTCATAAAGGGCAGTGGAAATCACAGCATCATCGGGTGATCCTGAATAATCTCCCTTTTTCAGTGATGGATAAAAGCAATTCCTGCAGGCGTTTCTGGTAGAGAAAGAATTTGTAAGGTTCCAGGTTTCGTCTTTCTTCAGAGTGATATTCCAGTGTTTTGTTTCCAGTAGAGTTTCTGTTTCTCCAGGGACTTTGCCCTGGAAAACTATCTCCGTTAAATTTTCCATGATGGAGAAGACTTGTTTAACTCCGCTTACATTGATGTTCCTGCGATGCAGAAGAGCGGCTCTCAGGATGTTGGACAAGCATCTTAGTATTCCACTGGTCTGAATTTCTGCCTGCTCAGACCAATGGCTCTCATTCCTCTGGACCTTCAGCACTCCCGTTACTTCTGTCAGCTTCTCAATGGCAAGGTCTTGTGATGTAACGTTCACTTCGTCAGCTTCCTCTGTGACTTGAGAAAGAGAAGCAACTACTTGGTTGATTTCCATCATGCTCTCAACTGAAATATTCAGGGCTGTTCTAATCAGGCTTTCCCGAAACTGAGCCTTAGGGAGCTGGAGAGTTGGTGGGCCTTTGATGTAGTTCAAGACCGAGGCTGCTACGTAAGCCAAATAGCCCGCGCTAAGATAATCTCCAGTCTGGAGATAAGATGTCATCGGTGCGCTTAAACCGTTCACGGAGGCCACCAGTTCATGAAACACAACAGCTAGCCGTCGACTGTTAAGTGGGTTCTGTACGTGGGCCTGTAAAGTCACTTGGGTAAACGCCCCAAGGGAATTGTGGACTTGAACGTAAAGTGTCAGGGCGTACTTCTGAGAGGGCACTCCAACTGGGAGAAAAGAGGGAGGAGTTTTAGGCCGATAACCAAAGTACAGGATTGTGCCAAATGTATTTTCCTCGACGGAAGTTACTTTGGTGGTTTTGGGTACATTGGAAGCTACTATCACTTTGTATGTCAGAGGTGAATTGCTGTCAGAAAATCCACTGCACTGAACAACAAATTTCGTCAGAAAGGCTGTACCCCAGCGTGGGCTGATGGTACATTTGCCAGCCGTCGGAGGAGAATTGACCTGAAACGCGTGTCTGTAGATTGAGGACCTACCATCCCAGGTCGTTACTTTCAACAGAAGTACGTAGGATCGATGTGCAGTCTTTGTGAAAGTCAGAGCATGTATAGACAGGTAAGCCCCAGACCTGCCCGTTGACGTTCTGGCAGACCAGTCAAAGCTAATTTCTGTAGAGTTTTGTGAAAGAAGGGACCAGTAGTAGGCTGGCTGGCTGGTTGTTCTGCAGTTTAGGCATTTTCCAGACAAGGCAAATCTCTCCGTTGGAATTAGAGTGCTACCACAGTTTTCAAGGCACATCACGTCCAGAAGGAGTGGGGAGCCGGGCCGCACCTCTACAGTTTGGTCGGCGTAACTCCTCCTGGTGTCCTTTTCAATCACGAGACGGAAGTAGTATACGGTGTTTCCTGGGAGCGATTCTGGTGGCACTGCTTGAACTGGACCCGAGGATGTTAACCATTTCAAATCCCGCTGGGCTGGATGGCACCTGTTCCCTGGACTGAGTTTCATGTTCTTATAGTCTGACACCTCTTTAGTGCAGTACCAAGTGAATGTGATTCCCTTCAGTCCTTCCTGTGAATCGGGATCACTGGATGCAGAGCCATCCAGAGTCCAGTTATCAGAAAAACCCACTGTGCGGAACGTGCCTCCTGCAATGTCTGCCTCGAGATCGCTTCTCTCGATCTGAATATAAACTTGATCTGAGCCCCTGAGCACTGTTGTGGTCCGAATCGGGGTTACCTCGACAGTGAAATAAAACAGGTACAGCCCATAATCTAGAGTAAAACTGGGAACAGTTAGGCGGATCATATCGACGCCGTACATCGCAGAAGAGTTTATCGGTTGTGTCCAGTTGGGAACCGTGGTCGTGTCCGGAACGGAATAGATTCGCCACAAGGGCTTGATGAATATACCGACTTTGCAGTCTACTACCAGTCTGACAAAGAGGTAAAAAGATGTCGCCCTCTTCTGGCGCAGGACAGAGGCGTGGAGAACGGGTTTCTGAATCTGCACGGTTTGTATGTGGCAGGCTTGTTGGTGGCAAGCCACCGGCGCTTCCACGGTTTTGGCAGCGTAGTTGTTGACTCTGACTCCCAAAAGAGCCGGAGTATGTGCACTTGTGGTACAGTCCACTTTTGCCGCAAACCCCGTGTATTTGTCCGGATCAAAGGGTAAAGCGGAGCGACGGACCAAACGTGTGGCGTTTCTGACGTGATCGTTGTATGTGTACGTGCTGTTCTGGAGAAGGTGGTCTCTGCGCGCTCCAAAAAGCTGCAGGTGGAAGGTCCACTCGCACTGTAGCATCGGGTGTTGTGCAGGGATAAACCACACTAAATAAGTAAAGCTCTGTGGCAAAGAAGGACGGCCGCTGCTGAAAACGTGGACTTCAAGGTCTCTTTCTGACAGGGGCCTAAACAAAGCCCTCTTCTGGTTCGTATAAAGGTGCATGTTGAACTTGTACCACTGGAAGGCCACCAGCTCTATGGAGAGTAAGTAGGAGAGCTCCTTGTGTTGGTAGAACACAGTGTGCGTGTTAGGGCCGTCCGCGGAAAGAGGGCTGTTGTTTTCTCTGGTTGCGTAAAATGTTCCGTGGTGGTACCTGACAATGTGAGTGCTCAAGGTGGTCTTCCCCAGCGGAAGGTTGACACGGGTGGGAGCTTCTCGGCCTGCGGTTAGGCTCAGGGTACCGTTGCGTAGATGCAGATCTCCCGTCAGTTCCTCGAACCTCTCTCCGTCAACGTGGAAATACATGCTGGCCACCGCCACCTCACCTGGGCTCTGAGTTACGGGAACGGCACAGAAGTTGCTCTGCAGAGTAAAGGAACCGTAGGAGCGGAGCCAACCTCCTACGGCCTGCGTGTCCACCAGCCTGTAGGCCAGCGTCCTCGGCGTGAGGGGCTGAAGCCTCCAGGAGAGGCTGAGGGGCTGCCGAGCGACGCTGAGGAGCCTGGAGCGGACGCTGAGGAGCCGCAGCGGGCCGGGCTGCACCTGGAGAGAGAGGCTGAGGTTCAGCTGAGGCACCTGCTCGACGCTGACCGAGGCGACGTGGAGCCCGTGGTGGCCGTAGCGGACGGTCAGGCGGTAGCTGTGGTAGGCGGCGCAGGTCCGTCGCAGCTCGGCCGTTGGGTAGGCGGCGGGCGGCGGCGGGGCTCGGTGCTGGCTGCTGGGCAGGCGGAGGGCTGCGGGGCTGCCCCCCGGGCTGCTGAAGCGGTACTGCCAACCTTCGCTCCTCAGCCGGGAGCACCAACCCAGCTCTACCGGCTGCCTGGCCCGGAGCGGCTGCGCCTGAGGCCAGAGCACAAAGAGCCGGGCGTCCTGTGCCGACACCTCGACGGTCGCGTTGCGGTGGGAGCAGCCGGGCGCGGGGCAGGAGGTGGAGGAGCACCGCACCGTGAGGAGGACGGAGGCCGCGGGCGATGGGGGGGAGGCCCGTCGGTACCGCGACTTGGCCCGACCAGCGCGACGTGTCGGTCACCCAGGACGAGCCGAAGTACCAGGAGCAGCGCGGTGGGGACAGCGGCCCCGCTTCCCTCCCCGCCTCTGCTCGGGCTCCCGGTGTGGGCCGGTAGCGCAGCATCACGGTGCNGCTCCACAGGCANGAAACCCGGCGCTTGCTGTCCCACCGTTGGGAGACCCGTGCCTCGGGGTCCCGGCAGGTGACCCGCAGCGGCGGCGGCTGGAGGCGGGCAGCGGGGGCCCCCGAGCCTCGGGGGCAGGAGCCGAGCAGCTGGAGGAGGAGGAGGAGGTGNAGAAGGAGCGNGGCCATCGCGGGGCGAGGGGAAGGAGCGGAGGGCTCAGGATGCAGCCCCTGGAGNGGCGGCCGGCGGTTGGGCAGTTGGNGCCNCAGGAGGTCGTCAAGGAGACCGGCGCCTGCTCACAATCACGGAACGTTCGATCACGGAACGTTCGGGTTCGGAGGGGACCTCAGCGGGTCAGCTGGTCCAACCCCGCACCCTCCTCCTCCACGCAGCCGGTCAGAAAGACACGCTTGGCGTCAGTGGCGACAGCTTGGGTGCGGGCACACCCGGTGCCGCTGGGAACCAGCATCTCATGGCCGCTGACCGACGCGACAGGCAACCGGGCGGCAGCACCGCGACGCGTCCCGGCAGCACCGGTGGCCCCGCCCCGCCGCCGGTGGCCCCGCCTCGCCGCCAAGGGAAAGGAGCGGAACATAAGTTTTCTTAGTTCATTGTACTGCCTCAAAGAAGCACAGTACAGCCTCCGGACACTGATAACTGCGTAGTAACTTGTCTTCATTTTTGCTTTGAACTCACAGCTAACAAAGGGACCAGTTCTGCACCGAGGAGAAGGAATTAAGACAACTGTAATTTTACACCACCTTTCTGGACCGCAGTCAGATTTCATAGCTTCAGGTTGCCTACCAGCTGCTGCTCCAATTCAGTCTTCTTCAGAGAGCTATCACAGCATTGCACAACTCCCCTCCCTGCTCACTTTCTACGTTAGCTATTGCAAATGGGGCGGCAGCCCTGTGCTGTGGATGCAAACCTAACAATCCGTGGATGTTTATATCCCCTTTAGCGAAGAAAAACCTACCGTTGGTATAGTACGATCTACTGAACCCTAAAGGTCTTGAAGTGCTATGTGATCCCCCTTGCACTTTCATGTGCTGAGAAAGTGGGAAACGGCACTCGTTGTGTTTGTGAGGCTGGACTGTGCTCATCTGTAAACTGAACACTTGAAGACGCTGATCATTTTCATTTAATACAAAGAGCTTTATCTGGGGAAATCAACAAGAATATACAATCAGCTTGCCTTAAAAATAGGCCGTTTGGGGTTTTGCTGTTCGGTCTTTAACGGGTCGCCAGGACTGGAACAAAAAGAAATGACTGAAGAAGCTTGTTTTGCTTGTTACTTACTGTACCAACGCACACTGATCTGCTACACAAACTGCAATGAGACCCAAGGATGAGGAATTTGTCCTTGTCAGGGGTGAAAGGATCCTTCATGACATAGCTTTCTTCCAAAATCCTGTAAGAGAATAAGTCCAGGTGTTTAAGGGTAGATTTCACAGTAGGGGAGAGTTGAAATGGGGAAACTGTGGAGGCTGAAAAGGTATCAGCCCTTTCGACTTGATTTCTTCGGCCCGGTGTTGTACACGAGGCAATGCAGCAGCTATACAGTTCTCTTCGTCTTCAAAACAAACACCGTGGCTGCCTTCAGTCCTATACTGCAGTTTCTATCCATCTTCCAAAATCAGAGCAACTGGTGACCCTCTCAATGTTATCCTACTAGGTTTTTCTCAGTGCTCTGACTCAAAGCATTTTTTTACCTTCCATTTTTATGACAGGCACTCCTTAGCACGGCCAACTGCAGTACCTTGTCAAGTTACCGTTTCAATTGTGCAGCTTTTAATTGGAGGTTGTCTTCCAAAGCTGAGTGCGTGTGAGTGTGTAATAAAAAGGTTTTAGTGCTCTTAGTTATGTCACTGCTGCAAAGCTAAGGTTCCCACCTCTTGCATGCAGGAGCTTCTAGCACAGAGCATTACAGTGACCTGAAATATGCTTACTTTATGTCAGAGACTGTATTGTTTGCTTCAGGGTATTAAGGGAGTGCATTTATTAATAATTTGGCAATCTGCTTGGGAAAGACTAAGGCCTTATTCTTCCTGGGAGCCCCAGGCAAAATATTACAGAAGGCAGTTGGGTGTCTGTCTGCACAGGGCACCCTGCAAGGCGGGCTCATTCTCGGACTTAAACCAAACTTGGATTCTGTAGTAATATGGAGTACAAGACATATTTAAAAGGTATTCTGCTATCTGTCTACATATGTACACACATATGTGTGCGCCTGTCAGTGTATTCCCTTTTCCTCTTCCCCTCTACTCAACCAAAAAACGGTATGTTAGGAAAGATCAAGCGTCTTAACACGGCTGGTCACCTTGTCAACAAGCCTCCTAGTGTACACAGACTGGAACGCCTTCTCAAAGCTCCCCTCGCAAGATTCACAGTCTTAATGTGGTCATCAACAGTGCGGAGACCTGGCCATTGCACAAGCCCTCGTGTCTGGCATGTTTCCTGCAGCACTGCACTTAGGACATGTGAGTAGACCAGAAAGTAAGCCAATAAAGACAGTGTGTAAAGCTATTTCTTAGGTGCATGTACAGAATTGTTATTCCTCAGCATTGTTCTTTTCCTTTTTGAATCTCAACAATCCAAATAACGCTGAGACGATAACACTGAGCTTGGATAACCTAAAGATTAATGTTCAGCTTCGATTCAGACTCTTTATGAATGTACCTGATCAAAGGCAGGCCGTTGCTCTGCTGAGTAGAAGAGGGAAAACCAGTAGCACCATGGGATTGGAATGATAAAAATACAGCTGCCCAAGTGTAATCGATGGCCTTGCTGGACTTGTCCAATGCAAGACAAAAGACAAACGGACTGAGGCATCAAGAGCCCAAGAGCTAACAAAAGAAGTAAATAACTGGT
>Ga0065710_10000005_pt1 | contig 11066 bp, 9 predicted proteins | sample Hoacrofraction14_FD_59097 | JGI IMG/M metagenome (GOLD analysis project Ga0065710, IMG submission 59097) | Hoatzin crop microbial communities from Cojedes, Venezuela - Epithelial fraction 14 | ecosystem: Host-associated > Birds > Digestive system > Esophagus > Crop | place: Cojedes, Venezuela...
GGAGGTGGGGGGGGGTGTCTCCGGGTGCCACCTCCATTTCCATGAAAATCACCCCAGAAACAGCCCCAGTGCCATGGCGATGGCTCCATCCCCCAGGCCCTGACTCTGCTGCCATGGCAGTGACCCTGGAAACAGCTCCCACTGCCATGGCAATGGCTCAGTCTCATGGGTACCAACTCCGTCGCCATGGCAACCACTCTGCAACAGCCCCCGGAGTCCCCAGTGCCATGGCAACGGGTCTGTCACGTGGATGCCAACCCTGTTACCATGCCAACGACCCCAGAAACAGCCCCAGTGCCATGGCAACGGGTCTGTCACGTGGATGCCAACCGTTACCATGCCAACAACCCCACAAACAGCCCCAGTGCCATGGCAACGGGTCTGTCACGTGGATGCCAACCCTGTTACCATGCCAATGACCCCAGAAACAGCCCCCAGTGCCATGGCAACGGGTCTGTCACGTGGATGCCAACCCTGTTACTGTGCCAATGACCCCAGAAAAAGCCCCAGTTCCATGGCTATGGGTCCGTCACGTGGATGCCAACCCTGTTACCATGCCAATGACCCCAGAAACAGCCCCCAGCAGCATGGCAATGTGTTCATCACCTGGCTACCACGTCCATTGCCATGGCAACAACCCCCGTAACAGCCCCAGTGCCACAGCGAGAGCTCCCATCACTCGGGTTCCACCCTAGTTCTACAGCAGCGACCCCAGAAACAGCACCCGGCGCCACTGGCGACAGCTCCATCACCCGGGTACCGACTCCGTTCCTCCATGTAGCTTCCTCACCTGGGTACCTGTCGCGTTAGAAGGGGTCAGGGAGCCTGACAAGCGGTGAAAGGAAAGCCGTCCCGTTGAGTCACGAGGTTCAGAGCAGACCCCCCTCTCCGCAGAGAAGAGTCCGGGTGTGGCTGGATCTACTCCTGGTCCCAGACTTGGTCAGCGGTTGATGTCCGAAGGGTTAAGTGTGGAGCTACTCATCAGATGCAACTCGCCCGCCAGAGCCCCGCCAAGGACTTTCACTGGAACAGTTGAAACAATAAATAATTTATTCGAGCGCCAGGAATCACAGATCCGGGGTCGCCACCGATCAACGCACCGTCTACAAAAGTTGAGTTCAAGGTAACGGTTCAGCGCTCTTGTTCACGGCACGTTCCCGGGGATACGTCCGGCAAAGTCAGCGGCGCGACGCTTACCAAAAAGGCGTCCCTCCTCGGGGGGGGGAGAGAGGTTCGGGCCCATCGACCCCCTCCGTCAGGTAAAGGTCTCGCTTGGCTCCTCCTCCCAAAGAGGGTTTTCACGTGCCAGTTTTTAAACGTTTGAAAATCGTTTGGTGAGGTGGGATGAAGTCAATTATTGTGTATCGATTGGCTCTTGGCGTGGTACGTTGCGTCGTCACAAGCGGGACGTGGCAGTTCAACACGCCGGTTTCAAAATGCCTTCGAGCTCTGCGGCCACCCGGGCTTCAGAGCCAGCGGCCAACCTCCTCCTTTCAGAGCAGCAAACGCTGCGCCAGAGCTACGTAAGAGCGTGGGGACGAAGGGAGGGGGCCCAGTGACACAGCACAGCCCCCAGAAAAGAAGGCAGTGCCCAGGAGGAGCGAAGGACTGAGCACAGACGCCCTGAGCTTCGCGTCTGCTGTGGAACAGGAACGAGAAGCCGGGAGAGCTCACGGCCACTTACATCTTCATCCAAGCTCGTCTGCTCCAGATCAACAGTTTTGAACTGGACCCGCTTGAAAATTTCTTCCAGCGCCTCGCAGGCTTTGTAATCCAGCTTCTCCCCTGGGGAAAGAGCAGAATAAAGTCAATTTGGGCGCTGCAGCACGTGGCGCGGCCGGCCGGGACCTCGAGAGCCCCACGCCGCAGGACAGAGGACACGCGGGAAGCAGTTTTCTCCCCCGTCCAGAGGCAGCCCACCCTGCAGACCCCCGGCCCGAATGCAAATTCAGACCCAGCACTGGGCACCCGCCCTGAGTTAGCCCCACGCGCCTGGCCCGGCAGCGGGAAGCAGCACCTCGGAGCAGGATTTCTTGTTAACAGGCGGGGACTGGCCGGCACGGGGAGCCCCAAAACCCGCACCAGGGCTCGCAAGCAGCCCCACAAGCCGAGCTCGGGATCTGCCAGGAGACTTCGGGAAGGATGTCTCTCACCCGGCTGCCCGCAGCAAGCTCGGAGGATTCTGCAAATCCACCTACCAACCAGCCCGGTCGCTCACCCGACGCACATCAGCCGCCGCCGCAGCAGCACTTTCTCCGCCTAAACCTTGCCGAAAGCCGGGATTTCAGCCTCCCCCCTGGGCAGGCAGCCGTCTTCCCAGCGAGCCGGCCCCTCGCCAGCTCCAGTCCACCGGGAATTACGCCACGAGCATCCCCGCTGACGAACCAAGTGCCGTCTGAGGACTCCTTTCGCTACATAAAAGCGCCGCGGCCTCAAAATTCAATCCCTGCTCACACACTGTAAATACACGCGCTGATCTGCCGCCTCTGACCTGTTCAGTTCCTCACGTTTCCATCTCAGGAAGTGCTGGCAGAAGCCGCCTCGTTTCCCAAGACCTGGGGCTGTTTATTTACTCCTTTATTTGCGTATTTCCCTGGACCAGCCCTGTGCAGCAGCCAAGTCTCCGAGGCCCGAGGTGCTGGCCAGCCACGACAGCTCATCCCCGCCAGCTCACGGCGCTGCAGCTCCTCCCGCACCGCTGCACAAGCCAATTTTGGTGGAAAAAACGGGGGTTTCGGACACCACATGGATTGCTGGGGGGTGATTCTGTGGGGCAAAGCGAATTTGGAGAGGGGAGGACCTGGAACCGGGAGGGTGGAAGCTCCGCCTTTCCTCCCGACGCCAGCAGATCTCAGCCCCCGTACGAAGAACGAGGCAACGGCCGCCAGCTCGGCCGCACCGTCCCCTCCGAAACATCGGCAGCCGAAAACGCGGCGGCAAACGGTCGCCCGCTGGGGTCTCCGGCAGCCCCACCGCCACCTCCCCGGCTGGTGCGGCCTTGCCGGCGATGGGGAACCAGCCCGTGCTTCCCAAACAGATCACCCTTCCCACGCCGGAGCCGAGCCACGGGCTGATCTCACCCTGCGGAGCCGGGAACCCACTCAACAAGACCAGGGCGAGCTGCGCGCCCTCCTCAGCTCCCTCCCACCTCTCGAAAGCGGGAGGAGGCCACGGCCGACACCAGTCCCCGTGAAAAAGGTGGAACGCCGCTTCAAATAAACCCAGAGCTTTGTTTCCGTTGTAACAACCATCGCGAGGGGACCCAGCGCAGGGAGAAACGGCGGCACGCCGGGTGGGAAACGGTCCGGCAAAGCACGTGCTGTGGAGCGGGACTGCAAACCCTTCGCCAGAGCCTGAGCCTGGGCTGTGCCGGCGTTCTAGCGTGTGCAGTGGCGTCAAGCAACCAGCAGCCGGGCGTCTGCGTCGCTTGGGGTCTGCTGAGAAACCCCCACTTGCAGGGGAAGGGGGACGCGCGGTCTGGCTGCCCAGCCAGCCGGCGGCTGCGGGGTTTGTGAGCAGCCAAGAACAAAGATCCAGCCCGGCAGAGCCGAGTCCGAACGGCGGCAATGGGGGCTGTGAAAGATTTATTCTGGGGGGGTTGTTTGGGCAGGGTCGTGTTGTTACTCCTCCGGCAGCACGGCTCTCCTCCTCCAGGCACAGCGGCTCCGGCAGTTTCTGGGGTTTGTTACGGCAGCTCCCAAGGGGTTCCCAGCCTTCGGGATTCCCCCTGCAACGCTGAGTCAGCGACAACGGGCACCACGTGCTACGGATTAAACCCCAAGGCTGCCGTCCCCGCAGGTGGCTTCTGTCCCTGGAGCCAAGCCGCAGTTTGCCACAGAAAAATTCCATCCACTCCAGCACCCGCCGAGTTCGGTGGGAAACCGGAACAGCCCGGGCAGGACCTCAGCAGGACCAGGACGACCAAGGGCCGAGAGGAACAACACCAACACCAGCGCTCCACAGAGGAAGAACGCTCCGGCCAGCGCCCACCACTCCGTCTCCTACCCCCGCTACGCGGCTGCTCTTGCTGCTGGCCTCCCAGGCTGGCTCTGGGCAGCAGCCCCGAGCGCGGCGCGGGAGAAGCAGCTCTTTTGGAAGGGAAGGAGACCAGAAAAGAGGCGGCGACCCGCTGTGGGCAGAAACCCCGGCAAAATATCTGCCTGGGGAAATGAGGGCGACCTTCTTCCTCTCCTTCCTGCAGCGCCGCAGATGCCCCGCAAAAACCACCACTCACGAAGACGTTTGCAGGAAACAGAACGAACCGGAACACCTTCCCAGTATTCCCAGTGTGCGAGGAGTTTCCAGACATCGCTCGGAAAAGTGTTCCAGCAAACCTGCTCCGGCTCAGCCCCAACGAGCTGTTTCGGGGGGCGGGGGGGGACGAGGGGCCGCTGAAGCTCTGCTGCTGCCGTTCTGCTGCTCCTCGGCCAGGCTGTCGAGAACTCCTGGCACAGAAACACCTCTGGTGTTGACTTCTCCTGCTCTCGCTGGGATTCAGGCGCTCTCCTGCTGCGGCCTGCAAGAGCCCCAGCTGGGACCACGGCTCCAGCGAGAGCCGGAGCCACGGAACGAAACACCACGACCGCCCAGAGGAGAGAGAAAATCCTCCGGTGACGGCAGAGGGGCTTACCTTTCAGATCTAAGCAGTCTATCCTGGGAGCCAGGTCTTTAAATTCCTGCAAAAGAAAAAGCGGCATTTCACACTCGGGAGGAGGAGGAGGCAGGCGGGGGGGAAGGGGAGGCGAATTCATGCGCTGGGATAACGAGGTAACGCGGCAAATCGAGCAAATCCTCCCCAAAACGACGAGAGGATGAGGGAACTCTCAGCCCAGGCTTCGCTCCAAAGCCGAGACCGCGCTTCGCAGGCTGGGTCCCCGCGCAAGTCGCGGGGAGAGCTGGTGACCCTCCCCGGGACGAGGCCTCGGGGCTCTGCGAGGAAGGGGGGCTGGCAAAGATGAGGGTCTGTCTCTGTGCACGGAGGCACCGGAGCTGCCCAGTGGGTGAGAAAGCGAAACTCTTCCCTCCCAGGCCAAGGGAACAGCTCTAAACACCGAGCTCCGGTGTGCCACTCGCAGGCCGCAGGATGTCAGCGGGACTTTTCTTCACCCTGCGTGAGCAGGGAAACCACAGCGTCGTCGCGGTCTTGCCGCGGGCTTCCCTCCCCTGACCGCACGCGCCGATTTCCGCGTCAAACAGACCCCGAGGCACAAACCGCCTCGCCAACCAGCCCCTGCGAGTCTCGAAGGCGTGCCAGGAGGGGACAGTGGGGACGCCAGAGCCCGCCTCCGGCAGGGCACCCCGAGGAGACGGATGCCGCTTCCCCAGGGAAACCCGGCGCCTTCGTCTCAAAACGGTCGCACCCTGAGTGACACAGAGTGTTTTGCGACCAAGCTCCTTCACCTTTGCTCTCTGCAGCAAGTTTCACCTGTCCAGAAACCTGCTCGGGCTATTAAAACAGGAGTTGTCATTTTTTTTTTCATTTAATTTTTGACTTTTTAATTTGATTTTAACTTTTGAATGTAACTTCTCACTGCCACGTTTGAAGCGGGAGCCAGCACGCGCTGTACCTGTATCTGCCTCAGGAGTTTGGGTATCTGCTTGCAGTTCAGCTTCTGGCAGGCCTGCTTGTAGGCGGTCACGATTTCCTCGACAGTCACATTCTGGGCTGAAAAGGCAGAGGGTTAAGAACGGAGGTTACGGTTCGGAACCGACACAGCCGCCTTCGCCCACCAGACGCTGCCATCCACTGGGATTTACGCCTGGCAGAGGAGCCTGCCAGCAGATGACAGGGATGAAGGCTGTTCAGACGCAACGGAACGAAGCAAAACCTGAGCCGGGCTTGCTCAAACACGTCGACGGGAGCCAGCCCCGTCTCGCTCGGGCAGAAAAGCGGCCAGAGCAGCGCACCCGGCTCTTCCCGCCGCGTTCTGGCACGAGAGCTGCTCTTTCAGAAGCAGAGAAGATTTTAGAAGGAATCACAGGACAAAAAAAACCCAATTCCCCCTCAGCAATCGGCTGCAGTGATTAATAAACGGCGCTAATGCGTTCCTCTTGCTTTTAGTTTCACTCAGCTTTGGTTTTTCACTCGATCGCGGCGCGGGCATGGAGCTGGACAGGGTGCGTCCACCCCCACGTACAACCCCACATCTTCCCTCATCGGCTTCCGGAGACGGCCGGAGCAGCGCAGTGAGGACTCGGGGCTCGGCCCGAGGCAGTGAGACATCGGCTAAAAGCCCTCAGAGCCCTCATCCTCCGGCGAACGCATCCNCGNNGGGAAGCTGCGGGAGGGGCGTCTGGCTGCCGTCACCGCCGCCAAGCTCGGCTCCGCGCAGCCAAGCGGCATTTACTCACCGCTTCTGCCTTCCCTGAATCACGGGTAATGCCGCCGCTCCGCATGCCNGGGAAGCCGACACGGGCGGCGGGAGCTGCCATGGGGATCATTAGCCACGTGAGGCCATGCCCACCTCCGCTTTCGGCGTGATTTCGGTTCGGCCATCGGCCCGAACAAACACGAAAGCCGTCCCTGGTCAAACGACGACCTGGAGAAACCNGATTCCCCGGGAACCTCGTCTGGCCGAGCACAAAGCAACCCCCAGCCTCCTGTCCCCGAGGATTACGACATCCAAAAGGNTCGATTGGACCCTAAACACTCTGCCAGCTCGGAAAATTAAAAGAGATAAGACTATTTTAATCTTCTCCCTGTCTGCACCCAACCNGTCAGGCATCTCTGCCAGCGGGATGTGGTCAGAGCGACACGTGGCACAGGCAACGCCGCGCTCCGGCTTGGCCGCACCAGCCAAAAACGCCTTTTCAGCAGCCTTTAGCCCCGAAAGCCTTCCCAGGCCACCACGGTGAGGTTCGCAGGGACAATTCACGGCCCGCCGAGCAAAGCAGCCCAGCTTTAAACACAGCCCAAGCCAGCGCTTAACTAGGGAAGACCTAAGAACGGCTTCACGCCCCAAAAGCCCCAGGTAACAGAGAGCATTTGCTCCTCTGAAGCGACGCGGGGACGTGCCAGCTCGACGGTTCCCCAGGAGCTGCAGAAGGTGCCGGGGAAGAAAATCCACCGAGGCCGGGCGAGCCCCGCATCTAAGAAGAGAAACATTCAGGTTAGCGAGGGGATTAGCAGCGCTCTGCGACATTTCTGATCCCATCTGCCGTGTGAACGCTTTCCTCAGAAAAGACCCAACGGGATTTTGGGAAAGAGAGGAGAGGAAAAGAGCATCGCCACCGTCCTCACGTGGACGAGCATCCCGGGAGCGCCAGGGTGAACCCAGCGTCTGCAGAGCCCGCTCCAAAACGTCCCAGCTGAAGGATTTCTCCCCAGATTCCAAGGTGGAAGCCCTGAATCTTCACAGNCCTCACTGCTGGAGGACAGGGATTTGCTNCTGCTTCCCTCTGCGCACGTCCTGGAACATCTCCGGTCCCAGCTCNTGGCGCTCGCCAAGCCTCGCTGGAAGCCCAGCAGGAAGCAGTATCAGGTCTCGTGGTCCTCTCCAGCCGCTTCCAACCTCCTTCTTCACACAGAGACCTGCACTGAGAAGCTAACTGGCCCACGCACCGAGACCCACGCTTGGCACGGCGGTCCGTGAGGACTGGGGCGACTGCCCGCTCCCGAAGAACATCCCGGGATGATTCCCTCCACGCGGTGAAACGCTCACCAGCGGATCCAGATCGCCGGTGGGAACCTCTAACCTGCTCCTCCTTCCCCAGAGCTGGTAGGAGCAGTTAGGATTTGATCTTGGTTTTGCTCTCNTGAAGCCTTTAAGGAGGTTGAANGCCAACGCCGCGCGGCGATTCTTCTTCTTGAGAGGCTCAGGCTTCGCTCCGAGGCCACCTCGCTCTGCTGAAACTCAGAGCCGCGAAAAACATTCCTCGCTTGGCCCAAATGACGCATCCTTACGATCGGCGCTGAGACCCTCTGAGGGCAATTCCTCGCTAGGTATCAGGGGGTTTAGTCAACAAGGATCTTCCGGCCGGTTTTTAGAGCATCCCATCCCTGCTCCGTTCTCTTCTCCACCTTCGCAAAGCGCCGCTCTGCTGCCCGTTGGCCGTAACAAAGCCTGCCAGTCAATATTGATATTTCCTGTTGAGCTCCGTCTTGCGGCTCCCCAGCAAATATTTTCAGCAACTGCAACACCCGCCTTCAAAAAACCCCCGAAATTTCTGGGAAAAGTCTTTGTTTTGGCAGAGCAGCGCGGCAGACGAGGGCTGAAGCCGATCCTGTGGCACGGGAGCCGGCGGAAGGGCTCGACACTGCCAACGCCGTCCGCAAAATAAAGCAGAGCTGTTCCGCAGACGGGTCTGGATCAAATGCAGATTTGCAGCCGGCTGGGCAGGCGACGGGGCCGCGCTCTGCTCGCCTGGAATCACCCGCGGCTTCAAACATCTGCTGTTAGCAAGACCAGGCTGGAGACCGCGCAGGTTTCCATCCGGAGCATCCCCGATGGCGTCCCGGATCCTCCCCTTCCTCAAAGCCTGCCCCTGCAATGATCACATTCGAAGACCAAACGAGACGGCACCCAGAGCTCGTCGCACGGTGCTCCAGGTTCTCCCTGCAGCTGCACAAGACTTCCATGCGTTTCCCTAACGAAGAACTAAGATTTACGGCCCAAACGACGCCCGGCTTGGACCCCGCTCGCGTCCTGACCCCTCTGACATTTTAAAGCCCTGCGCTAATACGCCCAAACAGAGTTAACTACCTTATTAATTGATCTCTTCATTGTTGCTCGGCGGATTAAGAGCTGAGGAGTGACAACCAGGGTTATTTCCCAACCTCCTGTGTAACTCGATGTGTTCCACCCGATAATTTTCTGCTAATTTTTGCCCACGGCTCCTGGCAGAGCAGCCACCGGCTGCACCGGGCGCTGCTCCAGCAACGGCACGGGCACTGGAAAACACAAACCACAGCCGCTCAGCCAGCAAGGCACCGGCAGTGAGCCTGCAAAATTCAGAAAAAAAACCCCAGAAAGGGTCATGGATAAAGTTTAACATTGCAGATAACACTTCTTTCTGCAAAAGACAACAACAGCCCCGTGCCGCTCTCCTCTTCCCAGTCACCAAAAGCGCCGTTTTGGGGGGTTTTGCCCTTAACTACAAGCTCTGCGGGGCTTTTTCGCTATGGCTCTCTGCGAGGAGCCCCTGGGGGTGCCACAACTCAGGCAGCAACAGATCCAAATCCCCCCAAAAGGCTCCCCAAATCCCCGGGGATTTACCCTTCCTGAAAGGCCCTTAATCCCCTGGGATATCGGGATGACGCAGAGGCCCCGCTGCCAGCGAGGAAGCACCGAGGAGGGACTGGCGCGTAAATCCTCTCAAAGCCCAGCGTTTCCGTGCCCCCAAACCGCTCTGCCCGCGGTTTTGCTTCGCCCGCTCCTCTGTCCGCAGCCAACCCCGGCCAACGCAGCCCAGAGCAAACAGGTCATTATTTATTAACAAGGTGGCATCAGCTGCCGGCCGCAGCCACCTCGTCTGCTAAGCTGCTGTGCCACCGAGAAGAAAAGCTGATTTTTCACAGGCTCACGCCGCGCTTTGCTTCGTTTTGCTCCCTGCGCTCGCTTCCAGTCCATGTCCCGGGAGGCAGAGCCTAAGGAACAGGAGGCGAGAGCCGACGTCAGCAGCAGGGATGTCCCTATCCCGGCGCTGCTCAAGCGGTACGTCCCAAAATCCGGCAAGCAAAAGGCAGTGACTTCCATGCGACCGAACGATTTACCGCCACGCCCAAGGTCACCAAATCAGATCTCCAACTCTTTGCCACCGCTCGGGAGCAGACTGCTGCCGCTTCTCCCGCGCGAGGCTTCGCTTCCCGTCTTCCCACAAAGCTGGAAGAAAATTATTTTCTTCTCCTGGGAAGTGTAAAAAACCCCCACCCCAAGACAGGAGTTTTCTGGCCATCGAGTGGCTCCGTCACTCTCGGTCCAGTGGCACCCAGCGCAGGGAGAGGAAGGCAGTACCAGGGTCCCCCCCACGCCAACGCCAGGCCACACCAAACACGCCGCCTCCAGGTTTTTTTTTCCCCCTGTGTTTCCACACCCGCTCCTTTGCGACCTGTCTGCGGTTTCCCGGCTGCAGCGGGGGAATGAGGTGAAGACGTCTTTCCCCTCCCGTGCTTTCCATCAGAGATGGCAAAAGACGCATCCTGATGGCCAGGGAAGCCTTTGGCTCCTCTCCCCACGCGCTGAGGTCCAGAGCTTTCTAACAAAGCGGCTGGCAAAGCCGTAGGAGGGGGGAGAAGAAATCCAGGGGCACTTTTCCCGCCTCGTCTTGCGCTCTGGCCCCGAACCTCCTCACCGCCGGGTATTTCCATCCTGGCCAACTCCTCGGACCTGTGCAGGCTTAAATCAGGACAGGGTTTGGCGGAAAACAAGCTGGGAAAAAACAGGATGAGCTTTCGGGTTCTTCTGGGTTAAACCCGGCGCAGCACCTCCGTCGGCAGAACGCACCGGCCACGCGGGCGCCCAACGGGAGGAGCGAAGAGGAAGGCCAGAGCGGAAAGCGCTGTCATTTAACCTGGACGTCGAGCCGGGTGAGGCGGCAGAGAGGCCGGTACAACAGCCTGGCAAGAAAGAATTGAAGGCAGAAATAATTCATGCTCACCGGCGAGGTTTCAGGGAAAGGAGGGCTGACGAGTGGAACCCGACACGGGCCTGCAGAGAGGCCGCTTGTCTGGGAGCTGCGGTAGCTCCGTCGCGTCAGGATGCTTTAAAGGCGCAGCAGTTGCCAGGGGGGAGGGGAAAGAAAGCGAAAAAAGAGAAATATTAAAGAAACGGTGCTCGATTTGGTGAGAAACGTGGTGCTCTCAAGCCCCCGACCGCCTCCTGGGGTCCAGGCAGGGGGTTTCTGTGAGAGGCGAGGGAATTGCTGATGTTCGGGTATCACTGGTTTAAAAATTCAACCGAGCGTCTGCCGTGGGGGCTGAGGAACCGGGAGCGGACGGACCCACCACCCGCTAAACAACGCCCACGCTGCTCGGAACACATCTCCCCGGAGAGGGAAGCTTCGCAGCCAACCACACGCCTTCCTCACCCTCCTCTTCCTCCAAGGCCTGGCAAGCGCACCGGCGAGGC
>Ga0065710_10004083_pt1 | contig 10773 bp, 8 predicted proteins | sample Hoacrofraction14_FD_59097 | JGI IMG/M metagenome (GOLD analysis project Ga0065710, IMG submission 59097) | Hoatzin crop microbial communities from Cojedes, Venezuela - Epithelial fraction 14 | ecosystem: Host-associated > Birds > Digestive system > Esophagus > Crop | place: Cojedes, Venezuela...
ATATGCGAACATCTGCACATAGCTCACAGCTTAACAGGAAGAATGATGTGGGGAGCTGGAAACGTAAGAATGGGTCATTCCTCCCTTTTCCCCACCGCTGTTTGAGCAGGAGCAGAGTGTAGTTCCGCAGGCATTTGTGACCAGCTGCAGTTCGCGTAACGCACTTTCCATGGGACTCGCACCACAGATGGGGAAGATACTGCGGAAAAGTCACCTGCTGTGCTTACACGTGACAGGCAGTGATGGTCTGGGGCTGTGACTGCCCTGAGGTGGGGGTCCTCGCTGCTGCAGAAAGCCAGCAGCAGGCAGTTAATACAGAGTTGTTGCAAAGTGTTTCCTCCTCATCCCTCCCAAATGAATAGAGACAGTGTTTATTAGGGAACTCGGTCACCAAGACGTGTGGGTTTTTTATTCTTTCAACCCTCAGACTTACGGCAAGAGCTAGCAGTACGGGAGAGGCAACAAGAAGTCACCCGAAAGTCAGCGCCCAGTTCTCCGACTCTAGACTGTGAAAAGATGGATTCGGCTGTCCAGGCATCTCTCTCCTTGCCAGCTACACCTGTTGGAAAAGGATCGGAAAATAGTTTTCCTTCCCCAAAAGGTATAATTTGTAGAAACTGTGTCTAGTTGTTAGGCAGTACCTGCAGCTTGTTAACAAACAATTTCAGGCCAGGTGCTTGTTGGTGAACTTGAAGTAAGTGTAGGTAGGTGTGGATCCCACCTGCATTGGATCAGGTGTGTTTAAATCCTGGGGCAGCATCAGGTGCATTTAAGGAGTATAATCAGTAAACAGCATGGAGAAGCAGGATGGTGAAGCTTAGATACTGCTTTTACCGGGGCAAGGGTTTGTGCTCTGCAGTGGATGCCTGCAGCAGAGCTCTGAAGACCTTTGAGATCGCAGGGAAGTGCAGTGGCTGATATTTCTGCTTAAATGTGGAGCAGCAGTGGTGAGTAAATGGTGGGCAGTAATTCAAACAGTCTAGACTGCCCCTGTTACAACACATACTTTTTGGGGGTCTTGTTTTCTCTATGAGGCAGCAGGGTGTTAGTCCAGTCCGCTTCCCTGTCTGGAAGGCTCTGGACAACTGCAAGGATTAATACGTTATTTTTCAAATTAGAAAGAATAGATTCCAGGGGAAGCTCTGGCTGGATTAGATGGATTGCGGGCAATAGCCTTGCAGATGGAGAGTGCGAGAACTCTGTGTGTAGTTCTAATGGGAAAGAGGGCAGTGGACAGGAATTAAGCTTTTTCGTTTTTCCATGGCTAGTGATCATGTAGTCTGCGTGTTATTGTGGGGTAATTGTGTGAATAGCCTGCAGTAGGATTTTAGATTTACTTTTTTACGTTGGAGTTGATTTATTGAAATTGAAACAAACAAAAAAAAACCAAATAAAAAAACCTGTGGAGAAGTGGAGCAGGTAATAAAATGTGTCTGTGTTTGCAGCTATACCAAATGGATTTGGTACCAGCCCCCTTACTCCTTCGGCTAGAATATCTGCGCTCAACATTGTGGGAGATCTGTTGCGGAAAGTGGGGGTGAGTGCTCTGAACTGAAGTATTCCTGTCTCGGTGGGGTTGTCACTGAGCTTTCATCCTTGTGCACAATCACAAGGTCTTGGCCTGTGCTGTAGTTTCCAAAGCATCCATATTCAGTGTTTAGTATGTGATAATGTATTTTTTTTAATGATCTTGATTTGTAAAGCATATTACTAAGGTTCTGATTCCAACTTTGGGTGATGAAATTCATATTTGGAGTAAGAAGTTTCTCAAGCACTTTGGTGTATGGGGTTAGACACTGTCAGCCACTTGTTCTTACCTCAGGTGTGGCCTGTGGCTTCCTCTCTAGTGAGACCCAGATGCAGAACTGGCACTCAGACTCTGGGTGCCTGCTGCACAGTAACTGTGTGTCATGGGAGGGGAGCTGAGATCATGCCTGGGGAGATCTGCAACAGGTGCTGAAAACAGAAAAAAAAGTAGAAGCCTGTGCTAAGAAAGTGAGAAAATAAATCAGGAGAAAGCCAAATGTTCCCATCTGTAGTTGATGGGGAAGTGAAATGCGTGAGCCTTTAAAGGGATTACCACAATAAGCAAGGAAGAAGTGGTTTAAACATCTGTTACAGTGTTGTTTAGGATGCCAGGCTTTCCAGTTGAATGAAGGCGACTCTTGAGTTATGAGAAGCTTGTTGACGTGCCTCAGTGGCTGGTGTTCTGAGTGGAAGCATGGGTAGCCTCCGTGTCTCGCCGCCGGTGCTGGCTTTCCTCTGTCTCTTGTGGTTAGCACTGAGAACAGCAATAGCTGCAGTACAGACAGTTGTTTTAGCAAAGTTTGAAATTAAAAATTAACTCATTGTTCATGTTTGGAGTCGGTGAGCTCGTAGCTGGTTTGAAAGGGCAGCAGGATAACTCGGGGTTATGGAGTGACATGTTTAAAATGGGATCATTGTGAGTAAGAGTCTGCAGGGGATTTAGAGAGCTTAAGCACAATCCCGTGTGATTACTCTGCAAGGACAGGAAATGCCAAATAAGCATGCTTGTTCCCAGCCTGCTCCGAGACACACGCTCTGCCACTGGTACAAAATTCCAGCTCATGCATTTGTTCAGTAATGATTAGAGGATGTTTAGGATTTCTGTGGCTTTGGCTACTCATAAGATGCCTCATCCTGAGCCTCAGACTCCATTTCTCTGCAAGAAGTTTCCCCTCAGCTTTCTTGCATGCAGCTGAGATAGAGTCACTTGGCACAGATCACACAGGCTATTTCCAGCTGATAGGTGCTTTGAGACCAAGAGGTAGGTAGTTATCTATATCTCACAGGGTCACAGAATGGTGGGGGTTGGAAGGGACCTCTGTGGGTCACCCGGTCCAGCCCCCTGCCNAAGCAGGGTCACCCAGAGCAGGCTGCACAGGACCTTGTCCAGGAGGGTTTGAGTATCTCTAGAGAAGGAGACTCCACAGCCTCTCTGGGTAGCCTGTTCTAGTGCTCTGTCACCCTCAGAGTGAAGAAGTTGTTCTTCATGTTCAGCTGGAACTTCGTATTCTTCAATTTGTGCCTGTTGCCCCTTGTCGCTGGGCACCACTGAAAAGAATCTGACCCCATCCTCTTGACACCGACCCTGAAGATGTTTCTAGGCAGTTATAAGGTCCCCTCTCTGCCTTCTCTTCTCCAGGCTGAACAAGCCCAGCTCCCTTAGCCTTTCCTCGTAGGAGAGATGCTCCAGTCCCCTCACCATCTTTGCAGCCCTCCGCTGGACTCTCTCCAGTAGCTCCTCATCTTTCTTGAACTGGGGAGCCCAGAACTGGACAGAGTACTGCAGATGGGGCCTCACTAGGACCAAGTAGAGGGGAAGGAGAACCTCCCTCGACCTGCTGACCACAATATATCTGCCTATATAGCCACTGAGTAAGCTTGCATGGATTTCTAGAACACTGTGTAGTGTTCACTTACTTGTGATAGCATGCCAGTGTCTTATCAGTGGAATATTTTTCTACGTGGAATGGGACCAAGCCCCGTGTTTGGGGAGATGAGGTTTTGTCTCCGCTGTATGCATTTGCAAGTGTATGAATGCTCCCATGCGCAGGGTGGATGTAATAAATTGTTGCAAGGACTTTCTGCTAGACCGGACTGCTATTGAAGCAAAGCCTCAGTTTGTGACAGACAGCAGAAAGGGCAGGGGGTGTGCTGCAGTGAAGGAGAGAATCAGGATTTTGGCCTCCCTTCTGGCAGGAGTCAGCAGATGAGGCAGAGACTGTCACCTTGTACAGGGGAACAAGATCTCACCAGGCTTGCTGCGAAGTAGTACAGATGAGGTACAGACCACAGAGACAGGCTTAGTTGCTGCCTTGGGTTCCTCATCTGATGCTGTAGCACTTCTTGTTCTGAAGCATACCAATGGCACTTAAGAAACTGGCTTTGTTTTGCAGGCCAAGATTAAGAAAGAAATGCTAGAAGGCATTGCCCTGGAGAAAAAAATTCGAATTTCCAAATACAAAGTCCCAAATACAAAGTCCCTCGCAAAACTTGAGGATTCTGCTTTAGGCTCTGTCTTAGACTTCTGATTAGCTTATGCCAGCCTTACTGCAGCTGCTGAAGCAGGAAGTTTTGGTAACTTCTGCTAGGAATTGGCTTCCTTATTTTAGGTAATTAATTGAGTGTTGATATGTTGTAAAATCTGAGCCCTGATGGAACTGAGTCACGCGTGGCAGTCTGCGTCAGCGTCTCGTTGTGTGGGTTTCCTTTGTGGTTGGATGACAGAGAAAATGACAGCTTTGTTCCCATTCAGTTCAGCTTTCGCCAAAGGTGATCACACTGGGTTCCTGATCGTGGTGATCTTGGGGTCATGACAAAGCCTGAACTTGAGCAGCAAAATACTTCCTCTTAATGGTATTACTTTTTTGACGTCATTTTTTTTTCCCCTTTCACAGGCCTTAGAATCCAAATTAGCTGCTTGCAGAAATTTTGCAAAGGACCAGGCATCACGGAAATCCTACATTTCAGGGAATGTTAACAGCGGCGTGATGAACAGCAATGGCACAAAGTACCCTCATCCGGGACATACTTCTTTCTTTGACAAAGGGTAAGTAAGGATATGCTTTTATCCTGAAAGGGAGTGTGTTTCAGGATGCTACTTGGAGCAGAAGTTATTCTTGGTTTGTCTTTAGCCCACCACAGCTTTCATCCTATAGGACAAATAAATTGTGGAGCCAGTCTCAAGGGGATGGGGAGGGTGACAGTGCTGATTTCTGTAAAGCACAGAGCAAAGCAAGCGTGATTGTCTCGTAGCTGGCAGGGTGNCAGTGCCTGTCCTGTCCCTCTGCTGCCGAATCTCTTGGCAGCTGCATCTCAGGTAATAAAAAAATCAACCCAGGCAGCAAACCTGCTGGTGAAGTGAACGTGCCCTTCGAAAGGATCTCAAGTAAGTAGCGGTGGAGTTGCCATAGCTACTGGTGTGCTCACACGGGGGAAGTACGTGATGGCAAATCTGGAGGTTCCCTTGGTGAGAACAGCTGAGTGCAGGCAGCAAATGCTCGCTTGGAGGGTGGTGCCCTGTTTGCTCTACTTCCCCCTCTATGAGGGGAAAAAGAAAACGTCATTAAGGGCATAGTTCTGGCTGATCGAGGGAGCAACTGCTTCCATGCTGTCTGTGCTGTGCGTCAGCCGTGAAGCCAGAAACTGCTTTCACAGGAGAAACGACCCCGTGTGTCTCCCGTGACTCGCCCGTGGTCAGGGCTTTCCGCACATCCTCAATACAGAATTTATTTTGGAGAAGTAAATGAGCAGTTGCCGACCTGAAGAGTGCCGTATACAGAGCAGACAAGCTGAGCTTCCTACAATCATCCTCGTTTGAGCTGAATTGTGTTGCTACGTGGGTAGCGGGGCAAGTTGCATCTTAGAAACTGGTATTCAGAGTTTTTTTAGAGTCACTGTTGTTTGCTGGTTTTGGAAAAGAAGAGTTTGGAGACATAACAAAGTCAGTGTCCTGTGCAAATCGGACAGACTTTTGGGTCGTCTGTGCACTGCAAGGCTGGCTGGGGTCTGTGCATCACCACGGCAGCTCACACTTGCAGGGCACGGGCGATATTTCAGGTACAAGCTGTCAGGGTAGTTGCTAGGGAGAGATTATAGCTGTTCTTAGGAGGCAGCATGGCTATATCGAGTTGTGGTGTGACAAATAAGCTGATTGCTGTGTGGGGTGGGGTCACTTTTAATTATCTGGATTGTCATCACACTTGCTATCTGGGCTGGCTGCCTGGAGTTACCAGCAGGTTGTAGCTGAAAAAGGTTTAGAAACCCACCCTCCTGAAAACTAACTTCTACAGCAGAGCTGGAGGATGTTAGTGGGCTAGAAAAGGGGGTGGAAATGACTGACGTCCTTATCGGCAGGTTGTTAGAGATCCCTGCTGTCCTGTCCTCCTCCTCTGCGCGCCCACATGCTGTTGACAGCGGATGGCCCGTGCCTCTTCCCCGCATCGGCTCCTGCTCAATCTTGCTGCCCCTGTGGAGGTCTCTGAGTGCTGGGGCTGATCGCAGTGTCTGTGCTGGGCACGCGTCTCCGTGGCTGCCGTGTAAAACCTGTACAACTTTGCACGTGTAAGCTGAACCGAGCTCTGAACCGCAATGTGGTCAGCCCCATCACGCCCGCACGCTGCAGCAGCCGCCCAGCTCCAGCCGCGCTGGCAGGAGTCGGACCTGGAGCATGCGGCGGTGGCTGGGCACGAGGGGCTGAGGCAAGGCATGCCTTGCTTATCCCCTCTCCTCCTCTCTCCCCAGCCCCTGTACTCTCCTCCCTGCCCCTCATTGTTGCTGGAGCCTGAAACAGCCACATGTGATTGTAGATGCCATCCCATCTGCAGCCGCTGCCTAAAGAGCAGCCCGTTGTTGGGTGGTGGGAATGGGACAGAGGTAACTCAGCTGCAGCATTACATTTCCACTTACTTTCCTTCCTCTGCCATTTTGTTGGTTAAAGTGTTTGGCCAGTCTCCATCTCCTGTCAAACATCTGCTCTTTGCTTGCTGAGCGGAGCTGAGCAGGCAGCCGAAGACAGCGATGGGCAGGAGCTGACATAGGGGAGCGTCACTTTAGCAGAGGCCTGGAGGACAGCTGGGCCCGCAGCGAGGCTTTGCTGGGGAATTGGAAGAGTCAGGACTTGCCTACTTTTTCAAAACTCAGTGTCTGCTGTGAGATTAGATTCCTGCAGACTTGTTCCTTCAGGAATGTGCTGTTACTGTTCGGATGCCCGGGCATGGCAGAACAGCACCTGAGGATGTTCTCGAATAGATACTTGTTTTTTTTGGTGTTGTAATATTTCTTAATTGGTTATTAACTTCGATCCAGTTGGGGAACAAAATGGCTCTGACTTTGATGGGCTCTGCAGAGCCTTGGCACTTGAACAGCAGAGCTGAGGCAGCATGTGAGCCAGCATGTAGTGTTTGTTGCTTGAGGCATGAACTCCGTGTTCACTGCTCCCCCACTCCCCTGCCTGCACTCTTATCAAAGTCCTTGTAGATGGTGTTTATGCTTAGGTTATTTTGGTCAATCTGCTGGGCTTTGTTTTATTCAAACAAGCTCAGGTTTGAATGTGAGAAGCACCTCTGCTTGCACACTTGTAGCAGTCCCGTGAAGCACGTAGGGATATTTACACAGTGCACACAGTTACCCCAACCCTGATCGTAATACATCAGGCAGTGAAAGCAGGGCGGTCTTCCCGTTCCCTAGTCCGCCTTATGAAAAAGTTTTCCTGGAAAAGAGGGACGTGTGGGTACCTCGGATGCAGGTGAGTAATCCCATGTCCTGTAACGTGCTTTGCAATGCTCCAGGCTTTTATCTGGGTCACGCGCTTGCGGCCGTGGAGTATGGTGGGAGTGCTGGTTGTCGCTGAAATAGGACCCCTCGTCTGCCCGGGCAGAGGTGGAAGGGGAGAGGTCTGGTGAGGTTCAGCTGAACACCTTTGCTTTGCCCCATTCCTTGCGTCCAGGGTTATGGCCAAGAATGTCTTTATCGTGTGCATAAACTGTTTCAATTTTTCTCCACTAGGCGTGAAAAGGTCGTATTCCCCACCTTGGTCATGGGTAAATGAATTCATTTGCAATGATAAGCTGCATGCCTTTTAACTCGGTGCTTGGAGGTGCAGAGTCGGTGGTTGTGCTAACTGCATGGGGTAGTTCTCTCAGCGTTACAAACTAATGGTCCATGATCAAAGCCTGAGGCCGCAATCCCTCTCTTTCTCCTTACTTTAGATAAACTCCTCTGCTGCTGTGACCTGTTGCAAACATAAGATTGAGTGCTGCTTGCTTTCTTGATCTAATCAATAGTTCTTCAAATACATGCATGGTTCTGATTGAATCAGTCACATCAGAGATACAGGATGAAGTATCCCTGCTGTTAATTTAGTGAATTTTGAAAGTTAGTTTGCCCTTTGGTCGTGTTTTTCCTTCGACGTTTCGTTGCTGTCGTCTTGTCGATGCTCGGTTGCCGTGGTTCTGGCCGATGGGAAAGCCAACAAAGGCACAGATGTGCTGGGAGCCGGCCAGGGTTGCAGAGCAGGGGCGGAGGACGGTGTGATCAGCAGCGTGCGCGTCGAGACAGCAGTGCTCCGGCTCGGTGCCACCGTCCCTGCCCGCCACAGCCGTGCCAGCTGGAAGCAGCCTGCGCAGACCCCGGGGTCCCGGGCTCTGTGGGGGGATCCTGGGCACAGGGGCTCGGTGCAGGCACCACCTCCAGCATCCAAGGGTCTGGCTCGTCTCCCTCATCTGCCTCTCGAGGGAGCGCGGAGGGTTCCCTGTGCTGTCGAAAGGTGCAGGTCCCTGCCAGCTTCATCTGCCACAGCCTTGTCCCCATCTTCCTCCTTGCATCTCCGTGCTGGGCGTTCCTCTGCCTCCTTGTGCTGTTACTGCTGCTTGGGTGTGTTTCAAAGCACTGCCCTGCCTGAAAACTCCCTTTTCCTCTTGTTTTATTGGGGGGCTGGTCTCCAAGCATGCTTTGAGCCCATCCATTTACTCCTCAGCCTGGGCTATTCAGCAACAGGAGAATTTTCTGCTGAGGCTTTGTTGGATACTTAGAGTTGAGAGAGTCTTGGAGATAAGGTGCCAAGCACAAAATACAGCTTGGAATAAAGATTAATATGTAAAAATCTGTCTTTAGCAATCACAGGGCAGAGAGAGCAGTTGGAAACGGGCACAAGGTCCACGCCACTGCACGGGCAGGCAGTCAGGAGCATCCATCAGAAACCACTGCTGGGGCTGTTCCCAGCAGGGACTGGGGCTTCGGCTCCCTGTGAAGCACCCCTGAGCCCAGTTTCTTAGGAAGCCCAGAGCAAGGGCGCAGCGCGGGCCCCACAGAGTGGGTCGGGTCTGAGGGATGGCGAAATGAGGCAGAAGCAGCAGGCAAGTGATCTGGCTGGGATTAATGGCTGCGGGCAGGTCTCCAGGCTGTCGGGCAGCGTCAGCTCCGTGCAGGAGCCCCGCGCCTGTGTCAGGCCTGGGCAGAGCGGCTGAAGGCTGGAGCGATGCGTGTGCTCCTCCCGGCACTGTCGGAGACCTTGGAGACCGGGCGCAAGGACTTCTCTTCCCCGCTCTCCTCTGGGAGGTTAGCCAGGAGTCATCCAGCATACTTTATTTGTTATTTTTCACAGTTCCTCTGTTTAATGTATTTTAATTTCAGAGAATCACAGAATGGTAGGGGTTGCAAGGGACCTCTGTGGGTCTCCAGCCCAACCNCCTGCCCAAGCAGGGTCACCCAGAGCAGGCTGCACAGCACCGCATCCAGGCGGGNCTGGAATATCTCCAGAGAAGGAGACTCCACAGCCTCCCTGGGCAGCCTGGGCCAGGGCTCCGTCACCCTCAGAGTGAAGAAGTTCTTCCTCGTGTTCAGCTGGAGCTTCCTCTGCTTCAGTTTGTGCCCGTTGCCCCTTGTCCTGTCGCTGGGCACCTACTTACTGCAGGGGGTTGGGCTAGATGGCCTCTGAAGGTCCCTTNCAACCCAAACCATTCTGTGAAAGAGCAGCCCGGAGTTTAGTGCAGGAAACGTGACAGAGCTGTAGAGCTGGGCTTGAACGCAGCTCATGAGACCTGAGCACACCCAGGCTGCTGAAGTGGAATGCCACTTTTCTCTGATCCTTTCAGAAGGGAGCAAAGTACCACGTTTTAATCCAGTTTGGGTTGGNTTTTTTTTGTTGTTGTTTGGTTTTGTTTTCCACCCCCCGTCCTACTTGTCAGAGGTGCTTCCGAGCTGTTAACTAATTTGCAGAGTCGTGTCAGGATCAGGTTGGCTTCATGGCCCNTCATCCAAATGNAGACAGTGAGATACGTCTGCCCCTGAGCTTCTTCCAGCAGCTTTTTACTGCGTGCAGCCAGGGAGGCACCTCCCTGTATCAAGGCAATGTTCNAATGGGAGTTGAAGTTTCCAGCTCAATGGGGAGGAGGTGGGAAAGGTGGTTTCTCCCTGCTCTGAGCCAGGCTGTGCTAGTGTGNGTGTTTAACAGCGAGGCTCTCGACACGGTTTCCCATAATATCCTTCTAGGGAAGGTCAAGAAGTGTGGACTGGAGGAGTGCTCGGTGCGGTGGATTGAGAACTGGCTGAATGGCAGAGCTCAGAGGGTTGTCATCAGTGGTGCTGAGTCTAGTTGGAGGCCAGTAACTAGTGGTGCCCCCCAGGGGTCAGTACCGGGCCCAGCCTTGTTCAACTTCTTCATCAATGACCTGTATGAAGAGACNGAGTGTACCCTCAGCAAGTTTGCTGATGACACCAAACTGGGAGGCGTGATAGACACAGCGGAAGGCTGTGCTGCCATTCAGCGTGACCTGGACAGGCTGGAGAGCTGGTCAGAGAGGAACCTGATGAGGTTCAACAAGGGCAAGTGCAGGGTCCTGCACCTGGGGAGGAACAACCCCAGGCACCAATACAGGCTGGGGAGGACCTGCTGGAGAGCAGCTCTGCAGAGAGGGACCTGGGTGTCCTGGTGGATGACAGGTTGACCATGAGCCAACAGTGTGCCCTGGCTGCCAAGAAGGCCAATGGGATCCTGGGGTGCATCAAGAGGAGGGTGGGCAGCAGGGCGAAGGAGGTTCTCCTTCCCCTCTACTCTGCCCTGGTGAGGCCCCATCTGGAGTACTGTGTCCAGTTCTGGGCACCCCAGTTCAAGAAAGATGAAGAGCTACTGGAGAGAAGTCAGTGGAGGGCTACGAGGACGGTGAGGGGACTGGAGCATCTCTCCTACGAGGAAAGGCTGAGGGAGCTGGGCTTGTTCAGCCTGAAGAAGAGAAGGCTGCGAGGGGACCT
>Ga0065710_10000006_pt1 | contig 10717 bp, 13 predicted proteins | sample Hoacrofraction14_FD_59097 | JGI IMG/M metagenome (GOLD analysis project Ga0065710, IMG submission 59097) | Hoatzin crop microbial communities from Cojedes, Venezuela - Epithelial fraction 14 | ecosystem: Host-associated > Birds > Digestive system > Esophagus > Crop | place: Cojedes, Venezuela...
TTTGCACTACTGGCTGAACCCCAAGCACTCCCAGGACACTGTCCTAAATAATCCTTCGGGCCACATCGGGAATGGCTTTGGGGAGTGCCCATGTGTCCATACATGTGTATTTTGAGAGGGAATTGAGGAAGTATCCCAATAGCTGTAAGCCAGTTCCCATACCAAATGTTCTTACATCCCTGCTTCCCTCCTCCTTTCTGCTTCTCCCCCATTGCTGTGGCTCAGGGAGTTTTTGGTATTTCCAGCTGAGATTTCATGCCTTTTTTTTTTCATTGCGGGGACCAGGGAGAGCAGCCAAAGCTGTGCTGTTGATTGCTTCCCAATACAAGCTAGTCTGCAGCAAGAGCTGAAAGAAAGCACAGGGGAGACTCCCCTCAATTTAATGATAACTTATCCTGGTCACAGCTCAAGTGGTGCTGTTCTGCAGTGCATCAAACCATTCCTCTTCCACTGTGCTTGCATCATCTTTCTCCTCTTCAATGTATTCCTCTTCACGCCCTTCTATGACTGCATTGTCTTCAGAGTCCTGTTTCTCCTCATTCACACCTTCGCCAGCCTGATCTGGCACGTCACCTTGCCTTTGGGTTTTCACCACCTGCTTGCAGAAGGGACGTCTCCTCTTCCCAAACTGGATGAAGAACCAGGTGTCGATGAAGGAACTGTAAGTGTAAGAACAGACCAGGATCTTTAGGTGGTCCCCTTCCTTGTACTCTGCTATGCAGATCACATGGGTCTCGTAATTGTCTACCTCCCCGTATGTGTGAAGCTTTCTCTTGTGAGCCCTCTTGTACAAGCTTAAGCCACCCATAATTGCAATAGTGGAAATAATGATGTAGAATACATTCCTGAAAACCTGCATGACGAAAGTTTCCTGCAGCATTTTAGCATTGTCTTGACAAGGATTCAAATACTGTTTGGGTGGCAGAAGTCTGATGCATGCCTGTTTCTCGTCTTACAGTGTCCTTTGCAAGTGAAGGGAGACCGATTGTCCCGTAAAGAGTGATGGTATCTTAATTTCTTTGTCATCAGCCATCACAGTAACCAGTTGCTCTGAATCCACATTGTGGACAACAGCAGCTTGGTATCTAGCCTGCTGGTCGTGAAGGACTTTCTCGGCAAAAGAGCAATCATACCCTTGTATGAGTGCAATGTAGGTCTCAGAGGCCTTTCTTGGTGTTGGAGGATTCTCTGTTGGATGGCAAGCATTTGATGGTGTCACCCTCATCAAATACCCTGTCAGCCCTTCTGCCGGGAGCCATGGCCCAAAGCATGCAGGCAGGGCTTTATAAAGAACACACTCAGAACTGTCATTGTAAGCCACTTACCCAAAGGCAAGAGCAGCATTGAAGAAGGAAGCAGCAACCGTAAAGCAAAGAAGCAGGAGCCGGAGGTTCATGATGGAGGCAGTTGGGTAGCTCTGAACACCAATTTCCCGGCTTGTCCCGAAGGAAAAGTGTAAGAGACAGTCACAGAGCCACAATCCCACCTGGATGATATCACTATGCTGTGACTTGGAGCCGCAGCAGGACGGAGATCAAAACCTGCTTCTGCCCTAGAGGTCTCCACAGGCTTTCTGCAGGTTCCGGAGGTTCTAAGGGTAGAACTCTTCTCTTTTGTTGTCTCTAGTGGCTAAGCAACACCCTTAGGTCATCTCTGCAGATCTGTGACATCACCCGGTGACCGTTTCCCAAGGCTGGGTTGTGTAACATTACTGCAAACCTGCTTAAACCTCTTCTCCCCTTCCTTTCTGGTCTGCTCCAAGCACGTAGCTTCTAACTTCATCTCCCTCTGGGTACCTAGAGGATGCCAGTCTCCTTTTGCTGATGATGTGCAGACAGGGTGAATGAGCCTCCCCATCAGCTACGTGTCTGTTGCTGAAAAACGTGGCAGAGTGGGAACAAGCTTCTGTCTGCTGGGGGGGTGTGTGGCAGCTTGGATTGGTCTGGCGAACATGCACTTTTTTCTCAAAATTGTGATGTTTGAAGTGATACCAAGCCAAATAAATTGCTTAGGGTAGAAGAGGTTTCTGCCATTTCAAATGAGTTGATTGGTAACTGCCGGTCAGAATGGCAGCTAGCAGAAGTTGAAAGTCTCTGTTTGCCCGTGTGGCCTCACTCTGCCATTACCCAAACTGGTGAGAGGGCAGATCCACCTCCAAGGCCCCTGGGTGAGCAGCTAGCTCTGCTGAAGGGGCTGATACGATAGGGTCTTGCTGAGGCTGAGCTTGTTGGTCTCCTGTCCTACCACAGTGAGAGTGGGTGGTGGATGAGCTTGGGAGGGCTACCTTCAACATCTATTGGGGCTTTTCACCTTATTTACTTTAAAATTTTAGCTGTTGGAAATGAAAAAGCTAAAAAAGACTTAAGCTTCTGTCTGTAAAAACTGATTTTAAAATTATGGTGGAAAAACTGAAAAAGGACTGGAAAGCATAAGGGACAAGTATTGTCCCTCCCTCCCAGAGTGTTTGACAGCAGAAACTCCCATCTTCCAGGCAATTCCCACTTGTATGGTGACTGCTCAGTGCCCGGAGGAACACCAGCCTGATGGGAATGCAGTAGCTCTTGGTTGTTGGAATGAACTAGGTCTGAATACGCAGTGAACCCAGGTCAGTTCAGAACCACAAATCCCTAAAAACCTGTACCTTTTAACAAACAGGTTAATAATTGAATAAATAATTGAATAAATATTTGCATGGTGATGCTCCTTGGACACCACATACCCGCTCAAATTAGATGTAATTTGTTTCATGGAGCTCTAACTCCTGCAGTGGAAATCTCGACTGTGGGTGCAGACACCGGACCCCATCAAATCTGCCCAGTTCTGTCTTTGCACTACTGGCTGAACCCCAAGCACTCCCAGGACACTGTCCTAAATAATCCTTCGGGCCACATCGGGAATGGCTTTGGGGAGGTTCAGTAAAACAGTTTGGCTATAAACTTCTGACCAGAGGAGTCCAGGCTTAGTGAACAGCTTGGTTTTGTTACCTTCCACAGCTAAAGAAATATTGGGGCGGTGGGAGGGGCAGATCTGCCTCTGTCAGTCTCTAGGTCCTGTGTCCTGGCATCCTGCTCATCACCACGCAGTGAATCTGCCAGGGGAAAATTACTGGGTTTACTGGGACCCAAGGGTGCTCAGCCGCAGGCAGGGCTCCTCGATGACACTGGTTGCAATGTCACTGTCACCATGGAGGAAGGTGGTTAGTTCAAGCCTGGGAAAAGCAGCGTAAAGATGCCAGGAGGTAAATGGATCAGGGAAAACAGGGCCAAGCAAGACATAGCTGTCTTGCATAGCAAGAGAGTGTTGGGTTCTGCACAGGGAAAGCCAAAGCAGAGGCAAGTGGGGAGGCTTTTGGGGGTGCAGGGGTGCTGCTCCGGGCTTGCTGGAGTGGCAGGGGAGTGCCCAGCTGTCACAGCAGCATTGGGCAGTGCTATTTAGATCAGAGCTTTCCTGGAAAGGTCAGGTTAAGATGAAGGTTTTTATATACATTCCACTGACCAAAGCAAATGCTTCTCATACACTAATTAAATGCATGTCACTCAGCCAGTGCTATTGCTAGGGTTATTTTTCTTGCTCCAGTAACGAATATGGGCAATTAAATCAACAGTGTCTCTTCTTACATTCATTTTCTCTCTTCATCACATGCTTGAAGGAGAGCAAAACCAAGTTAACAGCGGTAAGGGTTTTTGGATCAGGTGGGTAAAATGCTTGGAGTCTCTTCCTTGGACTGCAGGGCTCTGGTGAGGCTCTTGGTGCCAGAGACAGGTGCTGCTCTGTGTGCACTTCTTCCCCCTTTCTCCTCTTAGTCAAAGTCTCCACCACAACCCTTGTGTTAGCCTGCCTCCAGTCTCCCTGTTTGATTTCTGCCTACTAACCTTCAATTTAGCTTCATGTCAGCCTGTGGTGTGTCTCCTTATAGCAATGCACAGGAGCTGCACACACTGTCCTATAACATAGATGGGCTGAGAGCATCTGGCCCCTGTAATCATGGGTGCTGCTGCTTGTTCTGATGGACCAAGGGCTTCCCACAGCCCCTGCTTGAAGTTTAAGAAGGTTGAGCCCTTCAGGATAGCTTTTGCTGTCCATCTGCAGATGGTGGTTGATTTTTCTTGGAAGGTCTTAAAGTGTTGGAGGGAGAATTGGAAAGATGGTGAGGTTTCATCATAAGAGGTGTATTAAAGATGCTGTTGCTGTTAGACCAGCTCTGTGTTGCTTGGGGTGGTCTGGATTGATGCACTGCTCCTCTGCTTATCTGGGTAAATGTTGTGCTGCTGAATGAGGCCAGAGCTACCTATCAAAATCAATCAGGGCTCCAGTTAATTAGGGCAGCCGGGGCCAGGTCAGTTTTTTCCCCCTCTTTCTCCCAGCCTTGTGGCAGAGGGGCAGAAAGGTCAGAAGAAAAAAATTGGCTCAGATCTTTATCCTTAGACTACTACAGTAGTTTACACTTAATCAATAAACAGGAGTAACAAGGAAATGCTTTGTGGAATGAGTAAATAGTGAGTCTTGGATGCACCCCCATTCTCCAAGCACCTCTGTTCCCTACCTATAAAGTGATGATTTCTCATCCATAGCCCCCTGGATTCTCTCAGGAGACTCTTGGGTTTCATTCACACAGAAATTAGTTGCATCAGACATGTTTTTCCAAGTTTCTGGTCCTTTTCTTCCTTCCTTGTATTGGCCAAGCTTGGTGCTGGCAGTGGGGCTACCTGCCCTCTCTGGGAATGGGAGAGCAGGGGAGCAATGCAGGCCCTCTCCTGCAGACAGGGCATGGGCAGTGAAAGCACAGAGTAGTCTTCCAAGAGGTCATGTGGCTGCTGCTTCTCTGCAGAGCCTTTTGCAGGCCTGCTTCAGCCTCCCTGGCTGACAGCCTGGAGGAAGGAACCAAGAAACAGACTTCTCTGTAGAGTCATTCACACCCCCTGATGCCTGGAAGAGAAGAAGTTGCTTGTCTGAGTCAGCAGAAGACAACATTTCAATTTTTTTTTTCTTTAGGATCGCTGTGACATACTGGTCTTGGCACTTCAGGCAGGAGATGCCTCTATGGAGGATGTTTCCCAACACTATGATGCCAGGCCAGGGATACATACGTTCTCCCTCCTTCCCTGTGCTACTGTGGCTAGTGGGATCTGACACTGGGGAGACTTTACCCCGTTGATATATCATTTCTTAAACTTCTGGAGTGGCATCTCTGACTTCAGCAGAGGGGAGAGATTTGTGGAGAAAGAATATTTTTTTAGGTCAGGAATGGAGTCTTGTACCTGACCAAGCCTCATCTCTTTAAGGGAGGTGTGGAATCAGTCTTTGTGATTGAGAGAGCAGGTAGCTTGAAGCCTCTGAGACTCTGCAGTCTCCTCAGGTCTTGGCGCAGATGCAATGGGAAGAGCTGGATGTTTATTTTCTGAGAACGTTTGAAAGGGAAAAGTACTATAGAGCAGAATCGTTCTGGTGCGAAAGCAGACATGGAGCAAGGGTGTGATCCCTTCTGATAACAGGAAAGAAATAGGAGCAACACAGCAGAGCTGTATCTTGCCCCTTGCTACCTCAGCATGGGACTGTCGTGTATTTCCATCAGAGCAAGGTGTAGGTGTACCTGGTATGGGCTTGACTGCTGGCTCGTCAGGTCCAGCATTGCCAGCTGTGAGCATCTGTGCTGCAGCATTAGTGTGTGCAATCAAAGCCTGTGCGTGAGCTCAGCCGCTATGGTAGAAGCGGATTTGGTGAGCCAAGCTACTTTTTCAAAGCACTGATCCCATTTCCTTGTATTCTTAAGTAGCTTCAATCCATCTTACTGCATTACAGAAACTGTGTTGATTGTTCTACTGTAGTGACTAATAACCAGCCGTACTCCGCAGATTACCCTAGAGAGCTGGATTCCTGGCTTAGCTGTACCAGGCTTCCTGTGTGCAAAGACACCTCGGGGTAATCTGATTTGTTAAGGCACATATGAAGCTTTCTGCGAGTGGGAGACAAAGGAGAGCATCATGGGGTGTGGATAAGAGGCAGAAGGGGATAAAGAGATGGGTTGTTGGGAGGAAAAACTGGGTGTCAGAACCTGGGGTGGGGAAACCTGACCCAGGAAAGGAGGAGGCTGAGAGACTGGATGAAGGAAGAACAGTTAGGTACTATGAGTTATTAAGGGCCAACTGTATGTCCCCGCATGCTCAAGATGTTTGGGAAGGAACATGGAGTTGGGTAGTGAAGCTGCTTGTGTCTAAAGCTTCCTGAAGCCCACTGCTCCTGCATGAGCTGTGAAAGTGAGATGGAGCACGGCTGCCAGAGCCAGCTGCATCCCTGCTGTGAGGGGAACAGGCAGCTTGCACACCAGGCTTGAAGTGCTGCTGGGGGTCTGTAAATAATTTCCTGCTGGTGAAATGGAGGCACTGAGTGATGCCTACATTGCAGGAGGAAAAAACCAACCGTGGCATGACGGCGTGGGAGGTATGTGGTATGGCCCAAGGAAGGAAGGCTTTCATGCATGTTGCAGTCTTTGGGTAGCAGAGACTCCTGGCCCTGTGGGCAGGCACGTTCTGTCCTTCATCTCCGTTCCAGATGGATTTTGGAGATCAAAGGTCAGGCTCTTGGCTGCTGTAATGCTATTGATGTCAATTGGATTGGGCCACAGGGAAGCTGGTGCTCTCCTTTTTAATTACAGTAGGTATTGCACTTGAGTCTCCAAGGCTGAAATTCCTACCTTTGGCCTGCAAGGGATCTAGAGATCACTCAAATTTCACTTAAACCCTTAAAGTAGTTCTTTAAATGTTGTTGTCAAGGCTTAGTGTGGGCTTTCTGTGTGGGGGAAGTCTGTTCTCTGTCTGTAGGTTGCACACGGGGTAATCAGCCACCCTACTTGCTCCTGGTGATCTATAGCAGTGATGTTCTGGTGGTGAAGTCAATAGTTCTCAGTGCTGGATCATCAGGTGCTTCCCTCTGGGTCACAGTCTGGTGACTCTCCAGCAATATAGTGAACTATGTTTGTGCAGAAAAAGCCTGCAATAAAACGTGCAAGAAACTGCAAAGAACCCCCTGATAAATGAGATCTGGAAGTCATTCTTTGAGGCCGTGCTGGAACCTGGTTATTGCTTAATAGAGTATGTGCAGTGGAGCTCGGTTTATGGGGCGGGATTGTACTAAAAGGAGGAGGGCTCCTGGCAGCTCATTTAAGCACAGTGTGTTTAGGTGCTCCCCCAAGGCAGAGATACCAGTGGAGGTTCCATGTGGGTGGTTCTGGTGTTTCCACCCAGCCCTAGTGCTCTGATCAAAAATGCCCACATTGGCTCATCCTTGGCTCTTCCCTCATTAGGCTTTCTGATGGATTCATTAGGGCTTTGGCTGCTCCTCCAAGATGTTCCTGGCTGGACTCACGATACTGCATTCGTATTCCTCCTTGCCCCCTCAGTTAATGTCTTTCTGCACAGCATTTGTCTAAAATATTTCTAGTTCTCCTTTTTCTGGCATGAGTTTGAAACTCTGTAGATACCATTTCCCTTCTGCTTGAGCTCTGGGACATACAGAAATCAGGGCTCCCTTCCCAATAGCTCCTGTCTTTGCCTCTCTTGCCTCCCCTGTGTGTTTTGGTGACAATTCAATTCACTGCCAGTACAGCATCTCTGCAGAAGGTATGAATTCTTTGGTAAGATTTGTCTGTACCACCCCCCAGTGTGGCCTTTTTCAGACCTCGTCTACCTGCACTTCACTGAACTTCTCTCCTGATTCACGACCAGACTGCAGTGCTGGTGAACTGAGGCAGCCATGTCCCCGAGCTGCTGTAGGATATACAGCTCCATCACTGCCCACACAGTCAACAGCTCTGCCCCAGCAGGACCCAGAGCCCTTGCTCTCCTTTTGCCCCTCAGGTATTGTCTGTTGTAGGTTATTTTAAACGCTTCGATGGTGCTACCTCCAGAGAAGTTAATAATCCTCATTCAGGCTATGAGGGCTGCATGTCCCACCCTGGCAATAAGCTAACCTCGCTATGTTAGGATGCCTGTTAATGCTGGTGGAGGGCAGTGGATCTGAGGGCTGCAGGGCTGGAGGTCAGGTTAGCTGTGGCACACACTTCAGGTTTGTCAGTGTGATAGGCTTTGATAACACTAAATGGAGTGAAGAGCTTCTCTGTTACCCAGATTCTGTTCCTTTTTTCCCCTCTCCTTTTTAAATGAAAGCAATGCAGTATTGTGTTGTAAGAAGGAACTATTTTTCTACTGACCCACTTCAGTAAAAATTCAGCCCATCTAGAGCATGTGCTGCTCTTGAAGATGGAAAGAAATTCATAGATATTAAGGGCACTATGATAAGCTCATCTCACCTCATGCATAATACAGCCTGGAGAATTTCCCCCAGGACAGTCCCCTTGAGCTGAGCACTCTGCAGCTGGATGACACCATGGCTTTTTGTATGATTACGCAGAGCCATCTCAAGGTCTGGCTCAGGAGTCTTGTCCAACCCCTTCTCCTTCATCAGTAGGATGCAAGACACTTGCTGTAGGAGGCAGCAGCCTGTTTTGGCCCATGGTGCCACCAGCATGCAGAAAATACCAGTTCTTCAGCCTGCTCCCTTGTGTTTGCAGCCTCTGTGCTTTTTCAGACCCTGGTTAACATAGAACAAGGGCAGTGAGAATGTGCTGAGACAGGAGCTGGCAGTGCTCCTGACATCTTTCCTTTTATTCCTTCCATTGAGGACCGGGGGTCACCCATCTTAGTGGGGGCTACAGACCCAGGGGAGCTTTCAGGTCAGCTCCAGATTTTCCACAGTGGATGAAGGAGAAGACATTTGTGCAGCTTACCTAAGCCAGTCCTGTCTCCTTCCAAGCTGCTGACAGCAGAGTTACCTCCAGAAGCCAATTAAAGGCACCTAAATGAACTTCCTGCTGCTAATTGCCCTCTGAAGGACCTGTCTCCTTCCTCAGGTGGAGCCTTTGCCTTCTCAGGCACCCTGAGGGGCCTTGTTCTGCAGTGGAAGTGATTTATGGCTCCCAGAAGGCTGCATGCTCTGCAGAGGAGGGCAGTTTTCTTGTGAACTGACTTAAAAATCATTTTTCCCCATTTGTTCCACAAATGAAACGAAACAGCTCAGTCTGAGGGCTTGCAGGAAGACTTGTTTCCATCAAGTCCTTGGAAATGCTGTCATGTTTCATTCCAGGAGAAATTGGTTTGAAACTTCTCCACTGCCAAAAAAAATTCTGAAACTGCGGTTTCCTCTGTTGCTCCCACCTGAAGCTGTCTGGATTTCCCTGGGCCAGCAGTGGTGGATTCAGGCACGCCTTGTTGACGGCCATCACATGTGTCCATTATATCTTTTCCCAACCCTTTCTAAGATAAAGGCAATATGTATATCATAAAAATACCTGAGTAATCTAGAAGTTGTTATTTTCGAAAGTCACCAAGATTTCTGGGTTGCGGAGATCACGCTTCAGTTCTGCAGCATAATGTTTTCAGACAACATTTTTCTAAACTCCTGGCCTTTGGACTCTTAATGTAACCACTCAAAAGGAAAATCCTCAAAGGCACTAGTCTTATTTGCTGGCCATAGTTGTGTCATCCTGTTGCATGGTCCCAACAGAGCGATCTGATGATAGCCCACGTCTTGGGTACTGCCCACAAGAAATAGGATGCTTTATGTGTAGAGCAGAGCCTTTGATGTGGGAGTTTAGCCTTTGCACAGCTGTGCAGGTTTGATGTCTTGGTCACAGTAAGTTCGAGCTGTTCACTTCCTTAATTTTTGGCATTTACTAAAGAGGCTTTATGCCTTCCTTTCATATGAGATGAAATGCTAACAGTAGTTTTGTGAGTGTTTCCAGCTCTGTATCCCCATATACAGCTTAGGCCCTGGCTCGCTGCCCCATCCACAGTGGGTGTTAGAGCCACCCGTACCAGCCTGGGGAGCTAGAGCTGATTTTCACTTGTGCTCTTGCTTTAAGCAGGATTGGAAACATATTCAGAAGCTGCCCAAATAATACGACTATACCCCTGGTGTATCTAGAGAAGAGCTGAAGATCTGTTTGCATCATGTTAGTACATAAATCCAGCTCCCCTTAAGGTGCTTAGGCACATTTGGATAGTGACCTGGAACAACCTAGGTAGCAGGAGGTTACATGTACCTGTCACGTCAGCCTCCGCGAGTGTGCGAGATTGCCAGCCAGCAGGCAAAAGCAGCCAATTACACCACGCTTAGAAGCATTTCATTCTTTTTTCCCTCTACCCAGCTTCACAAAGTGAATCCTGCCGTAAGGACCTCTACCTCCCGCTGGCATCACCTCCTGTCTGAGGAGACAGAGTTTAAAGTGTCCTCGATATTTGCAATGCAGTGTTTCTGCCAGTGTAGTTAAAGGCCACGCTGCCCTCTGCGCTGGGCTGTACTGAGCCACCTGACGTGTGGGGACAGTGTGTGTCAGCGCAGCGGGTGATGAGGAGGTGCTGGGGGCTTGTAGGCTCTGGTTTTACTGCTGAGGAGGGGGAATTGTTTCATCATCATGCTTTATAGTACCCCACATTTTTCCCCCCACCCCTCTCTGTACTTGTCAGGCTAGGAAATGATTCCTGCTGGCTGCAACACACAGGGGACAGTTCTCACCTGGGATTTCTGGGCACTCCCCTGAGGTAACACTGAAAACCAAGATTCAGTGTGTTTGCATGTGTGCCCATGTGTCCATACATGTGTATTTTGAGAGGGAATTGAGGAAGTATCCCAATAGCTGTAAGCCAGTTCCCATACCAAATGT
>Ga0065710_10000007_pt1 | contig 10704 bp, 16 predicted proteins | sample Hoacrofraction14_FD_59097 | JGI IMG/M metagenome (GOLD analysis project Ga0065710, IMG submission 59097) | Hoatzin crop microbial communities from Cojedes, Venezuela - Epithelial fraction 14 | ecosystem: Host-associated > Birds > Digestive system > Esophagus > Crop | place: Cojedes, Venezuela...
CCTCCTGCAGCTGAGCCAGGCTGTGCTGCAGGCCCTGGCTCCACTCCTGCCCTGCCCGCATCTGCAGAGAAGGAGCTGCGTTAGCGGGGGCTGCATGGCTGTGCTGGTGCCGGTTCCTGGCAGAGCGCGGTCNGTGCCCTCTGTCCTGCTGCTGAGCCCAGCTCGCTGCCCGCTCCTGCAGCACAGGCTTTGCTGCAGGGCTCTGTTCTCTCTTCGTCTGTCTGTCCGGGCGTGCTGGGGGGAGCGCGTGCGAGCGGCCGGGCCTGGGCGGGGGTGCCCGTGGGGTCTCTGCAGGGCCTGGTCCGCAGGGCCTGGCGGGGGGGTACTGCCCTCCCCTTCCGGGGGGGTGCGGGGGGCTCTCCCCCTGCTCCCCCGTCCGTGGGGTGGTCCGGCGGCTCTCCCCCTCCTCCCCGTCCGGGCTGTCCCCGGGGGTGTCCCCGCGTCTCCTCCCGGAACCCCGCTCTGCTCCAGCCGCGCCCTCCACGGCCGGAAGTCCTCCCGTGGCCACGTGACCCCCTCCCGTTCCCCTAGGCCGGAAGTCCGCCGAGAGCCCGGCAGCACGCCCTGTACTCTATGGTGGCCGCCAGGCCGATAGGTTGTGGCTGGCGCGTCTATGGTGCGCGTGGCTAGAGCGGCTCCTCCCGCGGAGCACTGTGGGGTGGGCGTGGCGGCGCCGACGCACCGCTGAGTTAGCGGGCTAACGGTTGCCGAGGCAACGGCAGGGAGGTTGGCGGGCGGGGAGGAGGGGTGCGGGAGCGGGCCCGGGGCAGGGCTCCGGCGCCCACCCTCCCGCTGACGGCCGGGCGCCCGGCGGCGATGGCGGCGGAGGCGAGCGAGGAGTGGCTGCACCGGCTGGCGGGGACGGGCCCGGAGGAGGAGGCCGGCGGCCTGGTCCTGCGGGGCCGGAGCGCCGCCGCCGAGCAGCACGTCTTCAAGGCGCCGGCCCCGCGGGCCTCCTTGCTGGGCCTGGACGTGTTGGCGGCTCGGAAGCGGCGGGAGCGGGAGGACGAGGCGGCCGCCGGCGGGAAGCGGTCCCGGGTCTCCTCCTACAAGGACTGGGAGGAGGGCCGCGACGAGGCGGGCAGCCCCGAGGAGGAGGAGGAGGAGGAGGAGGAGAGCGATCGGAGCAGCCGGAGCGGCCGCAGGGACAGGTGGGGTCAGCCTGGGGGCTCCCGGTGCTGGCACCGAGGGCTTTGCAGCCGCTGCGTCCGCCGCGGGGGAAGGAGCGTGGGTGTGGGCCGCGTCTGTGGGGATACAGCCAGGGCCGGGGCCTCCTGGGTGGTGGGGAGGCCTGGAGGTCTCCTCAGGGAAGGGCTGTGGGGCACTGGTGTTGGGCTGCGGAGTCTGAGAAGGGCTCGTTCCCCGGTGCCCTCCCTGAGGCGTGCGGGCAGGAGCGCGTTTGGGTGCTGGCGGGCCTGCAGGCAGCAGCCACCCCCTTGTGAGGGCATCTGCTTCGGCGTGCCTGGAGGCCGAGGCCAGCTCAGGGGTGCGCGCCTCTGAGAGCATCGGCAGGGCTGGTGGGCGGTTAGCGAAGGGTGGAGAGAGCGCCTGTAACCGTGAGCTTCTGCTGTGGCAGCGCGGGGAACTAGGCTTGTGTGGGGCGAGTCAAAGGCCAGCTGTTCCTCAGCACTGCTGAGCTTTTCTTCTCTCTGCTCTGCTTTTCCAGGCATTACCGCTCTGTCCACGTGGAAACGCCTTCCTACACAGGGGGTGTCAGCGAGGAGTTCTGGGAACGCAGCCGGCAGCGGGAGAGGGAGCGTCGGGAGCACGGTGTCTTTGCCTCCTCCAAGGAGGAGAAGGAGCGAAAGAAGGAACGCGGTAGTGATCGGGACCACGGTCGTAAACGGGACCGAGGTAACTGCTCAGAGCCCTTTGTGACTCTTCCTGCGTAGGCTTGGGGCTGGTCCCTCAGCCTGTTTGCAGTCCTTAGCTGATGCTCGTGGTGTTTTGTGCAGCAGACTCGGGAAGCCCATTTGTGCGCTGGGCGCCTGACCTCATGTTCTTTTCACAGAGGAGCGGGACCGGAGTCGTCACAGCAGCAGATCAGAGAGAGATGGTTCTTCAGAGCGGAGCAGCAGGAGGAGCGAACCGGAGAGCCCCAGGCATCGGCCCAAAGGTAGGAGTGGGACCTGCGGAGTTCTCGTGTGAGAGCTGACAGAAAGGGGCTTGGTCTTTTTTTTTTTTCTTTGTTTCTTCCTGTTTTTTTTTCAGGATGCATGTGGGTAGAAAAGCCTGTAGCTTTGAGGGTTTGTGGTTAGGGCAAGTGTCAAACTCCTAGTTTGAGCGGGGTCTGGGAGCACTTTGCCAGCCCTGTGTGTGAAAGTCTGGCTGGTCTCTGCGTAGCGGGATCTGTTCTGGGTCAGTGTGACAGAGATGGGGTCCTTTGGCAGTTTTCCCTGGAATCGCTGGGTCGGCACCCTCTCTTTGAGGGAGGGCAGATGGGTGGTACCCTCTCTCCATGCTCCTTGCTGGAAGGTGTACGGCGGCTCCAGGTGCTGGCGGTCACTGTTTGAACACTGGGTGTCAAACCTCCTCTGCTCTGCTAGATGCAGCTACTCCGTCTCGCTCCGGCTGGGAGGAAGATGATGGTGGCTCCAGCAGTGCCCGCCGCTCACAGTGGGAATCTCCCTCGCCCACGCCTTCCTACCGGGACTCAGAGCGCAGCCACCGGGCATCGTCGCTGCGGGACACGGACCGGAGAGACCGGGACAGGTATCAGTGCCGGGGGCTGCGCCTGTGAGCGTTTTTGCTGCAGAAAGGGGAGGGTGTGTGTAAGAGCAGCGCCTGACTGTGCCCACCGGTTCCTCCCTCGCGCTGTTTCTTCAGGTCTGTGAGGAGCAGGTACGCGGACAAGACGCCGTTGCCCACCCCGTCGTACAAATACAACGAGTGGGCTGATGACCGCAGACACCTGGGGGCCACGCCACGGCTGTCCAGAGGGAGAGGTGAGGAGCTCGGGCTGAGCTGCCCAGGCTGGGCAGTGGCGGAATCCCCCTCCCCTGCGCCGCGCAGGGTCAGGCTCTGCGGGGTTTCCTCTGGACCGGCAGCCAGGCCGGTGTCCGGACTGAGCNGCTCACCCCCCGCCCCCAGGGCAGCGTGCGGACGGGGAGGAGGGCATTGCCTTTGAGACGGAGGAGGAGCGACAGCAGTGGGAGGATGACCAGCGGGTGAGAGCTCGAAGGCGGGCAAGGAGCGGGTTAGGTGGCGGGCTGGGGGCTGCCGGGCTGGGCTGGGCAGGCCGCGGGGCCACCACTAGTCAGCGGGATGGGGGGCAGCGGGAGGTCCTGGCCCCAGCGGGATGAGGGCTGGCGGAGCTCAGGGCAGCCCTCTCCCCCCCTAGCAAGCTGACCGGGACTGGTACATGATGGACGAGGGCTACGANGAGTTTCACAACCCCTTGGCCTCCTCCTCCGAGGAGTACGTGAAGAAGACGGGAGCAGCACTTGCACAAGCAGAGGCAGAAGCGCATCTCGGCACAGCGGCGGCAGATCAATGAGGTGGGGGCGAGGTGCGGGGTCGGCTGCTCCGAACGTGCGGGCGCTGCTCGTTTTGCTGCCCCTCGAGACACCCTGTTGCTTCCGGTTACTGGAGGCTAGAGCCCTCCGTTTCATCCTGTTGTCAGTGCCCGGCCCAGACCTGAGCTCAGTCTCCTGGTGTCATCTTTTGGGCTTTCCGTGGGGCTTCTATGTATTTTCTGATAGGTTGTTTCCTGCAGGATAACGAGCGCTGGGAGACAAATCGCATGCTGACCAGTGGCGTGGTTCATCGGATTGAAGTGGGCGAAGATTTTGAGGAGGACAACTCAGCCAAAGTGCATCTGTTGGTGCACAACCTGGTGCCCCCTTTCCTAGATGGAAGGATTGTCTTCACCAAGCAGGTAGAGGCTGTGGCTGGCGGGACTGACGGCAGGGAGCCCTGCGAGTGCGAGCTCCCTGTGCTGACGCAGTGCTTCTTTCCTCTAGCCAGAGCCAGTCATCCCTGTCAAGGATGCCACCTCGGATTTGGCCATCATAGCCCGGAAAGGCAGCCAACTGGTGCGCAAGCACAGGGAGCAAAAGGAGCGTAAGAGGGTATGCTGCGACCTTTTGGCTTACTACCCCACTGTACGTGCTGCGTAGTGCCCCACAGCATTTGTCTGGACGTTGCAGAACAGAGGCTGTGGCGGTGATCAGGCTAAGGCATTCCTATTGTTGTGAGCGGGGAAATCCTGGCAGCCGAGCTCGTTGCGTGGTCTCGTAAGCAGCTGCTGTGATGTGATTTCCTTGGGCACTGCCTGGGACATGAATCACTGTGCGCTTGTGCAGAGGACTCTGATGCAAAGGACTTTGGGACCATGGGAGGGGAGAGCAGGTGGAAGAGCGCAAGGTAGCTTAGGACAGTCAGCAGTCAGTGCGGTGGCAGAACGTATCTTGTTGTGTCTCAGCAAAAGAGGTTTTTGTAGTTTTTGGGGGTGTTTTCTAGGGACTTTCTCTAAAGCTTCTGTGGTAGCTGTGGGGAAAGCACAGATGTGTTCCTTGTAAATTGAAACTGAGTGGATTTGAGCTACGTATGCTACGAGCGGAATGAAGGCAGAAGCTAAACTGCTGTCAGAGGCGAGATCAAACAGGAAGGTGGGAGAGAGGCCTGTGACCACCTGCCAAGGGCAGGAAGATCACCTCTGGTTCAGATTCGTGTAGATCTAAGTTCAAATTTAGTGGAAGGATCGGCAGCTGGAACCGTTTTTTTCAGAGGCGGTTGGTCGTCCTGTGCCTGTAGTCTCTGTATCCAGACCAGTGTCTCAAAGCTCTGCTCCGGTTCACTTGGAAGTGGGGGACTTGATGTAGGAACGGGGTTGGTAGTGCGTTCTGCGTCGTAGCACTGGGGAATTGTGGGGCTAATGCACTAAAGACTGGAGAAGAAAGATTTGTCGGTGCTTGGCTTGCTGTGGCAAAGTTACACTGCTCTCTGTCCTTCCAGGCTCAGCATAAGCACTGGGAGCTGGCAGGCACGAAGCTGGGAGACATTATGGGGATCAAGAAAGAGGAGGAAAAGGACGAGATGGTGGCAGAAGATGGCAAAGTGGATTACAAGTAGGAACTTCCTTTGAATTGGTCCTGCTCAGGCAGTGACGGGGGTTGTAGGCGTAGCAAGGTGTGTGGAGAGGCGGTTTCAGGACTTCTGCTGTTTCCTTAGGGCTGAGCAGAAGTTTGCCGAACACGTGAAAGAAAAAAGCGAAGCCAGCAGCGAGTTCGCCAAGAAGAAATCCATCCTGGAGCAGAGACAGTATCTGCCCATCTTTGCTGTGCGGCAGGAGCTGCTCTCCATCCTCAGGTATGGCTGCTAGGGAGCCAGCCGTAGAGCATCCCCAGGGCACTGGCCTACATCTCAGGAACCTGACTGAGAAATTCTCCGAGATACCCGGCCCCTTCAGAAGCTGTACCCTCAGGAAACAAAGCCCGTCGCTTTGTGCGGTCGGTGGCAGCTCTCCTGCCCCAGCAGGACAACGCTTGGGTGGCCAGCCGGGGCTGTGAACGCAAAAGCCCTTCTTCGTGGTGTATGAAGAAATGATTTTTTGCCTTTCTGCAGAGACAACAGCATTGTGATTGTGGTGGGGGAGACGGGGAGCGGGAAGACGACGCAGCTGACGCAGTACCTCCACGAGGATGGCTACACAGACTATGGCATGATCGGCTGCACCCAGCCCCGCAGAGTGGCGGCCATGTCGGTTGCCAAGCGGGTCAGTGAAGAGATGGGGGTGCGCCTGGGAGAGGAGGTGAGCCTGGCAGCGGGTGCAGGGGTGTTGCCTGATGGCGGTGAGTGCCTGGGGCTGTGGGAATACCGGCTGGAATCTCTGTGCCCTCCCAGGTGGGCTATGCCATCCGCTTTGAGGACTGCACGTCTGAGAGCACAGTGATCAAGTACATGACAGACGGGATCCTGCTTCGCGAGTCGCTGCGAGAGGCTGACCTGGACAACTACAGTGCTATCATCATGGATGAGGCCCACGAGCGCTCGCTCAATACGGACGTGCTCTTTGGCCTGCTTCGGGAGGTGCGTGTGAGCCTGGACGAGAGGGCAGCAGCGCAGGGAACACGAGCTGGGCTTAAAGCAGAGGATTGGCAGGGACAACGCTTCCCTCCCAGGCCTGGGAGAGGGAAGGAGAGGTGCCATGTCTCTGCGCTTGCTGCTCCAGCCTCCTGGTCCCTGGTTCTGGGGAACTGAATCTTCCCTGGTGCCTAAGTTCTGCCTGAGGCTTGCTGGCTGACTGTCAGAAACTCTAGGTACAGAGACCTTTGCTGGCTTGAGGCTTCCTGGACTGAGGTCGGCTGGTCTGCTGAACTGCACAGCTCGTACAGCGTCTGCGTTCCCTGGCACTGGTGGCCAGTGCCTCTAGAGTACAGCAGGAGCTCTGTCCTGTGCTGTTGTCTCAGTAGTAACAGAAGCAGTCTGCAGCCCTGCGCAGATGCCCCTTCCTTATTGTTCCTTTTGTCTGCTTTCTAGGTGGTGGCCCGACGCTCGGACCTGAAGCTGATTGTCACCTCGGCCACCATGGATGCCGAGAAATTTGCCTCCTTCTTCGGGAACGTTCCTGTTTTCCACATTCCCGGGCGCACTTTCCCCGTCGATATTCTTTTCAGCAAGGTACGGTTAACGTTGCAGAGGGAAGTTCTGTTGTGACCTGGGTGTACTGTAGTCTGCGGTGGAGAGAAAGGACAGAGGAGGAGCAGCTGTGCTGTGCTGCACTCTTGTGCACAGGACAGGGCAGGTGAGATTGCTGGCATCTGTAACCCGGGCTGTGCCTTTCAGACCCCCCAGGAGGACTATGTGGAGGCTGCGGTGAAACAAGCCCTGCAGGTCCATTTGTCTGGTGCTCCCGGAGACATCCTCGTCTTCATGCCTGGCCAGGAGGACATAGAGGTGAGCTGGAAGGGCAGGCACTGTCTTACCCCTTGTTGTTTTAGTGTTACATTTATACCCCTCCTTGTGTCTAGGTGACCTCAGAGCAAATTGTGGAGCACCTTGAGGAGCTGGAGAAGGCGCCTGCTCTTGCTGTGCTGCCTATCTATTCTCAGCTACCGTCGGACCTGCAGGCCAAGATCTTCCAGAAGGTGCTGACGTGTGCTCTGTGGTGGGAGTGGGGACAAGGGAAACTAGTGCAGGGAAGACGACTGAGCAGGAGTGAGAGGTGCAGGCGTGCCTTTTGTATTGCATGTGGAGGGCGAGGGAAAGCGTGTGTCCCCTCAGCTTCTCAGGAGTCACCCCTGTCTCTCTGGGGTCTCTGTTGCTGCTCTGCGCTCTTCCTCAGCAGTGCAGAGGCCCTTGCCCGGGGATCTGACTGATGTGCGGTGTGCTTGCAGGCTCCGGATGGGGTCAGGAAGTGCATTGTTGCCACCAACATTGCAGAGACCTCACTGACGGTGGACGGCATCATGTTTGTGATTGACTCTGGCTACTGCAAGTTGAAGGTAAGCCAGGATTCCCTCTGCTGTTTATGTCTGTGATCTCTGGGGTTGGGTTGAGGGAGTTCTGTTGTAGCGACCCAGCCTTCCTCTTCCTTCAGTCTGCTCTTCTTGTGCCCTGCAGGTTTTCAACCCCCGTATCGGCATGGATGCACTGCAGATCTACCCCATCAGCCAAGCCAATGCCAATCAGAGGGCGGGCCGAGCTGGCCGAACGGGCCCAGGCCACTGCTTCAGGTAGGCACGTCACCGGTGTTCCCGTTTCTGTGGTGTCTGCACCTTGGCATCAGGTTATATTTATCTTTTTCCTCACTGGAGCTGTTTGTTGTCTTGAACTTCTTGGGGTGGTGAGGGCAGTACGCAGGCCTTGAGGCCTTCTCGTTTGGACCCAGTGCCTCTGCGGAGGAAAGGATACGCTGCAGTTTCTTCCCTTGCCTGTCTTCACTCGTGGCCGTTGCACCCTTGACGCTGTCAGGACAACAGCCAAGCCAAAGGCAGCTTTCTCAAGGCTTTGCTTTGAGACTGGTCTGCGCCCAGGGAAGGGCCGTGCTGGAGAGGCTGTATGGCACCCTGACGTGCTGGGGAGGCCACGCTTCGGCCAGGGCAGAGGTTCCTCCCCGGGCTCCTGCGGACTGGGCTGGCTGCGTGTGCAGTTGCTGCCCCGTGCCGTGCTTGGCTGCGTTGGGCAACGAACGGCTGGTGAGTCAGCCAGGAGCAGTGCTCGGAACGGGAGGAGGAGCACGCTCTTGGCATCTGTTCCCCAGGCTCTACACCCAGAGCGCCTACAAGAACGAGCTGCTGACAACCACGGTGCCCGAGATCCAGCGCACCAACCTTGCCAACGTGGTGCTTTTGCTCAAGTCCCTGGGTGTGCAGGACCTGCTGCAGTTCCACTTCATGGATCCGCCCCCCGAGGACAACATGCTGAACTCCATGTACCAGCTGTGGATCCTGGGGGCCCTGGATAACACAGGTATCTGCTGCGGGGGCGAGGTGTCAGCCCGTGGAACTGGGACCTGCCCAGCTGCTGATCCCTGTGCTGTTCTGCAGGTGGTCTGACCGCAACAGGACGCCTCATGGTGGAGTTCCCACTGGATCCCGCGCTCTCCAAAATGCTCATTGTCTCCTGCGACATGGGTTGCAGCTCTGAGATCTTGCTGATTGTCTCCATGTTGTCTGTGCCTGCCATCTTTTATCGGCCTAAGGTACCGGTTTGCTCTTTCAGCAGTTTGGGGCCTTCCCCTGCCCTGCCCTTTGACTAACCTGTGTTCTTTGCTCGCCCTTCAGGGCCGAGAGGAGGAGAGCGACCAAGTGCGGGAGAAATTTGCTGTTCCAGAGAGCGATCACTTGAGTTACCTGAATGTTTACCTGCAGTGGAAGAACAACAGCTATTCTACGCTGTGGTGCAACCAGCACTTCATCCATGCCAAGGCCATGCGGAAGGTGAGGCTGTGGCGGCGAGGCTGGGGGAGGGAGCCTGATGGCGGGGACGGATCCGACTGCCACGGGTCTTTGCAGGTGCGGGAGGTGCGTGCCCAGCTCAAGGACATTATGGTGCAGCAGCGGATGAGCCTGGCATCCTGTGGTACGGACTGGGATGTTGTCAGGAAGTGCATCTGTGCTGCGTATTTCCATCAAGCTGCAAAGCTGAAGGTGAGAGGCGTCTGTGCTGGCCTGGGGGCTGCGAGGCCCTGTCTAGGAACAGGTGGGCTAAGCACGCTTCTCTTGGCAGGGCATCGGGGAGTACGTGAACATCCGCACAGGCATGCCCTGCCACCTGCACCCCACGAGCTCTCTGTTTGGCATGGGCTACACACCAGACTACATCGTGTATCACGAGCTGGTCATGACCACCAAGGTGAGCGTGAGCTGAGGGCTGGCAGGAGGGGTGAGGAGCGCTCTGAGGGAGGTGGAAGGGCGTTGCTGTGACGCCAGGATCTGTCAGAAGAGCAGTTCTCAGCCTTTCTCTTCTGTACCAGCTAGGCATGTCTGTGTCATCTGCAGAGTCTTTGTTTGTCCCTTTCCCAATACTTTTTCCTGGCCTAGGTGAGACGTACTTGAACTTTTTTGTGGTCTCCCCAAGCCCAGCCCGTGGCAGCTTCTGAGGGCAGGAGGAATTGTCTGGAAGGGGCATAGTCCCAGGCCGAGAAGTGCCATCAGCAAGTGGGGGAGGGAGGGAGCTGCCGTGGCTCTGAAAATGGTGCCCAGGTGCTGAGAAAGCCATCCTGCTCCCCTGGTTTTTCCTTCTGTCCCTGCAGGAATACATGCAGTGTGTCACTGCTGTGGATGGAGAGTGGCTGGCAGAGCTGGGCCCCATGTTCTACAGCATCAAACACGCTGGCAAGTCACGCCAGGTCAGTCTCCTGTCCAGGCCGAGCTGGCAGACAGCGGGCTCACTGCACGTGTGTTCTAGTGTAGCGCGTGTTTGTGTTTTCACGTGGAGGGCCTGCAGAGAGTCTGCTGCTGGCCAGCCCTCTGCCTGTCCCTGACCTGCTGCTGCCTTGCTCCAGGAGAACCGCCGCCGTGCCAAGGAGGAGGTGTCTGCCATGGAGGAAGAGATGGCTTTGGCTGAGGAGCAGCTGCGTGCTCGCCGGGAAGAGCAGGAGCGCCGTAACCCGCTGGGCAGCGCGAGGTAGGTGCTGGCCCCGCCTGCCCAGGGGTTGTCTGCTTGAGAGCAGGCGCAGGGAGCTGCGGGGAGGATCCCAGCTTCCCCGCGGGTGTTCTGGTGCAGGGAAAGGTTGCGTATTCCAGGCATCACCCTTGTCCTTTCCTGGCAGATCTACTAAAATCTACACCCCTGGGCGCAAGGAGCAGGGGGAGCGCCTGACACCACGACACACCCCAGCCCGCTTTGGCCTCTAAGAAGGCAGTGCCCGTTGCTTCGAGGCTTGAAGACTTCCACCAGCGGCCGAGTCTTCGGAGAGTGCCCAGCTCCCCTGGTCACTCTACTCCATGAGGTGCTCTACAGCGGACCCAGGAAGGCCATGGTGCTTGGCCCTAATTTTGCTACAAAACAGAAAGAATTTTATTTTTTTAAAAGTTGTCAGCTGAATCCTTGCTACGTTTTGCGCTGCTGCTTGTCCTGGAGGCGAGTGCTGGGTGGAGGCAGGCGTGCAGATTCATGCAGGGCTGGTACTGTCAGGTGGTTCCCCTGTAGAGCCCGGGACAAAGCACAGAATTACCCTGCCCTAGAGGATGAAGACGGTCTGTCCCAGCAGCTCTCCCACCACCCGTGGCCTGGCTGGCGCCCAGCTGTCCCTGAGGG
>Ga0065710_10004199_pt1 | contig 10183 bp, 20 predicted proteins | sample Hoacrofraction14_FD_59097 | JGI IMG/M metagenome (GOLD analysis project Ga0065710, IMG submission 59097) | Hoatzin crop microbial communities from Cojedes, Venezuela - Epithelial fraction 14 | ecosystem: Host-associated > Birds > Digestive system > Esophagus > Crop | place: Cojedes, Venezuela...
GGGCTTCTGGGGGAGGGAGAAGTGGGAGAGTTTTGCTTGGAGAAGCCCACTCAGGTCCTCCTGACCTATGTTGAGTGGGGGACTTTTTTCCCTTGTTCCTTTACAATGTAAAATGAGGCTTTTATCTGCATGGTGATGTGAAGGCTTTCAGTTTCCTGTGTCGAGCCGTGCCAAGCACCGAGCTTCACATCCCACCTTCTCAGCCCCAGCTGGAGCCACCCATTGCCACGTCTCTGCCTTCACCGAGACCCCGTACTGCAGTGACAGCCACAGAGCTGTCTTGTATAAAACAAGACTTTGCCAAGCTGCAGTCTCTTCCTCCTCGCTTTCCTGTGGTGCCCAGCGGCGGGACAAGGGGCAACGGGCACAAACTGAAGCATGGGGAGTTCCACCTGAACATGAGGAAGAACTTTTTCACTCTGAGGGTGATGGAGCCCTGGCCCAGGCTGGCCAGGGAGGCTGTGGAGTCTCCTTCTCTGGAGATACTCAAGACCCGCCTGGACGCGGTGCTGTGCAGCCTGCTCTGGGTGACCCTGCTTTGGCAGGGGGCTGGACTGGGTGACCCACAGAGGTCCCTGCCAACCTCTACCATTCTGTGATTCTGTGAAGATTTTTCCCATGGTTCCTCCACTGGAAAGCATAACGTATGCAGGATGAGATTAGAATGATTTTGCCTGTGTCTGAGGAAGAGGTCCCTCCAGCCACGTCTGCCCCTTGCTCCAAGCCATGGCTGCTCTTCTGCGTCCATTTTGCTGCCTGACATCTTGATGTCTCCTCCCCTCCCTGCAGGTTTTCGACATCCTGCCGCTGTTNGGTGTGCTGCAGCCGGGCGAGAGCCAGCGGGTCGCCTTCANCTTCTTCGGCCACGCCAACATCGTNGCCCACGTCACNGCACTGTGCCGGGTAGAGGGAGGCCCNACCTACGAGNTCGCGCTGAGCGGGGAGGCTTCGCTCATCCACTACCTCCTAGACGTCACGGAGATCGACTGCGGGCTCCAGGTACCGCACNCTTCTCTTGNCAGAGGTCCTTGTCTTGAAACCAGCACCGACGGGTTGCTGCCCACCTAGGTCTGGGGCTCTCTCCCCTTCCCAGCTACTTTGTTAGCTCTGTGGCTTGGAAGTACAAACTTTGAGTCAAACGTCCTGCGTCCAAGGTGGTTTTTAATGGCCATCTCCACCCCCTCCAGNGCGGGGAATTCCTCCTCTGCAAGGTACCTACTGCTGCCTCCTGGGGCAGGCAGGGTCCCAGCGGTGATCTCCAGAGGGAAGTGCCCCGGGACAGCCATCCTCTGATCTGCAGCTAACGCCTGAGGTCTGAGGAGATGCTCTCTTGTAACGCTTTTGATTAATCCACAAAATAAACCAGGGAGGAAGTCACCTTGGGCTTCCAGTCGCTGTAGCTGGAAAGAATGTCCCAGCGTAATCCCCACTTTATTTATTTTTGGTTAAAAACCCCACAGATGCTTCCAGCTGTTGGCACAGACGTGTGGCACCGTCTCCCTTTTGCTGTCCCTGCAAGCTCTGCAAATCCTTGTGTGCAGGTGCCTTTTCTGCAATGTCTTGATGCCACCTCCTCTGTTTCAGCCAGCTGTGAAGTGACACCTTGAAGCACGGAGGGCTTGTATCTGCTTTGGTTTCTTTAGAGCTGGTCTTGATGTGGTTGGCATTGCCCCTCTGCATGCTGCCAGAAGTATCTGTCCCTGTGTGGGGCTGAGAGGTACCCTGGGGGTTCCCAAGCCANGTGCCCGGAGCTCCTCTGCCCCTGCTTCTCTCCTCCTTGTGTTCGTTTGCTCTCATCCCAACGAACGCGGGAGGACGTTCCTGGCCTCAGAGCTGTGTCTTCAACTCCCCACTCCTCTGTCCTCCCTTCAGCTGTTTAACGAAGTCACCNAAGCAGAGGTCACCCTGCAGAACAGCGGCAAGATGGGATTCACCTACGTGGTGCTCGACGCCAGCGCGGCCGCTGCCGACGGCCCTCTGCCCGGCGTGCCCCTGGTCGTGCCCAGCACGGTGAGTACGGAGGTAGCNCAAGGGATTAACCCTGGCCCGGTGTCCAGCTGCCTGGGAGAGTGTTATGGGGGAAAAGCAGAAGAAAACAGAAGAAAAAAACCCTAAAAGCAGCTGGGGGAGACAGGGCCGTAAGCAATTGCTGCTGGGGGGCAGAGAAGGCGAAGCAGGCGCATGAAGCAGCTCCATGATCGAACGGGATTCGCAACTTGTCCCTGGCCGTCACAAACCCTGCCTGCCCCTTGCCAGCACTGCCCAGGGGAGACTTGAATCCTGTTTTGCTTGGGCACGAAGCTCCTTTGCCAGGAGTTGTAACAGCCCCCGCCCCGGTCCCTTGCCCCTCCAGCTTTGCAGCAGCGCTGTGGAGCAGCGAGGGGGCCGGGGAGGAGCAGGGCTGGCACAGCAAGGAGCGGGGTTGGCAGCATCCCACCATCCCAGCTTCCCAGCCCTGCGTGGACGCCTTCGAGCTGAAGCAGCCTTCCGATCTTTGTCCCTGTTCGCAGTGGGAAAGGGAAGCCAAATGGCTTTCAGGTTTCTTCATGCCCGTCTCCTCCAAGGGCTGAGGTGCTGATGCCCTCTCCCTGCGAGCTTCTGAAGACGCAGCTCGGCTTGGCCCCACGCAGAGGCTGCTGCGATGGCGTCTTCGGCGCTGGCAGCTTGGCCTGCGTTTGCAGAGCTGTGTGTGTGCAGGTGGCCGTGAGCCTGGGTGGGCTCCTCCAGCCTGGGTGTGACTGCACGGGCCGGAGGTGTTTGGGTAGGGTCAGGCCCTTTGACAGCAGCCTGGGAGCCACTGCTGTGCTGGGGCAGCAGCTGCTGGCCCTGCGGAGAGCGCGGGCACTCCACGCAGCTTCTGCAGCGGCTGGTGACAGAGCTTTTCTTTATTCCGGCTGGCTCTTGCTAGCAGAGGGTGAGCACCGTTAGCAGAAGAGCTTGCTCGTGCTGAGCAAAGGAGGGTCTGTGCTGTGGGACCGCACGTGTGATGAGGACATACCGCATCCCGGCGTAGCAGACTCGAGGTTTTGGATGCGAGAAAGCTAGAAAGTGATGTTGTCTGACGTTTTCTGATAGGGGAGAACCTGTCTGTTCTTCTCGGCACGTCTATCGTGTGAGCCGTCCTTCCAGCAAACCCTCTCTGATGCGTTCCCTCCCTGTTCTGCCGTGCTGTGCAGGGTTACATTGGACCTGGCAAGGAGCAAGTGCTGAAAGTCTGCTACCTGCCAGGAGTGCCTGGAGTCTTCTGCAGGACTTTCCGGCTCCAAGTGGGTCATCTAGAGCCAGCAGAAATCTCCCTGAAGGGAGAGGGCAGCTTTCCCAGGATCTGCTTGGACCTGCCTAGGAACATCAAAGGTGAGCAGTGCCAGTCTGCTCCCCAGGAACGTCTTCTGGTTTCTCCCCCATGCCGTATGCCCACGGGGCAGCTCACAGCCACCTCCACCAAGCCTAGAGGTTTCAGGGCTGTTGGACCAACACTCAGCCCTCTGGTTGCTTCCTGAGTCTCTAGCAGACGAGCCCATGTGGGCTTTGTCCCAGGAACCATCCTGCAGAGCTTGCCAGCGTATCTGTGCGAGCCCTGGAAAGATGATGGCTAGACAGAAACGCTCGGGAAAGCCGTAATACAGGCTGGCAGGGATTTTGGCAGCATTGGATTTGCATCACGTTGCACGGGGTGAGAGATGCTGCTGTGTGTGGAGGAAGGTGGGTGGGAGTGAACGTCAGGATTCAGAGAGGAGAGCAGCATCCGCTTGCCATACATGGCTGGAGGAGTGTGTTTCTGGGAGAGGGCATCACTGGGGGCATCGGGGCTTCCCAGCTTAAATGGGAATGGCACTGTGCCCACGCTTCTGTTTGTGGATGTTTTCTTCATCCAGGAAACAAAAAATATGAGAAGGCCCTCAAGGAGGTGAAAGAAAAGCTGGAAGACGACGGCCACAGAGCTGAAGCAGTTGTTCTGGGGGAGGCTGTGGCTGCAGAGCCACCCACGGACGACTCGGGCACCGTGGTGAGGACAGCCGCTGCCCCGTTCGGCACGTGCCACCCTCCCCCTGCGTCCTTTGGTCCCCTTGCGCCCTGCAGCAGGCTTCCCGGTGCCCTGCTGGCACTTGGGTCCTCCCTGTCCACGCCTGGCCACGGCCATGCATCAGCTGAGCGCTGCCCACCTCTGGCAGTTGTCCCTCTGGGAGATGCGTGAGCTTCCTGACTGCCCCGGGGAGAGATCCTGCAGACTGTGCTCAAGGGGTGGAATTTCTGGTGCTGGCGCTGGGGCTGCAGGTCATCGCTGGGGGGTTTGTTGCTCACAGCCCAGCCCTGCCAGGTTTGCAGAGCTGGCTGCGCCCTGGGACTGTGCTGTCAGCGCTTGTCTCCAGGAGGCACCAGCTGTGTGGTGGTTCCCTTTTCAAGAGAGCTTTGTCCAAGCTGCTTTGGCTAGAGGCAGTCCAGTACTTGGAGCTCTGGGAGGTTCCTGGCTTCTCTGTCTGTCTGACCAGCTGAGCTTTTGTGATAGTGACTGGGCAGGTGAAGATGCAGGAGTTCATTTCCCTTGAGAGAAGGTCNTGCCTAAGAGAGCAGGAGGTGTCACAGGCGCTGAGCAGCGACCCAGGGGACCCCGTCACCCCTATCAGCAAGAGCAGGATGGGATCCTCTTTCGAAGACAGGCCTGTGCCTCGGGAGGGACCTTTGCCAACCAGCCACTGTCTTTCCCTTCCTTCCCTCAGCTGGACACTCNGCTGCAGATGCAGATGGAGCAGATGCTGCTAGAGGAACACGCCCTGGAGCAGCAGAAAGCTCTGGCCTCCGGTCACCCAGAGGACACTGCCTTTGACCAGCGTGCTCGTCGGAGGCTTCTCAAGTTAGTGGGGACTCCCATAGCCTATCTCCAGGTGCCCCNAGGGTACCACCCAGCAGTGCTCCTGCGAGCTCCTTCTGTCTGCAGAGCTGGGAGTAGCTGGGGGCTGCAGAAAGGGCCTGAGCCTGCTCCCTGTCAGCAGCGNTGTGTCCTCACTTCCACAGAGCCACCCTCAGCTTTGGAGGTGCTCAGCTCCCCACAGGTGCTGGGTTCTGTTCTGAGCGGGGTCCAGCGCAGGCCATCAAGCCCTGCCAGAGAGCACAGGCGCCATCCCTGCTGACCAGCTCTGAACGAGGCAACTCAGAGCTAGCGTCTTTGTTCTAACGAACAGAGCACACTAAGCAATGAGAGCAGGTTGGCAAACCCTTGACAAACCCCAAACCAGGTGGCTTGGGTGCTGGTGGAACTGGAGGGCTTAGCTAGGTGACTTGGTCGTTCCTGTTGCTCCTTCCTGCTGGGGCGCGGGTGTGGTAGGCTCCAGTTCAAGAAGAAGATGCTCTACAAAACAGATGATTTATGTGCTTTCCTGAGTGGGATTGCTCTGGAAAAGGACCTTCCCGTGAAGCTTGTAGGTGCCGATTACTGCGTTTACTGGTGCTGCTTTGGGGACAGATCTGGTTGCAGAGCGGTGAAGAGTTCCTGCGCAGGCGTATCTTATGACAAGGTCCCGAAGCAATTTCAGGCTTGGGCTGTACACCAGGCTTAGCAGTTTCATTGAGACCAGTGGAGGTCCAGTGGCCTTAGCTACCATGACTTTTCGTAGCAGAGGAGCTGTGACCAGTATCCATTTTAAAGTAATTTTATTTGAAGGTGCCATTGTTAGCTGACAAAACCTAGGACCTACGCTCCCAGTGACTTAGCAAAGTCTTACTACCAGGTGGTCAGGCCTTGGGTTTCATGGGCTTGGGTTGAGTTTCTACAGCAGTGACTACAGAAATACCCACTTGATTTGCCTCTTCCATCCACATGGAAATGTGCCCAGGCTGTGGTTAAGGACTGTCCCTCCTCCTTTCAGAGCCAAGCTGCCCGAGTACNNCCTGGACTTTGGCTGCGTCATTCTTGGGAGCATCCAGACGCAGATCGTGAAGGTCACCAACACTGGGNAGTTCCCTGTGTCCTTCCACGCCNATACACTGGTCCTGCGTGACACAGGTAACGGGTGCTGGAGAGACTTCCCGTGGGCTTGAAGGAGCCGTCTCTGGCAGATTAGCTTAAGCCAGGGGACAAGGNGNGNTTTTTGAGTGCTTGTTCATCTAGCTTTGTGCTCNTTGGGCCCCTCTGCCTCGCACTTTAGACCCGGAGTTCTCCTGGTCAGCAGTACCCAGAGACCTGTCCTGCCTGTGACTGGCCTACCACCTCATTGCAGGGGCTAGAGGGGCTGATCACCTTGGTCACNTCCCAGCATCTTCTGCTCTTGGCTACCGTGAGCATCAGCTGAGTTTCGTTGTGCTCNCCTTGGGCTTGTGTNGCAANGGGACGGACCCGTTGTGGTTTGCAAGGGCTTTTTTCAAAGCTCATAATGTGATAGCACTTCTGTTCAGCCTTTGTTGAGAAAGCAGCCTGTGAGGCCCTCTGTTATATCAAAATAGGCTTCTGAAACAGGCCCTGAGGTGAGGGTGCAGTACCATCAAATGGTGACTCGCTGTGTCTGAAGGGTGGTCAGGTGTCTCCTTGAAGTTGTTTTCCAGGGAGCACCACAGCATGGGGGAACCTTAGTTGGAAATTCTCCTGTGGAGAGATCTGTGAATCCTTCCCTGGGATGCCTGATAAAGGAATTGCTGGAGCTCCTCGACAGATCAATTTCCTTTTTACCACGTGGGTGTTGGATTCTGGCCGTCGAAACCCTTTCNCCTTGCNCGNTGATAAGGGAGAAGGAGCGGCAGGCTTCTCCGTAGATGCAAAGGGGTCCTTCACAGAGCTGCCAGCCGGGAGACACGTNTGGCCTTAACGCTGATTCACGTGGATTGTGTGTCTATCTCAGCTGCTTTATGTTCGTCTCCTCAAGGTTTCCGCGTGGAGCTGGACCGCGTGAAGCACCTGCCCTGCTGTGAGACCAAGACCTTTGAAGTGCGCTTCGACCCACAGAGTGCCAACCTGCCGCTGGGAGAGGTGGATGTGCTCCTGCCCATCAAGGTACCGCATGCTTCCTCACCTCCCTGTGCCCACACCACCTTNCGGGGCAGGCAGCAGGTTGGGGACAGCAGCAGATGTCACTCAGGCTCTCAACTGGATGCTCTGTCCTTCCCTAGGTAGCCAGAGGCCCCACGTTTTGCGTCCGTCTCCGTGCCAAGGTGGCCGTGCCGTCCCTGTGCCTCTCCAGGGACAGTCTGGAGTTCTCCGCTGTCCAGTGTGGGCAGTGCCGGGAAGAAACCATCCAGCTCCACAATCGGCTCCAGATCCCTTGTAAATGGTTCATCACCGTGAATGAACCTGTCAAGAAGGTAAAGCACAAGCAATAGGTGACGTGTAACTTCTTGGTTGGGTTTTCTTTGCCTCTCTTGCCTTTTCTGCCCCTGTGGCTGCCTGAGCACTTGGGCTGCAGCTCGTTTGAGGAAGCTTTAGAGGGCACAGAGCAAGGCTGNTTCACCTGGACCTGTTCACTAGCTGATGCTTCACTTCTCTGTCCCCTTCACCCNTTCCTCCTCTTCTGAGGACAGTGCCTCCCCGTCTGCCTGCCCTGCCTACGNGTGTTCTCTCAGTTCTAGGCCAGCGGTGGCCGCAGCTGGCCTGGGCGTGGGTGCTCTCAGCGCTGTGGCCGTAGCTCGGAGCACCGCAGGAACGGAGGGTCTGTCCTGGCAGACCAAGGAGGCCTCACACAGCTGNGTTTTNTGCTCAGGTGGACAAGCATTTGCCAGCGAGCGTGCGTCGGGAGCTGCTCCGGGAGTTGAAGACCAAGCCCTGTGTCTTTGAGGCGCTGCCCTCGGCTGGAGCTCTCGGTCCAGGACAGCGATGCAACGTGCGAGTCAGGTTTTCACCCACGGAAGAGGTGAGATTGGCGGGTGTCACCCTCCGGAGGTCTGGTGGGACAGTGTGGTAATGAGAGCCCAGCGCAGGGAGGAGGAGACGAGGTCTGCCTCCACACAGAGCTTTCTGCAGACCCCGTACTCCCCGTGCCTCAGTTTCCCCTGCAGCACACCCTTCTGAGAGGGGCTTTGNAATCCCGTGGGGGACAAACCGGCCACCAGACACCCTCCTGGGCAGAGCAGGATTGTCACCTGCAGCGGTGTGCTGCCAGCGGTCCCTGTGACTCTGGCCCAGCCTGCCTGCACGTTCCCATGCAGTTTGGGAGTCGGCTTAAATGATGGCGCATTCCCAAAGGCAGTTTGCAGGTGGCCGCTGGAAGCTGGCGGTGTGTAACAGTGTGGACACAAGTGCTTCTGTGCCTCGGAACATCCCAGGGATCTTCTAGTTGCTAGTGGAGATGTAACCGTCTTGTCTCTGGCTTCGAGCAGTGCCCAGCACTGAGCAGAGACGATGATCGTTGTTTCTAGCTAGCGAGAGGTCGTCTGCCTCTTTCACACAGCTGATGTTTGCCTGGTGCAGCAATGCCAGGACTCTGCCTGGGCAACATCACCCATAGGACCTTTCTGATGAGCATTGCGCTCCCTCATGACTAGGTGAAAACGTTGCATAGACCATTCTAGATCCATCTGATGCCCAAATACCCAGTTACGCTTCACGCCAGGATTCATCCCAGTTGCTCAGAGCCAGCATGCAGATGCTGTCGCCCCAGCTATAAGGGAATAGTGGGTTTGCGTTCACCTTAGAGGTACTGAGAACACCTTTGACCTCGGGGCAAGGCTTGAATTTGAGGCCCTGTCACCTGGGGCTTCATGGAGGAGCTTTCTGTGCTTCTCTCTTTTCAGAGGTCCTACAGAAGCAAGCTGAGGATTAAGATTCGCCAGAGCAGCCAGCACCTCCAGCTGCAGGTCTCGGGGCGTGGGCTGGAGCCACAGCTGGAGTTCACCCCCCCAGTGCTTGAGCTGGGACCAGTGCTGCCGCACAGCCATGGGGCGGAGGGGACAGTGGTGGTGAAGAACCCATGCGAGTTCCCCATCGAGTTCTACTCGCTGGAGTTTGACCAGCAGTACCTTGCTGAGGAGGAGGTGAGAGGGAAAGTCTGGTCCCCATGCTCGTGCTCCCGTAGCTTTGCCGCACTCCAGCGTTGCCAGGCTCGGGCCAGGGACGTGGAGGCAGTCCCAAGGGTGAAGCTGGTGGTGTTCCAGGGTCAGCCAGCTCTGCTGGCAGGCCGAGGAGGGGCTTGGACAGTCCATGTTGTTAGGAGGAAGGAAGGAGGGAGAAGATGAGTTGGCTGGGGAGTCTGTTCATGTGGTGAAGGTCAAGAAACGCATCTCGTATATGGTTTTTCTTCCCTGTGTGCACAGATGCTGCGGATGCTGAAGGACTACGATTGCCACAACACCTTGCTGCTGCCTCCACGCGCCCCGGGTGAGAAGCTACCCCCAGAGGTGCTGGAGTACTGTGAGGACCAGAAGAGGCTGCNGGATGAGCAGGCAAAGTCCAAGACTGGGGAACCAGCAGGCCAGGACAACGGTGAGGGTTTGGCATTGACTGTCCCAAGTGTGGACACAGCAGGGAGTCCAGCCCACAGACGCTGAGCTCTCCATGACGTTGTTCCCCGTTGTCGTGTTAATTTGGCAGAAAATAAACCTCCTTGCGTTCTAACTCTCCTCACCGGAGTGGGAGGCTAGGTGCGGCTGGGTTTAAATTCTGAGTGATATCCAATTTGCCACTACCAGTCCAGTCGCGTTTAATGTGGATATTAAATTACCACCATTCTGGATACACTAAGCTGAGATGGCTTTTGGTGACCTCCTAAGGGCAAAGCTGTGAGCTGTTTGCAAATGCTGTTACGGTGAATTGGGAGCCCAGGCAGATCTCCTGGTGTAACACTCTCAAAGCGTCCAGCTGTTGGATAACCACTTGGCACCCAAATGGAGCCTCTCCCTTGAGACTGGGTAAAATGCCCGGTTCTGCCCGTCCCCCCCTTACTCAGCAGGACCCGGGAGCAAACTCATGAGGACCATGATGACAGTTCATGGAATGAGATTTGACCCAGTCCTTCTAGGTATTGCTGGATGTTCATTCTTTCCTCTTTCTGCCACCCCATTTACTATAGTCAGAGCAGGTGCCTTCACTGGCATCTAGGGCAGACCCTGATCTGCACAAGCCTGAAGGAAGGGCAAGGAGAGACCTCGGGTGTGACGTCATTTCGGCAGTCTCCTCTCCCAGGATCCGAGAGGAATAGGGAGGAGGATCGGGATCACAGGTAGGCAGGAAGCTGACTTTTTCTACCTGGTTCTGCACAGCAGA
>Ga0065710_10011882_pt1 | contig 10042 bp, 10 predicted proteins | sample Hoacrofraction14_FD_59097 | JGI IMG/M metagenome (GOLD analysis project Ga0065710, IMG submission 59097) | Hoatzin crop microbial communities from Cojedes, Venezuela - Epithelial fraction 14 | ecosystem: Host-associated > Birds > Digestive system > Esophagus > Crop | place: Cojedes, Venezuela...
CACACAAGATGAGGAGGTGCACGCTGCGAGGAAGGAAGTGTAAGGAAAAGCAGGAGAGCATTCTGCAAATTTCAGGGGATTTTAGGCCTATCTGCAATACCACAACCGTCCCATCTTAGACACGGAAAGCGTGTGCTCCACACCCGAGCCACCCCATCCCACTGCTCCCCGCGGCGTGGGAGACACCCGAAAGCAGGCTGCCCCCTTCCCCAGTGCTTTGCTGATGGCTTTGCTTCCTTTCTGCCTTGCTCTCCTGCCTTTCCCTGTCTGCGTCTTCCACCCCTTGCGTCAAGACTGAAGACCCTGCTGGCTTCAGCAGAGTCACCCCAGCCCTTGCTTGGGAGCCCGAAGCACCCAAGGGGCGGGGAAAGCCACTCACTGCCACTGCGGCAAGAGCTGAAGTCAGCATGGGAGAGCGCTGTGGCTGTCTCCTGGCTTCCTGCAATTCCTGGCGAGGTGACGGGCTCTTCCTCGCCTTTCTGCTGGGCTTTGGCTGAACGGTTCACCCTGCAGAGTGCTGAGCAGCGGCACTGACGGCAAGTCGAGAGGGAGTCCCAAGAGCAGGCTCTACTTCCCACCAACTGGGAAAATCCTGTTAGCAATACAAAGGGTGGGCAAAGTGCCTTCGAGAAGTGTAACTTTCGCCTCAGAATAACTGTTTAACGTTTCACGGCGTAGCACTTGGCATCCATAGCTGTTAGATCTTGAAACGGCATTTGGCTGGTTTCCTGTCATAATGGCAAAATAATCACAAGTGCAGACCCCTTGCGACTGGAGATTCTGTTTGTGGCTTTAGAGCAGGATGAAAAAAACCCCAATCATGTGAGCTATGTCGTAAAACCACAAAAAGCTACAAGATCAACAACAGTGCTGCATTGTCCCAGAGCTTGCACATCACTGATCCTGGATAGACAGACCTCACAAGTTTCCTACCATATTTCTGGAAAGAGCTCCTGTTTGTTCTTGACTTTTAGCTCACAAACACACTACAGCTTAGCAGCACCTCCCGGCTGTTTATTAGACGTGTGACGTACCTCCCATCACTCTACAGCCCAGGACAGACAGTCAACATCCTAGGAAGGACAGACAAGATGCTCAGCATTGTGCAAAGTAGGATACTTGATGGGATGTCTCTCACTGACTCTCCCAAAGACTGCACTCACACGGAATTGCTCTGGAGCAGCGAGAGGGAGCTGCAGCAGCCAGCGCTGTGCGGATCCTGGGATGGCCCCTTGGAAAAGCGCTTCCTTTCCCTTCAATAAATCCTTGCAACCAGTTCGCTGACATGCTTGAACAAAAGGGAGGAGAAGGTGGAGTAGAATGAATGGGTTAGGTATTGGACATCGGACTTTGCCCTTGCTCATTCGACATCTCTGGCTTTCGGCAGCTTCCAAGGAGTCCATCAGCACCAAGCATGTCCGGCTTCTCCAGAGCCTGCGCCTGAGGCCAGGCAGCTCACCCACACCGGGGCATGTGAGTTGGGCTCTTGCAAGCTGTTTGTGGTTGAGACGCTGAGGGAGTATTTGTCTGGGTGATCTCTGAGTGCCTACTGCCGTGAGGTTCCCAGTAGGCGCAATAGTAGGTAGCAGTGTCGTCTGCCTCGACATCGTTTATTGTAAGAGCACACAGCTTCTGGGGAGAAAGCTTTGCAACCATGTACTTGTATGCTTGGAAGCCCTCATCTACTACTTTTGTCTTTGCTAAGTAGAGTATCCTCTCTGGAGCTTTATTCACCTTCTGTTGATACCAGTGTATGACAGTGCCATCAAAATCTCCAGAGAAGTCTTTGAAGTGACATTCCAGGCGTACGCTTCCCTTAGACTTGGTGATGGACAGAGGGCTCTGCACGGGAATTTCTTGTGCAAATCCACCTAGGGAAAAACAAAGAGGAGAAATGCTGCCGTTAGCTGGAGCTGGGGGATGAGGGCAGATGCCTGTTAGCGCAGGCACGGGTGCCTGTGAGGAAAGGGAAGAAAGAGAGAGAGGACTTACAAGAGCAAGCGGCTGTGGCCACAAGCGCTGCCAGCAGCAGCATGTTTGCTTGTCAGGCTCTGCTGCCGCTGAGACGGAGAGGAGAAGGAAAGGGGCCCTGGTGCAGGGTGAGCAATGGCAGGTGGGAGGAGCAGGGGACTCCCTTGGGTGGCAGCCGGAGACAGCACGCATCAAGTGAGAGGAAGGGGTCCCCTGAGGTCCTGCGGGGAGCAGTGGGGATGGGGCAGCAGGTGGGAAGGGAAGGGAAGGGAACAAGGAGACTCTCCCCTGTCTGTGGCTTTGCTCTGTAGAGAGACCATAGATGACTCGTGAAAGTCGGGGAGTGCTGGCCCAGTGTGAGACCTCCGCAGTGCGCTAGAGGTAGTGAAAACGCTGGAGCTGGGTCTCTGCATGGTCCACATCAATCTTGCTCTCATGAAACAGGCACAGTGATGGCACATGCTGAGACGAGGCTGAGGTCCGGTTCAGGAAGTTTTCCAACGCCATGACAGGAGCACAAGGGAAGGATCCCCGAGAACAACGGCAACGCTGACTGCTGCTCTGCAAGTGCATTGGTGGTGGATGCTGGAAGCCACTGCACGCGAAAGGCAGAAAACAAGAAAAAATAGGGCTGATTCACGGAACTAAGAGGCACCCCTTTGCAAAAGTCTGAGACTTGAATGTTTCAGTACATCTCCTTCCTTCCATAAAAACCCCTGTTAATCCTGCTTACCGTAAGTTGAAATGAAAGAAGCGGATGGTTATAAGCAGCACATCATCACCTGTGGTAGACAAAAGCCTGTGAATCTCTGATATAAACTGGTCCGTGTGGGATTTTGTGGTATCTAAATTAGGTAAACAATATGTAGAGCAGGGAAGACTGTAGTGGGGAACTTACTCTTAGAAGTGCTAGGCAGCGGCATGCCCGTCATTCCCACCACCAAGGTACTTTCTTCAGCACTTCGTCTTCCTTTTACTGCCCTCTCTTTCCTAGGGGAGAAGAGTGGCTGCACTAGAACATCAATGCAATGTTCAGTCCCACAAGGACAACTAGATTTCTGCCACAGCTGTGCAAACAAAAATCCAGTGAGTTTGCAGGGCTTATTTGCTGACTCTTAAGGCAGTGAAGACTTCCCTTGCCCTTGAACCAGGAGATGTGTGTTTGAAGAGCAGAGCACTAATGAGGTCCCAGGGTTTGAAGAGGACACTTGTGCAGGCTTAGCTGCTCTTTTTGGGTAGGAGAGAAAGCTTTGGGCTTCCAGCAGCTCCTATCAGATGGAGTGAGAAGACTCGGGGAGTGGCACAGTTACGACCCTGCGGTTCAGACATTGAGGTTCAGAGGGTTTATTTTTGCCTTGATGATCTTGGAGTTTCTGTCACAGTGAGGGTCCCAGTACGCGCAGAAGTAAGTAGCAGTGTCATCTGGAATGACATCTTTGATTGTAAGAATGCACCGCTTCTGGCTGGAAACTTTTTCAACCATGTACCTGTTTGCTTGAAAGCCACTTTCAACCGAAGCTTTCCCTCCTGAGAAGAACAGGAGTCTCTCTGGACCTTTCCCCTCCTTCTGCTGATACCAGTGTATGACGGTGCCATCAAAATTCGTCCCTAATGCTTGGATTTCGCACATCATCCGTGCACTTCTTTGGAACTTGGTAATGGATATAGGGGTCTGCACGGGAGTTTCTTGTGCAGATCCACCTAGGGAAAAAACAGGACAAATGCTGGCGTTAGCTGGAATTGAGGGGTTTGGGAAGATGCCTGCTAGCACAGGCACGGCTGCCTGTGAGGAAAGGTAAGAAAATGAGGAAGGACTTACACGACCAAGCGGCTGTGGCCACAAGTGCTGCCAGCAGCAGCATGTTTGCTTGTCAGGCTCTGCTGCCGTTGGGACGGAGAGGAGGGTGAGAGGGAGCCCAGAAGGGGAGAGGCTTTTGTGGGAGAAGGAAGAAACTCTCTAGAGCTGTCTCCAGCGATGGGTCTTCTGTGCAAAAGCAGATGGGGCTACGTTTGCAGAAAGCCCGCTCCGCTGCAGGCTGGCCAATGCTAAAATCGGTTGGAAGGTTGTAGTCCGGTTTGCGGTTCAGGTAAATAGGAGAAACGTTGGCAAATGCGAGGATGGCAGCCCTGGAGAAGGAGAGGCAGAGCCCCTGAGGAAGGGCTGCGAGGGAGAGCAGCTGGCGCTCTGTCTTGGGGCATGAAGGTCTCAGCCCGGAGGTGAGCTGGGTGGGCGGTGAGTGCGTGGCGTCAGCCAGAGGGGTGCGGAGAGGTGCGGAGTGCCCGAGGCGGTGGGAGGCATTCCCCCACCCCGTCACGGAGCTCCTCTGGCTGCTGCAGCTCAGTGGAGGACAAACGCGAGCCCGCTGAGGGCTGCTGCCAGCAGCCACCACAGAGCGTGGGTCCCATCCGGACGAGCGTGGCTGGTGCCGCGGGGCGCTCCCCGGTGAGCGGTGAGCCCGGGCTGCAGCTCACCCCGAGCGAGGGAGAAGAGCGGCTTCGGCCTCCCTCCTGCGGGCAGTTGCCCACATGCAGCAACTGGTGGTGAGCAGGGGTTGCTGACGGGCTTGGAAAGGTGCCCGTGAGCGCAGGGCTGCGGGGAGAAGCAGGCAAGGAGACACAGGTGCCTCTGCGTGATGGCAGTGGAGAGGGTCCCGCTCTCCCCAGGAAACCACCGTGGGAAAGTCTATTTAGTTTTCTCTCAGGCCTCCCTGACCGGGATGAGAAGGAGAAATGACTTAAGGACCAGCAGGAAAAGACCAAGTGAGGAGGAGGAGAGAACTGCGAAACAGACTTTCAGGTGAAGGGAGGAAGGCTCAAGGAGAAGGTCACCCATCCCAGCAGCATCCCAGGGCAATCTCCTGCCTGGGCAGCTGTCGTTAATGAGAGTGAAAACTGCCTTGGCAATGGGACATCGAGGACCTGAAAGCAAACCCCCGCTGCCAAAAACTACCAGGCCATGTATAAAACGGTAGCAACATGAGGCTGTTCTTCTGATGGCAGAGCAGAAACCTGTCAGGTGCCTGATGCCAGGTGAAGAGTAAAGGAATACGGTAGTGGCTGGGTCTCACAACACTTAATGTCTATATTACAGATGCTGTCTAGGTTTTCTACTGTAGCTTTTTAACATGGCAAGTCTCCCTGTAGACATATTTACAGATCAAACATGTTGGTGTCTGTTTCCCGAGGACACATGAGGTGGCTGGAGTTGTCTTCAACAACATAGCTTTCAAGGCTCAAATAATCACCAGCAAGACTTGTCACTGAGGAAATGGCCAACAGCCATTTAGCAGGTGGCTTCGGTATCTAAAGCTGGCTAAATCACTTGGCCTTTGTAAATGAATGCTGTCTACACCTGGTTGCCTTCCTCACCTTCCTCTCTCTGTAAATGGTTTGCAGGATTGGTTGCTCCATCACCTTCCCAGGGATGGAGATCGGACTAACCTGCCTGTAGTCCCCCGGGTCTTTCTTCTTGCCTTGCTTGAAGAGAGGATTTGAAGAGAGGGCTTGTTTGCTTCTGGTTTTCAGGAATCTGTACTGAGTGCTGTGACCTTTGAAAGGGAACGGAGAGTGGGTTTGCAATGTCATTTTTAGCATTTCCATCTCACATTTGTTCACACAGACAGGCCGGCCGCGTTCGCTGTCAGGTGAGGGCTCTCTGTACAATCAAGCCTCCATCTGCAGAGCAAAGCCCCACGTATTTGCCCTGAAGTGACTGTTCCAGAGAAGTGTGAGTACTGAAATAATACGCTGATTACCAGCATCATCCACGTAACAGTGGTCACAATGAATTGTTGAGAGGGGTGGAACAGGGAAGTATCTGCGTTTCTGGTGGAGTTCAGAGCTCGTGGTTCAGAGCACAAAACGCCTTTTTGTACGGCTGATCTTTGCCTGTCTAACGCTGTGATGTCTTGATAAGACCAATAAGCACAGTAGTAAGTGCCAGAATCCCTCGGGGTTAAATAATCTAATGTGAGATCATAGAGGGGCTCAGTAGGATGCTTCCGAACCTGAAACCTCCTTCTATCGCTGCTGTCATCAAACACAGGTGACTGTCTCCACACGTACAGGATCCTCTTTGGCGGCTCTCCAGGAAGCTGCTTGTACCAGTGCACGGTGTCTTCGGTGCTCATTTGGCACGTCATGCTGGCAGAGCTGCCCTTCACCTGCCTCTGCAGCTCTGGGATTTGCACCGGCACTGCCTGCGCGTCTGCACCTGGAAGAAGCGGAGACTGGTGTGAGGGGATGAAACCGCTGGAGTTTGGAGCCAGGACTGCATTCTCGGCAGATGCGATGGAGAGGGGAGAGGCAGGAGGGCTTACGGGAGCACAGTGAAGTTGCAAGCAGGACTGGAAGCAGCAGCATGCTCCCCGTGCGGGTGGGACCTGGAAATGACACACAGAGACAGCAATGCTGTGAAGCCCTTTGGGTGGAGAAAGAGTCAAACGACTGGGAGGAGGAAATGACTGATTGGGCACATCCAATGGTGGCTCTTCAGCTGGCTGCCATGGAGGGGGTTACATTTACTGGCAAGCTAAAGCTCATCAGTAACAGCATAGAAAGGGACTAAAATACTCACTCTGAAATCATTTTTTTGCTACGTTCCTCTCAGTCTTGTGCTGCTGAGCGCAGCCATCAAAACTGACGCCGACATCCTGGGCATCAGCCTGCCGGGGTGTTTGGGAGGCACGAAGGTGCAGTCGCGGGTCTCTGCAGTTGGGTGGAGGCAGCTTTCTGCACAGGCTGCCCATGCTCTGCCAGCTCTGTGGGACTGCCAGTAGGCACAGCAGTAGGTACCTTCGTCATCGGGGTTGGCGTCCTCGAATGAGAAAGCACAGACATTGGTACCTGTCTTCGAGGAAGAGTGCTTGTTCCTGTAGGAGCTGTCATCATAAATAGCTGGCCCTGATCCGATGTGGAGACTCTACTCGGGAGCTTTGGAGAGCGTATGTCGGTACCAGTGTGTACCCACCGGCCGGAAGGTTGAGACGCCCTCTACTATGCTTTCCATCCGTGCCGTTTTCGTGTTCCCTCTGGTAAGGGATGGTGGACTCTGTTTCAGAAGCACTTGTGCTTGTGCGCCTAGAAGGAAGGAGAGAAAAGACAGCAAACACTCTTAGCCTGCGGTTGGGGCACACTGGTCAACACGGGCTGCGTCCTGACGCTGCCCCGTGCCGTGCCGACACGTGGGACGTACGAGAGCAGGCTGCAGCCAGGGCCAGGAGCGGGAGCAGCAGCATCCCGGGGGCTCTCGCTGGCCTCTGCCTCCGCGAGGAAGGCGACAGCTCTGCCGGCAGGGACCGAGGGCTGTGGCGGGGGAAGGAAATGACTCGCTTGGGCATCACCCGGAGAGGCTGCCCTGGCAGCAGGCAGGCCACCCCGAGATACGGCAGCCTGGCTGACCCTGGAGACGGTGACAGCCTGATTACGGCTTCTACACCAGCGGCACAAACTCGCCTGCTCTCTCTCCCATGCACACACACACAAACTCACTTCAAGGCATTTACAAAGCAGGTTTGCAGTCTGAAGCAAATTTTGCCACCGCTTTTAGCCTAGTGGAAGGCTGCTCTACAATGCCTGGGCTCAGACACTGCTCCTCAGGTCCACAGCCAAGGCAAGGGAGAAAAAGTAAGAACAGGGATCTTCCCGAGTTTGGAACATGTCTGACTGGAGGCAGATGGGGGAAGGAGGGTGGGGATGGTCCTGCATGTCATCCAGCACGTCAGGCTCTGGCTCAGCAAGCAGAGCAGGTCTTTGTGCAGGTGCCCTACGGCCCTCTACTGCTGTGCATCCCACTTTGCACAGTAGTAGGTAGCGGAGTCTTGCAGAGTCACTTTGCTCACTGTCAGGGTGCAGACAGACTTGCCGGGGTCCTTCTCAACGCTGAATTTCCCCTCATTGGACTGGTTTTCGAGGAAGAGCCTGGAGGACATGTAGGCAACGCGCTTGGGAGCCGCGTTGGGCCTCTTTTGGTACCAGTGAATGAAGACGTTGTTAAAATCAGGGTCAGAGACGTGGCAGTGGATCAGCACTGTTTTGCTTTCTGGCTTGGTGATGGATGTGGGAGTTTGCTGCAAGCCTTGTGCAGAGCCGCCTGTGTGAAAGAGAGACAAAGCTGAGAGACACGAAGCTGAGCGGAGCGAGCGTCCCCTTTGCCTCCGGAGGACGTGCGGACAGCGGGGCGATCAGGGCACGGACAAGGAAAACCAGCAGCCAGGATGAAAGCGCTCAGCAGCCACATTGTCACTGCCCTCCTTGTGGCTTCCTCACGGGGACAGGGTCAGGGCCCTACTCCAGTGGGGCAAAGCAGATCGGAGTGGCAGAAACCACTTGGTTTTGTACCGTCCAATGAGGCTGTGCCAGCTGTAGATGCCTTCAATAATTATGCACAAGATGGTATCTTTCACTAAGAAAAGGAGGTAAACAAATAACCCCTCCCAAAAATCGTTAGAAGAGAGCCCACTACTGAGGCATACCCCTCTCCCAGCAAAACTGCTTAGATGATGAGAAAAGCATCACTTTTTTTTTCATCACCATATGATCATCCTATGCTAGCTTTTAAAGTCAGTTTTCCACATCCAGATGTTTTGGGCGCATCGGCTGTCAGAGGATGGAAGAGCAGAGATGCCCCTCAGAAGCAGGCAGAGTTGCTGCCCTGTATCACTGACGTCAGGAACCATTTCTGGGACTTCTGTGTGTTTGTTCTCTGGGTCTCCTCTCAGCACCTGCTCTTGCCTGCTGCTGGAGGGCAAGTGCTGTGCTGCACCCTGCACCTGGCCAGGAGGGATGTGGGGTTCAACTTTGACTCTACCAGAGGCAGTCAGAGCCCTCTTCTCCAAGATTTACTCCCCACATATGGGACTAGACGGAGATTCAGCTTCATTCCTGAACTTTCTTGCTGACTGAGGTCTTGGAGGCTGCCTGTTCCTGTGGTCAGCATGTGGAGCTACCCAGTACTGCAAAGGAAGATCCAGCGTTATCAAAGTTCTGCTGGCAGCTCCAGCACTTCAAAAATCATAAGTACCCATCAAAGTTCTAGCAGGCTAGCATATCTTTTTAGCTCTCGAGCTGAAATGGAAATGCTGTGTAGTATAAACTTCTGTGACACCTTCAGGTCATCAGTAGCAATACACCCATTTTCACCTATGTGCTATGTTCTTCAACCTGCGAGAGAGCCATGGTTCCAACGTTTTTCTCTGTGTCTCGTATGGTTCCCTATCTGATTTTGTAATCAAAATAGTGTACGCTTCCCAAGCCAAATGTTGCACATGGGTCCAACTCTTTTGATATCAGCTGGCATTCGTCAGACAAGCCAGAACCTCATTTAAAACTGAAGTTCCACACTGGGATCTGAACACCTGCTGACGAACAGCCCTCTCCCCCAGCCATCTCCCATCTCCGCTGCTTCCTCATCCAGACCGTCTGACAAATATGCTGCTTTATAATGACATTTTACTGGTACTGATGCTATTGGGGTTCTTTTTGTGGTAGTAGAAATCGGTTGCTTTTTCAAGATCGAATTTTCCTAGCACTATGTACTGTTACTCTGTACCAGGTGGAACTCCATGCAACATTGGTCGTTGTTCTCATTTCAGACAGCAGTTTAGAAGTTCACGATCTAACAGTACTTTCTGCATTGGTACATCTAACAGATGTGTCACAGCAACTCTGAAGAGAATGTAAAGGTCCTGTGCAGCCTGCTGTAGGTGACCCTGCTTCATGAGGGGGGTTGGACTAGATGACCCACAGAGGTCCCTTCCAACCCCGAACATTCTGTGATTCTGTGTAAAGCCATTCAGACACTGAGGAATTCGTTACAGTCATTAATCAGAAGTTAGGGAACTTCAGGCCTGCCTGCTAACAGTCTTGTTGTAGATGCTTCTATCTGGACAGGACACTCCCTTTCAGGGCCGGCTTCTTCCCTCGCTCAAAGCTTATTGCTTGTAGAGAAGAGATGAAAAGCAGGTCAGCTGTTTCACCAAGGCACACAAGATGAGGAGGTGCACGCTGCGAGGAAGGAAGTGTAAGGAAAAGCAGGAGAGCATTCTGCAAATTTCAGGGGATTTTAGGCCTA
>Ga0065710_10011883_pt1 | contig 9852 bp, 2 predicted proteins | sample Hoacrofraction14_FD_59097 | JGI IMG/M metagenome (GOLD analysis project Ga0065710, IMG submission 59097) | Hoatzin crop microbial communities from Cojedes, Venezuela - Epithelial fraction 14 | ecosystem: Host-associated > Birds > Digestive system > Esophagus > Crop | place: Cojedes, Venezuela...
GTATAGACACACTTGAGCTGGGCTGTCAGTCTCACCCCTGACCCTGGCACGCCAAGCCTGGGCTCATCCCTAGTGAGCTGGGCGATGTCCCCTTCCCCCTTTGAACCTAGTTTAAAGACCTCTCAATGAGCCCCGCCAGCTCGTGGCCAAGAATCCTTTTTCCCCTTTGAGATAGCTGCGATCCGCCTGTTGCCAGCAGGCCCAGTGCTGTGTACACCTCCCCGTGATCAAAGAAGCCAAAATTTGACCGACGGCACCAGTCCCTGAGCCAAGGGGACTGGTGGAGCGGAGGGGCAAATCCTGGGAGTCCAAACCTTGGGGAACAAGGAGTGACCAGGCCCGTGAGCAGTCAATGTTCTGAACTCACCTTGGTGTGTTGAGGGCCACGGCAGTTACAGAGCTTAGGTCATACCATGAAATCGAAGAAATTCAGGGTGGAAGGTACCGCTGGAGATCACCTAACTCAACATCCTACACAAAGTAGGGTCAACTTTGAAGTTAAATTAAACTTTGAAGTCAGATGAAGTTACTTAGGACTGTGCAACCTTCATTCTGGCCTGTCTTGAATTTGTTAGTGATTATTTATCCTGTCTGCATGATTTTTCAAAGATATTTTTGTGCAGATTTTTATAGATAATAATATAGCCTTTGTCCTACAAGATCCCAAAGTGCTTCTCAAGTTATACACATAACTGGCCAAAGCCTACTCCTGCTGAGACCAATAGACATTTTGCCATTGATTTCATTTAGGCCAGGATTTGGCTGTGTAGAAACAGAATACAAGCAATTCTGTATGTCCGTACGGCCTTTAATAAATTCTGGTTTCCCATATGAGCAATAAATCTGCCAGCAGAAGAGTACTACAAAATTTGGTGTCACTAATGTTTCAATACAAACTTTGTGAAGTATCAGTAGGCCGTAACGACAGTTGCTCTAAAAGTATTAATAGCATAATTTAGAACCAGAGATGGATGATGTACTGTACCGTGTGTGTGGATGTGGATGCACGTGTAGAATCTCCATACACGCAGCAAATTATACACGTATTTTTACACCACTTAATAAAAGATCGGCTCTCGTTAGTCGCATAATCTAAAATTCTGGAACATTTTGTCCTACGTCCTACGTCTGCAAAAGTTTTTCATTTAGGAACACACACATTTCTTGTCAATGCTATTTCTACAATCACTTACTTAGAGCAGGGCATACTGTTCTCTGAATTTCTTGTTAAAATGTTTCACTTAATTAAACTTTTACAACCAGTTCTGCTCTATGTCTGATACTTGCTGTAAATTATAAAGAAAAGCCCCTCTGGCATTTATGAGAATTTGGCCGATGAAGACTATAGCAAAAAAGAAAAAGAAACAGTGTCACTAAGCCCGAGATAGTTGCTGATTCCCAGTTATCATCTCCCACACAATTAAATTTAATATAACATTTCTTAGTGTATAAAATAGACTGAAAAAGAGGCCAAAATAGAACTAATAATATTTTAAATGATTATATTGCAAATGTTTCATAAGTGGAGTGAATTGCAGCATCATTTGAGTAATTGTGGCTTTGTCGACATTTCTGTAACTTATTACATGGAAAACAAGGCTCAAATTTGCTGGAACCAGACAGAAAAACAAACCAATAAACAACCAACAGGAAAAGCCATGGGAATTGAAGTTACACCTGGTTGTATGTGCTGATGGGACGTACCTACGCACACATGCAAACACACACACCTTTCCTGTGTCAAAACATTGCCTGAGTTTCAAACGGGTGCTTGAGATGGCCTCTCTGGCGTGGAGATTTAACAACAGATAAGTGCCAGCAAGATCTCATTTCTGAGAGCAATGTTCTGCTTCCAGGCCCTCCCAAAACGTACTGTGGGATGACTGCAAGATGGCTGTCACACTGCTGACAGGATTGAGAGCTTTAATCCAATTGGCGGCGACACTGCTATGAGACTTGGAAATTTCCTCTAACCTCTAACCACAGTTTAGCGTGCAAACTATTGTGTTTGCTCTTGGGAAGCTCCACTCTTGCCAAAGAGAGCCTGTATTTATGCTATTTGGTGTATTTATTATTCAGTTAACCCATTCCTTATAAGTAAATCCTTTTTTAGAATTTATAACCCTCCCAAGAACTATGGATGATGGACAGAAATAAATAGCCATGAGGGAGAAAACAAAAGAAAACAAAACTTTAAATCTCTCTTCTCCCATAACTTTTGTAATTTCTATTGTCCTGCGTTTCACAGGGCTATTAGTCATGACGAAGGGAATCAAGAATCAGACAGTGTCTGAGAAATCTGGTTGTGCTTAAACATTTGTAAAATTCAGGGAAACGAGTTGTGCAATATGACATCAAATCAGGATCAGATGACCCACAGGCTTCAGCTTCCTGGTGAATGAAGGTGAAAGGGCTCTGCAGCCAACATCTTTATTTACCGGGATGCTCAGTAGGACATGTAAACAGGGTTTTTTATACCTCTTGGTCCCCCGGGCAGGGTGACATACGGAGATTAGTTCTATTCAGAATGAAAACTCCTTATTTTACAGTTCACAGGGGACTGCTCCATCTCATTATCTGAGAATTATTGCTGTATTTGCGACGGCTGAAAGCTCTAAAGAGAAAATGGATTTACTTTACTTTCTAAGAGATACCCACTCTGCTGACAGCTAGACAGGTGTGTGTATACTACTGCACTTGGCAGATTCTGATTTTGGGGCTAATGTAGCTCATCCGAGAAAAATCATTACTGGCAGACCTACTTGGGTAATAGTATTATCTGGCACCAGGGATATCAAAGTTGTGTAGCCCAACTTGCTCTGAGATCTTGCTAGATTGGTGTGGACCAGCTGTGGAGGTGGAAGTGTTATTGCTGCACAAACTCAACACCGGCACTGGGCTCTCCTGTTTCCAGGACCTGAGCTAGCATCTTTGCATCGTGCTGCTCTGTGCTGTAAAAATGTACCTGCTGCCACAAAACTTCTTCGGGTATTTGTAAACTGGTGCTCCATTGCTTCCTGTATGTGCCCAATCATACCATGGGATGAAACCAGACTCTCTGTTTTCACATTAATGAACAAACAACAACCATATTACAGAGTGAACCGCCTGTACCAAAACAGACATGTACACAAAATACCTAGTGTTGTTTGTTAAAGAGTTTATTCTCAAAGAGGCAACATTACTTCAGCTTGAGCATGCCTTTCTCAAGGACTACCTACATAGTATTCCAACAGTTGAAAATAAACCGTAACAGGTGTGTGGACCTCAACAGGTTTTTGATTTTCCACTCAAAAGAAGTCCTGTTTCGTGAGTGAATTCTTCAACATTATTTAAATTCATCTTTAACATGACAATTCATTTAAATGAGGTCTAGGCTTCAGCCTAGGAGACTGAAGGGAAAACTTTTTGATTCCCATCATATTCAGTGATGTCAGTGAAACTTTGACAGTTAACTAAATTTGCAATAACTGAAAGTTAGACAATTTGATGTACAAACAGAAATATCATGGGGAAACAGGGAAGAAAACCCTGTATTTCTGACTCGTAAACTAGCCAGTAGAAAGAAAACCCATCTAAAGTACTTAGCACAGTTTTCTCAAAACTGATACATGCATAAATTTAATTTTCTTAACAGAACATTGGTATTATTACCTGCAGTATTCCAGGAGCCAGATTTCAATATATGTTTATATTTCTATGTTTTTTTTCACTTTTTGATGTTATTTTTCATAATTTATTACTTTTTTCCTTCATATTTTTCTACATGCTCCTTTCCTCTTCTTTTTCTCCCAAAGATATCTATGAAGGTCTTTCTATGTTGGGAAATAGATGTGTTTCCAAGCTATTCTTCAACTGGCTTATGAATGTGACCTGTATCTTAAAACCTGTTTATTCTATGCATTCCATAGCTTTTTTGACTATTTATAATATGTATTGCACATTATTGGCTTGATCCAACACACAGCGAAATCAAAGCAAAGACTTCCCACTGACCTTGACAACTTGCAATAAGCCCTATAGTCCAAGTAAAAGTAGCAGCTGACACAAAAATGCAATAAAGAACTCATTTATTGGCTTATTAAGTTTATTCAAATAACCTAATACAGATTATTTAGTTTTCACTTACAAATTCAGATTCAAACAGTATCTACCTGAAGCTCCAGTACACTGATTGCTGTTATTTTTAAATACATTGTGGTACAAACTTAGTATTTCTCCTCTTCTGCATGTCCATTCAGGTCTTCATGCGCTGCTGTATATTTTCCATAATCTGCTGAAGGCTCAGTTGCTCAGTGGCAAGTTGTTCGTCAATGAATCTTTGCATTTCTTCCCACTTCCTCGAGCCTTGCTCAATGCCTTGAGCATGCGTGTTGGTTCCACTTTTTTTCCGAGGGCTTCTCTGCTTTTTTGGGGCATTTGGTAAAAGGACTGCCAGTCAAACAGCTTGGGCACATCTGTTCTCAGCTCTCCTTGACGAACAGTTATATATGGCTTTATGGTCTCAGCTGTTTGCTCAAACCAACGAAGAAGCTCTGAGATATACTGCAGGAATGCAGTGCAATTTTCTATAGTTAGATCAATTAACCTTTTGGCCTCACTGATTAGCTTTTCTTGGGAATGACTAAGCTGCCCATAGATCTCCTGGAGTTTTTCTTTGACTTGCTTGTTATATTCATTGATTTTCCTCTTAGCAGCTGCAGACCAATATCGGATTTTTTCCTGAGCAGCAGATGAGAGCTCCATGACCTTCTGTTTTCCTTTTCCTTCAACATCAGTTATAAGGTCATCGTATTCCTGGCTGTAGTTTTCCACCAGCTCTCTTGCGTGGTCTGTTAGGCGTGTAACTGAGTCAGCAAGATCTCCAATATACTTGTTGTGCCAATCCACTAGTGCATCTATTAGATTCTTCAGCCATCCTAGTATCTTGTCTTCCACCTCGTAGTATTTCACCGAACATCCAAGTGTAGTTAGATCAAAATATTCCTCCCACAATGCCTTTACATAGAGGAGCAGCTGGCGCAGCTTTTCTGAGAGGTCCTGGAACGTCTTCTGACTAAAATCTTTAAACTGAGAAATGTATTTTTTAACATCTTCTGCCAAGGATCTCAGTTTCTGTGCATAGTCTGAAGCCATTGCATCTTTGTACAGCTGTTGTGTTTGGACTTTGATGTCTTCATCAACCTCATTATTTACAGTTCCAGTAATCCGCCCATTGAGCTGAGCATTATGAGAGCCTGTTAATTCTACTTTCATTCCTCCAAGCTGTGCTGTGCCTTTTATATTGAGAACACTACGTCCCACACGCTGAGACTCAATTTCAGACTGAATCTGAAGTGTTGTGTAACTTGGGAAAGCACATTCACATCTCATAGCTTGGCTGACTTTCAGGTACTTATCATTTCTTCTGCTGTTGGCAGAAAATGTAATAATGAGACCATCAAACCTGAAAATGACGAGAGAATCATGAGTGCCTTCATCGGAGAAACTAGGAGAAGCCCATTTCCAGTTTCCTTTACCAGTGCATGTAAGTGATATGAGTCCTGCATTTACTTCTGTTGTCACATTATTGACTAGATCAGCCTGGCTGAAGAAATCAGCTTGTGGAATATTCAGTCTGTGGGAATATGCCGTTCCACTCCATATCGAAATTTTTCTTTGCAGCTTGACCATTAAATTATTCTGTAGTTCTATTGAATTTTTCGTTGTATATAAGTTTGCTCTAGTTTCAGCTTCACCTTCTACCGAAGTCCCTAAAAATATCACTTCATTGGTGTGATCAACTTGAAGGAACCTGTGGTTGACCTTCATGGAATTTTTAAGGTTCAGCTGCTTCATCTCAGGGGCCAAGAGACATGAATCTGCAATAACACTAAAAACTAGGAAGTCTAATTTGGATGTTGTTTGAGCTGAAAGGGACGTCACAAATTCTGGACTGTTTACAGATGTTGTAGTATTATGAACCTCAGCTTGTGTAGACAGCGTAAAGAATGGAGAGATGACTTTGAAAGCACGAGACAATTTGCCAAACATAGGGACAGTCACAGTATGTGGGATACGTGGAAGCTGGAACTCTGGTATCTTCATGTTAGGAATCTGGAGCTCATTTAGATTTAGCTTTGGAACCAAGAATTCTGGTATTTGAAACTGAGGCATTTGTATTTCTGGGAAAGAAATGTTAGAAAAAGGCACATCTCTCATCTTCAGATCTTTACAATATAAATCAATTGCTGGCAACTGAAATTCACCAGACGTGAGTTTGTCTATTGTTCTCATAATCTGAAGTTTAATCTCATTCAAGTCAATTGTGCAGGAAGGAACTTTAAAGGTATTTAGAACGGTAAATTCTGGGGTAGTAAATTTCACTGGGATTTTCATGTCCTTTAGTCTCTTAATATTTATCTCATAGGAGGGGATATGCAGATCAGTCAGTGGAACAATGAAGTCTGGTGTTCTAAATGTTGCTTCCCGAAGACTTCGGAGACTAACCTCCAAGGCAGGTATAGTGACTATAACAGTTCTGATTTCAGGGACTTTAAATCCTGTTTCAACAAACTGGTTTAAATTTTCAGCCCAATTTTTCAGATCATACTCTTCAGCCAAAGCAACAATTTTCTTAAAAGCTATGTTCCACTGTTCAGAAATGTGTATTACAACAGAATTGTAGAATTGGCTTATCTTCTGAAGATACCACTGGAATTCTTGGGAAATATCCATTTCAGAAATCCTCTCTCGCAGGTCTTCCAGATGTTCATTTACCTTGGCTTTCAAATTAGCAAATGTTGTTGAGTTTATGAGCTCCTTGAACCAGTTAACTATTGCAGCAAGCTTGGTGTCCCTTAGTTGTTCCATGTACTTTGAAATAACGGCTCTAAAATCTCTCAGATACTGTTTCAGTGCTTCTGATTTCTGTGGAAGTTCTAGATTTCTGAGTTCCTCATTTATTTTCTGGGTCATTTCTCGGATTTTGTTATTTGTGTCATCAACAAACTGGCTATAGTCAAAAGACTTGAGCTTTTTAATAACCATGTCAAGGAACTTGTTGACTTCCTTTATCATAATTTCATAATCAAAGGTTTGCACTTTCTTGACAGCATCATCAATAAAAGCAACAGCTTTATCAAAGCATGACTTCACATCAATATTTTTCAGGTAGATGGTCAGTTTCTGTACAGTTTCTTTTATTCTGTACTGGTTAAGCAGGTCTATCACTCTGTCCATTAAAAAATATAACTGCTTATCAATTTCATAATTTACCATCAATTTGTGCATATGACCTCGGAAAGTAATGGAAAACAAATCATCACTGTATCTGCCAGATACCTGATTGGTAGCCTGTAGGTAAGAAGAATCCAACTTCAGATTTGATTTTCCTTCTAAAACTCGTCTCTTTTCATTGTACGAGCTTGACAGAGTGTCAATGCTTCTTGCAAAGACAGAAGCCACTTCCAGCTGTCCTTCCATCTTGACGTTATTGATAGTTACATTATTTGTCTTTTCAGAAACAATATCACCGGAAAATGAAAGCTGAGGACCCAGAGTACTGGATGCCATCAGTGACACGGTGTAGTTTGCAACTGGACTAGAATCATAACTCTTTGTCCTGGCCAACTTAAAATTTGATGTTAAGAGTCTGTGCTTCAGGTGATTTTCATATGCACAGGTGAATCCATTTCTACTGTATGATGCTTCTCCAGAACCTGAAATAGAAAAAAGAAGACAAAGGATAACAGTGTAATTTATACCTTTTTGTCTTTAAGACTTTGTCTGATGCCACTAAGCTTTTATCTTACTGCTTCAATTGCTATTACTGTTATACCATTTTGCTTTAGAGGCCAAAATATTTTGGTAAATCCTGAATATTTCTATAAAAATTGTTATTATTTTGATACTTGGGGTTAAAATTTTGAACTATGAATAAATTACATCTCTACACTACTCTACTGACCACACTTATGTGAAACAGCACGAAGTTACATTGTTATTTAAACTTCAATTGAGAAGATGGACTCTCAAAAATAACACATATCTAACATGCCTGTTTTTTAATGTTTTCTTTATCGTGCTTCATTTATGGTGGGGAGTTTAGGAAAGACTGAAGCTAGCTTCTCCTTTTGCAATTTGAGAACTCAAACTGCAATTTGAGAGGAACTAACTTAAAAATATCAGTTTTAAGACCTATCCAGTCTGAATCTGGGGTAACTGCTATGTAGTTATGGCAGTATATGGACATATATAAATGATAAAAAAAATTATATATATATATATAAAAAGGCAAGAAATAACCTGTGGTCATACCTACACATACACCTGCACACTTGATTTTGAAAACACTTGACTTGTCAGATATAAATTGTTTACAGAATCACTCCTTCAGTTTTGAAGGACTTTTTCTTCAGTAGGGAATATCTAGGAAAATACGGACCTTAAAAGTCTTTATTGAATTAATTTGACTTCACTTTTTTTGCCTGAATAAACAGATTCACATAATATCTTTTAAAAAAAAGAAAGTGATTAGAATTATACAACACTTTAAATAAGGAACAGGAAAATGAATGTGCTGTACCTGATACATGGAAAATAAAGTCATTAAAATAATTTTGCCAACGTTGCAGTATTAGCACACATTCTTACCTTTCACACTGTAGGAAAGTAGCTCAAAAATCGAATCAGCTTTCGTGGTATAAGTAGTTCTTATGCTGGATGCCTTCTCTGTGGTGCTATTAGCCAAAGTGTACGCTGCGGTCCAGTTGTAGTAGTTGCTGTACACATTAGCAGCGACCTCTAAAGTGTCAAGTAAAGGCACATGTAGAGGATAGGATTCTGGAACAGTAAATGTTGGGATTCTGTGTTCCTGAGATGGCACACTTATTCCCATTGACTCCATTACCAGAGGAGGTGTTTTAACAGTCTGTGGCACCCTTCTGTCATGGGATGATCTTCCACCGAATGGCAATGGGATATTAATTAGAAAACTGTTTTTATTTAAGCTGTATCTGGTCCGGTCTTCACTAGAAAACAAAAGTGACTCTGTTAGAAACTCTAAGTCCAAGAAGCATATACAGAAATTTCCATGATTCCTACTATTCCCACGATACTGAGCTTACTTACATGCTTATATCAATGCCCTGATGTTAGGTTTAGAGAGAAATGTAATGACCATCTATTATTATCAGCATTTTTAAAGCACTCATCTACCAGAATTTACTGAAAGCACTTTGATATCAGTGAATTCTGTCAAAGTTTTTTCCCCTTATTTCATAATCAAAGAGATTCATAGGTCAAGTAGTCCAGAAACACATTCATTCTGTAAGACCTTGCCTTGGAATTCAAAGGTTCCTGATTCTTTGTTCAGAGCTTAACTTCAGCTCACAGGTGGAGAGTGCCATTCCAGGGGCTAATATACAATGGTTATGAATCTTGTATTTGATTTTCTACTCTGAAAATCCAAATCTGCTTTCTGAACATTAATGAAAAGATGTATTGACACGAAAATGATCCTCAAAATGAAGGAATCTGAATGAAAATAACTGACACATAGGAAAAAAAAATACTCCAAAAATACTGCTGCACTTGTGCAATGTGGCATGTCAAGTATCAGAAAAAGGGGATTATATTGTTCTTTAAAAAAGTGATGTAGTCTTATAGAAATGCAGAAAAAGTCTTATTAGCATTAGAAGTTATAAGAACCTGAATTATAAAGAATTTGTCTTTCTGATGATAAGCGTTTCAAAAGTTTCATCCAAACACTCAGGATTTATTTTATTCTGAATAAAAATAAATACAAATCTAACCATTTTAGCAGGAGTTAGGACTGGAAAAAACAGATCATTGGCTGAAAAGCTTGTGGGG
>Ga0065710_10011884_pt1 | contig 9678 bp, 5 predicted proteins | sample Hoacrofraction14_FD_59097 | JGI IMG/M metagenome (GOLD analysis project Ga0065710, IMG submission 59097) | Hoatzin crop microbial communities from Cojedes, Venezuela - Epithelial fraction 14 | ecosystem: Host-associated > Birds > Digestive system > Esophagus > Crop | place: Cojedes, Venezuela...
GGAAGCTTGGACTCGCTGCCTGTTCTTCCTTCGCATAGCTGTGTATTATCAGCAGACTTCGTCACCTGCCTGCCTCTTCCTGGTCACTTAATGAAAGCCGAATGGCACAGGCCCTTTTGATTCATGGGACTCACTGGTGATCCTTGGCTGGCTGTTCCCTCCTATTCTGTCTTTTAATTAGTTATCCGTACCAAGACCTTCCATCTTATGTTAGGGCTGCTTAGTTTCCTCAAGTCCTTTGGAAAATGGCATGGACTGTGTGAATTGGGTTGTCCTTATCCAGCCGAGTCCAAATAGCACAACTCACCTGTGGACTTGCTTGTGTGTAATGGAGTACCCAGAACCTTAATGACAACAAGAATGCTGATAGGAAATGGGAGAAAACTAGTTTCAGGTGCTCATCTGGTGTAACTGCAAGGTCTTCTGTGAAAAAGATCGCTGACCTTACTCCTCTGCTTTTCATTTAGAAAAGCAGATGTATCCAAATCGTGCGCATAATTTTACTTGAGGCTATTTTTGAGCCACTTGGGGAAGAGTGCAGATTGGGTGAACATCTGTCCTCTGACCGAAATCAGTCTCCATTTGAGAAGAGTTGTTGAAAAGGATTGTTTTTGTCCCGGTGCTTTAGCTGCACCATTGCTCATCTTGTCTGCGGGGTACTGAGCCAGCTCCAGCAGAGAGATTCAGAGCTGCTAGGCACTTCCTACTTTGCTCTTGGAACGTCATTCTGTTCTTAATTAACACATCAGCATTTGTGCCAGACCCTAATTGCACAGCTTGGCAGTGCTGTCATTTTCCTGGCTCGGAGCTGCTGTCAGTGCTGTGGCTGAGACAGAGCGGGCAGGGAAGCGCCGACTCCAAGAGACACCTCGCAGGGAGGCAGAGCATGAGGTCAGAGTCGCTAGCCTGACTCACGACGAGTCCTAAGCCAGGATGTGAGGTACTGCTCTTCAAATTTGGGACTTGGCTGTAGGTGGCTGTATGAATCTTGCTTGCACAGGCTCCTGGTAGGCACCCATAATGACCAGACTTTGGGAGAAGCTTCAACTGTCTGTTGTGGCCAGCAAGAGAACTGAGGAGCCTGGGAGGCTTGATGGTTTGGTTCTGTCACTGGTGTTCAGGAGATGGAGGCTTAAATCCTTGCTTTTGCCTCTGTTTCTTTATGCCAAGCAGAAGACTTGCAGTCTCAGGAAACATGGAGAAGAGCAAGTGGCTCCCTGTTGCGACAGGTCTCTTAGCAAGAGCTGAATATGTAGCTCAGATAAAAGCAGAAGCAGCATAAGACAAAGCACTTCTTTCAGAGTAGAAGTAAGACATTAAATTACTGTTCTCAGATTTGGGGGATGCCTCTGAGGCAGGGAAAACAGACTTACAAAATAACTTGCTGAACATGCATGCAAATTTGCCACCTTTATCCTTCAGGGCTCCAAGCATGCTTCTCTCAAATGCTCTGGGGTTTGAAGGGTCTTAGTTTTAAATACAAACCATGTCTAATACTCTTTAATTGGCTTCTAACTTTTTTTTTCCATTTCCTGAAATTTGCAAGCCCCTTCCTTCTTTTTGTTTCTTGGCTACAGGCATCTTGTACTGTGAAGCAGAAGGTCCCAAGCTGGGAACTAGTGCTTTGACATCCCCTGAGTGTCCTGTTACAGGAATGTTGCATGAGCAAAATGGAAACCATTTTTGTGTCATTCGGCACATTTAGCAACCATTTGTGCTGCCAGCAGCATGAACTTCTACCTGTTGCCACCTAAGAGCAGGAGGAGCTGGATGACAAGGCCTCTCCCTTTTCTGAAGAACCTTAGTTCACAGAGCAACAGGAAATGCTCAGATGAGCAGGATGGGTCCTACTGGAAGCCACCCGCTTCCAGCTTTGTCCAAGGTGGCCGCGTGTTCAGGCCTCCCTCAGATGGCTGAGCCAGCAAGTGCCTGGCGCAGTCGGGAGCTGCACACGTAGGTGGAAAGATAACCTGTGCTCCGATCTGTTCTTTGACCCACATTTCATCAGGTGCTGCTCTCTTGTACCACAGGGCAAAGACCTTTGGGGTTTTCACCTCCTGCCCAGGGTGGGTCCCGTCAGAGCAGGCTGTAGGCTTGTGATGAGGAGCTGAGAGAAGGCTCATCTGGAGTCTTCCCCATGCACCCTCTGCCCCCTGGCCTGGTGCCCGCTTTTAATCCCTGGCCTTGGCCCCGGCCCTTGCGTGGGCTGTGCTGTCGGTGTGCCATGCCTGGCCCTGTACCTTGCTGATTCTGACATGGCTTCCTGGTGTGACCAGGGACCTGCCTCTTCCCTGCAGCCTGGCCTGGTGGTCAGCAGGCTCTGGCTGACCCTTTCACTGTTGTGGCACCTGCTCTGCTGTCCTTGATCAGACCTGGTTACCAATTTCATTGTCGAGAGACACCGTTGGGTTACAGAACTGTATTTATTTGGAATCAGGAGTGTTGATGGTGCTAATGCATAATTGATAATTGATGTAATTAGGCATTACATTACAAACAAGGCTGTATTATTTCAGGTACTCACTACAAAAGCACATGAAACTGTGAGTCTTTTTTAGAGCACATTTTTTAAAATTTACAAGGATAAATGGAGGTGAAACAGGCCACCCACCTGCTCTGTAAATTCCTTCTTGCCAGATACTTTTGCTCAGGGATGAGTCCAGATTGACATATTCTCAGGCAGTCCCCTTGCACTCAGGCAGGCAGCTGTGCTGTGCCACAGACAGGCTTTGTGGGAATTCCTGTCTGCCTCAGCACTAGGGGATAGAGGGGATGAGATCTACAGCCAAAGCAGCCCTTCAGACTTGTAGAGCTGCACCTCTGATTTGTGAACACTCCATGTTATGCAGGTGTGTCCCTGCTGCAGGTGTGGGATAAGCCCTTAGGTGTGCTTGGAAGTGGTGGCCTGGAAGCATCTCAGTTCTGCTCCAAATCAAAGCAGCTGAACTACGCTCAGCACACATTGTTTTCACTCATGCCACTGGGAAGGCAGAAGCATTTTTTGCTTTTCACTGAGTGCCTCTCTGCCCAACAACTGCGTCAAACTTGGCATCGGTCAGCTTTTTCAGAAAATCCAAGGCACGTTCTGGAAACAACCTGAAAGAGATAGTAACATGAAGTTAAATGTGGGATAAGGAACTTAAGTTATGGGCAAAAGCGGCACTGCAGGTGAGGGAAGAGCTGGTCCGGGAGCGTTATCCAAGGCCAGGCATCTACTGGGCAGTATATGGGTTGCAATATTGTTGTAGAATCCAAGAAAATTTAATATTGAACAGTGATAGGTGCATATCGAGTGTGTTATGCTCTGAAAAGCAGCAGGCCTATGGAAGGATGAAATGTTAAAACTGAGGTGCAGTTTCCTCTCCTAGGATTTCTTCTCTTATGAGTCATGTCTCTTTATGCCCCCCTGCCCCAAATTAAGACAAAAAAGCAAAGTTATCCTCAGAGAATTGACAGCATTAGGTTTGACTTGTCTATGCTTCTGCAGACTTGCACTATCAGCATTCAGCTCTTAGAGATGCAGAAAAACACTTAAAAGCTGTTTCCAATTGCCTCGTGTTGGGTTTTGCAAACAAGGTATTACCAAGAGTTTCATGAAATACTGCTGAAGTTAACTGAGAATTTAACTTAGTTGTTCAGATGTGAATTCCAGATTTGGAACCTGAGTTTGGGGGAAAACACCTCCTCAGCAGAGCAGCTACGTTGCATATTAAAGAAGTGTGGGAGGACAAATCTTGCTTTACATGGCAGAGAGCTAAGCAATAGAGACATCTGAAAGCAATTTTCCCAGCCTCAGTGACCTCAGCCTTTGGTGTTGACATGAAGAAACAAACACTGATAAGCAGCAGGTCCCCAGCTCTTTCTGGAACTACACTGGGGCTGCTGGTTCACAGAAACTGTTGTTCGCAAGGCCAAAGCAAATGGAGATCTGTGACGAAAAAGTAATCTCTTGTTCTCCCTCTCCCTCACTATCAGGCTGTAGAGCGGCTGAGTTGTCCACTGAGAACAGCTGGCTGCAGAAAGTGGGTCACAAGGACTTATGAGAAGGCTCAAAAAAAAAAAAAAAAAATCTCTGTGTGTGCTGTCTGCTGTTGTCATTAGAAAGAACCACTGCTATTTCATTACCTTGTTACGTGTTCTCCTACTAAAATGTCTCAGATGGGTGGTTGTTTAAAAAATGATAGTCTCTCCTGTAGGTAGTTACACGTTATCTAGTTAGTACAAGCATACTGATGTCAGATCTGGACTGGTAAATAACTGAGTATAGTGATGTCAAAAACTGAAGATAAATGAAACTGGGTTGAATGTGAATTTCTGCTGTCCAGCTGTCATTACAGGGCTTCTCTACACTGCCAAACCATATCCTTTACTACCATGAGTGCAAAATACAATTACTGTTAAATTAAAACTTAATCTTGAATTAGATGTTACAAGTCCGATGCTTGTATACTCAGGTAGTTAGCATTGACATGTTTTTCCCTCCCCTTTTTTTTTTCTTGTTTGCTACTTACCATTCAGAAAGTAAAGCAATACTTAGCTGTGATGGAACAAAAATCATTTTCTGGTTGGTCAGTATTCCTTCCATCAGGGCCTCTACAACCTCTTCAGTCTCCAAAATCTTTCCAAGCCTACACAGGAAAGCATACATGTAAGAGCTACAGTGGTAAAACAAGAGTGATACTAGCTCATATAGGATGCTTCACATATGCACAAACTCAGGTAATTCAAATGCAACCATTATGTGGGTTAAATGACACTGCAGATTTTCTTTAGCCAACTGGATATGCTGTTTTTATAGAGTCAGCTGGAATACACGGCCTAAAGCTGGGGCTAATATGCAGTGTCTTGAAGCAAAGAAGGAAGGACGGGAAGGCAGAGTTTTGATACTTACCTTGTCCTGGGGTTTTTGACAAATCCAGTGTTTATGAAAACCGGACAAAGACACGTAGTTTTTATTCCATCCTTTCCCAGGCTAGACAGCTCCTCTGTCAGAGCTTTATGAAATCCAACTGCAGCAAACTTGCTTGAACTGCGGGAGGGGGAAAAGCACAAATGAGATGGCAGAAGTACTATTTCTAACTTTCTGTAAGGGGAAGTGGCCTAAAAGATCACACAGTTCTGACTAGGAGGCAAACCAAAAATTGTAATCCAGCTGAGAGACAAGGCAGGGAATAATTCTGGCTTTCCCTGTGCCAGAGTGTAGTGCTGCATTAGATATTGCTGCCTGGGGGAGTCACTGTGGAATGCAGAGTGGGTGTCTTTCAGAAAAAGTTGCCTTAGTTGCAAACAGACAGATGAACGCCAGGAATTCGTGGAAAACGGTAACCAATGTGCATCAATCGATGGACCTCCCTTTTTCCCCATGTGAGAAGAGTCTTAGGAGGACTGCAGCCTGATTCTCTAAAATTAAGAAGGATGGGCAGAGTACAAATGGAGAATAACCCTCTATGGTTCCTCATAGCACACAGGAGCGTCTCGTGACGCTCGCGTGTGAGTTTTGAAATAGAGGAGCATTATGCACGCAGCAGTTGAGGAACGTGCTGCCACAGAGTGTAAGTCAACTCCAAAAGAAAGCAGAACCAGAGAATCAGTTTGTTGACTGCTGTTGATTTGGACACTGTAACTGGAGTAAAACCCCTGGCTGGGGAGCTGTCACCTTGCCAGCAGTGAGTGACTCTCTAAGAAGGAGTGTTCCCAGGGGAAGACTGCCCTGCCTGGAGCTGCTGTTGCAGAGGACTAGGTGTGACACAGAATGACAACATGCAACCTGACAGTTTTTCTGTTCATGCACTGTGATTCAAGCGCAATGTCATCTCGTGATGGCAGAAGTATCTCTAAACACTGCCACAATGGCAGAAAGATCAAAAGCTACTCATTAGGGGTTCACTTGACAACACTACCACATCTCACAGGAGTGCTACCTTCTAAGGAGGAGAAGGGAAGAGGATACCTTTTCTGCTAAGCAAAAGTCTGGATCAGCAAGGAAGAGAAAAAAGGAGAAGCTGTTGTCAGTTGATGTGTCACGTGACTCTTCCCTCCTACACGCATCGCCCCCAATTCAGCCAGAGGCACTAAGCAAATCGGCGGGAACTTCCAGGCATCTTTAGGTGACGGCTGCCGTGCTTTCTTCCTCCTTAGCACTGTCCTTTGGATGGACCGGATTCAGTGGGGGGATGATTTTGGTTACTCTCTGCTTTCCGATGGAGAAGACGCGATTGAAAACAACAATTGAAGAGAGCTGACTTTAAAATTACTTACCAATAAGCCACCATGAAAGAAGTCACAAAATGACCTGCTGCCGAAGCCACCGTGACAATGTGACCGTGGTTGTTTTTCATCATGGTTGGCAGAAAAGCTCTTGTGGTCTTGAAAGTCATTTAAATGGGGGCAAAAATGGGGGCGGGGAGGAGGAAAGGCAGAAAAGAACAGTGTTTTCTTAGGCATATTCAACACTGACCCTGACTATCATTAATTAAGCAGCTAATGCTGTCACTAGTGCCATGTGCTGCAGGGCACCTCAGATTCTGAGAGCCACAGAGAGAGCCATTCTCCATTCAGCTGGCACAACTGCCCAACTGGCAACCTGTTTTCCGAATGGGAATGTTTCAGGAGGTCGGACAGAAGCAGGAGCCGATTCTCACATCTTTCCTGTGCTGCTTTTAGGCTTCAGGTGTCCGCAGCAATGCTACCAGTGTCTCACCCCAGCATTTGCAACAAAACACTCATCAGCCTGTAGCTTCTCTTTCCTGCTGCCCAAACAGGTCCTTACCAGGACCTGAAGCCCTCCCACCCTGTAGCCTCTGCTGGCAGCTGCCCTGCCCCATGGGTCAGCTGCAGCGGTGCCAAGGACCCGAGGCCCAGCTCTGACAGGGCCCAGCTGTGTCACCTTTGGTGCAGGGCAGCCAATAAAAACATTGCTTTGTATTTTTCAGCTGTGTATCTTCTGCTTGCGGGGTCTCAGTGCTCAGCTGCGGGAGCCCAACCTACCCGATGCGAAGGGGAACCCTAAGACACCCATGCCAGAGACCAACCCACGCTCGGACGAGGCTGTTGCCCGATAGCTCACGCAGAGAAAAGAGAGAATGCAAAGAGAGCATGAAAAAACTGGGCCAGGCCCAGATCAGCAAGAGGATAATCAAGTTTCCCAACAGTCTGGCTGGGTGCCCCCGTGCTACACACGACCAAAAGATGCTTTTGTAACTCACTGCTAGCTGAAAATAACTGTTAGTCTAAATATGCCTCCTCAACAACGCTCCCACCAAATCGCAGGTAGGAAGATGGTAGTGGCCCTTACCCACATGTGAGCCAGAATGTTGACTTCAAACATTCTTTCAATCTGGTGGTCCTGAGTCGAGAGCAGGTCGGCAGCTGTAATCACGCCAGCGTTATTCACCAAGATGGAGACATCCCCAATGTCCTTCTTCACCTTTGGGACAGAAAAGAGCCAGACAGGTGCGTGTCATTCGTTATCCAAAAAGTGCAAGGCTGTGGAAGGTGAGGGACAGTTACTATAATTCTTCACGCTGTTCCTTTTAGGCAGAGGGAGACTGCACCACGTTTCCAGATGGGGTAGGAACTGTGCAGTAGTACCACAAAATCCGGTTTAGATCTGATGTTTCTCCCTTAATTACCGCCAGTATTTGTAGTCTTCCACACTCTGCGCACAGACACAGCACGCTCGGTGTAGTCAGAGCTGGGACTAGGGATGTACAGACCGCTTTGAGCCAGCTGGACCATACCCTTCAGAACAAAATGTTTCAAATGACCCCAGTGCTGTCTGTGTGCTGTTCAGGAAGTAAAAGGCCTGGAAGTCTACAGAGCAAACCTGGCCACGAGGCATGATACGCCGGAGCCTCACAAAAGAGGATGAGACTGGCTGCGATCTCAGAAGCACTACTTCACTCTCCAGACAGAAAGCAGCCCGAAGTGTGGGGACGACAAGGGCTTGCATGATTTGCGTACAATACCTCCTCTCTTGTTTACCTGACGTTTCTGAAAATGGAGTGCGTTTGGGGAAGCCTTTGGACGTGCCCCTGCTCCCCTACCTTCTCTGCAGCTCTGTAGATCTCCTCCCTTTTGCTGCAGTCCACCACGAAGGCTTGAACAGTGGCTCCCAGCCTTTCGCATTCTGCTGCCGTGTCCTCAACGCCGTGCTGTGAGAGGCAGGAAAGAAAGACACGCGTGCGCAGCTGCACCCTGCCCGCACGTTGCTGCTCCGGCGCCGCGGCAGGCCTGTGAGAAGCTGAAAGTTTGTCCTGGTTGCGTAACCGCGGCCAAGCCCCTGAACAGTCCATGGCTACCCAGGGAAAGAGCTGTAGCTGGGATCCACGGGAGGACTAGTGTTCCGACCTTACACTGTGGACCTGCGCAGTGAGCGCCAGAAGGGGAAAGCTGCAGCGAGGGTGAGTTTGCCTTGGTACAGCACACGTGGCTAGGCTGCAGGGAGGTGGCCCAGCAGGCAGACACTGTGGCTGTAAGCAGGGCTCTCAGTACACAGGCCCAGCTGACACGCTCGAGGCACGACAAGTGGCCCTGTGCCTTTCTGTATTCACAGACTGGGTGTGGGAAGAGAGGTGTCCTCGAAAGCGCACAGCGTGGAGAGACATTTCTTACGAGAACGGCATTCGACACACACGGAACAGAAGCTCCCCTCGGTCACCGTTATCAACCCACGAAGTGAGGGCAGAAGTGACTTTGCTGTGGCCTTGTCCCCAAGTGCCAGAAAGCCATGCCAGGGGGCACCTGTGCAGTGAAAAGCCCCAGTTCGCAAATGACTCGGGACAGCTCAGCACTTGACAGAAGCCGTGCGGGTCCCTGGGGTGGGTGTCCAGGCAGCTCCACTCAGCCCCAGCTGCTGCTTAAGGCTGATCGCCCCCAGGAATGAGGCCTTTGTCAAGGGACCCACCACCTGCTTTGGCATTGCATTCAGTGCGTGCTTACACCCACCCTTACAACTTATTTCCCAGCACCCAAGCTAGGTCTTGCTCGCTACTAAGTTTACTCCTTTTTCCCCCCATCTCAGCGCCTACGGACAACACACTGCTTGGCAGCGGCCCTTTACACACGGGGAGACCGGTGCCACGCCTCCTCCCACCCCCCAGAACCTGGCCTTCGCCGTAAGGGGTGGCCTGAACAGACACCGAAAATATTCCACCCCATCCTCCCTATTTATATGTCCCCTTAGGCTACGCTTGCCTTGGGGGTTTGCTGGTTGGTTTGTGGTGGGCTGGGACCTTCTGCAAACTCAGGATGACACGACAAACTGCTCTGCAGTTTGTGACCCGCTGTGTCAGAAGTCTTTCCTGCACGCTGCTGCCCAGCCCCACAAACCCACCGCGCAGCCGATCCCTCCTACGCACAGCGCTCTGCCCTGACCCCCGCTGAACGCCATTCTGCGTGTTTGCATCTGTCCACCTGCCCCCTGCCAGGGTCCAGCTACCTAGGGCGAGGCGCGTGGGCTCGCGTAAGCGTTTAGCAGCGAGCCGTCTGCAGGTGTCACTGTGCCCGCGAGCAGCGGGGCTCACACGCAGCTCCCCGCAGCAATGCCCGGCAGCGTGAGCAGAGACGCGTCTTCCAGCGACGCACGCAAAACACCCGCGGCTGGAGGGGCGGCGGGCAGAAGGGCTTCTGGCCTCAGCGCGCCTTTCTCTGCCAGCCGCGGCAGCGGCTCCAGCGGCA
>Ga0065710_10011885_pt1 | contig 9543 bp, 14 predicted proteins | sample Hoacrofraction14_FD_59097 | JGI IMG/M metagenome (GOLD analysis project Ga0065710, IMG submission 59097) | Hoatzin crop microbial communities from Cojedes, Venezuela - Epithelial fraction 14 | ecosystem: Host-associated > Birds > Digestive system > Esophagus > Crop | place: Cojedes, Venezuela...
AGCTGGGCGCAGGAGCAGAGGATGGAGCGGGGTTAGTCACCACCGCACCGCCCGGCACAACATCTGCCGCCAGCCTCCCCCTCCACGGCCATGAGACCCCATCACGGGCTGCCACCCCCTCCCTATCCACACCTCCCACACCCCACCACGCTCCCCTAACGCTGCTGCGCCCGCTCCCCGCAAGAAAACGGCAAACTCTCATCTAAACGCTCGCCAGCGCCGAGCCGCCTCCAGCGCACGGTGCCCATCGGCCGCTGCCCCGCGTGAGGACGATGCTCGTGCCCCCCAGCGCCGGGTTCCTACCTGCAGCTCCTTCTCAGAGTACTTCTGGGGGTTTTTGCTGCCTTGGCTCTTCTTCCGCAGTTTCTTCAGCTCCGCCTGGCACTTGTCAAGCGAGTCCCCCTTGCTCCTTTGCTCTGTCTGGTATTTCTTCAGCGCGGCCTGGGTGCGACAGGAGAAAGCTCTGAGCAGCCGAAGCTGAAGCCCGGCCGCGGCTCCTGCTGCCGAGGGTTGGCAGAAGCAAGCAGACCCCCCCCAGCCTTTGGGAGAAGCTGGTTCCCCACAGCCCCGGGAGCAAACCGATGGCAGCAGTCTGGCATCTGGGAAAGCGTTCGGTGCGTGGTGACGTGTGTGACGGCCGGGGACCCGTCGGTACCCAGGGCCACGAGCAGTGCCCAGGCACAGCCATCCCCGAGCAGGGAGCCGGGCAAGGGGGCACCCGGGCGGCGGGAACGGGGGCTGTGGAGATGCCCGAGCCATCGCCTGTGCTGCCGGACAACGTGAGCCCCTCACTCACACTCAGGTAGCGGGAGTCCAGCTCCACCTTCTGCTCCAGCTGCGTCAGGAGCTCGTTGTGGAAGGACTTGAGCTGCAGGCAGAAAGAGAAAACACGGTTCCTTGGTGAGGGCTAGCAAACCTGCCCAGGGAGAGGGGCTGTGCAGAGCAGGGCTGACAGCAGAGAGGGACAGACAGACACTCAGAGACAGACCCAGCAGGGCAGAATCGGATGCTCAAGCAGACCAGACCCTTTGAAGCTCAGCAAACCTGCTTCAGAGGGGCTGGTGTTGCCCACCAAAACACATCAAACCATTTTGCTCAGCTGCACCGCAGCCGGAGAGCCCAGCACGGCCAGGCCAGAGCGCTCACCATCTCCTCCAGCTGGTTCTGGATCTGCCGGTGGACTTCAGCCATCTGGAAGAGCACATCTCCTGCAAAGACAAGACATGGGGAGGGGGCTTGAGGCGCCGAGCTCAGGGGGACACCCTGGGGCAGGAGCAGGTGGCAGTCCACGAGCAGGGAGGGGTCTGCAGGCAGACCCATGGGTGCTTCTGGGGAACCCCTGGTGCCCGTCTTCGGGGAGCTGTAGGTGAGCAGATGTTCACCTGAGACACTTGGACCAACACGTGGGTCTTGGGTAGCAGGATGGGAAACAGGGACAAGCAGCAGGACCCCCACACCCAGCCGTGCCTGTGACCCCCCGTGCCGTCGGCCACCCCAGCTACGGCACAGCCCTAATGCAGGAACCGGAGAAAGGAGCCAGCGAAGATGGGACCAAGCCAGGTCCCTCACCTCCATCCCACCATCCAGATACCGAAGGGAGCACGTGGAAACGGGAGATGCTGCGCTGATCGCTGTGACGGGGATTTAAACAGCGCTGTTGCAACCAGGAGCTCTGCCTGATGCTCTCCCAGCTGCACGTAAAGCCCGCAGCCGAGCCCCCGAGCCCCGCAGCCGAGCCCCCGAGCCCTGCAGCCGAGCCCCTAGCAGCGAGGCAGCAGACAGACACAGCCCCAGGACTCAGGGCATGGAGCTGCAAACGCCGCTAACCCCTAGGTTGAACATTTCCCTCCAGACCACTGGGCCCGTTCAACCTCGGCAGCTGAGCCGCGCACGGGCAGCGAGGGCAGAGCCGTGGCACGCGGCTGCTGCGAACGCCGCCGGTCAGCCCCACAAACGGCTGCCAGATCCCAGCTCTGCTTTGTCCCTTCCACCAATTTTTCAAACGCGGAATCCAGCAAGCCACACGCCCACTGCGCTCTTCCTGGGAGGAAGGGCAGCGTCCTGCCTCAGCAAAATCCCCAGCACGGCTGGAGCCGGACACAGGCGTGAGAGCATCTCATGGGAGAGGAACCAGCGCTCCCGCTCCCCTGGAAGCACCGTCTCTGGATCAGAGCAGGCTTCAGGGGGAGCCGAGCTCCGTCAGCTGTTTGTAAAGGCTGAGCTGGGAAGCTCTTCCTTCCAGCACGGCAGGTCACGGCTTCCCAGGAGGCTGCCAGCCTGCACGGAGCTGGCTGTAGGCTGAAAGCCATGATCCATCTCTCCGAGCTGCTCCCGTCTCGGGGCTCAGTCCCGGCAGAGGGGCTGGGACCCCCCCAACACATGCCGGGGGGAAGCAGCGTCCCTCACCCCATCCCACAAACGCAGAGCAGCGCCGAGAACTCCAAGCGCTGGATGCACAGGCTATAAAAGACATATGTCAAGTTTTAAAGGAGAGAACGGCGATCTCGGGGCTGGGAAACACAATGGGAAGGAAGGGGACACCAGCCCTGGAGCCCCAGGACAACGTGCGGGAGAGATGATGCAATGCTCCTGAGGTGAAGGCAGCGGCTCTGGGCAGGGCTGAGCCCAGGAACCCACGGGGAGCCGGGGGTGAGCAGCCACAGCCCCCGTCCCACCCGACGGGGGGGCCCCTTCCCCGGTTTGCACAGCCCCCCAGCACACGCAGAGCCCGGATTTGCTTCTGCACGCGGCCCCGGCAGCCCACGCTGCGGTTTCGGTGTATTCTAAACGCGGGTCCTCGGCAGAGAACAGGTCCACCCCGGGCTCGAGGACAACAGCATCTGCTGTCCCTGGAGTCAAAGCTCAGCGACATCGAGCCTGGGATGAGCCAAACCGGCTTCTCACCAGTGCGAGGGAACCACTGGGCCCCCCACCCCGCACAAAACCAGATGGCAAACACTGCGCCAGCCCCGGTGCCAGCCCGCAGCTGGGTCAGCCCGTCCCTGGCATGCCCCGTACCCAGGCACGAGGGCCGTACACCAGCCGAGCGTCAACGCCACCGGCCGAGCGGGAACAGCCCAGCCCAACGTTTCTTTGCTCTCGTGACTGAAGCAATTCGTACTTTGCACCGTACGCTGGCTCTCCAAACCTTCCACAAACATTTAAATCTGATCCCCTTTCGCCCTTGGCAGGCACCAGCCCCTCCACCATGGGTCGACGCAGGAGTGGCACCGGCAGGCGCTCAGCCAGCGCCGACTGGCACCGGGGCCACCGTCCCCCCGCATGGCCCCTCGAGAGAGCGGCCATAGACAAAGCACCCTGCGACGCGAGGAGGGGGCTGGGAGGCACGGCCGTGGTTCCGCTCCCGTGCTGGGAGGAAACCATGTGCTGAGATTTCTGCAGCCGCCATGCCGGCTGGAGCTCTCGCCGCCCTTCCATGAGGCGCTGAGCGAAGCAGAGCGGCTCCCGGCGCTGAGCCCAAGCGGGCAGCCGGCTGCAGGAACCACGCTCGGCTGCAGTGAGGAGCTTCACGCATGAGCGGGGAGGTCCGGGCAAGGGGTCACCACCGCGAGACCGCCAGGAAATTGCTCTCCGGCTGCGACAGCTCAATGGTGGGAAGCGCACGAATTCCCGCTGCGAGGAGGCGATGACGCGGCGGCGGCGCCTGGCTGAGGTCGCCTTTTCAACGCAAGGGTGGCTCGCTTCTTATTTCCAAAGCTCGCACCACCCCCTCTGCCTTTCGCTTCCCGTTTGGCTGTGGTGAGAAAGCTGGCGCAGGGCTGGCCGAGGGCTTTCCGGCCGCCGCCGCTGAGCTCCCGACACACCCAGGGAGCAGGATCAGGGCACTCCAACGCAACGTACCGATCCCAAATCCCACACTGGGCACAGACAGGCCCTCGCCCGGGGAATGAGGGGCTCCCGGCCCCGGGGAGGTGCGCGCCGTGCCTCCGACAGCAGATACGCGTCCTGGTGCGGCTCAAGGTGAGCACGGCGCTGCGGCCGGCATGGCGCAGGAAGGCGGCTGGACGCCTGCCCGGCACAGCCGTGAGCGCTTCCTCCGGAGCCTCTCCCCGCGCTGCCGCAGCCCAGCCGGCTCCAAAGGAATCAGCTCTCGGCTTCCCGCGATCTCCACCATCGCTGGGAGCCGGGCAGCAGCGGGATTTGAATCACATCGCCTAAGCGGGAGCCGTGGATTCGCGCATCGCGCCTCTGACAGCCCAACACCGCCGACGCCGCGAGCTGCGGCCCCACTGAGGAAAGGCCACGGACCTCGTTAGACACGAACAGACACCGCACCGCCAAACCGCCCCGGCTAACCCAGCACGGCAGCAGGGAAGAAGTTCAACTGTCACCAAGACACACCGCGGTAGTTCGGAAAGCCTAAATATTCCAAACCCTGGCTCAGAAGGGGACCTGCAGCACGGCGCTGACGGCAGATCCCGCAAGGCGTTAGCAGAGCTCGGCAGCAGGGCCGGGACCACAGCACCCACCCCGGCACGGCTGCCCAGGCCACAGGTGTTTTGCATCACGTACCAGTGGTGTATGAGTTACACACGGTCATTACGGCCGTGCAGCAGAGCACAGGGCAGGAGCCTGGGTCAGCACAGATTGTACACAGGGCGCGAGCACCACGCCAGCCTTGCTGCCAAAATGCACATCCCATGGGTCAAGCAAGCCACAGTGAAGTGTCACACCCAAGGTCAAGCGAGCCACAGTGAAGTGTCACACCTATGCCCACAGGCAAAAATAAAGCCAGAAAGGGTAGGACAGCAGAGCGAGGGTTTCACCTGCCCGTGCCGGGCTCACCCCCCTTTCCGCAGGCTGCAAAGCACAAACAGGGGAGGAGGGGCTGCTATTTACGTCTGTCTGACTCACAGTATCATTCTGGGAGAACTATAGGGGCTATTGTGGGCCCTGCCCTACCACACCCAGCCAGGAACAGGCAAACAGGTTGTGCCACATCCCTCCCATTGCTATCGGCACCGCAAGCCCCACCAGAAGGCAGAGCAGGAGGAACCCATCTCAACGCTTTTGAGCTTTCCCAGCCTAAGGATTTTTTTTTCTTCCCCCTCCCTCTCTTGTAAGAGCCATTGCTAATGAAAATACCAACCAACGTACCCGCGAAGGAGCGACACTGCTCCGAGCCAGAACACGCTGATGCTTGCACAGGGCGGCAGCAACCCGGTCTGTCCTGCCAGGGCAGTGGGAGCCGGTGGCCGGCAGAGTGGCTCCCACCATCACCAGCAGCAGGGATGCTCTGACACGCACACAGCCCTGCATCCCTGCCAGCACCGCTCCTCGCTCCTCTAACACGGAGGACGTGGCACCATCAGCATCGCTCTCCGTCAAGATCACTCGCTCTGGAGATTCAGACCCCAAGTAAAGGAGCATGGAAGGATGAAATGAGTCCAGGGGCTCAGCTCCTCCGCTGTCTGCCACTGCCCTGCGCTTCTCACCCGCTGCTTTTGGTTAAGGGAGACCTGGACAGGCGATGGTGCCGTCAAGGGAAATAACCAAGCCGGCAGAGAAGGAGTATTAGCTCATTAATGAGAAAAACCAACAGACAGTAACAGGGCAAACTGTTTGAGCTGCTGAAGCCTAAGAGGGGAGAAAAAAAAACAAAAAAAGATCTGCTTTTCCATGGCTGGTGAAGTGCTGTTAGCTGAATCCTTCAAGGCCAAGCAAGCGCCTGAGCCCAGGGAGGGGATGCACAGCACATCCCCAGGGCAGGCGGGGATGCCAAAGCACCAGGTGCCCGGAGGAGAAGGGGCCGGGAGGTCCCTGCACCAGGCGCTGCTCCGACATGGACACCCACTTCCCTCCACCTGGGCTTCGCTGAGCAAAGGCACCTGCGGGATGGGGAACTCCATCACTTTGGGGTTTTTTTGAGAGGGGAGCAGGGAGCACAGCATCAACCTCGCACTGCTTCAGGGCGGGATCCTGCCCCCGGACTCAGCAGAGCAGAGCACTCAGCCCAGCAGTTACCAGTTCCCCTTCCAGCGCCGCCTGCCACCCAGTTTCACACCTTCCACTTCCCCCCAGCTGCAGCACTGACTGCCACGACCGCTTCCCCCTGCCCTGCGACCGCAGACGGGCAACAGCCCTGCTCGCACGTCCCGTCCTGCAGAGCCCGTCAAGCCAGATCTGAGGCAGAAGCACGCTACTGAGAACTTCTGCAATCTTTTTTCTCTTCCCTCATACAACCATCTCCTGATCCAAGCTCACAGACAAGCCCTCAAGCCGCGGTGAGCAGCACTTCACAGCCCAACACCTCGTCCAGGCGAGGCGGCTCCGACTCGGTCACTCCGTCGCAAGGCGGCGTGGGGGAAGATCGGTGCCCGTGCGCTGGGAAGGATACGGTGCGAAGGATACGAGTGCGGGGAAACAAGCGGCTTCTCCCCGTTGACTCATCGATTTCCTCTTCAAAAGGGTTTCACTTACCGCAGCCCCAAAGGATGGTACCGGATTTGTTGATGTTCTATTAGCGACTCATCAGCGTTATAATGATCAGCTCTGTTTGCAGCCTCTGCTTCAACCCAGCTTGGCAAAGCTTAAGACATTTTTTATTTATTTATATGGAGACAAGGTAAAGAAAAACCCCGAAGCTTCCCGAGGCAGCCTGACTCAGGCAGGTTCAGCGAGACACTTGCAGTGATCGGCTCCCTCCGGCTGAGCAGTTGCCACAGTCACTTTTACCAGGGACAGACTGGAGACCTGGGTGCCCTGCGATGCCCCGCGCCGACCGACAGCCACCCCAGATGTGACAGGTCCCATACCTGTACCACCATGGACAGACCCAGGTATCTGTGCCACCACGTACAGAGCAGCAAGTCCCGAGTGCCCAACTGCTCTGGCAGCAGCTATATTGGTGGCACAGGATTAATTAATTAGCACAGGAGGACACGACTGCACAGACCTCACGTTCAACCAGCCCGGAGCCACAGGAACCGATCCGTCCTGCACACCAACAGTCCCGGGAGGGGAAGCGAACGCCTCTGGCACCCAGGGCTGGCCATGCACCAAGCTGTGCCCCTTCCTAAAATCCGCCCAGCTCCCAGCACGGCCGACGGACAGCAGAAGCCAGCCCACGGACACAGCCGTGGCCGCTCCATCCCTCTCCAGCAGCTGGAGCATCCCTGGAGCTGGTCCCAGGCACGGTGCCCGGGCACGCAGCAGGTAGGCATCCCCTGAAGATGTCACCACTGAAGGTGAAACCCAAACGTCACACACAGCTGCTACGCGTTAGAAACTCCAGCCAGGCAACCTGCTCCTCACAGATGCTCATTTAACAACCCTCCACCCTTACTTACCCAAACACGGGTTGGTGAGAACAAGCCTACTGCCAGGGCAGCCTGCTTCTCCTCCGAAGATCTGCAGGCAGCGAAAAGCCGACGCAGGCAGCAGGAGAGGCCCTTTCTGAGGCAGGCAGCAGTTTTCCAGAGGTCTTTTGTGTTTCTGCACCCTTAGCAAGCCCATTCCTACAGGTTCCAATCCGCAGGGAACTACACAGCTTGGAGGCCAAGTCCTGAACTTCTGGAACAATTTTTCTGGCAAATTAGGCCTAATTTTAACAGAATTGCAGGTGGAAACGCATGTCCAGAGCACCTATGCTTCCACCAGCACACAGTTGCTACCCACAAGCCATGAAGTGCATCGTTAAGTCCAATTTTAAACGGATCAAGCAACAAGATTCCTGCTGCTCTCCCATCTGGGAGCCGGCCCACATGGGCAGCGGGACCTCACAGCGGGGACACCAACCCACCTGTCCCAGGCACGTATTTCCTGGGGCGCAGGGCTTTTTCCCCGGCAGGTCCCCAGCCAGCATCAGGTACCACGACCACCGGTCCCGGCAGCGCGCGGTGGTGGTCCCCGATCACACGTTAAACGCTTTGCCCCCGCGACAACCTTTGACATTCGCGGGATCTATATCCGCATCGCCGCTGCGGAGGGAAGTGGCTACCCAAAACAACTGCAAATCCAATTAACAGATTAATCCCTCTCCCCGGAGGGTTCAGCGCAGCGCAACGCCTCCGGACCACGTCGTCACCGAGGGCCGGGGCAGACCGCGGAGCTGCAGTGGAGATGGGAGCCAGGGCAGCCGCAGGCATCCCACCGGGCTGGGCTGCTGCTCGCCAGGAGCTGCCACGCTGGCCGTCCCACCATGGCGCGGGCCGTAGGGACAGGACCAGGCTCCGTGCCCACCTCTGGCCACCACCTGCTTTGCTGGAGACATCTCTACCCCGCGTCCCTCCACCATGCTAAGCAGCGTTTTCCCAGCTGCAGGAGATGGTTTAAAGCCCTTGAAGCCCAGCACCCTCTGCTGCCACCCAACAGCAGCCCACCCCACTGCAAAGGTGCCACCGGTCCCCATTTTATCATGCAAATCAGGCATCAGAAGAAAGCCCTTATCTACCAGAGGCTCATTTCAGCTCAACAATGGTCAGCTAATTACTGCATGCCTTGCCCTTTCAGAGCACCCTGCTTCAGCCAGAGCAGCCTGCGCTAATTCAGGAGGACCTTTGAGAAAAGCCAACCCCAGAACAAAACCCACCTCCAGCCCTGGGGGAGCTTTCCCACGGGTTCTGCTCAGCCCTGGGAAGCCCAGCTCCAGCCCCAGCATCCCAGCACAGTCCCAACATCCCAGCACAGTCCCAGCCTGGTGGAAGCTGCCTCGGGCCCCAGGCATGTGCTTCCCTGGAGGAGAAAACCCCTCCTGGGACTTTGCCTTGGTCTGGTTTTCAAGAGGGGAAAAAAGAAACAACACTTTGAGTAGCATCCAAGGGATCTACGCAGGAGCCAGACAAGGGCCAAAGTCACCCCAGCACTCACACACGAGACTGGAGCTCCTCGGAAGTGTCTATACCACATTCCCGGATCAAGCCTGGAGCAAACCTTCACTGATCAAACAAATCGTTCACGGTCTTCACGCCAGCTTCTCAGCTCCCCAAAAGCCACTGCAGCAACCACCGAAGGCGTGAGGAACAGCATAAGGAATGCCTGTCAAAGGGGAACTGCGGGGATGGGTGTGATCCTCCGAGGACCAGAGACGAGGCAGCAGCCCGGAGAGTGGAGCAGGGAGGGGAGCAGCTTTCCTGCCATCCCCCCCAGTGATCCAGCTCTTGGGAACACCACGGCAGCGGGGTTCAGACAGAGGTGTGCTCCTGCCAGACGCCTGCGCCCAAGAACTCCAGCCACAGAGCCGATTACAGCTCAAGTACTTTATTCTCGCTAGGTTTTCCATCGCCACCCAGGATTATCCCGTCTACGGCTGAAATCTGATGGAGAATTTACAAAAAATGTGAAGCGCTGCGCAGCCGGTGGGCAGTGAGCTCAGCCTGGAGGCAGCGCTCTGGCAGGCTGGAGGTTTTCAGCAAGGCAAACCTGCAGCATCCCCACCGTCCGAGGAATGTCTTTTCACAAACACCAGCTCCGAGCAGAATCGCAGAATGGTGGGGGTTGGCAGGGACCTCTGTGGGTCATCTAGTCCAACCCTCCTGCTGAAGCAGGGTCACCTACAGTAGGCTGTAGAGGACCTTGTCCAGG
>Ga0065710_10011886_pt1 | contig 9528 bp, 12 predicted proteins | sample Hoacrofraction14_FD_59097 | JGI IMG/M metagenome (GOLD analysis project Ga0065710, IMG submission 59097) | Hoatzin crop microbial communities from Cojedes, Venezuela - Epithelial fraction 14 | ecosystem: Host-associated > Birds > Digestive system > Esophagus > Crop | place: Cojedes, Venezuela...
GCTGGTTGCAGCTGGCTTTGTGGCCTACCTGGGCCCGTTTACAGTAAGTGTGCAATGTTCGCTGCGAGGGGCTTGGTTAGCTACACTGCTCTCCTGGCCTCTTGCTGTTGCTGGCCAAATCCACTGGGAGAAAGGAATAGGGCAAAAGGGTGCAAGATCCCTCTTGGATCTCTCTCCATTTGTGCCAGAGGCTGCACAGGGTCCCATTTGAATGGAAACCAGAGAGTTTAGGTGCTCACAGAAGACTAACTGCAACTAAAAGAAAGGTTATGATGGTACTTCTCGTGGCAGGGACACTACCGTGTAGCACTGTGCAAGGAGTGGCTGAGGCAGCTGTCAGAAAACAACATTCCTCACACCAAGGAGCCAAACGTGATCAGCACCCTTGGAGACCCCATGGAAATCCTCTCCTGGCAGGCAAGTTGCAGAAAACACCAACACTTCAGGATCAAGGTGCCTCAGGCAAAGGCTAAAACACTCAGCTCACCACTCGCTGGGATCAGCTGTACCAAAGGACAGGCCCCAAACCAAACAGCTCAGTAATGATCAAGCACCTCCACACTGCAGAGCTGGAATGGCTGCTGGGGCTCCTTGTGCCATGAGCGTCCAGGGCAGCAGCAAGCAGCAGCTCCGAGGGCATCAGCCTCAACCCATAAGGCTTGCCCTTCACAAACAACAAGCTTAGAGCAAAGCCCTGGCCGTAGCCTGCCCAAGCCTGACTCTGACAGCACAGCTCTGTCCCATGGCTCCGCTGGTTCAGGCAGAGCTTCAGCTCTGGGCTGAGCTGCTGTTGGAGATACCCTCACCACCATCCCCTACCCACCACACTGGGAGCACACAGGAGCCAGGGCAGCAAGGGCTTCTCTCTGGTCAGCTGTGTTGTGCTACCCGGGTGTTCCCAACAGCTTTTCCTACCCCATTAGATTGCCGGCTTACCCAACGACACCTTGTCTGTGGAGAATGGCATAATAACACGGTTCTCCCAACGCTGGACTCACTACATAGATCCCCAAGGACAAGCAAACAAGTGGATCAAGAATCTGGTAAGAGCTGAGGGGAGGAAAGCCAAGTCTGACACAATAGCGGAAGCAGCTTTCTGTTAGGAGCCCCGCAGAGCGGCCCCAGGCTTTGGGCTGCAGAGCTGCAAGACCCCACAGTGTTCAGCCCAGCCTCCCCAGCACCAGGCAGGCTCCACAGCTGTATTCATCCCAGGCAGATTTCCCTGCTTGGGGAAATCAGCACAGGGCAGGAGGGGCCCTGCTGTGAGCAAGTGAGGCATCAGATTCCCATTCTGGCTCCCCACTAGTATTCTGGGGGCCTTACATCCCTCAGCACACCATAAAACACACAAAATAACGCTAGCATCTCCCGTAACAGCCTTCAGGGTCCCTAGGACAGAAGGGATCAGGGTAGCATTACCTGGCTAGTGAGCCCAGTCCCTGCTGCTAGAGTGCTGGAAGCACAGACCACTGCCTCCTCTCTTCCTCCAGAGAGGCACCCACTGCCCTTTTGAAGGGTCGGATGGGAGGATCAGGAACCTGCTCCTGTTTTGTTCCCCCAGCACTTTTCCCGCCCAGCTGCTCTCACTTTGCAGGCAAACAAGCTCTGAGTTATCAGTGAGGGGCTCCACAGGGGTATGGCTCTTTGAAGGAGGTTCTCTCTGTTCCCCCCCTTTCCTGCGGCCTCACTGAGTTGTCTCTTATGCCTGGTGACATGGACTAAACATGCCAAAAATAGCCAAAAACTATCTGAGCAAGAAAATGTATAATTTCTGCTGCTCCAGGGAGCTGAATCAGCCCAATGAGAGAGGTGCACCATGCACCAGAGCTGGAGGCGGGCAGGATACCACAGGGACCCTGCCTTCCCCTGCTGCCTTTCAGGAGAAGGTCAACGGCCTGGAGGTGGCCAAACTGAATGACCGGGACTTGCTCTGCAGTCTGGAAAACGCCATTACCTTCGGGAAGCCCTTCTTGTTGGAGAATGTCGGCGAGGAGCTGGATCCGGCTCTTGAGCCTGTCCTGCTGAAACAGGTTCTGAGTCTTGCCTTGGCAAGGAGGGCAGTGGGTACCTGGCCGGGCTGGAAGGGGGTGTCTGGCTGGGGTTCAGTGGGACTCGGGGGTTTGTAGGTCTCTCTGGGCAGGCAGCACTCACATGGATGCTGCCTGTTCTGTGCTCATCTGTCTTAGCCAGGGCTCCAACATGTCAGCAGCCTCCCACAACCCTGATCTCCTGCCAGCAAGCATCTTGTCTTGGCCTGGCAGGCAGGGCCATGGAATACAGCTGCTGCATTCAGGTTCAGGCCTTCAGGTCTGCCAGGCAGCTTTGAGCTCCTCTGTTCAGAGAGCCTTCAGCCTCTCTCCTCACTACAGAGCACAGGGCACCGCGGGATGCCTTGCCTCACAAGAGGTAGCCATCCCAGCCTTCCTGTATTTGTTCCTCTCTGGTACAGACCTACAAACAGCAAGGCAACACAGTGCTGAAGCTGGGAGATACGGTGATCCCGTACCAGGAGGGTTTCAAGATGTACATCACCACCAATTTGCCCAACCCTCACTACAGCCCTGAGGTTTCCACAAAGCTCACCCTCATCAACTTCACACTCTCACCCAGGTACCTGCTTACCCCATTAACTGCCTGTGCCGCTCAGCCTCATTCCTCACAGTCCTCAAGACCTCAGACCCCCACCCTCACCTCCATGGCTTTTGTTGTAGTGGCTTGGAAGACCAGCTGCTGGGACAAGTGGTGGCTGCAGAGCGGCCTGACTTAGAAGAAGCTAGAAACCATCTAACTGTTAGCAACGCTGAGATGCATCAGGAGCTGAAGAAGATAGAAGACCAGATCTTGTATCGGCTCAGCACTTCTGAAGGAAACCCTGTAGATGACTTGGAGCTCATCAAAGTGCTGGAGGCGTCCAAGCTCAAGGCAGGGGAGATCCAGGTCAGAGGTGGAGGTGCTCTCCCCCTGCAGCTGTGCATCCCCCACCAGTGCTGCACTAACCATGATGTCTCTTCTCTCCCCCAGGCCAAGGTAATGGTGGCGGAGCAGACAGAGAAGGACATCAACATGACACGCCTGCAGTATGTGCCTGTTGCCGTCCGCTCGCAGATCCTCTACTTCTGTGTCTCAGACCTGTCCAGCGTGGACCCCATGTACCAGTACTCACTCGAGTGGTTCCTCAACATCTTCCTGATGGGGATCAGTAACTCTGAGAAATCAGGTGCCTGCCTGGAACAGCCCCCTCCCATCCCCTTTCCCACCCCATGTTCGTGGCTTCATGGCAGCAGAAGCTAGGACACCTGCAGAGTCAAGGCAAACATGCCTGCTTGCATCTGCTCTCAGCATGGTCCAGAGCTGCCCCTAGTCATGCCCACACAAGGGAAGCTTTGGTTGCAGCTTGGCCACCGTTCTCTTCCCCACTGCTGCTCTGCTGCCCTGTCTGACCGGGCGGGAGGGACGTTAGTGCGGCACGCAGGCAAGGCACGCTCCATCCCAGTAATGGTGTGGCTCTGCTCATCACGGAGCTGCTTCCATGCACAGGACCTGGCTGCTGCTGCCAGGCTGGGGGCAGCTCTTCCCCAGGCAGGATGGCGGTGGCTGGGCCTGTGTCAGCTGCCGTGGTGCTGCGTGGCCTCCCTCCCGGTGCTGGGGCAGTGTTTTCTCCTGTGTGCCGAGTCTCACAGCCTTGTGCTTTCACAGGGGTTTCTGTGCCAAGTCTGCATTGGAGAGCAGCATCTGTTCTTCCTGGGCAGGGTGCGGGTGTACCCCTGTGACCAGGAGCCAACAGCTGACATGGAGAGCATCTTCTGCATCACCCACAGCACCCATCACCCTTGACAACTTGTTGCCTTTTTTTCAGACACCCTGAAGGACCGCATCGTGAACATTAACAACTACATCACCTTCAGTCTCTACAGCAATGTGTGCCGTAGCCTCTTTGAGAAGCACAAGCTCATGTTTGCCTTCTTGGTTTGTGTCCGGATTCTGATGGATGATGGGCAGATCGATATGGTGAGTAAGTCACTTTGGTCCTTCAATGGGATCCCATCAGGGCAACTCAAGCCCAGCCTGTTCAGCTCCCTAGAATAGCATGCTGTGGAGGAAAAGGAGCCTTGTTCCCTCGGGTTTGGGGCAGGCTTGGCAGGCTGGTGGGCAAACTCAGGGACTCCCTCTTCACTCAGATCTCAAATCTTTCCCTGTGTCTATATGCAGAGCTGCCTAGCCTGAATCACCTGCAGCATTTGCAAATTTGCTGCCAGACTGCCACAAAGGTTAGCAAGTTTAGAGGGAGCAGGCAGGGATTAGAAAACAGAGAAAAGCTAGTGGCAGCTGAACGGTGATGTTGATCTCATCAGACCCTCCAGGTCACTTACTCCTGAACACACACACCTGGCAGGAGAGGTTATAATCCATCACTACGTCCTGTCCTGTTCCCAGGATGAGTGGCGGTACCTGCTGTCAGGAGGGACCGTAAAGGAGGTGCGGGAGAACCCAGCTCCAGCCTGGCTGTACGAGAGAGCATGGGGAGACATCCTGGCCTTGAGCAACCTGAAGAACTTCTCTGGCTTTGCCAATGATTTTGCAGCTAACCTTGCAGCGTTCAGGGCCATTTTCGACAGCCCCAAGCCTCACAGGCAAGTGCCCTCTGCTTTGTCAGCTTAGCTGTACTGCACCCAGCAGGTGATGACATCCCTGGGAGAGCACGAGGAGCTGGCACAGCCGCAGTGCTGCCTCTGCTCACAGTCAGTGCTGTGCCACACAGGGCATCACCTTGTCTCCTCAAGGGTGGCCCTCGTACGTGTTGCTGGGCCAAGGGAGAGCCACACGACACCTTAGCCCAGCAGTACTTGGCGCTTCCCCAGTGGAAGCAGCTCTGGTTTGCGTGCTCATGGTTTCAAAGCTACGGACAACAGCCTCAGCCAAGTGACTGGAAGGTCCTTGTCCCTTCTGAAACCCCAGTGGCTGCCTGCAGGCAGCTTAGATGCTTCTCGGGGAGCTGCAGGGTCTGGCACATCCCCCCAGAATGCACCTCATTGCTTTTCAGAGAGCCCCTGCCTGGGAAGTGGGAGGCTGAGCTTGATGCGTTCCAGAAGCTGCTGGTTCTGCGGTGTCTGCGGGGAGATAAGATCACAAACGCCATGCAGGACTTTGTGGCACTGAAACTGGATCGGCGCTTCATTGAGCCACAGGTAACCTGCCAAAAGGAAGCTCTGGTGGGGCCAGGAGTGGATCAGGAGGCCTCAAGCTTGCTGTAACTGGGCTGTCGGCATTTTGCAACTACAGTGAGAGTGCTCATGCCTCTCTCCAGCTGCAGAGAAGGGCTGCACCAGCAGTGTCCCTGCAGCTGGGGAAATGCTTATGTCTTAGATGAGGAACCTGTTGTCCACCAGTTAAACCTCACTGGGAGGGAGCAGATAGTGCAGGTATGCTAGGGAAGATCTTGACTCACAAATGGGGAAGTGTTCAGTGCCCTGATCTTAATGCTGCCGGAGGAGAGCTGTGCTAGACCCTTATTGGTCATGTTTCTGGCCTCAGCAGCCAAAAGCACGCCGGTGCCTTGGAGAGAGGAGCTGGAGGCCAGGCAGGGTGAGGAGGTACTGCGCGTGGTGCTGCCGTGGCCCCTCCGCTCTGACCAGCTTTCTGTGTTGCAGACTACTGACCTCTCCATCGTCTTCAGGGAGTCCACTGCCACTACCCCCCTGGTGTTCATGCTGTCCCCGGGCACAGACCCCGCTGCTGACCTCTACAAGTTTGCTGAAGAAATGAAGTTCTCCGAAAAGCTTTCTGCCATTTCTCTGGGCCAAGGCCAGGTAAGCTGGTGGTGCCCACCTGAGGCAGCACTGTCCTGTTGGCATTCCCAATGATCTCACCTAGCTCCAAGGATGTTGAAAACCCTTGCAGCACAGTGAGGGACCCTGTCCCAAATCCATCCCTGGTTCTTCCATTCCCTCCACCCTCCCACACTGTGACCTACAGGCTTGCAAGAGCTGCAAAAGGGCCCTTGCTCAGCCATCAAATAGCAAAAATCCAGTTGAGCCACGGGGACAAAGCCCAGTTGAAGCTCTGGAAAGTGGTCCTTCCACCCATCAGCTGTCTCCCTGTCCACCTCAGCAGGGCACAACCCACAATGGATCAGGGTCTCTGAGCTCTTCTCATCTGCCTCCTCAGGGCCCCCACGCTGAAGCCATGATGCACAGTGCCATGGAGCAAGGCAACTGGGTCTTCTTCCAGAACTGCCACCTGGCCCCCAGTTGGATGCCTTCACTGGAGAGACTCATCGAGGGCATTGACCCCAACAAGGTGAATGGCTTTACTTGAGCAGCCTGCCCGCTTGGAGGGTGACAGGCAGGAGGCTGGAGCCCTGGGAGGAGCCCACATCTAGTTCCATCCCATCCACAGGTTCCCCGTGAAACCAGAGGGTGAGTGCAGGAGCAGCTGCAGTGGCTGTGTCTGCACCCTCTGAGCACTCGCTGCCTTCTGGATTTCCAGGTGCATCAGGACTTTCGCCTCTGGCTCACCAGCCTACCAAGCAACCACTTCCCTGTGTCCATCCTCCACAATGCCTCCAAGATGACCATCGAGCCGCCCCGCGGGGTCAAGGCCAACCTGCTCAAGTCCTACCTTAGTTTCAGTGATGACTTCTTGAATTCTTGCCCCAAGGTAAGACCCAGGTCGTGCTTTGGTTTACTGTCCCCAGCCCATGCCTGCTCCAAGGTGTGCTCTCCACCTGGATGTTGCTCCTCTCTGGGTATAGATCTTCCTCTCCACTAGAGCTCTCGCATGCTAGAGGCGGGCTGGTGGTATTTCTCATAAGCCTACATCTAATCTGTGGTGAGACAATTAGAAGTTTCACTTTGAGAAACAGAAGCAACAGGATTGCGGAGGCCTGGCATAAAGAGCAGGCCACAGCCTTCCCCAGCACAGCAGCCTGACAGAGGTTTCCACCTCTCTCCAGTTGGCACTGCTGAATTGGCACATCTCCTCTGCCAGGCCCCAGCAGGGGGGCTTACGCCCTGCAAGGCTGCCTTCTCCCAGGCTGAGCACCTCTTCTCCCTGCTTCCCTGCCCACAGGTCACAGAGTTTAAATCCTTGTTGCTGTCACTTTGCTTCTTCCATGGGAACATGCTGGAGAGGAGAAAGTTTGGGCCTCTGGGGTTCAACATCCCCTATGAGTTCACAGATGGAGACCTCCGCATCTGCATCAGCCAGCTACAGATGTTCCTGAGCGAATACACAGACATCCCGTACAAGGTAAGCACGTGGGCTGGCCCCTCCTGCGGAAGCAACAGACTCGTGATGCATGTGCAGGTCAGAAAGCTGTGGTGGGATCCCTCGCAGGTTCTGAAGTACACGGCTGGGGACATCAACTACGGCGGCCGTGTGACTGATGACTGGGACAGGCGCTGTATCATGAATATTTTGGAGGATTTCTACAAGCCTGAGGTTCTGATTCCTGAGTTTTCTTACTCTGAATCGGGGATCTACAAGCAGATCAGTACCTCCTCTGACCTTGACGTAAGTACTTGAGTAACAAATTGCAGCTTGTAGATCCAGGGGGATTGTCATAGTGCAAAGGGGATCTACTCCTCCCTGAAACCCACTACATTTCCAGTTCCCTGGGAGAGTATAAACCTATAAGAACCTGGGGATCTTCAGCTGCTTTCAGGAAGCTCCATCTATTTCAAGCAACAGGAAAGAAATCTTGTCCCTGTGCACAGGAGGTGGTAGCAGCTACCACCGGAGCTCCCCAGCTGAAAGTCTTGGTACTCTGAATCATTTTGATATCACATACCTAAAGTACCCGAGGAGCTCTGCAGGAGACACGGCAGGAAGCTCCCTGCCCGGCCACTCATTCTCAGAGTATGTATTTGCTTCCACACAAACGCAACTTAACTCCCCAGCCAGACCACTAACCATGGCCATGGCCATGGCCTCTGCTTGGCCAATAACCTGGCTCAGAGGATTTCTTTCAGGCCAGGTCCATCGCAGCCCGAAGGAGCACCACAGCTCTATGCCTGTGCTCTTGGCCTCACAACGTGTGGGTTCCTCCCCAGGGCTACCTGCAGTACATCAAGAGCCTTCCACTCAACGATAGCCCAGAGCTCTTTGGGTTACACGATAATGCCAACATCACCTTCGCGCAGAACGAGACCTTTGCTTTGCTGGGGGCCATTACGCAGCTGCAACCCAAGACCTTCACAGTGGGAGGACGCAGCAGGGAAGAGGTGGGTGCCCCAATCCCATCTGCTCTGGCAGCCAGCACCCGGCGTGGGCAGCGAGGACAAACACCAGCCCTCAGCATGTGCTACCACTGCCAGAGCCACCCCACCGGCCAGGTGCCAGCAACGGCACTGCCATCCAGGCGTTGGCTGTCCCTCTTCTCAGCAGCCGTGGCCGGGAGGATGTTCACCCACATGCTGTCTTCCTTCCAGCTCGTGGAGGAGATCTGCAAGGACATCCTGGCAAAGCTGCCTGCCCCCATGAACCTGCAGGAGGTGATCCACAAATACCCGCTGCTCTACGAAGAGTCCATGAACACAGTGCTGGTGCAGGAGGTGATCAGGTAAAACCCCTGTGGGATCGCGTCCTGGGCCAGCAGCCGGCTGGTCCCTGGGGAAGCAGCAGAGCTGTGCAAGCCCCTGCTCCCACCTACCCTTGAGGAACCTCGTTGCTGACCATGGCAGCAGGGTTGGCAGCCACGGTGACAACTGTGTTGTCCCAGCCAGAGCCTCCAGCTGACCCCTGTCCTGCAGGGACTGATCAGTGTCTCTGTCTGCTACTGTCAGCAATGCAGGGCGGAGGGGGGCAGCTATGAGACCCCGTTAAAGAGGAATGGGGCTGGGGGTTACATGGAGGAGCTTCACTAGTTGGTGCAGGGATCCAGACCCTCTCTGGACCAATGCGGGTGATAAAACCACTGCACTGACTCGCTCTGATCCGTCTGCTCTTTCTCTCTAGGTACAACAAGCTCCTGGAAGTGACTGCTCAGACACTGAAGGATTTGCTGAAAGCTCTCAAGGGCCTGGTCGTGATGTCCTCTCAGCTGGAGGTGATGGCCAGCAGCTTGTACAACAACACTGTCCCTGCGCTGTGGAATGCCAAGGTATGTACCCCGGCTAGCCCAGCTGCCCGCAGGAGCTCACCCGCACCAGGGGAATGGGTCGTCAGCCACCACAGCTGGACTGGGCTGGCTCACATGGAGCTGGCTCTTGCTCCCCAGGCATGGAGGTGTCTCCTGCCTAGTTCAGCTTACAGCTGCCTCAGCCCCATGCCGGATGAATCACTGGGCTCTGGGCAGCTATCAGCAACTGGGGCACAAGGTCTAGGGTGTTCTTGCACGCCTTCAGCACCTTCCTCTGTGGGTGCCCCACAGGCCTACCCGTCGCTGAAGCCCTTGGCATCCTGGGTGAACGACTTGGTGCAGCGGATTGAATTCCTGCAGAAGTGGATCAGCCATGGGATCCCCTCCGTGTTCTGGATCAGCGGGTTCTTCTTCCCCCAGGCCTTCCTCACTGGGACACTGCAGAACTT
>Ga0065710_10000009_pt1 | contig 9467 bp, 5 predicted proteins | sample Hoacrofraction14_FD_59097 | JGI IMG/M metagenome (GOLD analysis project Ga0065710, IMG submission 59097) | Hoatzin crop microbial communities from Cojedes, Venezuela - Epithelial fraction 14 | ecosystem: Host-associated > Birds > Digestive system > Esophagus > Crop | place: Cojedes, Venezuela...
GTGAAACACTGGAACGGGTTGCCCAGAGAGGCAGTGGAGGCCCCATCCCTGGAAACATTCAAGACCAGGTTGGACAGGGCTCTGAGCAATCTGATCTAGTTAGTGGTGTCCCTGCTCCCTGCGGGGGCGTTGGACTAGATGACCTCTGGAGGTCCCTTTCGACCCAAAACTTTCTATGATTCTATTCTATGATCCCCTACAGCTCCTACTCAAGCAGTAACAGCTCCAACACTACTAACAAAGTCCGTTCCCCCCAGTACACTGCCATTGTGGCGTGGTACACAGTCTCACATGCTATTTTAACATCCCGTACACCGAGGTACAGTTTCTCACATCAGGCTCTCGTTTTTGCTACCCTAGATAACAATATAAGCCAAGTATCCCTTCACAACCCCTTCTCTTTTCCAGGCAAGACGTTTATAAATAAGAAGCACGCACATGATGACTCTAGGTTCCAGAGGGTTTTCAGCAATAAACCTGCGAAACCGTAAAAAGAAGAAAACAATGGACAAGATCAACCAATCTTTAACCAGTTCTTTACACATATGAAGGTCTTTCCTCGTATTACAGTTAAGACCCTCTGATTAGGATCGTTATCAAATTACTTTTGGGAAGCCACACAGGCCCTAACAGAGATCCCTCCCTTGTCTGTACAGATTCACCCACAGATCAACGCATCTGCAAGGCATGAACTCTCTTTAGAAAACCCACATGGAGTCTCTGTATACAATTATATGCGTATATGCACATGTACGTTCCTGCAAAGGCTAGTTTTACACTTTGGAACTGTTTCAACCAACGTGTTTGACACCAATCATCAGTATATCGGTCTGCAGATTCCCAGATCTGAACAGGAATCTCAAAGAGATGGCACCCAGCAGCTAACACCTGGGTGCTTTGGTACCAAATGCTCTCTGCCAAACGTTCCCATGCAGCACTGTTAGTCAGCTATTCCATCCCTGAGATTAAGACTTTGGTCCTTGCAGTTTGCTACCATCGTTTTTCTATTTACTAACCCTTCAGTTTGAGAGTGATTCCCTGATGTTTTCCTCAAAGGAACATTCCCAGCCTGAGAATTTCCCTAAGCAGCTTCAGAGCAAACACACTTAGAGAGGTAGACATTTTTTCCTGCTTTTTCTTCCAGATTTCCCTTCTACACATCATCTGACAGCTTTACCATCACTCTGAAAAAAGCCCTAGAATACAAAGAATTTTAATGCCCCAGAGTATTCAGAAAGCCACGAGCTTTAGTTCACCTTGCTTTATGAAACAGTACAGAGGTGCACAACACCTTGTAATTCTGAATCACTGAGGAAGGTACATAAAGTCTGTCAGGACTGACCTAAGCAGCCAAATATCCGAAAGCATCACATATGAACAAGTGAAAGGAAGTCAGATATACATCAAGATAAAAACTGGCAATCGTGCTGGTGATGTGAACCTTTGGTCATTGAAGACAAAGAGCAGAACACCACCAGCCCCTCACCACTTCTCTCCACGTGTTAAGTGATAAAAATTGCTCCTACTTCTTGATGCTTCCTTGCCAGAGGTAACAAAGACATTTAAGTAAAGAGGAAGAGGGAGGAAAAACGAGCTACTGCAATTGCTAGCAGTAGCAGTTATAGGATAGCTGAACTCTTAGTTCAACACCCCTGAGGAATGCAGACATGACTGACAAGAACCAGTTGTTGTGCAAAATACGCAACACCTAGCAGTGCTGTTACAGTGCAATGGGCTGTCAAGACTGGAATACATTTAAGTTTCTGTTGCACAAGCAATAATGTCTTGATGTAGGTCATCTGAAGGCTAAAGCCAAGCAGAAGTGAATTATCTGTTTCACAACTACCTAGAAGCAAATGGAGTTTAATTTAAACTAAAGCTTCAGAGTAGAAGCAGGTGCTGGCTGAGTAATATGCACAAAATGATTCATCTCATGAATGACTTCAGAAGTTGAATGCACTTAGTCTTGATTTCTTGTCTGTAGGCTAGCACAGTCACAATTCAATTATGAGGCGAGCTTGCATAGCGAGATTTAAAGTTAAAATCATCATCAGTTGGTCAGAATATCAACCAAAAAGACTACAGATCTGACTAATCTGCTGCAACACCTCACTTCAGAAGTGGGGACACAAGCATTGATGAAACTAAGAATTCTTTATTTAACAACTGCGACTCGTGTCTCATTTTTAAATAAAAGAAAGTTATTTCTTGAAATTAAGCAAAAACATTTAAGTCAACCACTTCAAGTGACACTCCCAAGCATCTGAACCTTCAGAAAAGATTTGCTTACTATAAATACCACTATGCCTAATTAAGTTTGTAACCTTGAGGTTGAACACCAAAAAAGAGCAAGGATCCAAACACATTTTGACACAGAGAAAGACAAAGGTTAGTCCTTGTGACAAGTTCCTAAAGTACTATAACTTTTCCAACAGTAACAAAAAAGTTAAGAAAAAGACAAGACAGTATACTATAACCTAGTTCTAGAAATCAAGTACTTGTTGAACAAACTGAATTGAAATGGCCACTGATGTCATTCAGAGATGGTCTAGCAAGGGGTGATAATTTAAATCATGCAAATCACTTCACAGTCACTGAAGCTCACACAGATTTAATATCAAGAGACAGAAGGGAAGAGTAAGGGCAAGATGAAATATTGCACAGTAGGTTCAGCTGACAGAAGCATTTCTCATTTTACTCCAAATTTGGAAATAATGAGGCAGAAGGCTGTTTCAACATGATGGATTTCTGTTTTTTCTAGTTCATTTCTTGCTTCAAGAATCTCTTCCCCTCCACTCAGCCATTAAGACCACTGTATATTACATTCCTACTGGTATACAAACCAATCTTGATGTTAACGTTATTGTCACCTCGGTATTTGTATTCCTCACCAGCCTGATTGGACAGAGTGGAAACACGGAAATCAGTGTAACAGAGACCTATAAATCCTTAACACTACATTTATCAAGCAGCAAGTTCTGCTTAGATTGCCATCCCAAACTTTAACTAGTTAAAAAGCTTTGGGGAATCTTTGGTAAGTCAAGATGTAATGAAAATAGCAAGAATATTAATTGTACAAATTACAGGTTCTATATACTCCTTCTGCATCTTGGGGGACTTTCCCCAAAGGGAGAGCTTAAATTAAGATTAACTAAAAATATCGAACAATACAGTGTCTTTGAACAGAGAAGTATTGCATCTGCAGTCAGTACTGGNTTCAACACCAAGCGTTCATGTATTATGCTGTTTCCGATAAACCTTCTCTGCAACAGGATTAAAGGCAGTCCTAAAATATCAGTGCTAATTTAGTGCTCATCAAGATGTCCTCAGGGAAACAGGACAAAAAGGNGAGACTAAGCATAATTATACAAGAGTAATATTAGTAAGCAAGCTGGTCTTTGGCAACAAAAAGCAAACAAGATTTCCTTAATATTTCTTCCAAAGCACTAAGAGTCAATGAACAAAGAGGCAGACAGTGCCATGCTTCCTCTGGACATACAGTGGGAGAATAGGAAGGGAGGAGGGAGAANAGAAAGCCAAGTATGGTAAAAGCACTAGAGAAAAATTTACGTTAGTGCTGCTTTCACNCAATCAAGTCTCCCTTGCTAGTAAAATAGTCATAGATGAACTATNAGATTTACAGAATTAGTTTTCTTTAAGAAAATCCTACTTCCTGTCAAAACGTTTTCTTCCTACAGCTTACAACTTTNAGCGGTACAGAACACTAGCAAGTCTTGCAAATTGTATTACGAAACAGAATTAAGGTCAGTGTTGTCACAGAGATTAGGACACCAATTCCTTACGACCATGTCAAATGTCCAGCAGGTGTGAAAAGCTCAGTCTAGCATTCTGCTGTGAAGCACGTCAAGCCCACCCCCATGCATTTATGCATTTGATTTCTGTCTAGGGCTAAACAACATCAGTATGCCCAGAAGCCCCTGGGTTATGTGTACTTACTGCTTCAACATAACATTAGGAAAATGAAGAGAAAGCACAGGAGAAATCCACTAAACCACCTGTGAAGTAACACTTACCCTAGTCCCACACTACTTTGAAATACAATTACTAGGGATGAGAGAGGGGAAATCCAGTATGTAAAGCTGAATGTTATTATATTCTGAGGTCAAGGCACTAGGTAATGAGTCTCTGAAGAGAAATCCTGACTGTCATAATCAAAATGCAGCCAGAGTCTTGCTTGTTTTCAGTAAGAGTGTGTTCACACTGAATCCTTACTACAAGTCTTGCAGAAAAGGCAAGATGTGTGAGATCCAGCTATCAATGAGGTTTGCTTTTCTTTGCAAAACTTGCCTCAAACCCCCAGTGCACTGCAACTGCACACCACTGAACTGTTTGTCTGCAGCAGCCATTAAAAACAATTCTGCACCTCCCTCTTTCTTGTGACAGCCTACACTAATCCAACACATCCCTCCAGAGAATACTATTCTGTCTCCAAAATGGCAAACTGAGCTCCTTGAACATACTCTCTGTTTTACAGCCCTTCCCCCACTGTCCCTTTGTCCTCCACGTTTAACAAGCGCTGTAATAGATTTCCAGCCCATTCTCCTCCCCAAAGGGCGCGATGGGAGCTGACCTGTGAAGACGGCAGGGCTGAAGGTCCTTCCTAAACAGGAATTACTTCCAGAGGACAAGAACAGAGAAGCAATTTGATAACTGACAGTTAGCAATGCTTCCATACAATCTTATCCTAACACAGAGCACACTGAAGTGCAGTGCTCCGTTTATATCCCCAGCTTAACAAAATGGAGTATTTCCAGCAACATTTAAGACAAGGAGTAACTATTGAGATGCACACGCACCAGTTGCTTCTGCCAAACAAAAAACCTTTTGCTTTCCTAATCTTAAATGGAAATCTGTATTTTGTTGTTGAAGTACAAATATTCGAAACATACAAAACTTCAGATTAGCAGAAACTAGATCGCTGATCATCCATGCTCTGAATTCAAGGTATGAAAACGTTAAGGTACCGAGTAACAGGTTACTCCCTGTACCCGATTACCAGCACAGAAAAACTGTGTTTTAAGAAACCAAGTTGCTCAGAGTCACAGCTCAGGTCCAGGTAGCCTGTTAATCAGCGTAAGCAGATCTCACAAACATCTAGAAAATTAGTAGTTTACCATTAGCTACAAGGAAAGTAAACCCGGATTATACTTGAACAGGCCAGAAAAACACAGCCAACCACTTTCATTGACTTAAGTTGGTGGTTAAGGTATTTCTATACAGGTACGGTCATATTATCCAAAGGAATTGCATTCCTATGGTTTCAATTTCAGTTTTGAATTGTAATAATTAAACTTCAGATGTCAAATATGGGAAACATACAAGTCATTCTTATCAAAAGAAACCTATGAATATGCTATAGCAACAAAATCATGAATAGTACTGGAATAGTACTGGAAGAACTAATCTCCACTATTTCACTATCTCTTTACCATCCTCCCCCGCCTCCCAAAGCAACATGTGCACAAACATGGACATGAGCTGTAGAAGAACAGTTTTACAACTACATGTTAGCAACTTATCAGCAAAAGCATCTTGGTCAAGGATTATGCTGCAAATAAATGCTAGCAGAGACTGTTGAGGACTTAATCAGAATCGCTGCGATTAAAACAGCTAGTATTTGGTTAGAGAACTATTTTCTACTAGCTAAAAGTTTGATATACATTTTCTGTTTCATTAGTTTAAGACTGAAAGTCTAGCAAAACATAAGGCATAGTTAGAAGATTAAGGACATTTTGTGCATTATGTTAAACACTTGGCTGGCACAGAAAACCTAGCTCTCCCTACCAAATTCTAGGCACACTCAGTAGCTGACATCGATAACCAGAAGATAAACTGCATATTGTAATAATCTCCTACTGTTAAGTATTCTTTGACATCCTAATGACCAGAAAACCTTAGTTGTTGTAACTGCAGGTTTTATTTACATGAAGACTTAAATTCTGTTGCTTGAAGTGCTTCTCTCTCTGTATCAGGTCCCATCTAGAGGCTCTGTAAGCAAAGAGGGACCAGCACAGAGCAATGCTAGTGCCAAGCTTCTCCTCCACTTACCCCCTTTAGCCACATTCATTAGTCATTCTTATCGTGACTCATCACTGCTTCACAAGACTATGCAAAGCCAGGGTGATTATATATAAACACCAACACAAATAATAGCGAGTTTCGTACTTCAGGCAAGCATATCTCCAGAAGAAGTCTGTACACCATCTTCCTCCTAGAGGAAGCAGTGTCTGTAAAGAGTTTCATAAGTCCATTATAAATTCAGAAGCAGCACTGTTGTTCTCTTCCTCTGATCCAACCCAATCAGACAAGAACAGTTTGCTTAGTAAGACATTTGACAAGCACAAAACTGTTCATGCCTGTTCTAGAGCTTTTACTTATCCTTGGCAATGCAATTGTGAAGGGAAACCACCCATGGGAAGTTCACTGGCTGACTGCAATCTCTTGCTAAAATACACAGGTGNGCAGCACTAGAAACACAGATTTAGTTAACCTTGAAGAAGTTACTCCCCAACAAACTGATCCTGTTGCATAATTGTCATCCATTCTTATTCCAAGTCCATGGCTTCATTCTTTCAAATGAATTCAGACTATCAAAATCAAAAAGCAAGCAAGCAAAGAGAAACAGATCTGATACAAAATATAAGCCTTCATATATCAGTATGGAAAGAAAACAAAACTGTGACCCAACGTGAATTTATTTTTTCATTTCATCTTCCAAAAACAGCAAAATCTGCACATGCAGCAAGATCTCTAGAGATAAATCAGTACTAGCATGGTATGTGAATAAATATGTAGAGCACCTGAAGTGTGATAACTACTGACATTGACTTACTTTATTAAAGGACATTCATCTCAAGAACTTTTGAAAAGTTCTTGAGACAATTTCAAAAGATACTGTGCTTTTAGAGTGGGAAGCCCTTATCCACAAACCACTTGAGACTGCTAGGAATAAACTACTTCAAATAATCCTAGGGTTTGTTCTGTTCTTCCACATACACTTATTATTAGGGGTCCTCTGATCGGAGCTGTTAGAGGCTATTATTCTGGTCAGTAGGACATAGTTTGTTGGGTATTTTGAGGTTTTTTTGTGGTTTTCTTTTCTATAAAAACACATTAAAACAGAGCCCCAAATATCCATTGAGAAGCATGACAACTCTTGGTGGCCCCACCTTGCTGCTCTTCCATTGCTTGCCCCTGCATCACCCCACTCAGTGGTGATGGCATAGTTTCTTCTGGGGTGAAAGAGCACTATCAATCCTGCAACCGGCAGTTTATTATTAAGCAGCCCTAAGGACAAAGGCACAACTGAAGAAACAAACAGTTACAGTGATTTATTTAAAGACAGGAAATGTCTTTTTAAAAAAAGATTTACATTTCAGTAGTTGGTTAACCTGGTAGTAGAAACAGTGTCGTCTCAGTTTGTGTGAGCTAGGCCAAATAGCTTTTGACCTACTTCCAGTACATCCATACCAGGTCTAGAGCAGAAAACACAGTACATTTTTTTAGACCTGCCTGTTCATTATGCACACTTTCCTACAGACAACATGTTGGTGTTCCCAGATCAGTAAAACAGCCACCTAAATATGAAGCAACATTGGATAGTATGAGCTGCATTTCCAACATACTATGTCCAAAATGCACTTCTACAATTTCAACAGCATGCACTTATTTCAACACATCTATATGATGTCAGATTCAGTTTTCATATTTGTCTAGCACAGACTTAAAGCCACAATTCAAAGCAGGTGCCCACCACAAACCTCCTCTCTATTCTGCTACAGACATGACCTATACCAGTTTGGAGAAAAAAAAAATTAAAATCTTCACCTTTAAGCATTTCCCTGACATCTTTTTGAACACATACCATTGTCTCATTGTCACTTCAGATTGTTTGTCAGCTGACAAAACGCCAAGATTTTTACAGAATTAGTGAGACAAGTCATTAACATACTTTAGCTTTCCCTTTTCAATCACACTTTTTCATTCTTACTTCATTCAAAGCTAGTGCACTAACATATTTTGACGTTAATCTTCTCTTCTTTCTTTAAGAAGAAAGTATTCCTACTATAACTTTCAGTGCCACCAGCTAGCACAGTACACTTCCTATCAGTGTTAGCTTGCATCTGTATCTCAGTAAGTCATGCCAACACGGTCCAATCTCCAAGTTATTTTTATTCTGAATGTTTAAAAGCTTCACACCCCCCCCGCCCCTTTTAAGCTTTTCATTGTGTTAGAAATTACTCTATAGCTGGATAATGAAGCTCCTGACTTTTAGGTACATTACAAAGAGTTATCAACTGTTAAGTAACATTTAACTAGGCCTTACCTTGTAGCATGCAGCTATATGCAAATTCAGATATCGCATAAATGTGCGGAGGCATTTCATGGCGCTTCTTCCCTCTGTACATCTCGATAATGTTTTCTGAATAAATCGGGAGGTTCTTGTAAGGATTTATAACCACGCAGAACAGCCCTGAATAGGTCTTAAAATAAGAAAAGAAATAAACGTTTCTTTTAGTAAACAGTATTGAAATAGAACCATAAAGAACAGACAACTTTTTTCACAGGTTCCATGATATTTATCTTAGAATGAAATCGAGGTCCGTTTTGTTGAGCAACACAAAAGTACATGCCACATACAAATTAAAGGTTTCTAGTTCTTTTGAAAGGCTCTAATTACCTCCATAAGGAGTAATTTAAAGGTAATAAATACGAGTAAATATGAAGTGCAACATCTGATCTCTTTCCCACAGTTATTTAAATCTCCCTTCCATTTGCCAAATTACAGGATCCATGGACAGTTTTTGAGGTTCAACTCCTTCAGTAAAATGTGCAAAGTTATTTTGTTTTTTTGAAGAAACCGATCATATTGATTAGTCTAATAAATAATGTGGAAAATGAAAAAGCCTATTTCCAACCATGATTACTACTGCAATGCTACTGTTTTTTCATATTTGTATGTTTTTCCTGCTCCCCGGTGTTTTGGTTGTGGCTGCGGACGGCAACAAAAGCGCCACGTGGCCGTCCCTCCCCCCGCCGGCGTGCGGAGGAGAATGAAAAGAAACAGGCAGAAACCGGTGGGTCAGGATAAGGGCAGTTTAACAGAACAGCAAACAGAGGGAAACAGTAACAACAACGATACAGATAAGGAGAAAACACGACAACAACAGACCCGCTCTCTCGGATCGCACCGGCGCCGCACGCTCCCGAGCCGCAAGAGGGTTCTCACCGAGCCGCCCGAGCCGCCCTCCCCACCGGAACCCAGCGTGATGTCACAGGGTATGGAACACCGGGCTCTGTTCGGCCAGGTGGGGTCAGCCCCCACCCCCCGGCTGTGCCCCTTCCTNGAGTCCGGTGAAAATTAACCCTGNCCTGGCCNAACCCAGGACATNCNGNACTCANCACTNGNGCAGGCTGCACAGGACCTTGTCCAGGTGGGTCTTGAA
>Ga0065710_10011887_pt1 | contig 9311 bp, 3 predicted proteins | sample Hoacrofraction14_FD_59097 | JGI IMG/M metagenome (GOLD analysis project Ga0065710, IMG submission 59097) | Hoatzin crop microbial communities from Cojedes, Venezuela - Epithelial fraction 14 | ecosystem: Host-associated > Birds > Digestive system > Esophagus > Crop | place: Cojedes, Venezuela...
CAGCTTCAATTCCAGGTGGGCTTGGGCCTTCCTCGTCGCATCCCTGCATGCTCTGACCACATTCCTGTACTCTTCCCAAGTGGTCTGCCCCTCTTTCCACTTTCCATGGACCTTTCCCTTCCACCTGAGCTCTGCTAGAAGGTCCTTGTTTAACCATGCAGGTCTCCTGCCTCCTTTGCTCGATTTCTTTCTCAGGGGCATGCACCGCTCCTGAGCATGGAGGAAGTGACGTTTAAAGAGCGACCAGCACTCTTGGACCCTCCTGCCTTTGACAGCCCTGGCCACGGGATTCCTCCCAGTAGCTCCTTGAAGAGGCCAAAGTTAGCCCTCCTTAGGTCCAAGGTTTTGATCTTGCTTATCGCCCTGCTTCCTTAGGGGTGACTCTGTTCAGAAGGCGCAGCCACTAATCCTATCACTCTAATCCGTAATCCAATTAACCCTCAGGCTTTCTCGCTGTTTTGTAATTCTGCTTTTTGGTTTGGGAGTTTCAGTTTTTAAAATATATTATGAAGGCCCTGAACATTATTGCTTCTGCTGCTGTTACTGTTCTTATTCTGAGCTGGTTTTCCGCGGTGACTGTGGTGTGCAAATACAGACCAAAAATACTCCTGCTTTTCTGAATGCATCCTTTAAAGGATGTGCTTTATTCTTCTCTCTGCTCTTATTTTCTTTAAGTCTTGCCTTTACCCCCGCTAAACAGTAATTTTTAAAATTACACAGCTCCATGCCATCTCAGACACAAGGATTTTGACCCATTAATTTGGTTCTCACGGCTGCAAGAACTGTCCCTTTGATCTCATTAGTATACAAAGTACACCAGTGATCACAGTGACTGCAGGTAATTCTCTGTTTGTGTTTGAGAAATTTGCTACACCATTAATCATCGTCCATCAGTTTGTTTGCCCACTTTTGTTCTTTGGAACAATTCTGCTTTGCATAACCAGAGTTCTGGCAAAAGGGAAGCGTTCAGTGTAACAACAGCAGAGACTGCACTCAGGCAGATTCCAGCATGTTACTGCAAGTCTGAAAAGACACTTCAGTATCCAGATCAGTTGAAGCCTCCTGGGTGGCGTGTAACTTCCCAGTTTATGTCTGTCGAGGCACTGGACAGCGTACTTAAGAGTAGAACATGGCTCACTCTTGACCAAGTTGGGCTTAGCCAAAGAGAAATGGTGAAAAAAATTAGCAGAGACTTTGCACTGCCACAGAATTTTCAGGCTTCAAACCATTCTTGTGGGGAATGTCAGCCATCAGTCCATGCTTCTTTGTCAACTGATAGCATATTTTGATGATGCTAATGACAAAGCACGGTGACATCCATTTGAAGTTCAGGTTTATCTGATGTACAATACACCACAGCAGTATTTGTTCACAAAGCAAAACAGGCGTTGTTAGAACACCCAAACAGCATCGACAAAGCAAACAAACACACAAAATGACAAGAATGCTTCCACCCCCAGAGCAGAAGTACCATTTTTCTACACCCATGACCAACATCAGTGAAATACCACCCCATCTTGCTACATTTTTCATGACTTGCTTCTGGCTAGTGATTTCTTCTGACACACCATCCAGAAACAGGGAGGGAAAACAAATCAATATTCTAGCTAATCTGAGTTGCTGAAGGCAGTTTGCTTTTTCCACATCATTTTAATTCTCTCTTGATAATCCATACAGCAGATTAAAATATAAAATAAAAATCTAAAATCCCTAACAGCAAGAAAGGGAACATTTTGCCATCAAAAATTTTTCCTGGACTGAAAGAAGTGTTACCTATGCTACTGCAGGATTAGAAAAGTTTCCAGTTTGTTTACCACGAATATTAAAGTCTTCTAGAAAAGTGTGACAGCAGGAGCGACACCGCATACAATGATAACCCATTAAGCATGTAATTTCTTCCCTCTATTTTTAATTCTATCCAGCCATGAGCTGTCCACTGTTCAGTGCAAGATTAATGAATCACACTCTAATTGCTTTTCACATGTCAAGCTCTACTCCAAGTCTTAGGGTTTCAAGAACCTAATGTCAAAACACTTTTTCCTTTGGCTATATCACAGGAAGCTAACTCCATCAAATGTAGTGATGCATTAGGAATAATATTAATTACATAGTTTCTGAAGATTTCAGTCTGTTCTACAGTTTGAGTAGATTGCAACACTTCGCCAGTAGTTTGAACAACACAAACTGATTCAGCCTTGTGAAGCAGGAATGGTAGCACAACAGTAACGCTTCCTCGGATGAGACCAGTACGATCACCGTCTAATTGCCAAATCAGCTAACTTCTTGCATTAATCACTTCTGTTCAGCAGACAGGCTTCTGGTGCATGATCGCTCAGACCCAGTGTGTTGGGTCCCTGCACGCACAGTACCTGGGAGAGCTTGTTTTATGGGGTTGGATTGAATTCCAGGACTTTGCTACTCTTAATCTGAGAAAGTTTCCCCTGTTCCTCCCTCGTACTGACAATGAGCCAAGTCAGGAAGGAGGACGGGAGCTCGGTATCTTTATCATACTGATACCAACACGGGGTTTTGACGCTTTGCAGATGACAGCCAATCCTCTAAACCAAACCAGCTTTTTACATCTTTTACCATCCTTGCTTGCTGCACTGTCTAAATGCAAAGCCGAGCTGTCTGCCGCATCAGCACAGCCCTTCTGCTCCCGCCTTTCATACTTCTTCTCTGCATGTGCTATACAGCTAGAGACTTTAGAGAGGAATATGAAGCCAAAAAGGTGGAGGCTTTTTAGAATCCTTTTCCCATTTTGTAGGGGTGACCATACAGTACAGCCACATTCTAGTGACTGCATTTTGTCTTACAGGCAAATGCTATGGCAGTGACATAAACACGAAAAAGTGATGGCTAGTTTGTGGTGTATCAATTATATTAATTTGACCAGAAGACTATGGAGAGGGACTTGCACTGCCCACTCATCAATAATTTACTCTTTTTTCACTACAGCCTAGAATTAGACAAGTCCCTTAAAGAGCTTGTAATAAATGCACCTCAGGCTTCCAGAGACTCATTCCTGCCCAGGAGTTTGAAAATAACTATCTTCAACTCAATTAAAAATTTGTCTCAATACATCATGCCGTTCCAAAATATTGAGCTAATTCAGATATGCTTCTACAGTTACACGGCCCTGAATAACTCTTTTTGTCTAAAGGGTCTTCTAAGTTTATAGCAGGCTAATAATTTCAGCGTCAGAGCCATTAAAATATTAGCAGTATTTGTTCTGTAGAAAAGGAAATGCAGAGGTACGTCCTACTGAACTAACATCTCGCCGACATTTTTGCTGTGGCAAAGGAATGTGTATCGGGCTAACGAGCAGACGCTGCACGCCGTGTTGCGACAGGTAACGCTCTGTCAGTGCAAACCAGACACAGCAGAGACGCGGCAGCAGCCTGACCGCTGCCTGCACAAATGGGAGTCCCTTGTTCCCGCTACCTGACTCTCTGCTGTCTCCTTTCAAAGAGCTTCAAGCAATCAAATTATATCAAAAATGAGTGAAAATTGGGCAGTTATTCCACCACTTGTCTGGAAACCAAGGGCTTGTGCCTTGCACAATGCAGCAGAAGAGCATGTAAGCACTATGTGTGGTGCTCAAAGTACTGCAGTTCACACAAGAAAACATTTTGGCTGAGCTCAGGGTCCCAGAGTTTCTTTTCTTTCCACTTTCTAGGGCAATCTTGCAAGTGACAGGGTCAGCCGCTAGGATCTGCGAAGTACAATCTCATTCCATCAGCACACAATTTCCCTTCACTTTTCTCCTTGTCACACTGATTCACTAAATCCACATATGGATTCTAGCTGTTAACTTTGAATAAAACCATCTGTGATACATCTTGAGGTGTTGCACGATTTTCACGAGCACATGCAGCAATCACAGCAATCACTGGGTTCATTACACCACATCATTGATTCTTGTACCACACCACAGTAATTTATCACAGAAGCAAAAAGAAACAAACCTAGATCAATCTGTCTGACACAGTTTTAAACAAAAATGATGTCTTCTTACAGTAACTGCTCTTAGGATCATAACGTAGAAGGAATGACAAAAACATCTGGAGGAAACAAGGGCTGTACAGTTCAACAACCACTCAAAACACGGAACATACTATAAACAGAGTTCATTAGTTCACACTGCGACAGATTTTTCCCCGTCTCAAAAAAAATAATCTCTTAAAGTCTGTTACAGATGTATTGTTTACGGTTTTTATTGCTTTGATAACAGGGAGGATTCAACCGCTGCTGTGACTCACGCCTGTGGTATGCAACAGCATCTGAAATACCAACACTCCATCCCCAGCACCTACTGCCTGACCTGCTTCAAGGGTCTCCCTCTCCCCGCCACGTCACATCTCATCAGGCAGTCCCTGAGAAAATGGGAATTTGGTAACTGCAGTATGTATTTAATACCTGAGGCAGGTTTGAAAAGCAGATTAGTCAGGTAAAGTGATAAGAAGCAGAAAGAAAAGGTAGGCAGGGGTAAGACTATTTCAACATTAATGAAGGTAAAACCCAAGACACAACCTTATTAGCGAAAATCACTGCCCTACACCAAAATTCAGTTATTAAATAGAAGTGACCTCATCATCAGTTATTCCAGTATCAGCCCCGTTATCTCCTTTGAATGACACACCTCCAGTGAACTAAAAGGGACATCACCTTCATGCTTACTCCTCCATGCACATGCTGCTCAGATTACCAGTCTCAATGAAAGCAGCCCTCAGACCACTCCGTGGCTCTGCAGGTTTATTACAGTCGCCAGTGGTCTCTTCATCGTAGCCATACCCTCACATGAATTTGTTGCACATGTCATTCTCTGGCTGTTATAGGCCTGTTAAATGTAAGTAATTTCTTAATATTGGCTTTCAAGTTTTTGGCTACTTCTTCAAGCTCCTTCTTAATCCTGATAATTCCAGTTAGCATTCATATTCCCTAGTTTATGCTTCTCTTACTGTCTTCATTAATTTTATGACTTTGGTTTTGAAGCAACTACAAAATACTAATCAATTAAATATTTCATCACTTGTTTTCCCAAGAAATTATCCTCTCTTACTTTTTAAGACGAGAATGCTGTCTATGGAAAAATGATTTCTGATGTATAAAAGACAACTAACCTTTAACTTGGTACAAAACCTGGACTCTTTCTTTAGAGGAGTCCAGCATAATTGCCTGAACAGTGACTTAAGAGCTCAGACAATGAAATGGAGAGTACCGTGTAGGCGTGCAAAAAGCTCTCTGAAGAGTTGTAAAAATATATTGCCATTTGAGTGTCACTTGATCACAAAAACATTAAAGCAATTAGATGCCACTGAGTTGCACAAAAATGGATACAGGTATAATATAACACACAGTTTAATTCCTCAATAAATTCTACTATTGTTTATTAAAGGCACTTTCAGACACAAAAAGTGACAATGTTTCTGGAATCTACGAAGACAGCGTTTGGTGACTGTCCACAAAGACATACCTAGGACAGCCTACTTGACTCAAAACAGCCCCTCCTTCAGCCTGTGGCTACTGAAGAGAGAGGAAGAGTCCAGGTTCTCGCTGACCTGTGGGACATAAGTCCGTCCAACGGCTTTAATACGCATAGCACGACAGCCAGAAGGAAGCACAAGCTTTTGCTAAGTCACCCCAGTTTTCTCGCAGTCCTGAGCTTCCTAGGGACCAAAGGGTGGAAAGGAAATTCTTTAAGACCTTGTTAAGGACAAAACGTGCAAGTTTCTATCACCCAATTTTTCTGTGTTTACCCTTCTTCTAGTTATTTCTATCAAATCAATAATCCTAAGATAAACAAACATTATTTCATAAGCTTCTTAGGAAGGTTCAACATTACGCGGCCTGAAATACAAGCTTACAATTAATCTGTAGTGTCAGCTACCTTGTTTTTATCAGTAAGCATCCAGAAAAGTGATCGTATTTTTACTTCAGCTTTTTACAAAACACATGGTATTTTCTCTTCACTATTTTTCACTCATTGATTAAGCTGACACTTCCAAAACTAGTGTTAATTTAACTGTAATTTGAGAACTCATCTGTTCAGCTCGCCTATTTTAAATTAAGGTGACTAGACACCAAAGTAGCTTTCTACTTCTAGCAGAAAATGGAGTTTTCCCCTATGTACCACATGCAAAACATCACCCTTATGCAGAAATGTTCAGATTTGTTCACGGAAAGAAGTCTTTGCCCTCAAAACAACATTTGTGAGTCAAACACCAAGAAATCTTTATATCAGCTTCTGGCTTTGAGGGTTTTTTACTGTTGTTGGGTGCTGGTTTTTTAATAAAACCCAAGTATTTTCTACAAGGACACAAAAAAATGTCCAGGTAAAATAATCAGAAAGCGTTTAGGCTCAGATTATACCATGGTGTAAAAACAATCTACAAATGCAGGATACGGAACACGTATGTGGTGATTTTACCTTTGCTTTAGAGAAGTGTTACAGACTTGGACTCAATCTAACCAAGTCCCAGCTTGTTCTCCGCAAAGTTTTGAAACGCAGTTTTCATTAGGATCAGTTTGTATTTGCACCATCACATTTCATAGTTTTAGGACTCAATCTCCAGCTGGGATTGTCTCATGGTAGATATGTTTTACAGAAAACGGAAAGGCTACACAAGTCTCGGTTTGGTTATTTTCCTCCCACGAACACGTTTGAAGAAGAGTGAGGAGAGGAACGGGTTTGGGGTTTTGTTTTGGTTTTTTGCTTTGTTATTTTTGTGTGTTTGATCACCTGAGAAGCAACTCCAAAAGAAACTTGAATTGTTTTCCAGGCCAACAGACCTGTGAGCTGCACAGAAATCTAGCACATGGCAATGAAATCGATATATGCAATGGTGCTCATTTTTAGCTATAACGCACAAAGCTTCTTGGGAAATGAATCATGCTGAAGTACAGGTCTAATTTTAGCAGACTTGAGGAAATAAAGTAGTCCATTTGCTTTAGAACCATGCTGGGTGAAAGCAAGAAGTCATTGAAGTCGAAATTGTTATCTAAGTACTTTTATGGTGAAAAAACAAATCAAACAAAGAAGCGTGACAAAAACTGTCACCACAAAAAACGACCAGATTTTTTTTTTTTCAGTCAGCCTAGTTTCACACATATCTGTTTGGACACAAATGTATGCGTGTTGTACATGGAAGAGAAAAAAAGACAGGAGCGCAAGACGGACAGGTAGTTCTTCCTAATTAAGTTTCTAACCGGCAGCGCAACAGGCGCAAGCAGAGAGCTGCCATCAGCACGCCCTGGCAGTGCCCGCAGTCCTGCGGCAGTGGCTGACGTCAGGCATGCCAAGCTCCAAGCCTGACAACACACTCCCACACCCCAGTGCTAACGCAGGGACATGGCCCCTGCCAAAGCTCTCTACTCCATCAGATTAAGCAAACAAACAAGCAAAACAGTCTGATGAGCAGGTCCAGACTTGGGAGTTTTCCTTAAATACTTCATCAAACCAAAGGGGATGCTTGCAAATTCTCTAGCATTTCAATACTGGGATGCCAATCAGAATTGAGGTTTATGCAGTGAAAAAGTATCTAAATCCCTTCATTACAAAGTCAATCTTAATATGGAAAAGTGCGAGTGCTCCATGTTAGACAGGGTTATAACAGTTCAGTTCCTATCATCATTAATGAGAATGTCATGGCTAAATGCCACCACACCGTTTTGGATCTCCTACAGCCTAACTCAATTCCCACTGAAAACAGCAGCGATCAGATCATTCCATTAACTTCTGTGGCCTTTGGACTGGACTTCAGACTCTACTCGCAACGAGATGAAGTTCTCCATCAAGAGACCAAGCACTCCCACCTCCTGTTGCTTTTGGCACCTGCTTCCTAAAGCTAAGTATCCAAAAAGAGAGTAGGAGGGCCTGCCTCTTCTACACTTCAAAGCAAATTGTGGACTTTCAAAGGACTCTAGGAGATTTTGCCACCTAACTGCAATCATTTCCTTTGAAATTCTTGAGTAAATGCTTTAAGTGAAAAAAAAATTAGCTTCTTTCTTAAAATGCAAGAAATTAATGGTTATTATAGACAGAATATAATACAACACACATGGTTTTCTATTCAGATTTTGCCTTTTTTCATGTAGCACCCTGGGAAAAATTAACAGGTTTTTTCTGTGGTTGTAATATTACGCAGGACAACAATATTACAAGTTAACTGTTACAATCCAAGTAATAGTTCCCAGCAAAAGTATGCTTTTTCCATACATTTCATGCTTGTTTATAGTTATGTAGTTAGTCCTAAAAAGGACATAATTCTGCTGTCATCTTCAGAGTTGTGGGAAACCAAGTAATTTGAGACAGAACAGCACCGTCTCGTGACCTGAAGGATCAGGGCATCCTGTGTCTCCCTTCTCTCTTCTCATGAGAGAAGCCGTTTTCACACATCCAGCTGTAAAAGACCCTGGAAAACAGCAACCGTGAACTGGCATTCGCAAAGCCACGAATCCAAAACTGATTGGCTCTAGTAACTGTTTTATTAGTATATAAGGTATTCACTTGAGCAACAAAATGATTCTGATCGAGCACAAGATTGGGGTCCATGAAATCATTCACCACAAATGGAGCCCGAACGTGGGTATTCGGACATGAAGATATTCGGACATGAAGGTATTCAGAGTTGGAGATTATTACCGGTGGTGAACCGCAGCTGGGACCAAGAGGAGAGACATATGCACACGTGTGCACACACAAGAGGAGACATCACCCTTCACTGGAACGACCGAGGTGAGCAGCTGCGGATTTATAAGATGGGAGAGTCAGCTACAAAGGAGCAAAAGCTCCATCAAGAGATTTTACAGAGAATTTTGAAAGAACACGGGTTTGCAGTATCAGTTACAACGTCGGTTAAATTGTTAGTTTGGATAAGAGACTATTGCTCATGGTACCCTTCCTCAGGTTCGTATGATAGCTCGTTGTGGGCAAAGTTGGGGGAGGAACTGCAGACAAAAAAGGACTTGCAGCTCGAAGTCCCTGACGAAATCATTACAACTTGGAAAACAGTGTATACAGCTTTAAATGCTCTAAAACCCACAGAAACTATCTTACAAGCATCGGCTGCCCCTCCTCCGTTCTCGCAAAAGCAGGAACAGACCGAGCTGCAGTCTTCTGAAATATGTAGTCCTACGTACGACGAAACCCCTAACTCAACACAGGGAATGCGGGGGACAGATCCACCAGAATCTGACGACCCTTTTCATCCCAGAGAAATAGACACCTCACAGTCACAGGCCCTGGTTCTCATGGGGGACTTCAACCACCCTGACATCAGGTGGGAAGACCATACAGCTAGGCAGGCGCA
>Ga0065710_10011758_pt1 | contig 9280 bp, 9 predicted proteins | sample Hoacrofraction14_FD_59097 | JGI IMG/M metagenome (GOLD analysis project Ga0065710, IMG submission 59097) | Hoatzin crop microbial communities from Cojedes, Venezuela - Epithelial fraction 14 | ecosystem: Host-associated > Birds > Digestive system > Esophagus > Crop | place: Cojedes, Venezuela...
TTCCCCGAAATCTAAGCTAGGGCATCTGGAAGCAGCAACTATGCCGGAGCTCATACAACCTGTATTTTACCCTCCTTGAACAAACTCACTTCATTAACCCAGTTTCGCCCAACCCAAGGGTTGCTCTTCCTCAGCAGAAGGCCATTCCCCCTCCAGTCTCTCCTTTGGAGCGCGCCAAGGGAAGCTACTCTATCTCCCCAGGCTTCCTAACAATGGCAGCCGGGTTTGCATGAAGGCTCAAGGCCAGAGGAAGCCAGGCGGTCTGGCCCCCAGGAGGTGTGAAACTCGGAGCTAAATACCTTCCACAAAATGAAGGCAGAACTTGTCAAACTGATCCAGACTCACTTCTGCTCAAACATCTATGCACATTCCCTGTTTTACTGAGGGGTCCCCCACCTAAAACTGCCCCCAGGGCCAGGCTCCTTTTGCTGCGCNGTGATGGAATATTCTGCTTTCTCTCTCAGACAGAAAAATGGAAATGCTGCATATACAAATCAAGCCACAGGCCGCTACGGATCAGTCATTTCTGTTGGAAAACAGCCCCACAGACACTTACCATCTCTGCCCGGAAGGATGCAGGGATGACACTCTGATTGGAGAGGTGGAGAGTTCGGGAAGCATCTTGTAGAACTTGGATGCTGCCGAAATTTATCTTACTCGGATGCACGTGGACAACTGGTCCTTCTCCAATGCTCACTAAGTGCATTTTCTGCTCCAGGAAGCAGGCAGGAAAGATCAAAAAAGAAAAAACAAGGAAAGTTTAAAAAGATTAGACAGCTCTAAGGGTAATCCTAGACTGGGGGATAATTAGAGCTGTGCCAAGTTTTCAGTGTTGCAAGACCGAAACGGAAGGCCTGGAGCAAGCGTGGGATCTCCAGCGATCCCATCCGCCAGCCACAAGCTCCCGTTTTCAGGGGATAAAGAAACCCGGCCTCCCACCCTTGCCTTTTCACCCCTCCTCCCCACCGTGAGCTCTCCTTCCTCCCCCCGCGCCTGCTCCCGCTCCTGTTCCTGCTCCGTCTTGCCCCAGACCACCCGCCCCGACTTCTGCTGCTGCACAGCCACGCCTGCAGAGGAACTCCCTGCGCATCCCCGGAGCTGCGCCTGAGAAACGCAGCACCAGTCGGCGGCAAAGCCGGCTCTTCAGAGCCGACATCACGTACGTTAGTTGCCTCTGATTTGGGCTTATGTCTATCCCTGGTACTTTACGAATAACAGGCGTTAATTATCAGTTACACCACCCCAGCGGTATTTTTTTCTTTTGACAGTCTGAGACCCAAAAGTCCCGTCCTTGCAGAACTGCGCAGACTATTGGAGGGGGAACGCGGATCCCTTTGCTCAACCACCTTCTCGCATCACTGCAAACAACGAGAATTTATCCAGCCTGCCTGGATTTCACCACTTCTAAACACCCCAACCCTTCAGCAGGGTCTGAACGCACACAACTCCCAACGCTGACAGGCTGCTGGACGATTCACTGCGGGGCAAGGAGTATGACTGAACCACAAAAGAAAGCAGCCCCCACGATGTCAAACCTTTCCTGATGCCCGGCTGAAGGAAGCGGCATTGACAGCTGTCACAACCACCGGTCCAACCCAGGCACAAGGAGCGGCAGCCACAAATGCTCATCTCTTGACGGGATGCCGTGCAAGAGCGAGCCAAAAATCACGTACCAAGGCTGCTAGCNCAGAAATAAGGAGCTGAAGCACCGTTTCCATTCCTTCTATTGAAAGTTTAAACCCCTTTCGACCACTTTCAAAATGCCGGCCTTCCTTTCCATAACAGAAAGCTTCAGGTTCCCAGCAACCCTCGGGCATCCTCTGCCATGCTCAGAGAGAGGATCAGACACTTCACAACAGCTGCTTCAAAAGTCATTATCGTTTTAAACTCAAGTTTACCTAACTAAATTTGTTCTAGATTTCAGCTAGCTGAAGCCAGGACACTACGTACAATGTGCTCCTGCCCACATTCTGCTGTCAGTGCTGCTGTTGTGCATGCCTGAACGCAAACAACCCCTTTTAGGAGGTTTTAGCCCAGGAAAGCTTTGCCTCATCCATTTCCAAGCTTGGCAGAAATAAAGACCCTGTGCTCCAGATGCAAGCGGCGCGGAGACTCGCGTCTCTCTGGCTGGGGCTTTTGGCAAAGAGATGCGATGGGCATTTCGCAGACGCCATGGGTCTGGCTTTCAGCACGGTTTCTCACACAGCGCTTGCTTTAGCAGCATTGAGGGATGCCCCTGTGTGCTCCAGAACAAAAGTCCCAACCAAGCAGCAGCTGCTGCTCAGCAAATAACACAGCAGAGTACCAGACCCAGGGATGGTGCTGGGCTGCAGACTGGGCTCGTTATCCCGTCTCACACATCCCTAATTAAGCACTGTATCAGACTCTTCCATTATCACCTGCCTAAGCAGATACCACCCTTCCTCTTCCAGATGTCAGCTGTTGCTCATGCCATCAATCCCTCCCCTCCTTGTCCACATGGCTCAGCTATTACAAGCTCCTTTTCCCAGGAAGGATNCCTGGAGTTTGCAACCCTGTCTGCCCGCAGCCCACCAAGCAGAGTCGCACAAAGGCCCACACCCCCGAGGACTCACCAGTGGGGACCCTTCGCTCCCCAGCACCGCCACACGAGCGATGGTGTCCTGCTCTCCCGTCACCTGGGCTTCCAGTGTCACNGGGACNTGCACTGAGCTGTGAGGCTGGATGATCCCACACGGCTTGGGGCTGGAGTACCGCACGGCAGCACCCTCCGTCTGCTCCTGCGAGGGACAGAATCAAACCCAGCTTCAGAGCCACCTCTGAGGAAACTCTAAACTCCTTGACACCTACCACAACAGCAATTTATACTTTCTTTAAAATCCCTAGGAGAAAGCAGAAAGGCACAAAACAAGGTGCAAGACTTGTATGGGCTTAGCACCCTCACAGGGTCCAAAAGCCGCTGCATGCACAGACACCCACTCCTGTGCTGGCAGCCTCCTTCCAGCAGCTTTCCACGACCCCATGAATTCTGCTGCGTGAAAGCACCCCAAAGACCACAGGATAAACTGCTCCCTAAACTTCATATTCAGGCAGGTTCCTCTTCTCAGCAAACCTCCAGGTGAGAAGAGGAACCTGCCTGAATACAAACCAGCACGGCCTTAGCCAAAACCCTCGATAACATCTGACGGCAGGAGAGGATGCGATGCCAAACCTGCGGAAGAAGCCCGTAGCAGCCTGGAAGATCGCTGTCGTTCACAAGGGTCAGCATCCGCCGACACGGGAACTTCAGAAAGCACCGCCCAAACGTCACAACGGGGTTGGGGACTCGCAGCGGAGGAACTAGGCATCTAGGCGGAGAGATGACCGACAGGGAATTAGAGATACCACACATTGGTCACTGTCCAACAGACATTTAACACCCCCACAGCAGTAAATNGCCTTTAGCTTCTTTTTATTCCTTTGTTCACTGAACCAGACACCAGCTCTCAGCAGGCTGCTTGCTGTGTCCCAAACCAATTTTCCATTTTGGCTGCAACACAGCACAAATCACAGAATCACAGAATGGTCTGGGTTGGAAGTGACCTTAAAGGTCACCTGGTTCCAGCCCCCCTGCCACGAGCAGGGACATCTTCCCCTAGACCAAGTCCACCACTTGCAGGAAAGGAAGGAGAGATGGCCCTTTGGAAATCTCTTACACCTCAAGCACCAAAAAACAGGCCAATAATGCATATAATTACTGTTCCCTTTAGAANAAGGCTCAGGGCCATGCCTGTCCCTTGAGCACAGGTGCTTCTCAACATGGGCTGCTCTCAAAGCACTGCTCTTCTCATCTCTGGCTGGGCAGAACCAGCTCATTAACGCTTCTCATTTGGAGCCAGAGCCAGCCAAGCGTGTTGCAAGGCAGCGTGCTGGTGCTGGATGCACGAGGAGAGAGGGCGAGCTGCATGGAAAGCGCTGATACCTGGCTGTGAGGAGCAGGGCCAACACCTCCTTGCCAACACCCTCCANGTCCACCACCAGCGCCAGCTCGTAACTCTTCACCGTGTTGGAACACAGGGTGACCTGGGGGAAGAGAAGAGCATCAAACACCTCAGCGCTCCCAAAACCCATCGTCCACGCGTGCTGTCCTCCGGTTCTCCTTCCACAGCAAGGAAAGAGAGCATTTTGCTCCAGTTCTTCCGCTGGGCCGTGTAAAGAGCGCAGTCTCTGGGAGTAACAAAAGTCTTCTGACAATATCTGCTTCGTTAAATACGCCTGGCGGTTAGCGGGGCCTACGTAAGCTAAATGAAGGCTCAGACTAACGCTGTACTCACTACTCTATTAAAATCAAGGGGGTAATTTTTATTCTTGACTACAATAGCATAAACCCAGAGGGAATCCGTCGACTTCTACAGAGCAAGCTCAGCTTTACAATGGGAAGCTGAGGCAAAACGTGGCTGAGCAGCTGCTGCNCAGTTCATGGCTGCCAGAGCTTCTTCAGCCCCACTGGAGATCCCCGCAGTGAACACAGCTCCTCCTGCTCAACAGGAGAGGAGAAATAAGGCCGGGAAGAAAAGCAAACTGCGTTATACAATGACATCTCTCTTTTTAACAGCCACCTTCTGTCCTTATCCTTCCTCTGCCCACTTCAAATCAAAGAAACCACTCTAAGCAGCTCTCAAAAACACATGAATGGCTTCTGGACAAGACCTTCAGCTCATGATTTTGGAAACAAAACAGCGCTCCTTCAGAAAAGCCCCAGAGTAACCCAGCCGACAAAAGCCTAACACCAGTGCACGTATCTTACTGGCGTTACGCCCAAAGCTAGCGATGCTAAAGCCCTCCCGTACCTCGGCCAAGCTTCAGCTCCACCTGCTGCAGTCCCTAGGGCCGGACTCTTCCCCTACCTCGATATCCAGGCTTCCCTGGGAACGGACGGTCCCTTTGCAGGGCGTGACGGTGAACTCGGTTGGCTTGACGTCACCTTGAAGTCCCTTTCTCCAGGACGGGCGAGTNTTGTCCGACACCTGATCGAAACTGGTAACGCTGGGCTCGCCCTGGCCGTCCCCGGGAATGCGCAGGTTGACAGTCATGGGCACCAGGGAGGTGTTCGTGAGGCGACAGGACAAGGTGCGAGGAAAGCCTAGGACAACGACACAAATGTGGATTTACGCACCGATCATCCCGTGATTCCCGGTGTGATATCCCGTTCTGATAAACTGTGCTTGGAGTTTAGCTCTTTTCAATCTGAATTACCGCTAATTGAGAAGCTAAGCAAGGAATTCATCAGCAATTCAGTTCCCTTTTCTGCTGATCACAGAGACTGCTTCCTTGGCAACGCCCACTCTCAGCCATGCTGAACACCACAAGTTTCTCTCTCTCTGCCTGAGGAGCCCTCTCCCCTGCCCCAAAACCAGCACCAATTCTTTCTGACTTACGAGCGCGCACCCCGACAGACCATTTGTTCTGAAAATTCAACCCATAAAATTCCCCGTTCACCCCNTGAACACTCTCACTGTTTTCAATATATGAAAGCAGCGTATTGTCAGCAAGGAGCAGCTACAGTAGCAGCAAGGCTGGATGAAACTAGGAATTCCAGCACGATGCAGAGCACTGCGATGCAGTTCCTCTAGGCAGGATCCTTACGGCATCTCCTGTTTCGGTGCCACCAGACTGAGCACGTGACAATTTGCAGCCCGCTTCACCGCAGGCAAGCCTGATGCTTGCTGAGAACCTCGCAGGAGCCGTGCCTCGCCTTACCCAACACAAACAGGGCCATCACACCCGTGCTGCACGCTGGCTTTGAGTACTGCCCGCAAAGGCTTGCAGCGCTGGAGCTTTAACACTCGCTTTCCCTGACGCCCCAGCCACACAACCGGCTGGGGACGTTCTCCAGAGACAGGACACCAGCCCACAGCCTGCGCTGGAGCGGACATCTGGCTCGGCTGGCCAGCTCTGCGGGAAGGACACATCTCCCGTGGGCTGCCTACTGACTGGTATCCGCATACAGACGGGGAGGAACACCAGCTGTGGGCACAGCAGAGAGCTCATCCGTGCCCATCGACAGCGAGCACTGCCCACCTCCAGCAACGGCCCCGGCAGGGAGGCAGCAGGGGCACAGAAACGCACAAACACCGACTTCCCGATCCCAGAGGAGACTGCAGTCTCCAGACACAGGCAGCAGTCAGCAGCACGGCTCCCAGCAGCAAAAACACAACAGCTGCCTTCAGCTGAGAGGGCCTGATTGATGAAATCGGATTCAGCGCGATGAATCTCCCATCACATCACCCTACTTCTGCCCAGCGCGTCCCGCGTTGTTTTATTTATTCACAAGGAAATGAAGCAGCGGCAGAGCGGTGACGGAGGGAGGGGAGGAAGCGGCTCAGGGAAGGCAAGGAGTTCTCTTGCAAAGTCCACCAACAGCAGGAGAACACANAGGCATCCCGGGCGTAGAATGATGATGGCCCTTCAATCAATCCACTACTGATTTCACATTTAAACTTTAGATCATCCCTGTAAAAAGCCTTTGGTGAGACAGACGGAGAGCCAGATTCTGCATCTCGAGNGAGACGCTCTGGATGCTCACCACCGGCTCTGGCAGCAGGGCTGGGCTTTCGGCGGGGAAGGAGCAGGAGCCCACGTCTCTGAGGACATCAGTGCCCGATGCAGAGCTACTGCTCGGACATACTGCCTGGTACATGATAGCGAGGTGCCCTCACAGCGCTAATTAACACCTCACGCTAAAGGTCAAGCGGTTAAATGGTGTCCTTGCCTATCAAGAGGAACAGTTCCCCAGAGAAGCTACAGGCTAGTAGGTGGCTTAAACCCCTTTCTCCTGCAGTCCCATCCCTGGGCCCTGCTGGGACAAGGACGTCCAGTCATTCTGCTGCCAAGGATTGGGAGGCTGGGGCTGAAGAGAACGACGGACACCAGAAAACACCGACTTTCTATTCCTTTGGTCCTATTTGATCTCGTGATGGCCCAACAGTGGCTAAGCAGCCAGCAGCCCTGGTTTGAACACCTCAAAGGCTCTACGGAGGAACGCAATTGCTCCGTTTCGGGCGAGACACAGACCTCTCGCCTCGCGGTCCAAGCCCGGGGCACACTCACCGAAGGAGACGTCGCCGAAGTGGAGGGCAGGCACATTAAAGTGGCAGGTGGGTCTGATGACGCAGCCCCTGTGAGGACAGAGACAGGCAGAGGAGGCATTGGCTCGGGTAAAGAGAAGCGCAAAGCGTTCAGCTTTTCCTCACCGCTCCAGTGGACAAAAGCTGGACTCAGAACCATGGCGGGTTTCAAACCAACCCATCACCCTCGTGCTCAGCACNGTGTCCATGCAGACAGCCCAAGCAAAGTGGTCTGCGCCTGGTAGGTGCTGATGTGTCTGAGGGCACCATGGCGGGCACTGGGCCAAGGGTCTGCCCCCCACGTTGCTGCTGACCCGATGAAGGACCCTGAACAAGTGCTGGCTCCGTGCCTCAGTTTCCCCTTCTGTAACGTCATGATGTGGAGGTCTCCACACAAAAGCAGACCCATTGTACTCCCTTTCCCAGCTGCAGGTTCCCTGCTTTGGTATTTCTGAGCCGGAACTGCTGTTTCCCTGCAGTACATGAACATGTCTCTCAGAGGATCTTGATCCACGCGATCGTTATGCGTGCAGGATTTTGTTGCATTAACCCAGGGGAGCCNCAAACTGGTCATCCCCCCTCGCACACAATTCTTCAAACTTCTTCATTTGCTGCTGCAATCGCAGGGTTCAAACTGGAGTCAAGGTTCAAAAGCCCTGGCTCTCAGTCTCCGCTCTGATCCTAGCATCCTCACGCTAAGACCTCAGACAACACCTTTTTTCTCCACTCCACCACCAGACGAGGCTGGTGGGAGGTGATCACAGATGTGTCCACCCAGCTCCTATAACCCTCCTCACCTGATGGTCAAGGTCGCCGGCTCAGGGGATCCATCCACACTGAACCGGAATTCTTCCGTGAACGGCCCCAGGGTGGTGGAACTGAAGGAGATCCGGATGACGTGGAGCCCGTCTGGCACAATGCTGCCCTCCTGGGGGAGGAACGTGAAGCAGGAGCCCAGAGCTGTCGCTGGAGGGACCAAGCTGAAGCGAGCATCGATGGCTCCTTTGTTAAACAGGATCGCCTGCAGCAGCAAGAAAGCAAAATGGAAACGCGTCAGGAATCTCCCTCGCTTACAGAAGACTCATTTGTTTTCTAATTAAACTATGAACATCTGCAAAAGGCAGAACATGCTGTGTGCTGCTGCTTGGCAGAAGCCAAAGAAAATACAACAGGGCAAGTTCTGCCTTTGGGTTTTGTCACGCAAAGCAGCGATAACTTCGCGTAAACAGAGTCACTCTGGGTTTANTCCACTGACACAGAGCAGTCCCCTTGGACTTGCAGTGCAGAGGACCTGCTCAGCATCACCGGGTGGATTCAGACCCATCCCCAAGAGCAAAGCTGGGAGGCTGCAGCATTACCAGTGAATCCTCAACTACCGCTTCTGCTCCGCGGGAGCCCGATCCTGCCGAGGGCAGAACACCGTCAGCTTCCACTGCAGCCAACAAGTTCATTGCGCGCAGCAGAAGACACCTCAGGCCAGCACTACAACCAGCTACAGAAGCACTCCCCAACCCTGCTATGGTATATACTGCAGGTTGATTCTATTCTTCTCTTCAATCTGATAGTTTCTTCGTCTTTGCTCAACCAGAAATGTCAGGAAAGGGTGAGTATGGTGCACAGGGGCTCTACCTATTCTAAAGAGTTTATCTTTCGTAAATATTCACAGCCACCACCTAAGATTTTACCGTTATTACTCTAAAATGTAAACTTCGAACCAAGCTGTACTTTGCCGAACACTCGAGCGATCGACTGCCTTGAACAGGCGACGCAGTCCCGCAGCATCTGTGGACACTCAGCTCTTACGTCGGCCGAGCAATGCCCGCGCCTGCCCGTGAGCCCCAGCACGCTGTCAGCCGCCCGCAGACCTACTCCAGGCAAAGCTCTGAAGTTTCTCNTTGCTGCAGGGTGAAATCCTGCCATTTCCNCGGAANTACCTATCTGCTNTGGGNTGCTTTGCCTTNATTTTTGGCCCTGCAAAACCTGTCAGGAAACCTGAGACGGCAGCAGAGAGGCGTCCCTTCTTCTTTANTTTTGTAGCCGCTGCTGAGAATACTCACGTATTCAAACTGCACNACAGTAACTTGAAAACTCCTCTCCCCTCTCCTCTGTTCTGCACTTTGGTTACAAACTGCACTTCGGGATCCTACGCTGCGCTGAGGTTTACCTCCTGTCTAGCTGCTTAGGACAGCACTACC
>Ga0065710_10000013_pt1 | contig 9227 bp, 6 predicted proteins | sample Hoacrofraction14_FD_59097 | JGI IMG/M metagenome (GOLD analysis project Ga0065710, IMG submission 59097) | Hoatzin crop microbial communities from Cojedes, Venezuela - Epithelial fraction 14 | ecosystem: Host-associated > Birds > Digestive system > Esophagus > Crop | place: Cojedes, Venezuela...
CTTTTAAGAACTCCATACAATGCAAGAAAAAAAGTAATTTAATCTTGGATCAATATTTGAAAGTGGTAAGTGGAAACTGCAGCTCAGCAAGAATTTCGCTCGCACAATTCCATTTCATTTTGCTTTTGTGTGGTGTAAGTCTGGGATGACATTCCAAATGTTGGATTGTATTTGCACTACTTACTCTTTGCTCTATGTTAAAATATAGTATTTACATACCAGATGCTATACATTCTATCTGATACATCATCTATACCTATAAAATACACAGTAATTGTTTGATATATTGAGATACCACACCATGGATTCACCTGTGAAATACAGCAGATCGCAAGCTTAGCCGATGCCAAACTTGTTTTGCCAGCTGGCAAACATGAATTTTGCCCTCACCTATATATGTATGTATATAGATATACGCTGCCATCAGTCAGCATCCCCCGGCATAACAGCGGCCCGGGCTCAGCGCTGCTGCCTGTGTGGCACTGCCAGAGGCAGAGGCAGGTTTCTGAGGCCGGGGAGGGGTCAGTCTCCATCATTCAGGTTAAAAGAGCTGCAGTTCTGCTCTCTCCCACGGGACATGGCAACAGCCCAGCTGTGGGCAGCGTGGGCAGCACTACGCCCAGCGGCTCTGCTTGCTCTGGCTCGATTCAGCCCCTCGCGCGTCACTGCCCACTGTCCGACCTCAGAGCAGGGCAAAGCAGGGGCTTCAGCAAGTGCTGCATATCCAAAGCCCCCCTGCATGCAGGCCTTTCCCTTCGGGAACTGGACCACAGCCCTCCAAGGCTGGTGGAACAAGCCCAGCGTCGGGGCTGTGTCGGGGTCTGGACAGCCTTGAAGGGTATCCGTAAGAGTTTTAAAATACGCTGCGAACAAACCCAAGAGGAGGCAGCGTCTCCTACCTGGCAATGCCGCGGAAGGAGAAGAGGACACTCCCATCTGCTGCTGCATGTCCCTGGCTTCACCTCCCCCTCTGGCCTCCTCTCCCATCCTTTGTCTGCCCTGTGCACGCAGACTGTAAGATTATCAATTTAACAGTGGTTTCTCAAAATAAACTGCTTTTCCTCTCCTAAGAATAGATTCTGGTGGAGATTGAACTCCGATTCTGAACTGAGAATCTGATACTGGTTATCGGTGACAGTGCTTTGCAAACAATCATAATGATAACAACAATAATCATTCTAACAATAGCAACTATTAAGTAAGCAGAAATATAAAAGATGTTTGATTTGGGGTTTTTTGTGTTTTATCGTTGGTTGGGTTTAGGTTTTTTTATGCTTCTGGCAGTTATGAAAGGGAAGTAACTAAACCCCAGACTGCTGTTTGGTTTGACTCGACTCACTCTACCCTGGCTTTCTTTGTCCCTCAGTTCAGAAAGAGGAAGACGGTTAGCAGTATACACGACAGTGTCAGCGGGCAACAGGTAAAAATCCAAATGTGAAAGTATAGGAAATGTACCTTGCAGCTACAGCACACGGAGGTGTCAGAGCTGTGCCAACAGTGACAGAATCTGCTTAATGAAAATTTTCCTCAGGCATCCAGTAATGTCGCTTGTGATTTCCACTGAAGATTACCCATCAGTTAGCACAAATTTGCTTTTTAATTGGCCTGTATTGCACCTGCCAGATTCTGACTCCCCAGTCTCTGAAGCACTGGCAAAAGAAGGAAGGTGGATATCTGGGGGGATTTAATGTTAAGACGTTACAGGAAGGCCATGCACAGCAACAACTAATGTTTAAAAGACAAGAATAATGTGCACTTGCATGAAGTGATGAGAAAGAGGGAATGGGACCTGGGGAGTAACTAATGAACAAGGTTAATTAGCTACAGCAGAAAGATCTAAAGCTCCAGCGAATTCAGTGGGAAGCTCTAATTCTGTTGACTTTTGTGGGTCCTGGGAATAGCCCAAGGAGGCCAGAAGTAGAAAATCCAGCAGCTAGGCTACATTTATCCAGGCTTATTTTTAAAAGAATGCCAAAGTTGGTGTGTGCTGAAGGTAACCTGTACACAGCTGGGCAACCTCAGTGACGAGCAGCGTGGGGCAGGAGCCTGACAAGCACATGGCACAGCAGCACCCACTGCAGCAGGCGTGCGGGAGACAGAACAACTCCACGCACTGTTTGACCACAACCCAACTGCTTGGTTTTGCTGCTTATGGTGGCGTTGCTGTTGTTGGCTTGCTTTAGGGAGCAGGAAAGAAAGAAAATAATTAAACTGAGAAACAGAGGATGTTTTCNTCTAGACTTGCAATGGTGTAGAGGCTCTGCCTCACGTCACGTTCAACGTGCTGCGGAGCGTANAAGCATCTGGTAAGAGGTATCTTCCAACTTGGGAGGCTTAAATCTGAACGAAGGAAAGCAAGGGTGAGAAGGAAACAGGGCCACACCGAGCTGGTGGAGCTCAGAAGCAGGCTTCCAGGAATTGAGGTGCTGGTGACCATTCCAGGTACCGGACACTCCAGCTCGGTGTTGCCCATTGCGGGAGGAGCACCACGCAGCTGACTCGCGTTCAGGGGTGCTACCTGACACGCTGGCCTCCCACGAGCTCAGCCCATAGCAAAGGCAACCAGATCGGTACTTGGAAATCTCATGGCCCCAGGGATGGATGAGGGCAAAGAGGATGACCGTGGTGACCCAGGACCAGGGGGAGAGGGGACAAGTGTCCAGGAGGACAAGCAGTTAGTAGTTCTGAGTAAGCACTGTCCTGTGCTGAGGGCTCCAGAGCTGGACACAGGACTCCCAGGGCAGGTCTCAGCAGAGCAGGGCAGAGAGGCAGAATCCCCCCCCTCGCCCTGTGCCTACGCTGCTGGGGATGCAGCCCAGGGCACGCTTGGCCTTCTGGGCTGCCAGCGCACATTGACGGGTCAAATTGAGCTTCTCATAAACCAACAGCCCCAAGTCCTTCTCCTGAGGGCTGCTCTCAACCCACTCATCACCCAGTCTTTACCCATGTTTGAGACTGGCCCTGCCCAGGTGCAGACCTTGCACTTGGCCCTGGTGAACTTCATGAGGTTTGCACAGGCCGATGTCTCTAGCCTGTTAAGGTCCCACTGGAAGGCATCCCTTCCTTCTAGAGTATCAACTGCACCACTCAGCTTGGTGTCATCTGCAAGCTTGTTGAGGCTGCACTCAATCACACTGTCCATGTTCCCAACAACATTATTTAACAAGATGTTAAATAATACTGGTCCCAGTACGGACCTCTGAGTGACCCCGCTGGTCTCTGGCCTCCACCCAGACATCGAGCCGTCAACTGCAACCCTTTGAATGTAGCCATCCAGCCAATGCCTTATCCACCAAGCGGTCCACCTGTCAAATCCACGTCTCTCCACTTTGAAGACAACGATGTTGTACAGGACAGTACCAAATGCTCCGTACAAGTCCAGGTAGATGACATCAGTTGCTCTTCCCTTCTCCACCAATGCTGTAAGCTCACTGTAGCAGGCCACCAAATCTGCCATGCATGATCTGCCCTCAGTGAAGCCACTGGCTGTCACCAGTCACCTCTCTGTTTCCCATGTGCCTCAGCATTCATCTAGAAAAGGAACACAGGCAGGAAATGGAAGGATGAGATTGCAGATGGGACAAACAACTGGTTTCAGTATTGTCTCTCCACCTTTCCATCACCTTCCTGAAAAATTTCAGTCCTGATACAGCGCTCTGTCCAACAGCTACCACAATCCAAACAGAACGTCAGTTTTGTGAGTTTCATCATCAAAAAGCTACCACCATCATTTTCTGAGACTGATGATGGCTGGCCCTCCTTTAAAATCTGCAGGACTGTTTCATTGATGTGGCAACCACATGCACACATACTGGTGCCTCTGTGTGTGTGTGTGTGTGCACGCATACTGTCTGCAAGTGGTATTTTTTAAACTAAAATATCTTAAACTGACTGACATGGGTTATTTTGCTTTGTAAAAGGAGCAATTTGGCATGGACAAAAGCTACATTTCCCCATGCTGTTATCAACAATAAACAGCTCCATCGCTACCAAGGCTTCCACACTGTCAGCTGTTCTAACCCCAGTGTACAGATCCAGTGCAAGTACTCTGTCAGACTTTTTATTTTATATATCCGTGCTCGGGTATATCTCAGCTGTATCTCTCAGTACTCCCTTATTTCTGATACAGATTTATCTCTGTCCCCTCAGAACTGTCGCTTGCTCCCTTTTATCACTGTAAAATATTTGCAGGGCGATAGCTGAATCATACAGCACAGGCCAGGGAACAGTACCCTGCGTTCACAACATGCAAATCCAGTTCCTCCCCTTTCCCATCCTTTTCGGCTTTGTGGATTTACAGCAATGTCTTGTTTTCCTTTCTCTGGATCCTTGTGCTATGTGGTGTTTCTCACATTTAAAGCCTGGCAGGCTGAGAAATGTGATCTTGGTTCTAGCAACAGACTGCCGGGTCTTGGCATGACTGCCTACGCAGATGCAAACATACTGAAAGTGCTCATTATCGGAGAAACCCTTAGCTCTTCAAAGGCAAACAAACCTCTTTTTTTCTCCCCTTCTTCCCGTTGCACTACACTTCCATTTAAAAGTAAGGCAAGAATACCACTTTAGAAATACCATGCCTCACAAAAACACAGCAAGCTCGCAGCCTTTCATTCCCCTCCTAAACACACCATAAATCATACACAACCCCCACACGCTCTTCCCCCGCACCCCCCAATGATCCCGCGTCCCCAGGCAGTGATGCCCCTCACTCTGCCAGTGGGGACTCACCCCGCGGGTACCACCCAGCCTGTCGGGCAGACGGTCTCCCAGTATAGCTGGATCAGGGACCTGGTTACTGGGGTTCATCCCATCGCTCCCTCCCTGCCTTGTGCCTCCGTGCTCCTCAGTGTGCGTGGAGATCAGCCTGCTGTCACATCACCTAACAGTGACTGAAAACAACACCCAGGTCTGGAGGTATCTTTTGGCCTGAAAACGTTACTGAAGGTATTGCGCATAATCAACACTTCCTTTCAGGCAACTGCTGAAGCCCATTCGGAAGAGAAGAGCTGAAAAAAATCCCATTCACCAACCAGCATATGAATAACATCAGGACTGTCTAGGGGTAAAAGGACTGACAACATAAGAGATGGCTGATGATGTTGTCATCATAGCTCTGTGCTCTACCAAATAGACAAAAGCAGCATCCAGTCACAAACCAACAGACAGACAGACAGCAGGACCACAGAGCGCAGGAGGGGAAAGCAAAACTCCTGTAGGTCTTCTCTTTACAGTATAATGCAGAGAGAAAACAGACTAAAATGCTCCTAATGTCTCCAGGGCACGATTAAAGTCTTTGAATCCACTGCGATTTTTCAAGCGCAAGTTGAACTGAGCTGAAAGGACGTAACCCANGTGAGGCAGAAGACAGCTCAGGACCACACTCACAATTTGGTCTCTGACCACCTTTGCCATCACTGCTGACATGACCTAAGTGACATCAGTCTCCTAGGGACGCCAGAGGAAACAGGACATATTGTGCACGTTCTTCTTGCCGCCTTTTCTTATTTTGTTCTCCACCCAAGATGATCAAAGAAGAAAAGGGAATAGCAGTTAGGAACTGAAAATAGCATTAGCAACATTAGACTTCTCGACAGAAGACAGAACTTTGGGAGTACGACTTCAGGTATTTAGCCAGGTATTTCACTTCAAAGTATCTCACACATACTCAACAAAGAGAAGTTCTTTGAGCAAAATGAGGATCAGTGTGAGAGCACTGTTGTGCATCGTGGTTCCCAAACGGTTTGAGTCTGGGGATGATTTTCCTAGCCTTTGGCATGTACTGAAAGAAGTGTCTCTTTTAAGGATAAAAGTTGACAGCTGTTTATGATGAAGCAGAAGGCTCTTTCCTTCAAGCCTACCAGGACACCTCGCCCAGTTAAACAATTTTTCCGCTGGCTCAAGGGCAGATTTATAGGCACCAGATGCAGAAAAACGCTAAGAGACCATTTTTTCCCTGCAAGAGGTCCCTCAAAGTTAAACAGTCAAGACCAAACAGGGCCTCAGCACACACAGATGCAGTGCTGGTGAAGCACAACATAATATTTAAAATTAAATACATCCAGGCATATGCAGAGACTCATTCACATAGATGACACTGCACATGCTGCCATCTGCACGAGTGTAGCTTAACAAGTAAGCAGACGCAGGCCTGGGGAGCACGGGTCAGTTTCTTTTCCAGGTTTTCTTACCCACATCCAAACTCCTGAAGGAACTTCAAGGCCAGTAACAGAACGGAGATCTGCACAGGAGGAACTCCTGCCAAGGTGACACATTAAAGCTGCTGCAGAGGTGTCCAACAACACTTAATTTTCCAACTGTACTTTTTTTTTGCTATTTGCAAAACCAAACAGTATGTTCTAGTGGTGACTAGACGGTAAGCAGGGGGTAAGCAGAAAGAAGCCGATGAGCTGAGGAGACCATAACCAGAATTGTAATGATCCACGGGAGCAGAGTAGGAAAGACCAAACTGGGAGGAATTTGCTGGACAAAATTCATGAATGCTCTGCAGAAAGATGACCCACAAAAGCCTGCCATGCACCAGATAAGGCAACCAAGCGCAAACAAAAACCAGCCCAGCCCACCAGTCTGACAGAGGCTGAGGGCAAACTGCTCCCTCTCTTCTCAAGCCTCTTTGGCGATTCCAACGTGAGAGCTACTGACATACCACAAGCTTTGGGTTTTTTTCTTTGATTCTGTTATACACTCTCTGCCACAAAATTTTCAAACTCAGAAGATTTCTTTTTTTAAATCATTTCCTTAACAAAAAGAAAAGGAAAGGAATACAATCCAATTAAAAAAATAATACTTGCTGTTGAACGCTGTCAAAACTCAACTGAACTCTGTGCATCAACAGAGAATAAGCATCATTTAAGGGACTGGCCAACTTTATCTTGAACTCCCATTGCCCATCTGAACATTTGCTCTCCAGAAGATCCATGCAGTGCATTTAAAGTGTCTGTGCAATACAAGTCACTAGTCTTCCCTGTCAAAACTATGAGGACTGTAAATTTGTCAGCTAGGCTTAGAGAGATTTTTTTTTTCAGAGATTAAATCCCTTTCAGAAATACATTTGGCCACATGCATTTTGATAAGCCTAACTGATCAAAGGGTAGCTCTTCCAGAAATACCTACAGTGAATTTTGGTAGGACTTGAGTTCTTGTGTCAGTCTTGAACTGAGGACAGTAGGTGCAAAATTATTTGGGTACTTCTGAGCTTTAACTAACACCTTTTTTTATACCTCATCCAAAAGCTAACACTCCCAAACACACAGTCCGCCTGGACACAGCTCACGGCGTGCCATGCAACTGTGCTTGTAGGGGAACTTTATTTGCTGGCATTGGTTTGTGTGGGAGGGCCGCTCTTTCCGGTCCCTGTCGTGGTCTGCTGGATCCCAGACCTGTCATTCTTAAAAACAGGGTGTCTGTTTTGGGGTCTGGATGGGATATCTAATTACTGCAGGTTTGGGGATGTGTAATTACTGTAGTGTTGGGATCTCCAATTACTGCCGTGCCGGGATCTTTAACTACTGTCCTTCTTAACACTGTCTTTAAAATACTTGTTATTTCAGCTGCAGAAGGTGCAGTTGAATTCTGTATAACTCTGTGTTTCTGATAAATCCTTCACTGTTAGCATCAAGCTAATAGAATAGCATATTTCTCTTTCGAGAGGTTTGAGACGGAGTGTAATCTGTGGTTTAGAAATCAAGTTACATGTTTCATACATGAGTTCCTACATTGTTACACTATTTATCCACTCTAGCTGAACATAAGTAAACTTGTTAGTAAAACAATTTTGGTTTTGTGGTTTTATTGCTTTTGTCCCTTTTGTTCTAACAAAACCCCTGGAGATGTTTCACTTCAAACTGTATTTGAAGTGGTGTATCCAAGGGATCGCTTTTCAGACAAGACCATGACGACTCATCTACGTAGCAAGGCAACGGTGCGGGGGAAACGACCAAGGTAAAGCTCAGAGCTAGCTGCTGTACGGAGGAAAAAAACAACCTTTATCTAAATGCAGAACTGCACCTCTGGAATTTTAAGGAAACCTAACCAACAAAGAAAAAACAAACCAAAGCAGGGGCATCAGCTTTTCTTGGCTTTACACCAGTTTTACACTAGCGGTTAGTTCAGGGACTCTGGGAAGTCAAAGCCAATCCTAACAATTTCACTCCAGGTATGTCCTTTGATGGACTTCGCTACTGAATCCAGCAGTCATTCATGGCAATGGGTATCTTGGGAAGAAAATTTATGCTTAATTTACAGCATTTTTGCTTTCCTTCCTGAGGAAGAGAACCAGGAGATCACAAGGACGGAATTAAGATTTCTTTTCCCCCTGTTTACTGCAATTAACTGCTAGCTTTGCACTGAATTTGGTGAATCGGATGGGTGTCCACATCACCCAGCCATAGCTAAAGCCTAAAGGGACATTTTGTTTCATTGCTGAAAGCTGTCAGTACCTTCGGGCTAACGTGGCTTTCCCCTAAGCACAGCTACGCTGCTGCACTGTGCTGGCATTTCTGCCCAAGCGTGTACCTCTTCCCGCTGTGCCTGCTCAGTCGCTCCAGAAAAACTGCCGCTTCCATGGCGGAAGCAGAGCTGCCCAGGCAAAGCATCCCCTCATGAGCCTGGTTTGAGAATGAACAGGCCAAGGCTGATTTGCACCATATAATGATTACAGATTGCAAACAAGTCAACTTTTGTCCGTGTACAACATTTCTTTTTCTTTTAGTCTATACATTTGTTCCCATAGCTGAGCAGCAAATGGAAATGCCTCCAGAGATTCACCCCTTTCTCTAAACAGGGGGAATATCTTTCTGTTTTCTAGTTCTGAAAAACAAAATTGTTTAAAAGCAGTGCACGTGGACATGCTTTTGCTGATCTTGCCCACTATGGTATTTCTGTTACTCCGAAGCCAGGAATTTCAGGCCCCGAACATGGTCATGAAATACAGCAATGACCTCCTTCATCCCTGTAAATCCCACAAGCATCACTGTTGTCTGTTCTGCATGACTGGGGCTTTTAAAGCAGGAATTTATATTTAATGCAGAATATTGCATTTCATTGATATGTTTCCTGATTTTTCTACCTGAAACTAATTTTGTACTGACATACCATCCAAGTTTTAACTTCACATCTATTTCACCATTTCACTGCTGTGGCGGAAAAAAAAAATTCCTTGCATTTGGTTTGTTACTCAGTAAAGAAGATTGTGCCATGTGCGGTGAAAG
>Ga0065710_10000018_pt1 | contig 9204 bp, 11 predicted proteins | sample Hoacrofraction14_FD_59097 | JGI IMG/M metagenome (GOLD analysis project Ga0065710, IMG submission 59097) | Hoatzin crop microbial communities from Cojedes, Venezuela - Epithelial fraction 14 | ecosystem: Host-associated > Birds > Digestive system > Esophagus > Crop | place: Cojedes, Venezuela...
GAGCGCCTCTCTCTGTTGGGTGGCATGGGGCAGGACACAACTCGTGCAGAAGTCCTCGCTGCAGTCACTTGGCTTTGCTTGGGTTTTATACTCCGTGCTGATCCATTGAGTCGCTGCTGCCTCTCTTCCCCGGACAGAGTGCCATGGAGTCGCTGCTGGGCGCGTCCATGACCGGCGTGGTGTATTCGCTGTTTGCTGGCCAACCTCTGACCATCCTCGGCAGCACCGGGCCCATCCTTGTGTTTGAGAATATCCTCTACAAATTCTGCAAGTAAGGCTGGCTGCCATGCCTGGGTGCTGCGAGAGCCTTTGGAAGAAGGCAGTGATGGAGAAAAGATGTTTTTCTTGTATTTTTCTTTGTGGTCCTTGTTAGATCGAAGTTGTCTTTTGTGTCACAGACATTGCCGGCTGCTGCTTTAGTAGGTGATGGTGCGAGAGGCCTCGGTCTCTGCAGAGTGGATGGGGTCGTTTGGGGTTTTCAGGGTTAAAGCAAAGCAGCAGGAGGAGGAGAAAGCCCAAGGATGCGGCTGCCCAAGTTGGGCTGCCCAGGGAAGATGCGAGCAGTTGCTCCTTTCCAGCCTTGCTTTTCTCTTGGTTTCCCAGGGAGCACTCGCTCTCCTATCTCTCTCTGCGGGCGTGCATCGGGCTGTGGACCGCCTTCTTGTGCATAGTGCTGGTGGCCACCAACGCCAGCTCTTTGGTGTGCTACATCACCCGCTTCACCGAAGAAGCCTTCGCCTCCCTCATCTGCCTCATCTTCATCTATGAGGCTCTGGAGAAGCTGGGTCACCTGCGAGAGACCTACCCTGTGCACACACCCAGCAAGCTTGACCTCCTCACCATCTACAGGTGGGTTTTTTCCTCCTACAAGGCTGCAGTGCCTCGGCAGGAGCTGAGGGCTGCACCTCCCTCGCCTTTCCCTTACCCCTGTCTTGGCTTGTCTCCTGCCAGCTGTAAGTGTAAGGCACCGGCCCAGCCCAGCAACGAAACGCTGCGTTTCTGGGAGAGCAACAAGATCAATGTGTCTGGCGTCACCTGGGAAAACCTCACGGTGACAGTAAGTGCCCCGAGCCACTGCTTCCTCGCGCCGCGGCCATGGGGTGTGGGGTTGTGGTGCAAAAGTCAGAGCCCTTTGTGTGATGATGGGCTTCCAGCTGTGGTAGTGCTGCTCTGGAAAGTCATTGCTTCAACACAATGCTTGGCTTTAACGCGCTTGGTCCACCTTGTCCAGAGCACCTTGTCCCCAACATGGTGGGTAATACCTGTCCTCCTCAAGTCGGTTCAGGACAATATTTCTGACTGGGAGCAAGGTGAAGCAGGTGGTTTGGTTGTTGTAGCGGTTGTTGGACTGGAGTTCATGCTTGAAGGTAGTAATTGGCTTCCTTACTGGGTTGGTAAGATCTCCAGGCCTTGCTCTCTGGTTCAGCGCTGTCTCTGGGTATGGGCAGAAATGTGCCCATCTGAGCAGGCTCTGGGGCTGTTGTTGCTGGAAGCAGAGGCCAGGCATAGGATGGGAGGCTCTTCTGGACTTCTTCATCCCCTCTTGGCCATGTCCTGTGAGCCCTCCACCGGGAAGGGCCGATTTGTCTCTTCTCCTTTCCTATCACGGTTGTCTTAGCCCTCCTTCCCTGTTCCCTCCTTCTCTGTCCCCAAGAGTTTGCAGCATTTCCTTCCCCTCTGGTGTTGTCTTCAGCCACGGTTCCCGGCCCTTCAAGCGGAGGATGTGCCATGGGTCTGTGACATGGTGTCCCATCACATCTCATCTCTCCACTCTCCTCTGTCTAGTTGGGTGTGTCCCTTGTTCGGCTGCTGCTGCTCATGAAATAGAAATCTCCATCGGCAGCAGCAGTTACAGGATCATGGATCTTGGACGGAGATCCTGAAAACACCGCAGTTATCCGAGGTTTCCTTGCTGCACGTGCACTGCCTTTGTGTCCTGACGCTCTGTTTCTCCAGGAATGTCAGTATTTGCACGGAGAGTTCCAAGGAGCTGCCTGTGGGCACAACGGCCCCTACGTGCCTGATGTCTTCTTGTGGTGCTGCATCCTCTTCTTCTGCACCTTTGTCCTCTCGAGCTTGTTGAAGAAGTTTAAAACCAGCCGCTACTTCCCAACCAGAGTAGGTAGAAGATGGTGGCCAGCAGCAGTCTCCACCTTTGTCTTTCAACTGCTTAGACCACGAAGCAGGATTTGCCAGTACTTGGTCAAGCTGGGCACCGTTGACCTTGAAGGCCAAGCTCTCCATCAGCTTGGATGTCCCTCGCTCATTTCCAGGAGGGCAAAACGACTGTAGCATTTCCCAGCTGCCTCGCAACCTGCCCCAGAGTGATGTTTTGCTCTGGCAGTGGGAAATCAGGTCTTCCAGAGGGTTGTTTTTTTTTTTTTCACCTTCTGTGCATGATGTTCTCACGGGGAAAGTTGATTCAAATGCGGAGCTGGCATAGAAAAAGAGACTGTGTCTTCCTTTTGAGGAAGAAAGAGTGCCACAGTGCCTTACTCCCGTTTTAGCTGTGAGTCTGGCTGTAGTGGCCAACATCTGCTTCCTTATTTTTGAATATGTTTTTGAAGGTTTGAATGAAAACATCCCTCTTCCACCAAATTAAACTTTTGTTGTCTTCTGACGGCAGATCTCAGANTGACAAACGCAGCAAGAGAACGTAANCAAGNGATTTGGCTGCATGTCCTCTGAGNGGTGGGATTCTGTTACCCAGCCTTCATGTTGCTGATGTCCCTAAGTTTTCCGTCTCATGTTATGGCCTCGTTTGCGATGCCCCTTTCAGCTCTGGTTCTTGTCCCAGGTGCGGTGCACAGTGAGTGACTTTGCTGTTTTCCTCACCATCGTCATCATGGTGCTCATCGACTTTGTTACTGGGATCCCATCACCGAAGCTCCAGGTCCCCGATATGTTCAAGGTAAGGGGGTGTTTTTAGCATGGAGCGGGTTTTGGCCCTTGGGACTGCCGGGGCGCGACACGGCTGTGTCTGGAGGAGATGCTGTCGGTGTGACCATCTCCTCTTGCATGTGCAAGTGCCTTGTCTCCTTCTGGACAGGAGAGGCCCACCCCCAAAGTAGATACCTCCAGGAGAAGTATGTCTAGGTGCTTGCAAAGAGGCCGCTGGCACTGCTGAAGCCCGTGGGAGAGGGTGACCTGGAGGCAGGGCTGGGAGGTGCTCTGACCCCGGGATGGAGAGGAAAACACAGGCGAGTGAAGTGAGCCAGGAGAGGATGCTGATGTGTGTGTTTTGTTGCAGCCTACCCGAGACGACCGCGGGTGGTTCATCAACCCCGTTGGACCCAACCCTTGGTGGACGGTGTTGGCTGCGCTCATCCCAGCTCTGCTGTGCACCATCTTGATCTTCATGGACCAGCAGATCACTGCCGTTATTGTGAACAGGAAGGAGCACAGGCTGAAGGTAAGGGGCTGCAAGAGATGAGCCCATCCCCAACCCACTCGGGGCTGCAGGTGTGGGGAGAAGCTCCTGTTCCAAATGCTTTGCGAAGGCATTGGTTTGGGACAATGTCAGGCTGTGTGGCCGGAGGCCCTCCTGGCTTGCTGATGACACAGGGAGCAAATGACAGGGGAGTTCAGAGGAGCGATGTCTGGGGGCGACAAATTAATCTTTGAGCAAGATTGAAGAGTCCCATCTTTCTTGCAAGTGGTGGAAATTTCTTTTGGAATGAAAAAAATAGTGGGTTGGGGTTTTTTTGAGAAGTAGCTAGCACACCAACTCCCCAAACGCACTTTGTCTGCACTCCTGCCAGATTTTAATTGCTGTAAGTTTTCAAGGATGCGACCTGCGCTGGAGTAGGGTTTGAGCGTGAGCTGCGACGCTGTCCTTGCTCTTGTGCTGTGGGATGCTCTGTTTCTTGTTTTGCTTCCCCCAGAAAGGATGCGGGTACCACCTGGACCTCTTGATGGTGGCCGTGATGCTGGGGGTGTGCTCCGTGATGGGGCTGCCCTGGTTCGTGGCCGCGACCGTGCTGTCCATCACCCACGTGAACAGCCTGAAAGTCGAGTCTGAGTGCTCCGCTCCAGGAGAACAACCCAAGTTTCTGGGGATACGAGAGCAGAGAGTCACAGGCTTGATGAACTTTGTGCTGATGGGCTGCTCGGTCTTCCTCACCTCTGTGTTAAAGGTAAGAGGAAAACGCAAAACACCCACCAACCACGAGCTTTCTGGCGGTTGTAGAAAAATAGTGTCCTCTCTGCAGGCCAGAGTGGTTGTGGAGCGGAGGAGGAGGCGATGCCAAACCCTGGGGCTTGAGGCATGGTGGGAACCAGCCTTGGTTCTGCTTCCCAGCCCTTCAGCCCCAGCGTGGTGTGCTCGAGGCAGGCCAGCACACAGCTGCCTTCATTTGCAGGTGTCTTTCAGGCCCATCCGTCTTGATGGGTTACAGCTAAGCGTATTCAGAGCAGTACATCTGCTCTCTTTGGGACAGGCAGCGCTTTATCCGTTGCCATTTGCTCCCCCCAGTGCCTCAGAAGAGCCGTTCTCAGCAGCTAAAGAGGCTGCGATCATNCCCGTGGGCTTCCTTGCCCGTTCCTCCCTCAAAGTAATCTCATCTCTAGGCTCCAAGGAGGCACGGCACGTTTGTGTGTTGCCACAAGAATATGTAGAAATGCTTTTCTGCCGTCACAGAACACGGCATACGGTAGCATGGGTGCAATGCCTGATTTTCCTCCAACCTAAGCCCAAAGTTCAGCTGAAAGCAGAGCATTATCGCACTCGCTCGCACAAAATCTCTCCTGGTTCAAATCTGACGCATCTCTAACCCTGTGGAAGCTGGAAAGCTGTGGGCAGTTTTAGGCAGTGGCTGTAGGAGAGAGGGGTAATGCTGCAAATGCAATTTAAAAAAAGAAATGGTTGCCTTCCTTTTTTCAGTTCATACCAATGCCCGTGCTTTATGGCGTCTTTCTCTACATGGGGGTGTCGTCGCTCCGAGGAATTCAGGTACGGCCATTCTTACAGCGCGCAGCGTGTCGGCTCCCTGGTGTTTCACCTCTGTAGAAGCAGGAACAAAGCAGTGGTGTGGGAAGAACCTCCCCGAAAGCAATCCGTGACAATACTTTGTGTAAGAAAAAGCTTGGTGGAGGCACGGGAGGTCTGCAGGGCTGGGAGGACCAGGCCAGTTGATCCCTCTCGGTCTCACGGTTCGGGGCAGGTCANTGTTTGGCTAGGTGAAAATGNGGGAGTGGAGGTCAAAGGGAAGATAGTTCCTACCACCGCTGGAAATCCTTGCTGGGGGACTCAGTGGGCCGAGAAATGCTAGTAATAGAATACCGTGGAATAATTGCTGTTTGGTGGGCAGCTCTGATGNGCAGGCCGGTGAATAGCTGGAGCGAAGGGAAAAGGGGTGCTGCTCCCAGGAGGAGGATGGAGGGATCCAGGGTTTCTCACGGCAAGCCAGATCCTGATGACTCCCTGCGCATCTCCACGGGNCCAGAAGCTTTCCGCAGTCGCAAGGCGGCAGCTTTTCCCTCTTCTTTTGCAGTTCTTCGATCGCTTGAAGCTGTTTTGGATGCCGGCCAAACACCAGCCGGATTTCATCTACCTGCGGCACGTCCCCCTGCGAAAGGTGCATCTCTTCACCTTGATCCAGCTGATCTGCCTCGTCCTGCTCTGGGCCATCAAGGTGTCCCATGCCGCCATCGTCTTCCCCATGATGGTAAGAGCCGCTGTTGCTGGGCAGCAGGAGGTTTTCAGCATTGGTGGGAGGTGTGGCATCATCTCAGGCCTGATCGCATCTGCCCTCTTCTTGGTGAAGGTTTTGGCTCTCGTTTTTGTCCGCAAAGCGATGGACTGGTGCTTCTCAAAGCGAGAGCTCAGCTTTCTGGATGACCTGATGCCAGAAGGGAGGAAGAAGCAGCTGGCCGATGCTGAAGAAGCTGCCTAATGCTGAAGAGAATGCCCAAGAAGAAGAGGTAACACTTGGCGGGTGCTGGGGACTGGGCATCATCTCCCTTGATCTGTGAGATTGCCTGTTTCACCCGGTCAGCTGGGTGGTCAAATGCCGTTCATGGGCAGCAAACCAGCTCCTCTCTGCCGGGGTGGTCCCAAGAACGGGGCCGCAGCAGCAGCAGCCGGCAGGTCCTCCACTGATGCTGCTCTCCCTCTTTTTCTCTTTTTCCCTCCCCAGTTTTCACGTTGAGGACTGCTGACCTGGAAGGAGAGGAGTGAGGACGTGACTCAGGGACGTGCCAGCACCGAGCTGGGGAGAAAGCGCTCTTTTTCAGCGGGAGGATTGGCATGAAAGCCGTGCAGACGTCGTCAGTTCTCTGTGGTGTGGTTCAGTGTCTGTGGATGTGGTGGTGCAGCCCCCCCGGTGGGCCACCTGGCGATGTCAGGAGAAGCCAATGTTGTGTTCCTGCCTTGGTTCAAAGAGCCGTGAATTGGGACCATCAGGCGCTGCCTGACCGTCCCTGGAGCTCCTGCTGCCTGGACTGTCTGGTAGTCTGTCTGGTAGATGCCAGAACTGTACTGTCTGGGAAGTACTGGAGTTGTAGGGTTGCTGCTAAGACAGCAGAACCGCCTGACACAAGTTGTGTTCGGCAGAACGGAATAAAGTGCTGACCAAAGTCAGTCGTCTCGCGATCCTATAAATAGCCATGCTGAGTGAGACCCTTGGAGCTCTCCAGGATCGCAGTGGGCTGGGACCCAGTGTCTCGTCGTGAGCTGGGATGCCTCTCCGGGTAGATTTTGTCAAGTTCAACGGTTGCCCGCTGATAGATGCCAATGAAGGAGAAATGTTGCCTCATCATTCGCTGGTAGATGCCGACGAAGGAGAAAAGTCAGTAATTGACTACAAGTAGTGCAGAGGGAGATTCTGCTCACAGGTCAACCTCTGTGTCTGTGCTTGCGTCTGTGCCCTTTTTTCTCTGTGTGTGTGTCTGTGTGTGAGATTTGCTGTGAAGACCCTGCTGTGAGTCTTGAGTGAACCCCTGCGCTTTGAAATGTTTAAGTCGCTGTTTTGATTATAGCAAATTTTATCAGCCTTTAAATTGGCCGATGATTGTCATTAAATAATCTTGGAAGTTATATAAAATCTGTAATCTTCAACAATTTTCCGTAGTTGTCAGGATTCTGAAGTACCCCTGCGTGACACTCGCGCAGCAATCTGAGGGGCACATCACAGTCAGTGGGAGCTGGGTGTTGTGAAGCCTCTGTGTGTACGTGCGTGTGTTCTTGCGGTCTGGTAGTGGTAGAGGGTCTGCTACCGCTTTCTCATTCAGTGCTCTGTTTTTAAGATCTAACACCTCCTCTCCTGTTCCTTTTTCCAAATATAAACTTTTCTGTTCTATTTGACACATTCTCCACTTTTCTTCTTCCTCATGACTGGATTCTTCATCTGGTTTGGGATCCTGGCTGTAACTGCCTCTTCTGTCTCTCCCTGGAACAAGAGCCATGACCTGCGTGGTGGGAGAGTGTAGAGAGCGTCCAAAGAGTTGGGCCAAGGGGAAGAAAAGCATTTGCTCCCTGCGCTGCAGTTTTACATTGGGTTTCTTTGGCTTTGGCTCTGCCAGCAGCCTGGAAGCTGCCAAACGCAGAAATGCCACCTGCTTGTCCCCTGGCTGTCAGCCGAATATCAGGGAGCACTTAAACACTTTGGAATACATCGTATGGTGACGGCAGTGGCCGGGTGGACCTGGGGCTCTGGGGCCCTGAGCTGCCCCCTCCGTTGTTCCTCTGCTTTCCTTCCTTTTCCCTGGGTGTGGTTTTTTCTTCTCCCCTGTGCTTACAAAGTCTGTCCTCTCGCAGGCTGCGACCAGCCGGGAGGGCAGCGGGAAGACGCCTTTTCCTCCTCCCTTCCCCTGCTGCTGTGCAGGAAGAAGCTGTTCAGCAGAGGTGGTTCTGGCGCGCTCTTCGCATTCTGGGAAAAAGCAGCAGGAGAGCCCTGATCTCTCCACCACCTGGAAAATCACCTTTAATTCCCGTGGAGGTAGAAGCACTAAGCCTGTGAACAGAACTTCCACCCCAGAAGGAAGATGGCACCGGTGTTCACGGAGAGCGGGCTGGGTCCAGCTCCGCGAGGGTCTGCATCTCCCTGCCTTGGGGGGCTGCAAATCGTTGGCAGCCGCCTTGGCAATCCCTTGTCTAAAAAGTGAACCAGGCTTCCTCGGTATGCCTGAGCACGGCCGTCTTTTGCCTTTGAAGCTTTGGTTTTTCTCTTTACAGCGCTACAATTTTTTCTTTCTATATTCTATTTTTCCTTTAAATGAAATGAAAGCTGAGGGCTTGCTTAATAACATGACTCGGGGTGATCCAAATGGAGCTGCAACCCCCTGGGCTGGCTGCAAGACCCAACGCTACGGCTGCCTGCCCCCTTTAGACACCATAAACCCAGGGATGGCTCCTTGTTTTGGGAGGATTTCGTGTTTCCCTGCGCAGAGGGAAATTATGCGCGTTTGTGTGTGTGGGAACCCTCTGAAAGGTATTCCTGGAGTCACTTTAGGACTAAAAAAACATCCTGGAAGTGGCTGGTGACACTTTAGTTGGCAACAAAGCCCCTTCCCAGCAATGTGAGATGGGGGCTGGGCGTTCTCCTCAGCTTCGGTGCCTTCAAACAGCTCCCAAAATCTCCTGTGGGCCCCTTCGAAGGAAGTTTCCTGAAATGAAGTCCACGGGAATCCCTAAGGGCACAAAAAACAATGTACAAAGGTAATAAACGAGGTGCTGGCGCCTTGTAAAGAGCCCACCCAGATGGAGGATTACAACCATCAGGGGAACTGAACGCCCTTTGGGGTTTGTAACAACCTCGGTGGGCCCACAGTGAAGCTGCACGTGTCACGACACCAGTGCGGACCCGGCAGCTGCTCCCTTCCACACACAGAGTTTTGGAGGCCTCTCACAGAAAAGTGCTTACGGGCTCTGTTACTTTCGTCTGGCTTTTGGTGGTGGTGAACGGAACAACGATGCAAACTCCGATCCCAAAAGCAACAGCAGAACAGATGCAAACTCTGTGCAGCCATACGGGCACCAGGCAAGTAGAGAAGCAGCTCCACGGATCCAGCGAGACATGGAAATCTAGAAGAAATCACAGATTTCGCAAGGGCAGAGTCCTACAGCGGGAATTTAGAACGAGCACACCACAACAAAGAATCACCCGGCACCCACGGCCCCGTGCCGTCAGCGATTGCTCGGGCTCTGCAGCGAACAGCTTTGGGCTGAAGACCAGGCCCCAAAATGCACCAAGGAGCTCCACCCCC
>Ga0065710_10011889_pt1 | contig 9188 bp, 17 predicted proteins | sample Hoacrofraction14_FD_59097 | JGI IMG/M metagenome (GOLD analysis project Ga0065710, IMG submission 59097) | Hoatzin crop microbial communities from Cojedes, Venezuela - Epithelial fraction 14 | ecosystem: Host-associated > Birds > Digestive system > Esophagus > Crop | place: Cojedes, Venezuela...
CGAAGATTACACGGTCTCCTGGTACTGGATAATCATGTGAGCGGGGGCCGAGCTGCGATTTACGGCCGCGGGCAGCCGGACCGGAGCCCGCGAGGGCTTGGTGCCGCGCGGGGGCTTGGGGCCAAGCTCATCGATCACCAGTTTTATCCTTTTTTTTTTCCCCCCCTGGCCTTTGCGTAATTTCCACTCAGGCAAAACGAGGCGTTTCGGAGCGGCTTTGCTCAGAGCCTGCTCACGCTCCGTCCCCTCCGCCATCGCCGCGTCCCGTTCTCGAGGCTGCCCCATCGTTAAAGCTGGAGAAGGGCGGGAGGAGAAGCTGGCCGAGGGGGGAGAGCGGTGGGGAGCGGGGGGCACTGCCCGGGTTTCGACGCGTGGCTGCCTTCCTCCCGCAGAGGCCTGGTGATCGCGATGGTGGCCAGCCTCATCTTCATCGTCCTGCTCCGCTTCCTGGCGGGGATCATGGTCTGGGTGATGATCGTGATGGTGATCCTGGTGCTGGGCTACGGTGAGCGAGCGGTTGGGACCTTCTCCCGGCCTCCCCCCTTCTCCTCCCCCTCTCGTAAGTGGGCTTTGCACGAAGAACGTTGACGCGGCGGCCTCCCAGGTGCCTTCTGCCTCGCCGTGGTCGGCGTCGGAGGGGTTGGGCAGAGCCTGCCGACGTCTCGGCCTCCGCTCTGCGGGGCAAACGTGACGACTTTCTGCTTGTCGCCGCAGGGATCTTCCACTGTTACATGGAATACGCAAAACTCAAAGGGGAAGCAGGTTCTGACGTCTCCCTGAAGGACCTGGGCTTCCAGACAGACCTCCGTGTCTACCTCCACCTGCGGCAGACGTGGCTGGCGTTCAGTGAGTCTCCGTCCACCCGCGTGCCGGCGTGCCAGGGCGGATGGGGCTGGGGAGGGGGACGGCGTGGAGGTTTGGGGTCTTCTTGGTGCCTTCGTGGCCTTTGTGAAGGGTTGGGTCAAGGAGGGCGGCTTTGCTTGGTGCCACGGGGCTGAGCTCACGGACAAGGCTGCTCTTCCACGGGAACCGCGGTGCCAGACGTCCCTCGGGGAGCGTTCGGTGCCGCGAGGGAAAGGCGGGTGGTGGCCTTCGGGCACCATCTACACCCTCGCGCTACCCGGGACCCCCCCTCCTCCTCCCAGTGATCATCCTCTGCATCGTGGAGGTGGTGATCGTGCTGCTCCTCATCTTCCTCCGCAAGAGGATCCTCATCGCCATCGCGCTCATCAAGGAGGCCAGCAGGTCCGGGTGTCCCCCATCCCCAGGCCGGCGTCACCCGCCGTGGTGGGAGGACTCGGGGACGGCCGGGCTCCAGCCGCTGCGGTCCTCCCGTCACCGCGGGGACTTTGACTGGGTTTTAACCACCGTCTCGGCAGGGCTGTTGGTCACATCATGATGTCGCTGCTCTTCCCCTTGTGCACCTTCTTCCTGCTGTGCCTCTGCATCGCCTACTGGGCCAGCACCGCCGTGTATCCTTTCCTCTTCCTCTTCCTCCTCCCGGTGCCTCTGCTCCCTGGGAAGGAAGCTGCTCCGGAATCGAAGGTTCCAGGGCGCTGACCGTCTCGCGGGGTTAGTGACGCACCCAGCTGAAGTTCCAAGCTGGACTTCAAACGAAACCCCACGTAGGAAAGCGATCGCAGGAGGCTGCTGAGGGCAGAACCGAGTTAGGATTCGGCTCCGGGGTTTGCAAAATCTCCTTGACCGTTGCTCGGCAGGTTCCTCTCCACCTCCAACGAGGCGGTCTACAAGGTGTTCAACGAGAGCGCGTGCCCGTTTTCCGGGCAGACCTGCAAACCGGAGGTGAGGACGTCGGGAGCCTCGTGCGAGTGCTGTGCTTAGGCTGCCAGAGGTCAGATCGTGTATGAGCTGAAAAATACCCTGGTGGCTGTTCGAGCCCGCGGGCTCTTCCAAGCGCAGTCCCGCGTTCCTCCACTCGTTTACGTCATGTTGTTATTTTTCTTCATGCTGTCACGTGCACAGAGCTGACTTTTCGGCCTGAGCAAACGCTGCTAGGCAAAAAAACGAAGCAGGATAATGCCTTCGGAAAGCCGAGATCGCTTCGGGTTGAGCGAAAGAGGCTGTCGGTCCGCGCTGCGGCGCGTCTCCAGCCGCCGCAGCGCGTGAGCATCTGCTGTCCTCTCCAGACCTTCAACACGAGCAACGTCACCAAGCTGTGCCCCGACGCCCAGTGCCTCTTCGCGTTCTACGGGGGCGAGACGGCATACCACAAGTACCTCATCGTCTTCCAGTTCTTCAACGTCTTCATGTTCTTCTGGCTCGCCAACTTCGTGATTGCGCTGGGCCAGGTGACGCTGGCGGGAGCCTTCGCTTCGTACTACTGGGCCTTCAAGAAACCCGACGACATGCCCGCCTTCCCCCTCTTCTCTGCCTTCGGCCGCGCCCTCCGGTACGTCCCTCTCGAGGACGACTTGCAAGCTTCCTGAGGTTGTCCCCTTCTAACTGGCGCAATCTTTCCCAGGTACCACACCGGCTCGCTCGCCTTCGGCGCTCTGATCCTCGCCATCGTCCAAGTCATCAGGGTCACCCTGGAGTACCTGGACCACAGGTTAAAAGGTACCAAAGCTGGAGGGGCATGAGCGGACGGACGAGGTTGGCTTCTTCCGCTTTCCTTGGAGGCAGAGCTCGCGGCTAACATCCAGGGGAATAATTTCAGTGTTTCGGTAGGGAATTTAGATTTTCCTTTTAGGATCCCGTAGTCGTCGCTTCCTCCAAGAGATGTTTCACAGGGCAGGAGCCGAGGGATGCGCCGTGGCTGCTGGGCTAAGTCAGCCCGTCCCGGGGGTCTGTGTGGGCACCAGGGAAGCGTCCGGCTGGACGACGCTACTGAGCGCGCAACGCCAACAGCGAGCGGACGCGTGGGGAGAGCGCGCGAGGCTCATCCCGCTGCCCGCAGCAGCATCGGCCTCCCGGGGAGGCTGAAAACCGGGCGCAGGGGGGAGGCTGGGACGGGGCGGCGGGACATCTCCCCCGGGGACCACGAAGTTGCTGCTGTAGGACCAGGCGTCTCTCGGCTTGGCCGCTCACCCTCTCCCGTGGCGTTCCTCCAGCTGCAGATAATAAGGTTGCCAAGTTCTTCCTGAGCTGCCTGAAGTGCTGCTTCTGGTGCCTGGAAAAATTCATCAAATTCCTCAACAGAAACGCGTACATCATGGTAAGAGTCTCCCAGCGTCAGCGCCCGAAGGGTCAGGGCCGCGGTGGGAAAGCCGCCGGAGATTTCTCGGGACGGCTGTTGGGAGCTGCGTCTCCTGACAGCGCGGGAGAACGAAGCTTCTCAGCGTTTCGCTGGCGAGCCTTGAGCACAGCCACGTCGCTTTGACTCGGGAGGGACCTTCGCAGACACAGCCGGGGTGGGGGGACTGGGCTCTCGGCGTCCGCGAAGCCGGACCTGTCGGCGGATGGAGAAACACTTCCAGGGTGGGATTTATCCGAGTTTTCCTCAGGGATGGGATTCACTGCACCCTCTTCTTAGCGGTGAACTCAGTGCGGCTCCATTTCTCTCCTCTCTGCCCCTTTTTGCCGGGACCCCCTCCAGATCGCCATCTACGGCACCAACTTCTGCACCTCGGCCAGGAACGCGTTCTTCCTGCTGATGAGGAACATCATTAGGTGAGATCCCGGTGGGCGCGAGGGCTCTGCTCTCGACACCAGGCTTGGTCATTTCCAAGTCCTTCTCGCTGCCAGACATCAGCCCTGACCTGCCGGCCTTGTTTTCAGGCTTTCATGGCGTGTTACGCCATGTTTGCAACGTGTCGGCCGCCTCCTCCCGCGCTTTCTCCTGAAGGCGGGGCGGGCAGCGGCTGCGGGTGCTCATCTCTCTCTTGTTTCCAGGGTGGCCGTTTTAGATAAAGTGACGGATTTCCTCTTCTTCCTCGGTAAACTCCTGATCGTGGGCAGCGTCGGTAAGTGCTGGGCACTGGAAGGTTCTCGGGGCGTATGGCAGCTGTGGGCTTTCGCCCGTGGCCGGTTACGACTTCCTGAAACCTCTGCTCCCTCTGCCACTCCCGTGAAAGCGCTCCTTGTTTTACATCTCCTCCCCCCCGCCCCGTTTGCTGCCTTCCTCCTGCCCCCAGCCCCCAGCAACGTCCGTCGTTTGCTTTCCCAGGAATCCTTGCCTTCTTCTTCTTCACCCAGCGGATAAAGCTGGTCCAAGACACAGCGCCGTCCCTGAATTACTACTGGGTCCCTATTCTGGTGAGCCGCTTTCTCATCTTTTGGTGAATTTAGAGGCGACAGAAAGAGCTCCTTAACGCAAATGCCTTGAAACCACCCCTCCGCTCGCTGCTTCTGAAGGACCGTCTTTGTTGAAGGTGTTTTCTCCCTCTCCGTCAAAAGAAGCCCTTTGTTTCGGCCAGCCGCGAAGAGGCGTCTCGCCCTTCCCGTGCTGCCCACATTGGCCTCCGTCCACCGTCGTCACTGAGGCCTTTTGTCCTGGAGCGGGCTGGTCCCAACAGTCCTGCCCTGTTCACTTCTCCTCCTTTCCCCGGGGAACTGGGGATTCAGCAGGTTTCCTCCGCCCGGCCGAGGGACCAGGGCTTCGCGCTCTTCGCAGCTGCCAGGTCGCGGCGTGACCGCACAATTTCTCCTTTCAGACGGTGATCGTGGGCTCCTACCTCATCGCCCACGGGTTCTTCAGCGTGTATGGCATGTGCGTGGACACCCTCTTCCTCTGCTTCTGTAAGTGGCCGCCTCGGAGGGTCCGCCTCCCGCTGGGCAGGAGTTCGTGGTAGCAAAACCTCCCTCCCTTTGTGCTGAGCCCCGCAGCCATCCAGTTCCCGTGGCCTCTCCGTGTGGTTTTCTCCCACTTTTTCCTTTACCGACCCCTACTCGCGTTCTCACCAGCACCCGCTTTCCCCCTGCCTGCTGGCAACGGGAGCCCACAGCCTGTCCTCGCGTCTCTCTTGCTCTTTCTGTTTTGGTGCTTTGGTCTTGGTGGAACCTAACTGCAACTAACTTCAATTTTCCTTTTTTTTTTTCCCTCTTTTTTCTTCCTTTTCTGTCCCCTCTCCCCTTCGTGTCTCTCTTCACATGTTCTCCGTCTTTCATCTCTGCCCTGCCTCTCTCCGTCTCTTCCGCTGTCTTTCACTCTCCCCGTCACGGCCGCTTCTTCCTGGGGTTGCGAAAAGGTGAAGATCTGGAGAGGAACGATGGATCTCCCGAGAGGCCTTACTACATGTCCCCCGAGCTGAGCGAGATCCTGCTGAAGGGCAACCTAGAGCCTTCCAAAAGCGCCGATAGCCAAGGCTAGGGGCCGGCCCCGGGAGGAAGGCTGCCTGCCCGGGGGGGCCGCGGGACGCCCTCGGCCCCCCAGCCCAAGCAGCGTTCTCCTGAGCCCGCGCGTGGCAGCCACGGTGCAGATCTTTCCCCTGGATGTCCTTGAAAGCCTTGAGGGTAGAGCGGGTGCCGATTCCTCAGCGCCCGACGCTGTAGCAGATCTACCTTCCTGCCCAGTAATGAATATTCTTGTGACGAGAGAACAAACCTAGAGTTACTCTGGGGTCCCACGTGCCCGGTAGCACCCGGTGAGGCGCGCTCCTCCCCGGCGGGCGGCTGGGAACCGGCTGGCCGCGCACGGGTGCCGATACACGGTTGTGTTTTGCGTTGAAGCAGAGGTCTTTGTCCCTAACGGCCAGGCGCGCCGGGGACGGGAGAGCCGCTCTGCTTGCGGGTTCGTGGGACGGGCCGAGTGGGTTCTGCAGCCAGAAATCTGGTCTCGCCGCGCTTCCCTCCTTGTCCTGCCCCCAGCAGAGAGCAAGGAGCCGCCTTCCTCGCCCGCTCTTCCCATGCGAAACCGGGCTGGGGCATGCAGAAAGGTTTCCTTGTGAGATTGTGGATCTTGCGCTTTGAAGTCTGTAGCATCGGCAACGCCCTTGTCTCAAAACAGGGCTCGCCCTTTTTCGCAGCCGAAAGCTCCCGTTTTCCGCGCCGTCAGTTTAGGGAAGCCGGAAAGAGCCGGTTGCGAGCCATTCAAACCCAGAGAGCTTCCCCTCCCAGCGTCCCTCCTTTAGAATGGTTTCTCTTGCTGGTTGCACGGAGGTGTGGTGTCTGCAGGGCGATGGCGGCTCGGCCTGGGAGCTGCCGGACGGGCTCTGCGTTTTCCCCCCCGAGGTGGCTGAGTTGATGGTTTGGCTCCTGCCCGGTGCGGGCTCCGACGGGGCGGAGGAGCTGGAGGCCTGGGATGACTTCCCACGCTAACGCAGGCCGCAGGCGAGGCGCTTGCTGGGGGCCGGCGGTGGGAAGGGGGACGGAGCCGGCGTGCAGGGCGAGTCCCCAGGCCGGCTCCGAGTTGCCAAGGGTCCAGCAAGGGAAGGCGACGTCCGGAGGAGCGGAGGGAGCATCCATGACGGGCTGGGAGGCTGCGGGGAAACGGTGCGTCGTGGTGGCAGGTGTTACACCGGGGACGAACTGCGGCGTCTCTGCGGCTGCAGGAATCAGACCAGGCCAACCCCAGGCCTGACGGGGAGGCAGCTGGTGAGGGTTACGGGCCCTAAAGAAACGGCAGCCAAGCGCGGGCAGGATCCTGACGTCGTTTTCCCCTCTTGATAGTCCAGAAATGATCAAGATTTGAAAAAATCCCATTCCGGCTGCGCGCAGCGCGGGTAGCCGCGGCCAGATCTCCCTTCAGAAACCGGCAGGCAGCCAGCGAGCCCCGTCTTTGAGCCGTGCCCCCCGAGGACAAAGCCGCAGTGTTCACGCTCGCGTTTTCGCCGCGGCAAGCTACCGAAATCCCTCTCGAAACATCCCGGGGCGCTTCCCGCTCGGCTCCGCTGGCGCTTTGTGGGTTTGTTTGCATTTGGTTTGGTTTCTTCGGTGGCTGTGATTTTCCTCGCGCTTCTCGTCGGCGCAGCTGCTGGGCGCTGAGCGGCGTGCTCGGTGCTGGGACGCGTGGCGTGTCGGCAAGGGCGTTGCGCGCCCGGCGAGCGAGCACCGAGCGGGATGGCCCTGCGCTCGCGTCACGGGCCGTTTCAGCGGCGCAAAGCGCAGGGAGAGCCGCGCTGCCTGGCTCCTGAGCGGACGCGATCCGCGCTCCCGGCCGGCGCAGCGGGAGGGCGCGGCCGACACCGCTTTTCCCACGGCACTGTTAAACTTTCCCGCTATCCCTGTGAAAAAAAAACAACCCAATATCTAAATCCCTGCTTTCTTCTAAAGAACAGCAGCGTGTTTCTGGTGCTCCCAGTGGGAGAGGGGCGGCTGCGGGGGTTTGTACGGCTGGGGGCGTTTGGGAGAACCCCCCCAGCCCGCGACGAGCCGAAAGCCTTTTGTTCCCGTCAGAGATAATTATCAGATGACTTATTAGGCCGGCTGCTCCGGTAGCATCCCTCTGCCGCTCGGCTCCTTGCTGTGGCCGCCACGCCAACCGCTGTGTCTGCCCCCCCCACTGCTGCGCGGGGCGGGGGTTTCTCTTTGCAGTGGAAGACCTGGAGCGTAACGACGGTTCGGCCGAAAAGCCTTACTTCATGTCGCCCGACCTGAAAAGGCTCCTGAAGAAGACGAACAAAGGTCAGCCGGACGCCTAGAGCCTGCCCTCGGCCTTTCCACGCCTCCTCTCCCCGCGCCCGCTGCGGGAGCAGAGCTGCAGGATGACGCCCGGCACCCGGCATCGTTTGTCCCACGTGGAAATCTTGTTAACGAACCCGAACCGCTGTCTCCCGTACCCCCGCGGCGGGCAGGCAGCAGAGGGGGGGTTCGTTAAAGAGAGGAATGGCTCGCTGTTAACGATTCGGCCTCAGATCGTCGGGGTTGCTAAACGAAGAGCGCTCTGGCGTGTCTGCTTCCGCCAGACTCGTCACGGCTGACGACCCGTCGGTCCCCAGCCAGCTCAGACACCGAGCCAGGGAGTTCCCGGCCGAGCCCTGCCAGCACAAGAGCTGCGGGGAAACGTCTCTGGCGGAGAGCAAAGTTCCATCTCCCGGGGCATCAGCCGACCCCAAGGCGAGTTTAATTGGATTCGGTAATTTTATTCCGTACCGGCGAAACGGCCGACGTCCCCTTCAGGCCAGCTGCGTTCGGCCGTGGCGCCCGGGGAAGCCCAGGGCTGCGGCCAGCAGCGAACACGCCGGCGGGTTTAAGCAGCTCCTCGATTCGGTTTTTATTTGCAGCCCCTCCAAAATGTTTTATTGCAGTCGTTGAGTCCTACCCCGAGAGCCGAAATCACCTCGCTTCGGAGGCGCCGTAGGGCCCGGCTCCGGGGTCGCGCTCAGTACGTGTAGCCAATTAATTCTTTTAGGAAAAGGCCAATTAGTGTTCTCGTAGCAAGGGTGAAGGTGGAGGGGAATGAGGGGTTAACGAGCAGGACTCGGGCGGCGTCCCGCTGAACCAGGGGTCTGCGTCCGGGTGCAGCCCCGGCCGGACGCTCCGCTCCGCGCAGTTACTGCACCTTTCTGGGGCTGACAGCTTCCACCGATTCCTCCCCAGAAATCCCACATTATATATCTATAAAAAAAAGGAATTTACAGCAAAGCCTTCCCTAACTGTGGAACAAAACGCTTCGCCTGTGTGATGAATTTAGGAAGACCCCACCTGCGGGCATGGGGAAGGAGTAATGTATATATTTTTTTCTCTTTTTTTGGGGGTTAGCATTAGGTGATTTTAAGCAAGCCAAATGACAAACAACAGGTTGCCTTACGTCCTCTGGACGCCACGGCGTCGCCTGGACTGGGAGCTGACTGCTGCTTCTGAAGGGAAGGCCACAGCCTCCAGCAGCTCCTGCGGGGAGAAAGACAGGGGAGGTTCCTGAGGAAGAGGTTACAGGGGGTTAAACAGCACTAAACCGCAAAGATTAAATTTACAGCCAAATTCCAACGAAAGCGAGAGGCCTCCCCCGGTGCGCGCAGCCGCTGAGGTGTCCTGCGAGCAGCAGGAGGCCCGCCCGGCTCCCATCACCGCCGCAGATTGTGCCTTTGGAGGTTTGTTTCGTCCAAAGCCCGGCGGCACCGAGGAGAATTCGGAGCTCCCGGAGCGCGGGGAGGGACCGAGGCAGCAGGAGGCTCGTGGGGCCGCGCGCGCCGCGCTGCGTGGCGGACGTTCGCTTGGCCGCGTTCGTGTCTGGCTGCTTTTACTCGCGTTTCTCCGTAATCCTCAGATCCTTGTCGCATTTTTGTAAGACGCAAGGAATGTTTTCTATCTGAATTATTAAACGGGTCGGGGGTTTTGTATTGTTTGCTTTT
>Ga0065710_10011890_pt1 | contig 9126 bp, 9 predicted proteins | sample Hoacrofraction14_FD_59097 | JGI IMG/M metagenome (GOLD analysis project Ga0065710, IMG submission 59097) | Hoatzin crop microbial communities from Cojedes, Venezuela - Epithelial fraction 14 | ecosystem: Host-associated > Birds > Digestive system > Esophagus > Crop | place: Cojedes, Venezuela...
GCGCGTCCGGACCCTGCAGGCAGAGCTGCACGAAGGGCTCTTCTGCAGCCCGCTGCTGCACCGCATCACTGCCAGGGCCCAGCGCAGCAGCACGGCGGAGCAGCCCAGCGCAGGTCAGGGACGGGGACAGGGACAAGCCCTGCGCGGGGCAGGGGCCGGCAGTCCCCACGCTTGCCCTGGAGCTGGAGGGATTTGGCTGTGCCATCGCTGCCTCCCACTGCAGGGCGCGGGGGTCTGGGCAAGAGCCTTCCCGTGACTGTGTCCTTCTCCAGGCCCGGGGGAGCCCCTGAAGTCCCCGTCTCTGCTGAGCAGGGACACGCTGCAGCTCATCCCCAGGAGGGTGGAGGTGAAGCTGGAGAACACCAGCACGGTGCTGTCTATGAACAGTCAGAAGAGGTAAAGAGGCGGGTGGAGGGGAAAGGCTGTCCTAACCCCGATCGGTGCTGGGGACAAGGACCTGGGGACAACTGTGCCATTCCTGGCTCATCCCCTGTTCTGCCAGACTGCGAAGAGCGAGTCCTAGAGCCCATCCCAGTGGGAATGACAGAGCTTGGCCTGGGGCCGGGCCCTTGGGGAAGGAGGAAGGCACATGGGCTGGTTCTCCAGTCAGACGGCCTGATGGGATCCTCTACTGTGGGATGAGAGTGCTGGGCTGGGCTGCAGCTGGGCACTGGCTGGTGTCTGTGCCAGCGTGCCGGTCAGCTGGGGATGAGAGATGGGGAGATGGAGGACATGACAGTGCAGTTACCTCCAGCAGTGACTCCCTGCTTCTTCCAGGCATCTCACCTGGAGCCTGAAGCTGCTGCAGTTTGTATATCAGCGTGAAGAGGAGCAGATCCCACTGCGCAACTTCACGCCCACCTCAGACCTGGACCAAATGAGTGTAGACCTCCAGCTGGAGGGCAAGTAGCCAGGAGGGCATCTGTGGGACAGGGGGCTGCTGTCTCTGCCCTCTGCCACCCCTCGCTTCTGCTCCTCTCTCTCCCCAGAAGGCCTTCTCCTGTCCCAGAGCCGCCAGCGCATCGTGTGCCTCAACTCCCTGAAGACCAGTGTGCAGGTGAGTGAGCGCTGGACACGCTCCTGTCCCCTGGGGGTGGCAGGTTTGGCTCCTGGCACGAGTTTTTTGCCACCTGGCCCTCTCCCTGCTCCAGGTCACAGCCATAGACCTCTCGGCTGCTGTGCTGCTCAACACCTGCATCATCCACTACCGCCACCAAGAGTTTTCGCACTGGCTGGGCCTGTTGGCACAGGAATACCAGTGCCGGGCGGTGCCTGTCCCCAGCCAAGGGCACAAGGGAAGGTAAACTCGGCCTCAGCGCAGCTTGTTTCCGCTTGCCTGCCGTGCTCTAGCAGGATACCCAGGCACCCAGCACCTTCTCTGCCCTGCGCACGGCCCGTGGGATGGGGAGGCTGGTGCGGAGGGCGGCGGGGGTTCCCCTGCGGAGAGGGCGTCCCTCTGGGTCTGCTCCCTGCCAGGCTCCGTGGCGCGCAGCGCCCCGGTAACAGCCCATCCCTGCTTGTCCCCTGTAGGAGCTATCCCCAGATCATAGCGCCCATCATCCTGTGTGCCTCGCTGTCCAACGTCAACGTGTCGGTGCAGCTCGGGGACACGCCGCCCTTCGCCTTGGGCTTCAACTCCATCTCCGCAGGTACGGGCTGGCGGCTGGCCCCAGGGTGGCCACTGGGCTCTTCTTGGGGGTCAGTGGCTCTTCCAGAGAGACACCAGGATGGGAATGGGGAGGGCCGTGCCGCCTCTGTGCTTGCCCTTGTCTGTGTCTGGCCGGGGGCTGCGGACCCCTGCCTGGTTGTGGCTGGGTTGCCCCAGTTTGGGGGCAGCTGAGCGGGCAGCAGCGAGCCCTGCCTGCCCTCACCCGCTCCTCTCTGCCCGCAGACTACCAGCACCTGCGGCCACAGAGCGTGCACCAGCGAGCGGTGCTGGCCGTGGACCACCTCTGCTGGCGCGTGGGCAACGACTCGCACATCCAGCGTGCCCCGCATCCCCCCAACATGCACGTGTGGGGAGAAGCCCTCATCCTTGACTCCTTCAACCTGCAGGTGAGGGGCAAGCCGAGGTGGCGAGGGGTGGCTCTTGGGGGGGGAGCTACATGTCTGCAACTCCATGCAGATGGCACATGGACGCGTGGTGGCATGGGGACATCCTGCAGCCAGAGAGTGATCCTCCTGTTTGTCCTGCAGGGCAGCTACAACCAGCCCCTAGGCATGTCCAGCGCCCAGTCGGACACGCTCTTCCTGGACTGCACCATCCGGGGGCTGCAAGTGGAGTCGTCGGACACCTGCACCGAGTGCCTGGCCAGGGTGCTGCCCCTGTTCTGCCCGCAGCCCAGCGGAGCTGAGCGTGCCCAGCAGCCGCCTTCCGCCTCAGGCGAGCCCTGGGGACTGCTCTGGAAGGTGGATCTGAAGGTGGAGGACATGAACCTTTTCACGCTCTCAGCCCTGGTGGGTAAGTAGCATCCAGGGTGATCCCAGACAGCTGTTCTGGAGCAGCCCGATAGTCAGAGGAACATGGCATGTCGTGGTGTGCGTCCTCCATGCTGCCTGCGCTGACGTGCCATCTCTCTAGGTGCTCTGGAGCTGCGGCTGGACACGCTGACCGTCCTGGGGAGTGCCGAGAGCTGCACAGTCAGCTTCCAGGGCATGGTGCTGGCCTTGGTGAAGAGCATCACGGAGAAGATGCAGCCGTGCTGCAAAGCTCCTGCCATCCCCAATCCGGTGGCCAACCTCTCCATGCTCTCTGTCACCTACCACAGCAGCATCCGCTCCCTGGAGGTTGGTTGGTGTGGGCCTTGGGTCTCTGCTTTATGCTGTACTGGTGAGACTGGGGCGGATGGGGCAGGGGGAGGATTAGCTGGCACCAAAAGGTGGTGGAGAGGAGAACGGGGCTGTGCTGTGCTGGACCCGGCGGTGACTTGGTGTCTGCGCGCTGTCTCCGCTGTAGGTGCAGTGCGGCGAGGGGCTGGCGGTTCTGTGGAGCCCACCTGACCACATGCACTTGTACCATCACACCCTGGCCACCCTGCAGTGCCACGAAGCCTTGTGGAGCGCCCTCGGCCACGGAACGCCTCCCTCCCCGTCCCTGGAGAACCCAGCATCCCAGCCGGCCACCCCTACTGAGACACCAGGGCCCCTCCAGCCAGATGGGACCCCCCCCAAAAGACTCCTGTCCCTGTCACTGGAGCTGAGCTCTGCCAAGCTCACAGCCTTTGTCTCTGAGGCCAACTACATCAGTCTGGCTGCTGAACGGACCTCCATGAGCTGGCACGGCGGTGCCTTGCACGGCTACTGCCCCGAGCTGGCCGCCGGCTTTGACGGACACAGCATCTTCAGCTTCAAGGAGGTGGAGGTGAAGCTGCTGCCGGAGCTGGAGGAGGTCATCTTGCACCGCTGCGCCTTCCCGACCCTGCGCACCCTCCGCAACCGCGGCTGGGCCTTCTCCTTTGCCAGCGTGACCATCGAGTTCCCCTACCAGTACGACTTCTCCCGCACGCTGGACGCTGCCGTGGGCGTGCAGAAGTGGCTGAAAGGTCTGCACCGGCGCGGGCGCCCTGCCAGCACGGCGCTGCCCCCCGACCTCCTGCTCAAAGTGACCCACTTCTCCTGGGTCTTCCTGGACGATGTCTTCGAGGTCAAGTTACGAGACAACTACGAGCTGATGAAGGACGAGAGCAAGGAAAGCGCCAAGCGGCTGCAGCTGCTGGATGCCAAGGTGGCCGCGCTGCGCAAACAGCATGGTGAGCTGCTTCCTGCCCGCAAGATTGAGGAGCTCTATGCCTCGCTGGAGAAGAAGAACATCGAGATCTACATCCAGCGCTCGCGGCGCCTCTACACCAACACGCCCATGCGGAGGGCCCTCCTCACCTGGACCCTGGCCCACCTGGAGCTGGTGGCCATGGCCGACGAGTCCTTCCACGGCACGGAGCGTGTGTTGGAGCAGATGAGGGACCTGGACAGCATCAGCCCGTTTCCCCCTGAGGGTCTGGAGATGGTCACGCAGTGGTGCCGCATGATGAAGGGCAGAGTTGGCAGTTTCTTTGGTGAGTTGCTTCCCGTGAGGGTGCCTGGTGGAGAACAGCACGGTGGGTGCATGGCCTGGGCTCCCAGCACAGGGACCTGCTGGCACCACGTGATGTGTAACCAAGCAGGGGAAGTGACTTTTGGAGCTTCGAGGAAGTGGGAAGGGAGCAGAGATGTGACAGGACAGCGGCTCCTGCCATCACCCGGAGTAGGGGAGCGGGGCAGTGTCCCTTGGCTGCCCCATCTCTCAGCCCTTGCCCTGCCCCGCAGTGCGGATCCGCGACTACCCGCGCTACCTCTTCGAGATCCGGAACTGGCAGCTCTCGGGCCGGCTGATCGGAGCCGAGCAGTGCGGCCAGGCCTGCTCCCGGCGCCGCCAGGTCCTGAAGCTGGGGCTGCCCTGGGGCGATGCGACGGTGGAGAGGAACATGCCACCATTGAAGTTCTACCACGACTTCCACTGTAAGAGCTGGAGGGGCAGAGGGGCTCTGTGCTGGGGTGGGGATGGGGCTGAGCAGGACATGCGAAGGGCTGAGCCAACCTCTGTGTCCGCAGCTGAGATCTCCCAGTACACCATCGTGTGGGGGCCCTGCTGGGACCCAGCCTGGACCTTGATCGGCCAGTGCGTGGATCTCCTCACCAAGCCCTCGGAGGACCCCAGCGCTCCGTTGCCCTGGTGGGACAAGAGCCGCCTTCTCTTCCACGGGGACTGGCACATGGACATTGAACAGGCCAACCTGCACCAGCTGGCCACCGAGGTGGGTGCCGCTGGGGTAGGGAGCAGAGCGTGGCGGGGGGCCGGCTCACACCTGCCTCTCCCCATGCTTGTCCTTGCAGGACCCCTACAACACCACAGAGAACATGCACTGGGAGTGGAGCCACCTCTCCTTCCACTGGAAGCCCGGGCAGTTCGTCTTCAAGGGCAACCTGGACATCAATGTCCGGACGGCCTCCAAGTGAGCGTGGACCCGGGAGCACAGGGGCTGCCACCACTGCGCGGGGGGTGACGGGGGTCTCTTTCCCCATCCAGGTATGACGACTGCTGCTTCCTGCACCTGCCCGACCTGTGCATGACGCTGGACCTGCAGTGGCTGTGCCACGGGAACCCCCACGACCACCACGGCGTGGTGCTGCGCTCCCCCGAGTTCCTGCCCGAGGTGCCGGTGGGGCAGCAGTACGATTCCTACCGTGCCTTTCGCTCCGAGAACCTCAACCTCTCCATCCGGATGGACCTGACGCGGCCCAGTGAGGGTGGGTGACAGCACCCTGGGGATCCCTCGGGGCTGGGGCAGGGCTTGCTAGTTTTAGCAATCCTGAACGGGTCCTGGGTTGGGTGCTGCCATGCCCTGCGGTGCTGGCTGACGGCAGGTGTATTCTCAGAGCACTCCCAGCCCCGGATCCTGCTCTACAGCAGCACGCTCCGCTGGATGCAGAACTTCTGGGCCACATGGACCAGCGTGACGCGCCCCATCTGCCGCGGGAAGCTCTTCAACAACATGAAGCCCAGTAAGAAGAAGCTGGGGCTGCATTACAAGCAGCTGTCTTACACCGCGCTCTTCCCCCGGTTGCAGGCAAGTCCTGGGGACGGGGGTCTGGTGTTATCTCCCCGTTCTGCCTGCGCTGGGCTCTCAGCCTCTGCTTTCTCCTCCCTCGCAGGTGCATTACTGGGCCTCCTTTGCCCAGCAGCGGGGGATCCAGGTGGAGTGCTGCCAGGGGCACATCTTCACTCGCGGCACCCAGCGGCTCATCCCACAAGGTGAGTGGGAGCCCGGCCGCAGCACTGCCAGGCGCGGCGGGGTCCCGGCTGAGCCCTTTCCCTGTCCCCCAGCTGGCACGGTGATGCGACGCCTCATTTCGGAGTGGAGCATCACGCAGATGGTGAGCGACCTGAGCCAGGTCACCGTGCACCTCATGGCCTCCACTTGCGACGAGAACGCTGACCACCGGCTCGACACCCTGGTGAAGAAAACCCATCTGCTGAGCCTGTCCTCCCTCACCTACCAGCGGCACAGCAACCGCACAGCTGAGGAGGTACTGCCAGAAACACATGGGGCACGGCGGGTGCGACCCAGGCTGCGCTGGCCTGATGGCATCCGCTTGGGACAAGGGGACCTTGGTCTTTGGGTGCAACGAGGGAGGGATTTGGCTGGAGAGGAGACAGACCTTCAGGCCCTCTGATCTCCTGAGCGCCTGGCCAAAGGGACAGCTTGTTCCACCTGCAGCATTCCTGGTGTGCGTCCCTGCCATGGGGCTCTGCGGTGGTCCCCTGGGCTCTGGTCCCCATGCCCTGCCTGCGGTGACTGGCAGGGCTCCCGGCCCCGCTGTGTGAAGCCCATGGGCGGGGACTGCGGGTGGCTTTGCCGTGCTGAGGCTCTGACCCTCCGTGTGCAGGAGCTGCCCCTGCGGGATGGGGACGACGGTTTCCACACGCACCAGCTGCACTTGGTGGACCTGCGGGCATCCTGGACCACCACCAACCGGGACATCGCCTTCGGCCTCTACGATGGCTACAAGAAAGCGGCCGTGCTCAAGCGCAACCTGTCCACCGAGGCCCTGAAGGGGCTGAAGATCGACACGCAGCTGCAAGCCAAGAAGCTGAAGCGGGGCCCGCTCTCTGCTCACTCGGTCCCTGCCCGAGTGACTGCTCCCATCACCAGTGGCCGTCCCGAGAGAGCCTCCTCAGGGGGTGAGCACGGCAGGGAAGGGAGCAAGGGGAAACCCGCACCCAGCGATGTGCACGCTAGCGCAAAGCCATGCCTGCCTTCACCCCATTGCCCCCAGCCAGCCCCCCACAGCCTTGCGCTGACCCTTTCCTCTTCTCCAGGGGCCTACATGCTGCAGAAGCTCATTGAGGAGACGGACAAGTTCGTCGTCTTCACGGAGGAGGAGTCGGGGGCGAGCGAGCAACTGTGCGGCATCGCTGCCTGCCAAACCGACGACATCTACAACCGCAACTGCCTCATCGAGCTGGTCAACTGCCAGGTAACCTGTCCCCGCGCTCTCCGCTCCCCGTGGCCGTGCTGCGAGGGGGGCCGTGCCTACCCCAGGAGGGCTCCTCTGACCCTCGGGCTCTCTCCCCCCGCAGATGGTGCTGCGTGGTGCGGAGACGGAGGGCTGCGTGATAGTGTCGGCCGCGAAGGCCCAGCTGCTGCAGTGCCAGCACCACCCCGCCTGGTACGGGGACACGCTGAAGCAGAAGACGTCCTGGACCTGCTTGCTGGACGGCATGCAGTACTTCGCCACGACGGAGAGCGGCCCCACTGAGAGGGAGCACGGGCAGCTCTGGCTGGAGGTGAGCGGCGGCGGGGGGCTGTGGTGGGTGAGCTGCGTGGGGGACAGGGAGAACAGGGACAGCCAGCGGTGCCTGCTTGTGTCCCCAGGTGAAAAATATCGAGGAGCATCGGCAGCGGAGCCTGGACTCGGTGCAGGAGCTGATGGAGAGCGGGCAGGCGGTGGGGGGCATGGTCAGCACCACCACAGGTACTGCCCGCAGAGCTGGCTGCTGTGCCCGCCCCAGAACCACTCGGGTGACCCCCGAGACTGGAGATGCTGAGAGTGCCCGGCCTGTCCCCGGATGGCTCCAGGAGCTGGCTGATGCTCCAAGCCCTGCGCTGTGGAGTCCCCAACGTGCCGGGATGTGGTGCTCTGACCATGGTCCCCCTGCCTGTCCCCAGACTGGAACCAGCCCTCGGAAGCCCAGCAGACCCAGCAGGTGCAGAGGATCATCTCTCGCTGCAGCTGCCGCATGTACTATATCAGCTACAGCCACGACATTGACCCTGAGCTGGCCACGCAGATAAAGCCCCCCGAGACTCCCGTCAACCAGGAGAAGGAGGATCTGCTGAAGAAGCAGGAGGGTGGGTACCTCCAGGCAGTGTGTCTCAGGGGGGCAGAGCTCCGGGCTGACCCACAGGTGCCAGCTAAGTCCAGGGATGGTCTGTCTTGGCCTTGCAGAGGCCCCACGTGCCCTGTGTGTGTCCGTGCAGGAGCTGTGGACACCTTCACACTGATCCACCATGACCTGGAGATCTCCACCAACCCTGCGCAGTATGCCATGATCCTTGACATAGTCAACAACCTGCTGCTGCACGTGGAGCCCAAGCGCAAGGTACTCGCATGGCTTCAGGCCACCGCGTCACTTGCCTCACCCAAGCCAATCCTAACCTTTCCCAATCCCTGTGTCCAGGAGCACAGCGAGAAGAAACAACGGGTGCGCTTCCAGCTGGAGATCTCCAGCAACCCCGAGGAGCAGCGAAGCAGTATCCTACACCTGCAAGAGGCCGTGAGGCAACACGTCGCCCAGATCCGGCAGCTGGAGAAGCAGATGTACTCCAACGTGAAGGTGAGCCCGCAGCCTGGCCGGGCCCGGCTCCCCGGGGTCCCAGCTCCAGGGCGGAGGGTGCTGAGGGTTGTCTGTCCTTCAGTCCCTGCAGGATGACAGCAAAAATGAGAGTCTGCTTGACCTCAACCACAGGCTGCAGCAGCAGCTGAGCCAGGAAAAGGCTGACCTGCAGCTGGAGAGTGAGGAGCTGAACATACTGATCAGGTAGGGGCCATCTCTGGCTTCCCCAGCATTGTGTCACCTTACCCCAGGGCTGCCACATCCCAGTGCTCCCCTCTTTGCTGCAAGGTGCTTCAAGGACTTCCAGCTGCAGCGAGCCAACAAGATGGAGCTGCGAAAGCAGCCGGAGGACGTGAGCGTGGCGCGGCGGACCGAGTTCTACTTCGCCCAGGCACGCTGGCGCCTGACCGAGGAGGATGGACAGCTGGGCATTGCCGAGCTGGAGCTCCAGCGCTTCCTCTACAGCAAGGTACCGAGCCGGCCGGTGGCACCTGCAGCCCCCGAGCCGGGGCCCGGGACGTGCGGGGCTGACGAGTCTGTGTGTGCGCAGGTCAACAAGTCCGACGACACGGCCGAGCATCTGCTGGAGCTGGGCTGGGTGATGATGAACAATCTCCTGCCCAACGCTGTGTACAAGGCGAGCGGCGGCGTGGGGGAGCAGCCCTGCACCCTGGGGACCCGCGGGTGGTCCTGTCCTCACCCCAGCCACCCGTCCTCTTCCCCGCAGGTGGTGCTGCGTCCCCAGAGCTCCT
>Ga0065710_10011892_pt1 | contig 9086 bp, 13 predicted proteins | sample Hoacrofraction14_FD_59097 | JGI IMG/M metagenome (GOLD analysis project Ga0065710, IMG submission 59097) | Hoatzin crop microbial communities from Cojedes, Venezuela - Epithelial fraction 14 | ecosystem: Host-associated > Birds > Digestive system > Esophagus > Crop | place: Cojedes, Venezuela...
TGTGCAGTCACCAGCCCTGACCAGCGCACTCAGCAGCTGGCCAACGTCACAGAAATGCTTGGAACAGGCACCTTTTGCCACCTCCGCAGTACTCATTTGCACGAGGGAGAAAGCAGATGCCTCACACAACAGGAGGCTTTGTGCTGCGAGAAGGACGCACGCTTAATTGTGCATGCTAGCAGCTGAGCAAACAGACTGCCTTGAGAAACACGCACTGAGGCTTAATCCTGACCTTCCCAGAGCCTGCGATCAGAGGATCTGTCTGCTTACAAATGGGAGACAAAGCTTTTTATCACTAGGCTAACAGCTTTCACTGGCCCTCTGCTTTTAAATCACTGCTGCAAGTTAGTGCTTAAATACTACAGGGAAACACTTGCAGCAAAATACCCAGGTGGACAGCTAGCAGGTGTGGGATGCCCTGATGCAAGAAGAAGGTTGGGGGGGGTGACCTAATTGTAGCGCAGTTTTAGGCAGACATCTACATCTTGCAAAAAAACCCCCCACCAGAACTGACTGCTGTGTTTCCTGTTACTGGTGGTCTTGGGCAAGAGGTCCAGTTGCAACAGGAGGTGTTGTGTATTCAGCCCTATTGTCGGGTGGGGATGGAGGTGGATTTACGGCTGCCTCAGCAGCACCAAACCCACAGCTGACCCATACCAGGTTTCTCACTTGTTGTGGAGAGATGCTGCTCTAGGACCTTAAGTGCAGCATGAGAAACGAGTTATGACCTCTGCTGGGAACCTGAAGTGATGCAGCCATGAAGGATGCAGGGAGTTGCTCTTGCTGATCTCTTGCTTTTGCCCCGTTGTGGTAAGTAATGAAGATGTAGACAGCTTTGTTTTGGAGCAGGGCTCCGTAAATCTTGTCGGTAGGGCACGAGTAGCAGTAGGGTGACAAGAACATGCCCCAAAGCAATCTGAGCTCCCGTCTAAATGACACGGTGTGCTGGTAGCAATACCCATCCCACAGCTTGGGAATTGCTGGTTTGGCAGTGTTTGTTCTTAGGATTCAGCTTAACCATGTGACTGCCACAGTTGGGAGCATCCTTCAGAGACCTTCAGGTCAGTATGTTCTCTAGTTAATCTCGTGTCTTGTCCAGGAAGAGGCTAAGTGGAACTCCATGTTCAAAGCTGAGATACCAGAACCTACGCATGGCATTTAGATAGGCTTGTCCATGGGGTGTTGGAGGCCATGGCTGGGACTGACGGTCTTGTGCTTGGGCTGGAGCTGTCGCTATGAATATGGATACTTCGTTACAACGTGCTGGATGGGAAGGATGCTGAGGGGGGGGGGACAATCTTACCTTTTTGTATTTCAAACTTCAATAAAATCCTGTCAGCCTCTTTGGACTCCTCAGCCAAGTTCTGTCTTTTTCAGAGCGGCTCATTCCTATTTCTTTACGTATGTTCCAGGCCCCAGGCACAGCACTGGACTTGGTAACTGCTACTCTCATACCCACTGCTGAAATTAGAAGTGACAACGTGAAGTTGTTTGAATTCAAACACCAGTCTGTTTGCAGATCAAAGTACGCAGCTGCTGACTCACCTTCTGATCTTGACTGCCACAGCCCAGAAATCCAAACTTTGCATCCAGTTAGTTGCTGTGAAACCGTGCAAATAGAGGAACGAGAATCTCTGTGGGATTGCTTCAAGCTAGAAGAAGGGATGTTTTGCAAAGAGGAAAAGCAGCCTTACTGCATAAGTACGGAGCTGGTGGGGACGAGGCGGCTGAACTCGTGCCTTGCCCCGTGCCAGATAAAAATGGCTGTGCTGTGAAGAGACAGCGAGGGGATGAGGGCCTGGGGGGGACGTCTGGGCAGGGCGGAGAATGTCCAGGGTGGTCCCTGTGTGAGGAGCGGGTAATCTTCGTGTCCAGTCTTATCTTGGTTCTTCCCTTCTTCAGAGCCTAGTCTTGGTGTCCATGTACACCCATCTGTCAGCGCTTCTGCACTCAACAGCCTTGTTGCTGAGGAGACCATTAAGGTGCCCGAAGAGCAGACAGCCGAAATGCTCTTTGTCGCTGCAGTTACCTTCGTTGCTGATGTTGTCCGCTAACTAGACACAGCTTAGAAGCTTTCCTCAAAACCAGGAATAGACCTAGCTGGGAATCAGCGTGAAGCTTTTAGCCTGAGCACACGTGACCTTGTTGTCCACAGCTCTTCAGGCCTTTGTCTTGCCTGGCGCTGGAGTTTTTTGTAACTGCTCCTGGCTGCGTGCTCGGAGGGGAAGGGTGGGGTGCTGCAGCCAGCCGAGCGCTTGACTTGGCTCTTTTGTGGCACTGCTCCCTCCGTGGGAGGTGAGGCAGCGCTGGCAGGCCCCTGGAGACTGGCACAAAGAGCTGAGGCAAATAAAACAAGCAGGCTTGTAAGAAGTTTTGCCACTGCTGTAGCGATAACACCAGATAAGAAAGAGAAAAGGGGATCTGGTTTTCAGGGGGGAAGAAAAGCGTCATCTAGGAATCACCACAGTCAGTTCTGCTTTCCTGCCTCAGGGATGAAGCACGGGGCTGCTGAGAGCCGTGTCATACGTTTGGCACCAGGCTGAGAAAAAGTTTCAGGTTTCTTTGTGTCACTTGGTCATGCCAAAGCCTTCGCTACCCTGCCGTGCTCAGCAGCTGCATCTCAGAAGGGAGTTAGGTGCTGGGGAGGGAAAGAAGAAAAGAAAAGGTCCCAGGGGAGCAGGGTGTGCCTTCACGCTGTGCCAGGAGCTGTTCACTGGCACTGTTTGCTTTTTCTGCTGCTCCTGACCTCGAGCCTTTGGCCTCTCTCAGCAGCTTTTCCCCTTGCCCTTGCACCCCGAGCCACAGATTTGCCTGCACAACCCACAGGTGTGAGGCTGGTGGGCAGCTTTCTGCATATCCCAGAGGTGTCTGCTGCAGTAATGAAGAATGAAAACAGCAGCACGGGTTTCCTTCTGCTGTTTATTTTGCCATTAAACTCAGTCCAACCTCTTCGTTTTTCTTGTGCTACACTACCAAGCACACCTTCCAGGTCCCTTCCCAAGCGGTGGTGCATCCTGCTCCTCGGGGCCATGCTGTCAGGCTGCCAGCGTGCTCTGGCAACGAGGACTTGACCCAGGGCTCTGCTTCCCCCTCACCGCTGCCCGGCCTCCAAACACACTCCGTTTCCTCTCCTCATTCAGAGCACGGCTCTGCAGTGATGCGCTGTGTCCCCAGCCATTGGACCCAGCTGTGACCTCCCTGGCTCTGCCACTACTGCTGGGCTGTGAGACGCATCCAAACCCAGCTGGGTTGAGGATCTGGCTCGCCCAAGCAAGCGAAGACTGCTTGTGTCTCACCGAGGACCCACGGCAGAAGCAACAGCCCTGCACAAAGCCTCCCAACAAAGCTGCAGGATGTTATTAAGTAAAGGCCTTTCTCTGAAGCAGCCACCCATCCATGCAAGCGAACGCGAAGTGCACACTGCAGTATGTGCAAACATCAAGAATCTGTTCCACTCTTCAGCAGCTGAAATAATTAAACTCCAGGGTATCAAGCCAACGTCTGAACTCCATTACTTCGCCCGCCTTTGCCTTTCTAGCAGACTCCAAATCCATCATTGTAATTATGTGCACTGCTGAAGAAACCCCATGAAGCATCTCTGGCAAACCTCCCACCCCTTCATCTGCTTCCTGCGGTCAGTCCTTGAGCAAGACAGATCTCCTCCATCATGGAAAGCTACCTACAGAAAGATGCCTTCTTCATGCACTGTGCCTGCCCAGCGTGGGAGAGCAGCCCTGAGCAGCTCAGGGCCCACGGGCCAACTAGGTGGAAGAGCCAACAGATTTGATTAGGAAGCTGATAAAGGAGATACAGCAAATAGCATTCCTTTGGGTTTTTTTGAAAGCTCTAAGAGGGGAAGAGGGCACATGGTTATTGGAAGAATTAAAATAATCAGCTGCCAACATGCTAAGGCTGGTCGTGGATTAGGAACCAGCAAACTAAACCCAAAAGCAAATAGCAGAATTCCCTATAGCCGCAAGCGCTACGTGCCCCGACCGCCCCGTCACACCGTTACCTCTCCGGCCGGCAAGGCTGTCTCGCCGCGTGGTGCATTTGCAGTGCTGTCCTGGCTGTCTGCAGCGCGTCCGTACAAGGTCCTGTTCGCACGAGTGCGAGGGCAGCGCTTGAGCCCACTGCTCTGCCGGGGAATTAAAAGCAGCTTCCCCTGGCCTTCTGCCTCCCCCAGCCCCGCGTGTCTGCAGGCAGGGAAACCCCCACCGGGGCTGCCAGATTTGCCCATGAGCTTCTTGGTACCTGGGTCTGATGCCTCGCAGCAGCATCAGGCCCACGGCACGCGTGCTGGGGGGATGCCAGACACCAGATCCAGCACACAGCTGGCAGGACTAAGCTGCTCCACAGAGGGTTGCTATGCCCAGCTTGCAGGGGAGCTGGTGTCGACCACTACCCGCAAAGCCCCAACCTGCCCTTGCCTCTCCTGTTCCTTCTGCCCCATGCCAGCTGCCGACGTGGCATACCTACCTCTGCAGGGTTAAAGCAAAGCTCATCAGCCCGAGTGATGACAAGTAGGAAAGAAAATATAAGCAAGGAGTCGTTAATTAAGGCAAGAAGCTGGGAGCAGAGACTGCAGAATGCTAATCAGTCTGGAGGGGAGACTGCGTGGAAAGCAGCAATCAAGCTCCTTCACTTTTAATTAAACCCAGCTGTCTGTCAAGAACAGGAACATCTTTTCTTCACCTCTACCTTTGAGCTGTGAAACCAGTTGGAGCATGTACGCTGCTACTGGGCAGACAGGAATTCCCTCCTGGCTCCAGAGCTTCCCCAAGCCAGGCTCAGCATCTGCCCTGCCCACTCACATGCTCCACAAAAACAGGGCTTAACAGCAGGCAGAGCTTAGGGATGGGAGCTGGGGCTTGCAGATATTTGCCGTGCTAAATGTGCCTTCTCCCCCAGGTTTTCTCCCTGTCTTCTCTGTCCTGTTTTATTTAGTCAGTCCTGACTTGACCCACTCCCTTTGCAAGTGGGCAAGAACAGGGAGTGTCCAGCTGTGCCGCATCACTGCTCCCAACCACCACTCCCTTCTCCTTCCAGTGCTTTGGGCCACGAAGTGGGGCCTCACCCCCAGAAACAATGCAGATATTTGTGTTACCTGGAGGCTGCTTGTGGCCGTGCGAGCTGGCCCCCAGCCACAGCATGGCATGCAAAGGGCGGCTGCAGGACTAGCATCCCCGGGAAGGCAGGCAAAGTGCGCTGGAGACGTTGCCGAAAGGCATCGGCTACAGAGGAGCGGCAGCCACCACGGAGGAAAGGAGCTGGGAGGAAAGGAGCTGGAGAAATCAGAAACAGGGATAGGAGGCGAGGGAGGCTCCAGGTGCAGAGATCAACATCAAACACTTGAACGGGAGGAGAAAAATAATTTGCAGCGCAGTGCTTCAGCTGGCTTTTGCACGAGGAAAGGGGTGTCCTTGGAGCTGAGCTCTAGCGAGGTGTGCAACAGCTTCGGCGAAGGTTAGAAGTACCACGTTGCCTGGGAATTTTAAGAGCGGGCAAGACAAAGCAACAAGGGAAGATTTACGCAAGAGAAGCAGGGGATAGAAGGCAAAGAGATATAAGGGGGGGCTCGTGGCTCTGCTCACGCACACCACAGCGCTGTAAGCCCCTTGATGCCTGATGTCCCCCAGCCCCACCATGTGACACCTACAGCACTGAGAGCGGCGAAGGGCAAGGATGGGGCCAAAACCCCTTTATTCCTGGCCGAGGTCCCACCATGCACGGGGACAAGCGAGGACAGCAGCGACTTCCGCAGCCTATGCAGGGCTCTGGACACCACCAACGGGGCTGCGCAGCCTCCAACAACTTCACATTTGCCACCGGCTCCCGCTGGCAATCGGCTCCCGACGGTCCACAGGCTGGCAGTAAATGGCTCCTTCTCTGCTGGCTGGGGCTGCCCAGAGTTAGCTTCCTCTCTGTTTTAATTAGCTAGAAAGTGAGGAGTGCAGTCCCTCCAGATTTCCAGGCTATGGAGACTGCCGTAGCACCCAGTCCTTGTGCCTCCACCTGGAAAGTCAGCCTGTAGGGCTTCGCCAGGAGGGAGATCTCCATGCACATGTTGGCTGTGGGCAGCGGGGTGGGGGGCAGAGAACTGCTGTGGAAGGAGAACCATCTGCCCTGTTCAGGGCACAGGCGTTCACTCTGAAACCTACTGCTGCCATGGTGATTTGTAACTTTCCCAGCTTCGGTGGGTAAGTGTGGAGTGTCCCACGACGTCACTGCTTTCACTCAGCACTTTCGGCCAACCTTTCCCTCTTTCACTGCTCTTAGGGCATTATGGATGAAGATCTGCTTCACGTTAAGAGTTACACACTGGGGAACCACTCAGCACTAATTAAATGCCATATGTAATTAAGGAAAAAAAACAAGCTGTTCCCATCATGTAAAGTTTACTGTAGATACTGAGCTGGGATGGTGGCAGGTCTAATGGTTTGTGGCTGAGGCATCCCAGGCCTGGCTGCAGGACTGTGGAGGAGGTTGCTGAAGGAGCTCCATGGGGCCTGAGCTCAGCTGAACCTGTCTGAATGACCAAGCTTGTCTCTTTTGCTGCCAACAGAAAACCGTCTCTCCCAGAGGAAAGCGAAGCCTCTGAGATGTGGTCAGAAAGCATGATGCTAACGGAGATTTCTCCCTCGCCTATCACCATGGAGGTCCTTCCATGGGCTGGTCCCTTTCCCTTTCTCAGGGCTTGCCTGGCCAGCGAAAGCAGTCTCTTCTTCCCCTCCCGGTCTCTCAGGTGATCTTACTTTGTCTCCTTTCTAGGGCTTCCTCCCAGTCTTGTTCTAGAGCACCACCAAAAGCTCCCAGTCCACAGGACAGAGGCTCAGGGGCTATGTCTGCGCTGGCAGACAATGCAGGACCTGTGCTGCTAGCCCTCACAAGCCAGGTGGCATCACACAGCTTGTGTCCCCACGGCAAAGCTGTCTCGTCCCCGCTGTCTCGTCCCCGCGGAGGCTGGCCTCAGGTGGCTGCAGTCACCCATGGCACAGGGACTTGGCACACTGGGGAAACCGAGTACCCTGCTTGGTCCCCTTCCCTTCTCCACTCATGTCAGACTCCGTGGCAGAACAGGAGCTGCACGGTCAGCCAAGTGCCCGGACCTGGCTCTGCAAAACATTACAGCAATGCAAATCCCACCGGCTCCTTTCCTCACACGTGTGCTAGACTGGTCAAAGGCCTTGCTTGGCTGCTGTTTTTCTGGGCTTCTCCAGCAGCCTGATGATGTGGAGAAATGCTGGAGAAAGCTGCCGTGGGGCTGGGGTCCAACAGAGCCGAGCAATGCTCACCCCAGTTCCGGAGCAGTGTGACACTGCTGGGGTGGGGAGAAGGCTCCTGCCAACATGCAGGTGCTCTGCCAGCACGTTGCTTCCCACCTCCCTCATGCTCTCTCATCCTCCCTTCTGCCCTCTCCGTCCAGCCCCTCGGTTCTCCCTGCCTTCTCACCGCTGCTTTCCATCCCTGTGGATGGCTCCCACCCAGCCCCACACATTTCTCGTTTATATTGTCCCCCCTCCACTTGTCCTCTCACTGTCCCTCCTTTTACCTCTCTCTGCTTTTGTCTCCCTCTCCTACAACTTTCTCTTCAACAGCAGTGCTGGATCCATCTTAAACCCCACAGCTTTGCTTCTTCTGTACGCTTCGGCACACTTCTGCAGTGCCTGCGAAGTCAAATAAAACAAATGACACCGTGCTAGTGAGTCAGGAGCACCAGACTGTGGTCAGATGGCTCAGGCAGCCTCCACCACCTCCAGCCCAAACTGCAGAGCCCCACGCCGGGCAGAGATTGCATCCAGCACACAGCAAACATGGCAGGAGAAGGAAATTACCAGGGTTTATTAAGGCCAAGCAGAGGAGAGATTCCAACACCTTCTGGTGAACATGATTTCATGTCCCACTCCACCATCCCCGTGACGCCTCCCATCCTTCCCACCATCGGGCCAGGAGGACTCTTGGCCCCGCTGCGGGTGTCATTGAGCTGCTACCACAGCCTTAGGCTCCTCTGCGGCTGCTCGGGGCAGCAGGGGACAGAGCAGGGGCAAGTTTTGCTCCCAGGTAGACATGGATCCCACAGCAATGCCACAACAGTGGCCATCTTGGAGGATGTCCCAACCCACTGAGTGGTGTTGGCCTCATGCTCTACTGAAAGCCCTCTCCATCAGGTAGAAAGGGGCACCGGGGAGGCAGGATTGAACTAAGTGCACTGGGTGTGATGGGCATAGTTCTTTCTCCTTTGCCTCACCACAACTCTCACCTGGGTCCACAGCTCATTTTGCAGCTCGGCTACTTTCTTCTGCTTTGGTGACAGCCATTAATTCACTCACAATCATCAGCATCACATGGAAAAACCTGTCTGGCCAAGTCAGCAAACCACACGCATGGGGATAATATCACTGAATAATGTCACTGCTCAGAGGGCAATAGGTCCTTCAGCCCCAGAAGGAAGGGACAAAACTCCATGTTGCAAGCAAAGATCAAAGAGGAGGCAGCGATCCCTCAGAAATTTGCAAAAGGCAAACAGAAAGTAAGCAGAGGGGTGGATCAGGTGGAACAACGTGGTGGGAAGAGGAGTTACCGGGTTTGTTTAGGAAGAACTGGGGATGGCCATCAGGAAATATTTCTGAACTGCAAGCGACGTTAGGAAGTGGGACAGCGTCCGGCAGGATCTGCTTGCCAGAGCTCAAGCCAGGTGAGACAGAGCTCTAGGAAACCTCCTCCAGCAAGTACTTCTGGTGGGGCAGGGTGGAGGGAAGAGACTAGACTGATGGTCCTTTCTTCCTTGAGCGTCAGAGATGCCACAGCTGCAGAGGGGAGGCACGCAGAGGTGTCGGCACACAAGCCTTTCCTTTCTTCGCTTGCTGTGGAGTAAATAATTCCAGCATGACTAGTGACTGCCACAGAGTTTGCATCATCAAGCTGTTGGCACAGCCAGCTGACTTTTTTGCACTGGAGACATTGTGGCAAAGGCCCTCTGATCTGGACCAAGGGATGGAGGTGGACTAGGGCTGCCCCTGGACCAGGGGAAAAGGACATATGGGCAGGGGAGAGAGTTCTGCGGCGTGGGGCTGGGCACAGCACCC